>Ga0080013_1004558_pt1 | contig 13572 bp, 17 predicted proteins | sample ETNvirenome_6_85_FD_69236 | JGI IMG/M metagenome (GOLD analysis project Ga0080013, IMG submission 69236) | Marine viral communities from the Pacific Ocean - ETNP_6_85 (SPADES assembly) (version 2) | ecosystem: Environmental > Aquatic > Marine > Oceanic | place: Pacific Ocean | collected 2013-06-19 | reverse complement strand
TTCTACAACTTCATCAACTTCAGGACGAGGTGTTTCGGGAGGTGGTGATGGGAGAGCTTCAGGTTCATAGTCTTCATAAAGATCGGGATCCGCAGCACGTCTTGCTTGTTCTGCTTCATTTACAACTATAAGCTCTTCAATACCAGCTCTTATTTCTGGGTTGCCTGTAGTTTCAAGTGAACTATTAAGCTCATCAATTTCAGTTTGTAAATCTTCGTTATTTAAAACTTGGGCATTTATTTCAGCTTGACTTTCATCAGGGAGTTGATCCGCATCAGTAGCAGCTTTGTCCGTAACCTTAGTAGCATCAGTTTTAGTAGTTTCATCTTTTGTCTCCTTTGGTGCTCGACCTGAACGTATACCACCTATTGTTGAAGGCAACAGAGGCATAACAGAGGCCGCGATCATTGCGTCTATATACTCTCCAATAGCTTCTTTAGAAGCTAAATCTAAGTCAGCAGCATATCTTTCTAATGCAGTTTGAAGTACTTCAACAGGGTTTTCCTGTATAGCTGCTACGGTGTGTAGTTTTGCTATATTTAAAAGGTAGCTACGTTGAGGTTTAGTTAAACCTTCTAAAGCTCTCCCAAATATTTTATACCCAATCATATTAGCTATGGCGTGTGCGCCACTTACAGTAGCTAATTTAGAACCACTTTTTTCTTGTAATAATTTTAATTGCTCTTCGGGATCATCAGTTTGTGTGCCAATTTCCTCCATGACTCTTCCCATAGTCTCTCCAGCACCCCAGGAAGAATAAACAACACCGGCTGTTACAGGCTTAGCAATTTTACTAAGCTCTTTATTTATTCTTCGCTTACCTTCTTTTGTTCCCTGAAGTCTGGCTAGTTCTGTAGATACTTTTTTAGCAACGTATGCTTTAGCGTTTTCTATTCCTTCTTCTTTAGCTATTTTTCTAGCTTCGCCTTTTATACCTTTCTTAAGAAGGCCTTTTCCTACAAGAGCTGTTACTCCAGTCAAAGCTCCAGCGGGGCCCGCTACCGCCCCTGCGCCAAGTGTAAGTCCTATCATCTCCATAAACAGACCTGTTACCTGACCAGCTAAAAGAGGCGTATAATCAGTAACGAAAGGTACAATGCCAGCTTCCCATGCTGCTCTTCCTGTGTCTGTAGGTTTAGTTCCTAACCTCTCTACATCTTCATCAGATGCCTCCATCCTTGCCACACCAGCTCGCATGGCTTCTTCATCATCTGTTACCTTCCCTTTAAGAACTTGTAGAGCACCAAAATCTCCAGGTATACCATAGAGACGTTGTTTTAAACCTCGCATGAAATCACTGCCGGTGGGTTGAGAAAGAGTGGATTGACGAGCAGCTAAATTTTGATCAGCTTCTATATGCGCTGCGGCTTGAAATATGTCTTCTTGAGAAGTGCCTTCCGGCGCTTCTACAGGTATTAAAACTCCCCTTTTAGTTCTTACGTTATATACAGGCATTTATTTTGTGCCTATTGTTGCGTAAACCCTGTCGTGTCTAACTTCACTTGCCCAGCTTGCCCTGCTGTTATGTTAAGTAAATTTAAAAATTCTCTTTTAAATTCTTTAATATACTCCGGGTCAGTAGGTTTTAAATCAGGATTCTCAGCTCTAAACTGCGCTGGGAAAGTCTCCATTAAATCTCCACTAAGTTCTAGTAAATCACCTTGTTGAGCAGCACTGAACCTTCTGTCTGCTGCGTATTGTTTAGTCCAGTTATTTGCATTGGCTATAGTAATTTTATTTTCAAGATCAGCTGTAGAGGTTAATAAGTTAGTCAAATTAGCTTGATCTGCTTTACGTATATCTACAGCTAAAGTAAGCGCGGCTATCTTCTTATCACGATCTCTGGTGGCTTTCTTCTCTGCTAGTTCTAATTTTTTATCTTCAAGGTCAGCTATCTTTTGCTCTGATTTTTCATACGCGCTTATACCATCTTCAATACCTTTACCGATATTAGTCAGAGCAAACTGAGATTCACCCTGCATCATTGAAAGTCCAGCCATAGTCACAGCATTCCAAGCAGATCTAGCTTCTTCTCTTTCAATACGATCAGCTACTTTAGCGGCACGTTCATCTTCTTTGCTATCATATATACCCATGTCATGCATCATTTTTTCTACTCTATCAAATTCTCCTTTTAATCCTGCGTCGGTGTAGCTAGATTTACCACCATCAGCTATTTGCCCTTCTAAGAGCTTGTGATATTGACCTTTTTTAACACCCATTCTTTCCGCGACCTCTTCCCAATGCTTATCGACTTTGGGTTTAAGTGGAGGTTTTTCATCGGTATCTGTATCTGTATCTGTAGTAACTTTTTCTTCCTCACCAAACCAATAATCCTTTGGCAAATCCCAAAGCCTTTCTTTAGCTGCTCCTGGCATATCCCAAAGCCTTCCTGGAATATCTTTAATAGTTTCCCAAGCTGCTCCTCTATCAATCAACGGATCCTGAGGAGTAAGATAAGGTTTATACCTTGGATCATTTTCAAGTTTTTCAATAGATTCTTCTTTGCTCATGCCATACCCTAAAGTATCGCTGTCAAACAAACCACCTTCTCCTTCGCCTAAATATTCATCACCCTCTATATTTGTAAGGTGTTGTCTAGTTATTTGATCTCCAATAGGCAATGGGTTTAGGTCTTGCTCTACAGTAACACTATCATCTGTATACAATTCACCTCTTGTACCAATATCCTCTTGGTGTTGTTCTCCAACTACTTCCATTACCGGCAACGACCAGTAATCATCACCAAGTTGCTGACCCCTTCCGAAATATGAGCCCTTGTTTAGTTCTTCATAAGGCAAGTTATAAGGGTCTGCCACATCTCCACCAGGCGCAAACCCAACAATGCCACCTTGAGCGTAATCTTGGTCCAATCTCCACCTCATTTGCGGCATACTAAGAAGTCTCATAAGCCCAGCTTGTTTAGGATTTTCTTCACCCATTCTTTTAAATAGAGGACTCAAAGCCCCAACAGGAAGATATTCTCCCTTTTTCTTTCCTCTTAATAATTGTAATAACCCAAAATCATCAAAGTTTGCATTATATTTTTCTGCATTTTGGATTTCCGGTCTTATAGAACGAGCTCTTCTTTCTGCTTCTCCAACACCTTCATCAAATTCAAAAAAACCACTACGGGCTCTGTTAACAAGATTACCCACATTTTCCGGACTTAGCGGCATACGTTCTACAATCCCTCTTCTTTCTGCTTCTTCAATACCTCTGCCAAACATTCCGCCGTTATCAAAACCAACAACTCCACCTTCTGCATATTGTCCTACATTAGGCGCAGGTAAAGCTCCGACTCCAGAAGAAGCCAGCATATTAGTGTCAGTCATTTCAGCACCTTGAGGCGTAACAACTTCGTTCATGCGGTTAACATCAACTACTTCACCGGCAGGGGGTATAGCTTGACCAGGGCCTGGTGGTATAGGAGAACCACCCATTGGCATTGGAGGTGCTGGAGCTATAGCTTCCTCTATAATTTGTTCAGCAACAGTTTGCGTAGGTTGTTCTTTCCCCGCATGTTCTGCTCTCATTTTTTCACGACGTTGTAGCTCACCTAATAATAAATAAACAGGGGCTAGACCAGAAGGGTTTTGTACTTCACTAACTAGTTCTTGATCAGGTAACCCTTTGAGGTCGTCTTGTATCTGAATAATATTCACTATCCTCTACCTCCGCCACCTAAGCCACCGAAGCCACCACCAGTCATAGTATTATATAACCCTAGTCCTGCTAAGCCTGCTCCGCCTAATTGAGAAACTAAGCTAGGACGAGGAGAATAAGCAACTTGTGTGGAACCTAATGCGCCTGCATTACCTCTTAAAATATTACTCTGAAATTCTAACATTTTTCTCTTGTGGTCTTCTTCTTCTCTAAATTCTTGATAGGCAATATCATCAATCTGCTGTTGAAACGCTCGTTTTTCAGCACCTGTCGCTGCCTGAGCCTGGAGTCTTTCTAAGTTAGCTCTTTGATCAGCAGTACTTAGCGCTCCTCTTCTTGACGCGCCTTCTATACCATACTGAAGACCGGCTAACCCTACATCTTTCTGCATTTGTGCTTGTGCTAATTCTGCCTGCTGTCTTCTCTGCATATCAGTATTAAATTGTGTTTGTGCCTGCTTAAATGCATCACGTTGTCCTCTGGCTTCTATACCAGCTAACTGAGCTGCGGTGTTTCTATTAGCTTCCGATAGCATTAACGCTTCACGACCACCACCAAAAGAGCCTCTGTCTATAGCACCCATAGCCTGATCAGCTTTAGCTATATCTGCTTGTCGTCTGGCTTCTGATTTTTCAAAATCTATTACCTGACGCTGAAAAGGATCCATATATTTCTGAGCTTGAGCGGTATCAAAATCCTGTTGTGTAGGCGCATAAGCTAAAGCACCTGGTATACCTGCCGCTGCCGCCCCTAATCCAGCACCAGTCCCTGCTTCTAAACCAGCAGCTGATGTTGCAAATCCTGGTTGTTGTTGAAGAGCACCAACTTCTGTTTGAACCTGTTGTTGTAGTGGATCAAAGCCCGCAACACGTTCGCCAGGAAACTTCTGATAAGGCTTAACGCCTGTTACTCTACCTGACGCATCAGTTGTGTAGGTTTCTTTACCCGATTGCTTTAATATTTCTTCGTAAAAAGGACGAGCATATTCTGGTAAATTAGTAGATACATTAGTTGATGTAGTATGAGTGGGTGGAGCAGCACCGCCGCCACCGCTACTACCGCCATAAAGTGTACAAAACTTAACAGCGCTAAATAATATATCAGTTAAATTCATCATATTTTCTTCTCCACAACATACCTTTCATTTATAAACCCTGTTCTTTGTTTATAAAGTTTAGCTTGCGACTCTTTAGCCCAAGCAATAACTTTAGTCGCCCCCTGCAATTTAGCCCAATCTTCTACCTGACTAAACGTTTGTTCATTTACAACACCTTTACCACCTAATGCATTAATAAACATAACCCTCTCATTAGGGTAATTACAAAATTCCACTGCCATAGCTCCCGTTAATTTATCATCTTCACAAGTAGCTACTAATAAAACTTGTGCCCCTCTTACTAATAAAGCTTTTAACTGTTCAATAGTACATTCACCAGAACCTGTCTGTAGAGACTTATCTAACCAATCCTCCACTTCACTCCATAATCTATGTATTTGGTCAGGTCCTACAACCTGTACCCTGTTCATATCGACATATCACTAGGTCTGATACCGTCAGGTTGTCTTGTTCCTCCAGTACGTCTTTTTCTAATTTTACTCATCATGTCAAAAAGTTTTGCCGAACCCGCATCGGATGACCCATTTCCTATACCACTCACTACATCAGCAGGTACTACAAATTCACCGTCTGATAAACGAGCTTCTTGTTGCCCTTCAATATTGGCTGGTATGCTGTCGCTTAAACCATCACCAGCGCCCTCTATAAACCTACCAGGAGAAAAAGTATCCGTTGGTAAAGGTTGGTTTACTTCAGGGTTAAATAAATTATTATCCCTTTCAAATTGTAATACTGGGTCATTAGCTATTTCATTTTGTAGTAAAGGGTCATTAGCAAAATCATTAAACTCATCAAAATTATCAAACTGCCCTGCTTGTGTTACTTCAGAAAACTCACCGAAAGAATTATCCCCAGCGAAGTCTCCAGCAGCAAAGTTACCAGCTACAAAATCTCCTCCGGCTTCACCAAAACCTACATCACCGCCATTAGCTAATAACCTAAGCCCTGTGTCCATACTTAAATCAAGTTGGCTATGTGGATCATAAGGTGGTTCAAACTCACCTTCACTAACACCACCAGGAGGTTCTATCCCCATAGCTGCGGCTCCTACTAGAGGCATAGCCATTTTGCCATAGCCCATCATTTTATTACCGCCACCTAGTTCTGTAGCCACATCTCCTGTGTGTTTAAATAATGTTTCTGTAGGACCCATTCCAGTTCCTTGGGAGTAATTAGTTACCGGATGAGGAGTAGTTTTCCAAGCAGGTAATTGAGGACCAGTAATACGTGATGCATATAAATCTCCTGTTTGAAACATTGGGTTAGTAGCATTAGCTGTCATAGGTTTACTTAAAATATCTGGTTGTAAAAGATGACGCTCAGTTCCCATCATTGCTGTAGGTTTTATATTGCTTAGCATAGCATTTTCCGCTAATGCTTCTTGGCCAAAAGCATTTAAGTTTTGCGCCCCCGTAGTATTAGCAGCTTGCGTACCCGCAGCTACATTTCCAGCAGCAGCACCAATACCGTGACCACCATAACCACCTAGACCCCCCATGAGACCACCCATTAATACATCTTGGCCTCTAATTGCAGCTATACCAGCTCCTGTTGCTGCACCGGCGGCTAATGAACCCATCATTGTACCACCCATAGGACCACCTACCATATAACCAGCAGCTATAGGAAGAGCTGTTTGTAAAACGTTTCCAAAATTAAAAGCTTCTGGTTGACCCGTGTGTGGATTAGTAGTAAGTGATGTGCCGTTAGCTTGAGCTAATGATTGTAGTCCTTGTACTTCTCTGGGATTAACATGCATGAGCATGGAATCTCCGTGTCTACCAAATTGCGCTAATCCTTCTGCCTGTAAGCGTGGGTCGTTCATATTGTGTTTCCTTTATACCATTTTTCGTTTTTTAAAACGGGTTGTAATTTCATGTGTTTTTAAATACTCAGCTTCTCTTTTTCTTCTGGAAGGATAACGATCCCCAAAATCTAAAAGATTGTTGTATGCAGCTTCCCAATCATCGGAAGTGATTTGCGCCCAGAATTTGGGTGTTTTTAGCTTTAAATTCCCATACTGAAAAGCCACAGAAGCAATTACTGTAGCTTTATTGCTTGGTAATAATTCAAATTTAGAGCCAGTTGTATCATACCATCTTTCTTGTAGCCTACCAATTTCTTGTCTTTTAGCAAAGTTATTAATCTTATTACCTTCTTCTTCAGTAACACATAGATTATGAGCTACTTCCAAAGCTTCTTCCCCCTGTAAACCTAAATAAGGAAATAGCTTATTTTTCAACTCTTTATAAAAGCCGCTTATATCTTTAGGGCATCTCTGCCCCAAGTCAAACCCAGAAGCTATAGTCACCCCTGAATGGCCTAATGGTTTATTGTTTTTATCTACAGGTACATATCCCTGTAGTTCAAAGCCCTCATTAGCTTTTATAAAATCAAAATCAATATTATCCACAACATATTACTCAACTGCATTTGCCCCTGAAACGTTTATAGTTAATCCAGTACCACTACCTTTAGCTTGTAGTGTACCCCCCGCTTCCATGATTTGTAGACCACTCCATTGGTAAATATCATCAGCGGATATTTCCTTAGTATATATTAAAGCATTCGCGGCTCCAGCTGAATCACCACTTGGTACTAAACATACAAAAATATCTAGTGCTCCGCTGGTAGTATTAGCCACAGTTATATCTTTAACGTAAGTACGAGTAGCGCTAGGCGTTGTATAATAAACATCAAAACTTGTAGTTAAAGCTGATTGAGCTAGTTTAATACCAGTAATATCTTGAAAAGCCATATTAATTACCTATCCAATATAAAACGTTATTAGTCATAATAGCTGTATTTTGCTTTACTGTAGATTCATCTACCGCATTAAAATAGATACGTAATTGATTAGTAAATTGGTTTTGGTTCGATTGTGAATATTCAGTTGTAGGAATAACTAAATTAGGAGCCTTTGTTATATTTACATCAGACACTACCCTCTCCTACCATCAGGTTTAAAATCAACACGAGGAGAACCTAATTGCCATTGAACTCCTACTCCTGTTGATCCTATTTTAAAATTCATTTGTCTTCCTCTAGCTCTTAAAAATACTTGATCAGTATATTGGTCAATAGTAGCGGTAGCAGTAGTAACATTTCTTTCTAATGAAGCACCGGCAACGTCAGTTGTAGAAGATGCCGCTCCAGGAAAATTTCTAACCCCTACAGTCATTTCAACTTCCGGTGTTAGTGTAGCTCCTGTGGAATCAGCAAGATCGGAGTCTATAAAATTAACATCAGGAAGAACCCTTTTAGTTAATATAAACTCTTCCCCATCCCCAACAGCCATATCTGCAGATTGAACAAAAGAGTTAATAGCTACTGGGGCAGCTGGCGCTCTTTGCCCATCATCATTACCATTTTCATGGCTATATAAATTGCCACTATCTGTAGCCAAAGGAAAATCATTAACCCCTGAATCTATCCACGCAGTGCGAACTAATGATCCGTAGTACCATATCTTTTCTTCTTGGTTAAAAATAACATATCGGTCTATTTCATTAGAGCTGCCGGAAACATAAAACCATATAATCTCGTTAAATTCTGAATTAGTACCAGCAAAAAATGTATCAGATTTACTCCTACTAATATCTTCAAAAACAAATTGTTTTAGAGTACAAGGTAAAGTATCCACTCTACCTGAATATACATAGAACTTATCATTACCCATCCAAAATACATTATTGTTAGAAGTGGCGACTACATTAGGCCCCATAATATTAATCTCATTACTTATTTCTTGTAGCCCAAAAACCTCTCCAGTCCCTAAAAACTGTAGTGAAGTTAATGCTGTATTAGTCCAAATTAATGTTTCCTGCCGTGCGTTTATTCCAGTTACTATTTCAGAACCTGATTTGATAGGTAAAAACCCAGCTGTATTAGTAGCAGTTGGCTCCCACACTTCTGGTTCAGGTCCTATAGTAGGGTCTACATTAGCCCATCTTACTAATAATGGATCTAAAGACCCTCCATAACTATTTTTAACGTAACTCCCTACAGTAGTAGCATTACCACCTGGATCAGCAAGCATGGTATATGTAAAAGTCGTAGCCCCAGTTACAGTAATCTGTGATGTCAAGGAAAAGAGGGTTGGTGTAGTGCCACTAACAGTTACATAATCAAGAGTAGCTAACCCATGCGCGCCACTTGTAGTTAGGGTAGCTGTTGTATTACCTGTACCCCCTCTAGTAATACTAGATATACCCGCACCGGCTGTTGTTGTAGGGTTAAAAGAAGTACATCCTAAAGCTAATAAATGCCCGCTAGGAGCAAAAAGTATTTTTGTTACTTGTTCTGGAACGGCTCTAGAACCTGATAGTGTATTTAGTTTAACCGCCCTATTGCCATAAGTATTTTCATATGTCCAATGAAATATATCACCCTCAGAAATATTAAATATTAAATCATTATTAAAATTATCTTGGAATGTTAACTGAGAAGTTACAAGTACAGGAGCTACAATACTAGAACCAAAAGTACCTCTCCCAAAAGTACCCGTACCAAAACCTAAACCCCCAGAAGTTGTAGCCGAACCAATATTAAGTTGAAAAACAGCAGTAATGCCCGTGCCGCCGCCTGTAGCACCTGAAGTAGCTGAAGTGGCTGTGGTTATTGTAAAATTAGCTGAGTCTACAACAGTTTGTATTTCAAACTCTAAATTAAGATTAGCGGCTGATATACCCCCTACAGCAGTAGCACCACTAAAAGTAACAAAATCCCCTGGTGTAGCACCATGACCAACAATATTAACAGTTACAGTAGTTGGAGCAGAAGTTGTTGTAATAAAGCAATTATCTGTAGCACTGGATACAAAGGTAGCTCTGATGGGTGTTATATCATGTAAATATGTACCTGCAGCAATATACATTTTGCTGTTAGTACCAATCCCAATATTTATAGCGCCATCGCTAGTAGCATAGGCATATAAACTACGAGCAGTTCCTTCATAAGCAGCGAAGTTTTCAACCTGCCAGCCCCCAATTTTTTCTGGGTATCCTTGCCTAAATCTAATCATATCGCCGTCAAACCACCCACCTTGATCTGAGTAATTAGTTTTATCGCGATTAATACCAGGTTGGAATTGTAATGTTTTTAACGCCATTATTAACTTTCATCTCCGAAATTCATTTTTAACTGCATATTTTTCATGTTTATGTACTAATTTACAAAAAGGTCTTACGTATGCTACCCCCATATCTTTATATTCTTTCCTTAAATGATCCTGAAATGTATCAGAAAGACGTACCTCATTACACATAATAGCATCTTCAAATATAACATTTTCAAGAGGTACAACATCTATTCTTCCACTACTCCCTGAATAGTAGATAAAAAGTACTATTATCCATTGGGTCATACTTCTGGTATGTCTATATCAAAAGTTACACTAATTCCAAGACTATGCCAATCTTGAAGTAACTCCCCCCAGCTAGTATACATAGCTGTTATGGGACAACTCACTCCAATACGTTCGGCAAGTTCATCAGCCTCAAAATCTAAGAACTTTTGATAATGACCATTAATGGGTGTATCCACTATTGGGTCATTTTCCATTATCCACCTACCTGTTTAAATCCGTTAAAAACATTAAACATATACAAGATAATCCATAAAACAAAAACATAAACCCTAAAGGATAGTTTCCTTTAGCTATTAAATCAATAAACGTTATCATATAACACACAGTTACTATAATCAGAGCATATAAACTCATAACTTTTTCCTAAGAACTTTTTCCTTAATTATACAGCTTTTTAGCACTTCGTTGTTTCCCCCCTGACCTCCATCATCTGTAAGCGTAGACATAATATGTATAGACGTTTCTGTCTCTTTTACTTTAAAACCTACAGTTTTACATGTGATAGGTGCTTCATCTAGTTCATCTAAATTCTCTACCCACCCTGCATCTCCTGAGTGGTCATACCATTCCACACATATGAGGGGCCACGTTTTAAAGCCCTTTCTTTTCATTTCTTACCCTCCTAATTCCCGCTGTATGACGTTCTATTTCACCATAATCTTTATGTAGTATAATTGCTTGAATCTCTCTACCAGCTCGGTATCCTGAATCTATTGTCCAAGCATCGCCAGGGGCTAAGGTTCTAAAGGATTCCACAATAACCTGCATAGCTTCAAAGCTTCTCTTTGTATGTATATGCCCATGCCAGCAGTATTTAAAATCACTTTCTGCCCATTCAGGACAATCCACAGCCATAATAGCAGGTAATTTATCAGGTTTAGGCATATGCCCATGAGTTATACCAATTAAATTTTTACCAAATGCATAGTAATACATAGCTTTAGGTGAGTCTTCTATAATCACACGTTTGTTAGAATCATAAAATGTAGCCAAAGCACAGCTTAATGCTACATGAGAATGAGGATCATGGTTCCCAGCCACGTTTCTAACACGCACAATTTTATGTTTTGTCAAGGCTTTTTCTATAAAGTACCTAAGAACATATATGCCAGATTTAATAATTTTAGAAAATCTAGAGTCCGCATCGAGAGGGTTCTTATTGGCTGGAGTTTGATTCAAAGAATCATCTATATGGTAGAAATCACCTAGTTGAGCTATTAATATTTCGTGTGTGGAGGGTATAGCATCTATAATTCTATCAGCTGCATCAGTTAAGTCTTTACATCCTATCTTTAAATCAAAGTCCTCCCTTGCTTTCTCCTCCCATGAGAGCATACCTAGATGAGCATCGCCGATACATATACATGCTAAAAGGTCTTTGTTTTTAACCTTAGGGGCTTTAGTGCTAACCGACCTAGATTTAACCTTTTCATTAAAGGCTGAAACTGTATCATCAATTACTTCTTGAGCGCTTCTCTGACCTTTTTGTGACTGTCCTTTAACCCATGTTGCGGATGGAGAACCAGCTTCATTATAAAGCGTCGATTGTCCTGATTGTTGTTTCTTTTTGCGTAAGCGAATCCGATAGATTGTATCGGCTATTGTAGGACGAGCTACATCATGCTCCAGTGCTGCAGCTGCTTGAGAGTTCCCTTCAGATAGGGTTCTAATATAGGCCGTTTCTTTCTCCGTTATACAGTAAGGAAGTAACCCTGCATAATCTGGTTCTTTCGTAAAGGCCATAGAGATGCCTCTTTTTGTTATTTATAAGGACCCAGTAATATAACCAAGTATAAATACCAGTATGTACCAAACAAAAGGTGGAACATAATCCGTCCAATCTTTAAGTTTGTCCAACATATTATTTACCCCTCTAGTAGTTAAGTCAACTAACTCTTTCATTTTGTTGTTGTTTTTTTAACCTTGTCGTACGATCTGGCTCCAGCTAATCCAAGCATTCCCATCAAAACCGGAAGCATCGTTCCTGTGTCAGCCTGCGGCACAATGATACCAAATGGCGCTGCCAATGGCGAAATTAAAAAATTTACAGCGAACCCACAAACACAAATCCAAGCACATGCGGGACGCCAGGAACTTTGGAATGCGTTTCCTTTAGCTTCCTCTCGATTGACAGCTATCTGAGCTAGAGCAATTTCTTGGGCGTGATTCTCAGCCATAGTAGAAATTTCATGCGCTAACTTCTGTTTAGTGTCAGCATCGGGTATGAACTTATCCAGTATTGAAGCTACTGGTCCTATTAAGGCTTGTAACATTAGGGTTTAGTAGGCCACGTTATGTTGTCTACATCACTTTGAGATGGTATGTCTCTTAAATCCTGGCGATAAGTTTTCATGGCATCAGACATTTCTGGAGAATCTGGTAATGCCGCATAGTCAGAATCTTTTAATAATTGAGTGCGGTCTTGGCGAATACGTTTCCATTTTTGTTCAGTTGTAGGCATTGCCGCATTTATAGCATCTTTCTCCGCTTGGGTATAATCCCTTGTAGTTGTTTCACCTGTTTGTATATTATGTTCTACTGTATCTGCCATTATATTTTCCTCTATTGATACATTACGTTTATTGAACCAGCATCAAAAGTATTACTACCACCAATACATATTATTCTTACACCATCTATAGCTCCACTTAAACTTATAGTACCGCTATTTCCATTCATTAAACTTGAAGAAGAACCTTGATTTAAAAGTCCACCAGAAACCCAAGTGTTATTAGCTACGTCAGCTAAACTCATACGAATTACACCATCTCTTGTTTCAGCAGCACTAACTCCATAAGTTAGCATTAGCCCAGTTGTACGTCCATCAGCGTTATCTCCATCCCAAGAAACTGCTTTATATCCGCTAGTCGCAAAGGTAGTACCTGTGCTTACTTGTAATGCCCATTCATTTGTACCATTAGATGAAACATCTTGTAGGAAAACAGCAATATTTCTAATTCCAGCAGGAAGACCTGTAACTGCAACAGAATTTCCACTTGTTGTAGCTACTTCAGCAGTTACAGTCCAACCTATTTTGAAGTCTGTACCCGCATCATCTGTGTAGTATAAAGAGGATGGTGTATCTGACTTAACCCATATTTGTCCTTCTGCCGCAGTTGACGAACCCGCAGTACCCGCCTCGCCAAGATGTAATTGAGTGGAAGTTATTTTACTCATTTTGGATATTTCTCCTTAACAGCAGTTCGTTTAGCTTGAAGTGCCTCTAAATCATCATCAAGAATTGCGTGGACACATTCTTCTATCGTTGGGTATTCCGACATACGTTTAGTCTTATAATCAGAATCATCAAAAGCCTTCTTTGCCTCTGCTTGAGCAGTAGCATTATTATCTTTTTCTTCTTGGGTAAAGGAACGTGTTATCTTTTCCCCTGTTTGTACGTTTAATTCTATTACATCAGCCA
>Ga0080013_1004557_pt1 | contig 13577 bp, 18 predicted proteins | sample ETNvirenome_6_85_FD_69236 | JGI IMG/M metagenome (GOLD analysis project Ga0080013, IMG submission 69236) | Marine viral communities from the Pacific Ocean - ETNP_6_85 (SPADES assembly) (version 2) | ecosystem: Environmental > Aquatic > Marine > Oceanic | place: Pacific Ocean | collected 2013-06-19 | reverse complement strand
TTTCGGAGGGCTCTTATGTATCTGATACTGCCCGAATGCCTGACACTGTGTCAGCGATGGCGATGTGGGGGGCCTATAGAGCTCTCCGAAAGGGAGAGACATGAGTGCTGAACTAGCCATATTGCTCAAGCGATACAAGATGAAGGAACCACCGAAAGGAATAAAGGGGATCTCCCAAGGGGCAACCCACAAAGTGGTAAAGGCCAGGCTCAGGGCCGGCAAGAGGGTAGTGCTGTACTCCCCGATCCTGGGAGACACTGTGACCATCTGTGACGACCCTGAACCCAGCGAGTATAGCCTGGGAGAGTTGTACCAACTGGTATTGGATGCAGATCTGGAACAGCTACTCGCTGTTCACCTGCTCAAACGAGAGCTGGGTCTACGAGTTTGCTAGCTGACCGGCGATGAAGGTCTTGACCGCCGACACACCAGCAGCAACAGCAGCCACGATGGTGGACTCCCATGCTGAGAAGTCAGCAAAGTCAGCCGGCATCACGAACACCACAGCGAATGACTGCCAGAATGTATGAGCTGCTCGCCAGACGAGGTTCTTCCAATTGATAGTCAGGGTCATCGGGTCTCCTAGCTAGGCAATGCCGTCCAGGTATCCTTACCAACGATACCGTCAATGTATAGACCTGTTACCTCCTGAAACAGTTTCACTCCCTCCTCAGTGGACGGCCCGAACTTGCCGTCCCACTCGAGGAGCCCGGGGTTGAAGTTAACACCGGGCTCCAGCGAGATGAAGTCACCCTGGTTGAGGTAATGCTGCAGGTCCTGCACATGAAGATCCTCGACGTAGGGTGGGTACTGCTTGCGAAGCACTGGCCGAGTGTTGGTGACCTCTACCCACTGCTGGTCGTTGCCTAAGATGCCCAGCTTGAGGGGGTCGTGCACTGTGCCTTGGCCCACGAGCTTCTTGTTGGGTGAGTACCGGGTCATGCGACGGATCTCGAAGTGGGTGTGGGGGTAGTTGGCATTACCGCTATCCCCGATGTCCCCTATGAGCTCTCCCTGCACCACCTCTTGGCCTGTGTGGACCCGGACCCCACTGAATGGCATGTGCATCTGGCGCAAGCCCCACCAGATCCGCTTGTCTGGCTCCTTCCAGATGAGCTCCACGCCGTAGCCGGCCAACTCATTGAGGTAGCCAGCGAAGTGAACGGTCGAGGTAATAGAGGCCACGATGGGAGTGCCATAGGTGGCACGCAGATCCACACCCTTGTGTCCTACTCGATCACCGGGCTTCTTGTAGTCGGGGTTATAGTACTTGCGACCCTCGGCATTGAAGTAGTCCCAATAGGGACGAGGATAGCCATTGGGTAGACCGGGTACGGGGTTGATGAACTTCATGCGAGAAACTCCTTCCACGACACGATGCCACCTGCTGTAGTCACGATGAACAGAGCCCACCATGTCCTGCGCTCCACTGCTTGCAGCCGGGCGATCATTCCTTTATTGGCACCCAGGCCATTGCCCAACAAGGCAGCTTTGATCTCTTGAACTAGCTCATGGCAGGCTCGTTGGCACCCTGGGGGGCAGAAGGCTTCCTGATTGTGGCGCGATTCAAGGCCGTTCATATCAGTCATTCTAGAATGTCCTGTACCTTGAACTCGATCTTCTCGGTCCAGACAATGGGCGAGTTGCCTTGCGTGACCCGGGCCTGAACAGTCCAGATCCCGATCTCATCCAGGGTGCCAGAGGTGATAGCGATCTGGATCTTGCCGTCAGTGCCTGAACCCGACAAGCCACCACCCAAGTTCTCCACATTGCCGGCTGGGTCCATCAGAAAGAAGTGAACAGCAGTGGCACCCGAGATGTCCACCACCACACCGTCGTCCTTGACGGTGAAGCGAATGATGACCCCGATGTCTGTCCTATGGAAGATGTTGGCCATTAGCCGCCTTCCTGTTCGACGTCGAAATCAAGGAAGTAATGCGATTCTACATCCCAATCTGAATAGATGGGAATGTAGTTTGAGGCAGTGTGAAACTCCATGCCAATGGTGGTGGCAATGACCGATGGGGTGATAGTGATATCAGCGAAGGAAGTGACTGTACCGAGGGCCGTCGTGGTGATAATAACAGTGGGAGAGATGGTGGTGGTGAGTAGGGTCGTCACCGTGCCAAGAACTGTGGTTGTGGCTATGACTGAAGGAGTAACGTTAACGAACTCACCAGCAGTAACAGTACCAAAGGCCACAGTGGTAACAATGGCTGTGGGAGTGAGGATCAGGTCAGCAAAGGCAGTGACTGTCTCCATGGTGGTGGTTGTGGCTATGACTGAGGGAGAAACGTTGGTGATTAAAGAAGCGGTAACGGTTCCAACAGCAGTGGTGGTAACAATCACTGAGGGGGATGCGGAGACATCAGAAAGGATCGTGGTGGTCCCCATAGCAACAGTGGTAGCGATAACTGAGGGAGTGGCCACAATAACCGGCAAAGCCGTACCCAAAGCCACAGTGGTAACGATTACAGAGGGGCTCACAGCAAGATCTGAAAGCACAGTGACCGTACCTAGGGCAGTGGTGGTTACAATGACGGAAGGGGTAGTAGTGGCATTGACGGGTGGTACGGCCTGCAATTCAACGGAGACAGCATCAGCATCAGTGTTATTCAACAATGAACGATGCACAGACCAAGCCCAAATCTCTCCCTTGTAATAAGTATCAGCAGCTTCGGTACGCCCAATCCACAACGAGTTGGAATTAGCGAGAGTCAACGCTGACGCTGGTGGACCCGTACCACCTGACCCACCATCACCGTTTGTGAACATCTCATGCAACGTGCCCCGGTCATTAGTGGACACGATCCCTACTGCTTCACCGACCTTGGACTCTCGATACGAACCGTCATTGTTGGAAGCAACCCCGTCCACTGAATATGAACGAACATAATCAGGGGTACCCCCCTGCTCCCACATAGACCAGGTAGGACCAGGGGAAGTGTTCGGTCCCTTGTAAAGAAGCGTCCCTGTAGCCACAACGTAGGCTCGCTTGCCGATCCCGATGGTGAAGTCCACACCACCAGCGAAGTCAAGGTCAGCGTGGTCAGAGATCTCCATGCCGTCGTTGGTGCCATCGAACCAGAAGTGGGGGCGGTCCACCCACCTAATGAATTCAGCACCTGAACGGGTGTGGGTCCACACCTTCGGGGTTGCAGCACTATCCGTGTGGGTGCCAGCCAAGCGATCAGCGTCATCCACCTCAGTTGCATCAAAGTTACCGATTAAGGTGCCGTTGGTACCGTCCCTGACCTGAAGCCTGTAGATGTTGCCCGTAAGTCGCTCACCACCAGCAGATGACCCAATTTCTACGTCATCGTTGTTGTTGGTGGCTGAATAAGTGGAACCAATGTCCCGGTCGGCTGATCCCAATTGTGTCCAGGTGGTGATGTCAGCAACATCGAAATCAGTGTTGAAGAAAAAGTTAGCAAGCCCTGTCGCAGGGTTATAGGTGAGTCCCAACCTGTACACATCACCGTTCGACCATGTAGGGGCCGTAGACGCAGAGATAGTCCGATTAGTCCCGTCCCCAATCTCAAAGGTGGGAACACCACCAGTGGTCAGATACACACCCCATCCAGTAGTACCACCTGATGGGTTTTTACTAATGAGGTAGGAGATGGCAGCAGGAGTAACGTCGTCAATCGAAAACATGATCCGGATATCAATGACACCATCGTCACAGATGTCCCACGCCGTGGCGTCTGGGGTTTTGCAGAGTTCAGTGGAGGTGCCGGGATGACGAGTGTAATGCCCTACGTTGTAGTCAACATCATAAAACAGAGCGCCAGAGATTGTGGCATCACGAGCAGAGGCAGAAGATTCGTCCAGCCATGCGCCAGATCCCGAGTAGTTCTTAGCCTGTGCGTAGCCAACCGCATCTGAAAGGGCGACCATGAACTACCCCCTTTCGGTTATGGGGTGTAGTCCCAAGTGAAGATCCCGGCTGCGTCGAACTGGATCTGCAGTGTTCCGGATGAGGTGGTCACTGCTGTACCGAAATCGATCAACAGGATGGCGTTGTTGCCACCCAGCGCATCAGCGTAGAGCAGGTACCCCATGGCATTAGTGACCGAGGATGAGGCGACTGATACGTCAGTAGCGTCGTACTTGAGGGTGCCTGTCGACAGGGTGATGGCCGTACCAGTAAGGGCGATCCCTCCAGCCGACCAGGACCCACCTGAGGTCTCATTGGCGTCATAGGGACTGACGCCGTAGGCCGTGTCAGTGTCGAAGTTCGGGGTGATCGTGTTCGTGAACAGAGCACCCTTATGGGTCTCGAGGTCCAAATTGATGGCGGTCTGGGTGGTGTCAAGCAAATCTTGAAGGGTCTTACCGAAAAGACCCTGAGCAGTAATGGCCATTTTTTACCTTCCCATCAGCGGGTTTTGTGAACCTCGGATATAAGTCTGATGGGTCGGGCATTTACCTTGGCATCAAGCCTACCAGAGAAGTGCTCTCGTTGATAGTTGTTGTACTCAGGCTCGCCGGACACACGCCAGGTCTTGGTCTTCTTGGTGTAGCCGGTGCGGTTGAGAATCCCCCGGCCATGGTAGTTGTGTTTGGGGCAGCCGGCCAAGGGACCATCTACCCACTTGCCGTCACATAGATGCTGCTTCATCTTCCACTCTCAGCTTGATGAGTCTGGCGGTCTGCTCCATCACCACGGTTACAGATCTGTTGGCTTCAACGTCAGCCGCCTTGAGGGTCAGTGTCTTTTCCTCCAGTCCTTTGAGAACAGTGGCCATGACGGCTGCACTCAGTCTAGCCTGCCTCAACAGCTCGTGCTTCTCGAGGACCAATCTCTCCACATCACTCATACGAACGCCACCTCATGGGTCGTGCCGCCTCCATCTACGAAGTACAGCTTGTTGTCGGTTGCCGTATATAGGTCACCATAGCCCCCCACCGGGGTGGGTGCAGTCGTTTCTGCTAGCCGGATCCGGCCTTGGGTGAAGGTAGCGACATAGGTGGTGTCATTGATCTGGAAATAGTCCCGATTCTCTGACGAGATGGTGTAGGTGTCGTTGCCAGAGTGGAGGCGCCAGTCGGGGTTACTACCTGCCCCCACCAGGACCAGCCGACCGCCATCATTGACCCCATCATTGGCCTCCAGGAAGCACCAACTTGCGAGACGGGTGGCCCCATCCTCAAACCGAGAGGTCCTCACCCCGTTCATGGTGAACCCGATCCCATTAGCGTCACGGAAGATGCCCCAATCGATCTCGGAGTGGAAGCGGACGGCTGGGGCTGCTGCCGTCCCGTCACTCATCGACATCACGCCGTCCTTGTCCACCGACCAGCCATTTGCAGCGGTGGCATTACCGACCCAGATGCGGTAGGTAGCATCATCACCAGAGATCCGGACAACGTCGTTATTTGTGCCGGCAGTGAGGTTTCCGCTGGAGGCCAGGGTCAGATTTCCCCCTACGAGGGTGCTTGCATTAATGGCCCAACCACCAATAGCTCCCGAGGTAGCTGTAAGTACTCCCGCCTCTGTCACCTTAAAGGGGGCAGACGACGGTGTAGCATGGCCGGCGAAGAATCGTATGTCATCTCCACCAGTGACGACAGACGACAGGCCCACCAGGCCACCAGCGTCCTTGAGGGCGGTGGCGGTTAGTACCCAACCACCGATGATCCCTACATTGAATTCAGCGGACCCATCGGCCTCGATCTGCCAACCAGCTGATCCGCTGGAAAAATTGGACGACCCCACCAAACCCGACCCATCAAGTACAATGGAGCCGCCCAAAAATAGGTCGCCCATAATCTGGACCGACCCTAAGGATGAATCGAAGTAGAACCCTGTAGTGGCATTGGTGTCCCGAGTGGCGAGGTTGGCTGGGACTACCCCATCCCAGTTGGTGGAGCGGAAGTCACCCGACAGCACGATGCCAGAAAAAACCCCACCAGCGATGTCTTCACCCTGATGCTCGTGGAAGGGGACATCCCCTCCGAACTTCTCCTGCCGCCGCTGTTGTCGGATGCGAGAGCGGAAGTCTGGGTATGACTCATCCCCGGTCAGGGTCATACCTTAATCCCCTGAACGTCGAGGACCGTGAAGGTGGTCAACTCACCACGGTCGGTGTGGCCCTGGATGGGAGTAGACATGTTGACGATCTGACCCCTGACCTTGATGTTGGGTCGGAACAGCTCGAGGACGATGGAGTTGTTCAGCCAGTTGTCATGCAGCTCGGTCCACAGACGCCGCCCATGGCCTGGGATACGGACGGCCTTGTAACCAAATTTCTTGACGGTATCGCTGACGTTGACGTATATCCGAATGGTGAGATCTTCGGTAGCCAGGAGGGATCGCTGGGCATAGGAATAAACAGTGGGGGATACCAGGTAATCCGTAGAGGAAACCAGGACGAGCTGAGAAGCGAGGTATCTCGATTCAACATTGTTGATCGCATACTCTGATTCTACGTCTTCCTGTAGAGTGTTGAGAGTGTTGAGGATTCCCGTCTTCCAGGACGAGTGATCGCTGTCCTCGATGGCAGCAGGGTCGGTGGAGTACTTGAGGGTGATGGTCTCTTCGGTGGTGGGGAGCTTAGTGTCAACTCGTAACCCCACCTGGATCTTGGGCCGTGAGGTGAAGTTATCGGCTAGGGGGCCAATCAACCAACCAGGCGTGGCGTAGTTGGTGAGGTGCTCTCTCCAGAAATGGAGCGACTGGAAACTAGCGAAGAGGCGGTCATCGATTGTCAATAGGCCCTGGCAGATCCCAGACGCATCGAAAATCATATCCCGGGACAGGCCGGTGGTCTCCAGGTCGAAGCGCCACAGGTGATTCTCGGTACCGTCCTCGAGCACACTGAAATACATCGAGTCCCGGGTGGGAAGAAAGGCCTGTGGCACCCTGTTTCGGGTCTCAGTGCCTGTCCCCCACACCCGGACCACTTGGAGATTGCGGATCTTGTGGCCAATCACCTCACCGATCCACAATCGTCCGATCTTGCCACCAGCGACAGTGGCCTCTCCGGTACCGACAAACAGCACTCCTTGTGACATCCCCATAAAGTACGGGATCTCCCCTTCGAAGTTCTCCAGCGACTTGTAGGTCAGGGTGCCGGCCTCGTCGGCCCACGAGTAGATATGACCGTCAGAGGCAGCGGCCAGGATGGCCGAGCCAGCATCGATCACCGAGTGCCAGGTCAGGTTGGTGGCAAGGGTGTGCAGGAGAACAGAAGCTGCCCCTGCCTTGGCCTCGTAGAGCTGGATGCCCTTAGCAGCGATGATGCGACCCTTGACTGACCAGATGTCTTGGGTGAGGGAGTTGCCGGCGTCGGTATCCAGGTCAGACCAGTGAGCCCAGGTCCCACCAGTGGACCGTTTGTGGATCCCCTCATTGTTGAGAGTGGCATAGAGCTCTTCTCCCAGCACAACCAGACCAGAGATGTTCGTTGGCGTTCCACCCCCACCCTCGGGGTCCTCTGAGGTGACCGTTGGGGTAGCGGCAGTGGGGTCAGCACTGCGCTTGACATCCTTCTCCTCTGCCCAGTACAGGGTAGAGCCGATGAGGGTCATAAATTGATTGTTGTCGGTCGAGGTGCGCCACTTCTCAGCGGCTTTGAGGAGAGTGACCTGCTCTGGTGCCCCTGCCTTGGCTGGTCTGACGTCGACGTTGCGTGAGTCCCAGTATCGGGAAGCGTCGAAGGCGGGGTCGGTAGACTGGCGATGACCCCGGTCCAGTCCCTCACCACCCGAGAACCGGGTACGAGAGAAGGTCTGGCCTAAGCCAGCAGCAATATCTTCGGGATTCTGAGAGGTGTCGGGGAGCTGCTGTTCATTAGTGGTTTGGATTCCACTGACACGCTGGGGCCCATCAGCCAGACGCAGGAACATCTTGTCCTCGTTAGCTGTTCCTTTTTCAAGGGAGACTCCATAACCTTTAGAAGCAGGGTTGATGATATTGGCAGCAGTGGGAAACGACATTATCGCCTCTTGACGACGGTACGAATCCCACCCTGGGTCTGCCGTTTACGCTTCACATGACGATCAACCCATACAGCTCTCAGGGTAAGGAGTTCTTGCACCACATCCCGGGATTCACCGATGTCGAAGCCCTCCTGGGCCAGGAGCTCAGTGATGAAATCAGTGGAGATCTGATCGGTTTGCTTGCTGACAATGAGGGTGGCCAGAGCATCCACCATGATGATCTTGAACCACTCCAGGGGGATGGCCCAATTCTTTGAGGTGTCCTCGAGGTCATCAGTGGGGGCAGTAGGCCGGTCAAACTTGGAGAAAAAGGTCAGGTAGCCAGTAGTGCCGGGTGGGTCATCGAAGAGGACGGCCTTGCGGGTCTGGGATGGGGGGAAAGGATCGAGATAGGTGTAGTCACGGCCAGGTAGGCCATTGTCATACACCCATGACTGGATCTCGGTCACTCGAGCCGGCACTGAGGTGGGATCAGAACCGACTGTAACTGCTTGGGTCCGCTCCACCCATAGGTCTGAGCCCAGATCAACCACAGCGTCATAGACGGCATCCAGAACCTGTTGCCGTGAGACCCAGGGAGCGACGTAGCAGGTAGCGCCGTCAGCGTGGGTAGTGGCGGTAGTGCTGTTGAATCCCCTGACTACTGTGAGTGTTTTGGTGGATACCCGGGTGACCAGCATCTGTTCATAATCCACCTCGACACGAACACCCTCACCTAACAGGTCACGCTCCTCAGGGGCAATCAACCCGTCAGCGAGATTCATGTCTAGGCCGGTCTCAGAGGCATCCAGTGCCTCATTGACCCGGAAGAACAGCATGGAGTCATTCATCGGGGAGAGGTATTCCCGGTACATCCGAGTTACGAGATTCTCAACTGTCTGTCCCATTACGCCTCATCTATATCTGCTGAAACCCTAACCATCACATGGCCATTCGAGGGAAATGTCTCAATGAGTGACCCTGAATCCGTCACGGTGAACTGGCCCTTGTAGAGGCCGGCCTCGGTGACTGCCGTCCAAGGCACTGATATCTTGCCAGTAGCGGCGGTGGTGACGGTGACCGAAATGGCATCGTGGACCTTGGTAGGCTGACCATTGGGCCCGGTCATGGTCCAGGTGACAGTGGCACCAGTCAGGACGATGCCAGTCCCATCGGTGTCGAACAGTTGAGCCGTAAGGGCTTTGGTGTCCCGGCGAGCTGTGAAAAATTCAGCCATTGTGCCACCTCATTTGTTCATAATAGGTGATGATCCTGTTGTGGGTTACGCACTTCCAGGCCCTGTAAGTACTGAACCGATAACACCTACCAGTTGTCATGTAGCAACCTGGGCACATCAGGGGCCTCCTGACTCTAAAAGAGTGACGCTGTTCTGTCCGTCATTGAGGAGTGTAACTTGATTGATACCGTCATTTAGTGGTACGACGAGGTTGTGGCCGTCATCGAGGAGAGTGACATCGTTGCCACCATCATCGAGAACGACCACATACCCCATCAGTTGTAGATGATTTCCGTCACGACCACCGTGCCGTCAGACCCACCCTGGCGAATAGCCCAGAGAGGATCAGAAGGACACAGGGTGCCCTGGAACTGGACATCCGTCGAGGCATCCAGTTGGAATCCCTTGGTAGTGGACACATCGGAACTGTCGTTGGTGATCCGCACCGGCTCGCCACCAGTCTCCTGGAGGATGAGTCCCACACGAGAGGGATTCTCAGCCACCAACTGAATGGCCGCGTTGGATACGGTCACTGCGTCGTGGGCGACGAATCGCCTGCGCTCACTCATTAGGTCACCCGGAATCCAGTGACGTACACCTCTGCACCCGGGAAGTCCCCACCTGTCGAAGAGATAGCCACCCGAAGGTTGGCCGCTGCTGCGATCTCGTGCTGGGCGTCATTCGCTTCCACAGGACGGAAGATGTCCTTGTCCCCACCAGCTGACAAGTCAATCTGGCTGAAGATGTTAGTCGTCACGTTCTGGATATCGATGTCACAACCAGCAGTACCAGCTCCCTTGAGCACCACAATGGCGTCAATAATCCTGGTCTTGTGGGTCAAGGTGACGTCATAGTTGGCATTGGCACCGGAAGCCACCGCAATGCGATGGACCACCATGAGCCCGCCAATCACGTTGTCGTCAGCCACAACCTTGGCCACAGTCCCATCAAGGGACGCAGCGGCCAGCATGGCCTGATCGACGGCACCAGCAGCAATGGTCACTGCACCAGTGTTGTCCATGGTGACGTCACCCGACAGGGCCACTGAGGTGATGGTCGTTCCATTCCCGACCAGGATCTGAGTGGTTGTCGAAGCATCCAAAGCCACGCCAACCCCCGAAGAGTTCCCGACCAGGACAGAGCCCTCGGCCAATGTGATCTCCGAAGCGGCTACTCCACCAACCTGGTTCCAGGTTGGGGAGGCCTTGGTGCCGGTGTTCTTGTACAGGTTGCCGTTGGTGATGTCGACGTAAAGCGAGCCAATTGAGGCCTCGCCTACTCCGTCAACAGCATCGGTCGGTGCTCCCTTGCCGTACCCCCAAATGATAAAAGAGAGAAAGTCACGGACTGTGGGGTTCAGTACCGCAAGCTCTCGTGTGCGTGTAGCCATTCCTGCTCCTCAGGTAGGCGAGCTACCCGGGGAGGGTGTTCCTCCCCGGGGCTCTTGGGTTTAGGCCGTGGTTGATCCAACGATCTTGCCGTGATTGGATTCGGGTCCGTACTCGAGTCCGATCTCGCCGTAGATCTGCCAGTTCTCTGCAGCACCCGTCTGAGCGAGGGGCTCTGCGAAGAAGTGACCCTTCCCGGGGATCGGTGTGAACACCGGGAAGATGACCGACAAGTCCAGTAGGTAGATATCACCGGGGTGCATGTACCTGTTGAACAGAACGCCGATGGTGGCAGGACCAAAGTCGTGCATCACCGACTGGATGTTCAGACCACCAATGCTGCGACTCTCCGGGGCGTACCCGTAGATGTCGCTGATGACCTGCTTGTTCTTGGCGCCCATCATCCACACCGGGTTGGTGAGGGGAGCAGCGTTGGTCGTGCCTTCGACCATCTCCCGGAGGAGGCGGTCGTAGTCCGACTTGACTGCATCACGAGCCTTCTTGATCGTCCATGTGCCAGATGAGTCAGCGGACGTTCCCTCGAGAACGGTCGTTGACTTGGTGGCAGACAACTGGAAGGTGGTCGTGGATGGAATCGATGCGACCCAGTACGAGGTATCGACGGCATAGCCCTCGGCACCCGTACCAACAGCCGTGAACTGAACCTCGTCACCAACAGCGAAGCCGTGGGCTCCGACGATGGTCCAGAGATCCTCGGAGGCCCCACCTGTGACGTCGAACGTACAGGTACCAGCGGTTCCGGGGATGGTGAACAGATCCAAGCTATAGGTCGAGATGGCGGCCTTCATGCCACGCATCTTGCGGCCAGTGCTGTTGTCACTTGGAGCCTGATACTCGCCTCGGAGCATCGAGTACTCCACTTGGCGCTTCATCACTGCGAGCTTCAACATCAACTGGTGAGCACGCTCATCCTTGACCGGCTGGTCACCCATGATCGACCAGGTTCGTGAAGAGGCGTAGTCACCGAGCTGAGCCGTCATGGCCAGCTTGGTGTACGTCACCTGCACACCTTTTTGGAAGATCTGAGTGATGTTGGAGACTTCTGAGCGAGTCTCTTCTGCATACGAAGGATCGGCACCTTCCACGATGGCCGGCTGATCCGGTGCACCGTTGGCATCCGTCTGCCAGGTGTGATACTTCGACGCAATCGAGCGACCTCCGTTGAGGCCTCCAATAGCGGACAAGAAGGGCGTGTCAGTAGGCGTCAGGTGGAACAGGGGTCCCACAAAATTTGGGTTCGTGTAGGTAGTACCTACCGTCGCCGTAGCCATGACAATTCTCCTTGGTTGGTTTCCTTAGGAGAGGAATTACTGAGTGAGGGGAGCACCTGCGTAGGTCCGGTCTGGCATATAGCCATGCCCCTGCAATTCCGCTGCCATGGCCGCTTCGATCTGTTCTGCGTTCCCAGCTCCATGTGCGACAGCGACCTTCATTAGATCGTTCACCAAGGTCTCCGTTTCGGAACGAGAAACAATGGCATCATCGGCAGCAGTGGCGTCGAGCTCATCAGAACGGATATCGGCAACAACGACGTCGGCTGGATTCACATGCGGAGTTGCTGGCTCTGCAGATATTTCCTTGCTGGGGGCATCCAGGTCATACCCAAGCGTTTCCTTGGCGAACTTGGCAATGGCGTCCGAATCGGTGAAGTCACCGTCAAAGAACTTCTCCACTGCCTTGCTCTCTACCGAGTCGGGGTCTGAAAACCCTGCATCGATGAGTGCCTGTGTGGACAGCTTCGCCTCGAGCACCTTGTTGCGCTCCTGAGAACGGTCATAGGCTTCACGAAGTCCTGCTGGTCCATTAAGTTCATCAGTCATTATTTCCTCCGTAGCTCTCCCCTGAGCAGGAAACAGTGTGAATCGGGGGAGGTCCACACGCCTGGCGACAGTCAGAACATGCAAAAGGCACCGTGGCCTGTGGCTGTCTGCCACCAACTGGCCAGGTGTCGATAGGGCTCAATTACAAGCGAAGTGCCTAGGGGCCTCGCCCGGATGGAGGGTCTTATGGCATACCCTGCCAAAGCCATGGTGGGTCTTATCGGTGTACCCAACCAAAACCGTTGGGGGAAGTATAAACAGAGGGAGGCCCTCCAGTCAAGGAAAACCTCCCTGCGCTGCTGCTTTGCAACTTAGTTTCTTGCATAGTTGCATACGGTGCAGTCAGTCATAGGGGCATTCCTGGTAGCCACCGCGGACATCTCCCCAGTAGGCGTCCGGCGGGCAGTACCGGGTCGGCGTGATCCCATGGCGTGATGTGTACTCGTTCATCGTCCACGAGATATGCCACCAGTGATACCAGCCGTTGCCTCCGATCTCGTACACGAGAGCGAACCCGAGGAGTGACGCCTCGTAGAGGGAGTACGGGTCTATGAGATACCCGAGAAGGCGGAGGCTCCGTTCCTCTACTAGATGACTCATGTGGGATATCCAGCCGAGGGGAACCCGGGATCCGTAGTAGGCACAGACGGTGTCGTCGTCGGGTCGTAGGCGTTCGTTGCGAGGGCAACCCCAGTTGACCGAGTTGGCTAGAGGATCTCCTCCGGACTCGAAGGAGACGACGTAGAGCATGTGAAGGACCGCCTGCCAGTATTCCTCGAAGGTGAGGTCAGGGATGATTATCCGGTCGTTGTGGAGGTCGGTGAAGTCGGTGAGTGCCCATGCGACGGGGAGACAAAAATCTGTAATTCGTTCGAGGTAGCGGTCGGTGGGTAGTTGCTGGATGGTGGCGCAGGCGATGTCGGCGCGTTCGGGGATGGAGACGGGTGGGAATGTCACTGGGACTGTGACCGGAATCGTTGTGGTCGTGGTACTACTGGTGGTGGTACTACTGGTGGTGGTCGCCGGCATCGACGTGGGGGGAGAGGCCGACGTCGATGCCGGGACCGTGGGAACCGGCGGGGTTGGGGGTACGGGTTGGAACACCAAGATTAGCACTACCACCACCAATGTCACTGGGATTATGATCAGAACGGGTGGCCAGCGCCATCGTCTCACAGAATTCCG
>Ga0080013_1004556_pt1 | contig 13578 bp, 5 predicted proteins | sample ETNvirenome_6_85_FD_69236 | JGI IMG/M metagenome (GOLD analysis project Ga0080013, IMG submission 69236) | Marine viral communities from the Pacific Ocean - ETNP_6_85 (SPADES assembly) (version 2) | ecosystem: Environmental > Aquatic > Marine > Oceanic | place: Pacific Ocean | collected 2013-06-19 | reverse complement strand
TTGTGATAGTGCCAGTTCCTCCATCTATAGTGCCACTTCCACCGATAGATGCTCCTGATGTATTTGCTTTACCAAGTTCTACTGTAGAAGCGTTACAAATAAGAGTTCCGACGACGACTGTTTTTCCTGTTACTGTAAGGTCGTGGTTCACTCCTGTAGTTGTATTAGTGTTTAATATCCCTGACGTTATTGTAAGGTCATTTTCTACCCTTATATGAAATCCAACTGTACTTAAACATTGTAAGGTAGAAGTGGTTTTCTCAAGAATTAAATCATAAAAGGTATTGAAATCAGAAGCAGCCGCTGAAGTACTGTATAGATTTTGGGCTGAAGCACTTGTAAATTTAACAGTACCGCCGCCATTGTCCCACGTATTATGTCCGATTTGTGTATCAGCCTGAAGAGCAGAACCACCGGATGTTCCTGTTATTTCGGTAACATCAGATGAAAGTACAACATCTGTACCTACTTGGAAGTGTACAGAACCAAATGTGTGGGCTCCTGTCCCTCCAGTAAAAACAGCTTTAGGGTTATAACTCGGTCCATCATAAAAACCCCAAGTTGTTAATTTATCGGCAATTACATCTGCATCACCGCAAGTTAAAGTTGCATCTAGGCCGGTACCACCCACTCTCACTGGTAATAATGATAAATCTCCTCCTACTGTAAGAGTATAAGAACCTGCACCTAAATTCATTATACCACTAGTTATAAGTAAATCGTTAGTAACCTCAAGGTTTGCTTGTAATTCAACAAGTGTATTAGCAGCGACCCCAGTTATAGTTAAATCATAAATTTCTATAGCAGCGTCTACGTAACATTTATCTTGCCCTGTTGGGATGATGACTGTGTCTACGTGGACTCCTACACTATCTCCCGGATAGCCTGAGCCTAAGTCCCAATTTGCGGAATCAGTCCAATCTCCGTCACTACCAGCAGTTCTGGCCCACGTAAATGTTCTAGATGCCATCTTTAGTTAACAGCGTAAAGTTGAGCGTGAGTAACAGAGGTAGTACCGCTTCCAGCAACCGAAGTCAAAGTAACGTTACGGTATGTATTTTGCCAAGGTATATGCTTAGTGGCACCAGCTGAAACAGATATATCAGAACCTACTTGGTCCCATTCACCAGCAGTATCTGCTAAAGTCCAGTCACTAGCTCCAGATATATAAGATGCGTACATTTTATAAGTTATGGCAGACGTGGCTCCTGAATTAAATACAAACCATGAACCTATCTTACCATCTAAAGCCACATTATTTAAACCGCTAACTGCGAGTTCTGTTGCTCCTATATTTGTATAAGCCCCCGTAGCATACGCTAAAGATTCAGAACCTGAACCTATCGTAGACATAACGCGGACTGCTGTGTTACCGCTCGCATCAGCGAGAAATTTGTCGTATTCACGACCTTGCATACCATCTTTAAGTGCCATTTATTCCTCCAAAATTGTCGAAATCATCTCCATCCAGCATTTCATGTGCGCCACTATAACGCATTCGACAATATCTTTATATAGTGGGCTAGTATATAAACTTTACTATGGAAACAGATATAACTGGTTACGGTAGAAAGATGGGACTTGATGCTGGAGGCACTCAGGGACGTCTTAACAACGTAGTAACTTTACAAGGCGAAAGACAAATAGCTGATACAGTGCAATATAGAACCATGAACCCTTCCAATTCAGAATCTGCTGGTGGAGGAGCTAATCTCGGAGACTATGCCACTGCTAACCAATCTAGCTGGAATGAAACAATTGGTGCTTCCGGTAGCCCCGGATACGCTAATCCACGTTAATTATCTTTACTAGATATATATTCAGCTAACGTTGGGGGCTTCCTGTTTATAGTCAAGCCACATTTAGAACTATCAGGTGAAAAATCTACCTGTTTACCAATAACTCTATAATTCCCGCTATACTCAGGGTCATCAGTCACTATTTTTATAACATCATTTTCGTTTAGATAGGCCCCTTCAGACACAACAAGGCTATATTCGTATTGATTCTTCAAATTGGCTCTAAAAAGCTTCTGGGCAAAATCGAGACACGCTGCTGGAGACCCCAGACTGTCATTACTAATCTCCAATGGGTTATTATCGAATGCTGTCATGGCGCTCGTATGCGTAAATGTAGCCGTAGCATCATTCTTCCCGTTAACAGTGATAACAGTAGGTACCTTTCTATTTAATATACTAAGCTCTATTATGTTATCTTGCTCTGTATAGGTATGCACTACTGTATCAGTCTCTATATCGCTCTCAAGCTCTATTATGAGTTGACTATTAGTACCATCATCTATAAGGCGTGCTATATTAGGCCTAGGTAATGTACCACTATTATCCACTGCTTTACTGAGCAACTCTGTTAATATAGCATGCAAAGTCATGCTGCCCCGCAATGGCTCTGAAACGCTATTGATTCGGGGCGTAGTATCGCCAATATAGGCTGTTCCGATTTTATCTTGTAGCTTTGCCTTAGAAATAGCTTTGACCATGGCTGCTCCCACCGTATAGCCATCCAGATTATCCCTTTCCGTAAGAGTTAAACTAGATTGAGAGTCAGTGCCCGCATTTACTAAATATCCCATAGCGTCTTCTGCACGAATTTCTAAGCTATTCAAGCCCTGCTCAGCCAGAGTTATCCATCCTCTGAAGATAGGAACAGTGTCAATTTCATTTAAATACAACGTGACTTCACGATTCCATAATTTTCTGAAATCACCTGCTGGCTTGGGTATTTCAAAGTGTAGCTCAGCGGAAGTCAGACCACCATTAAGGTTATATGAGCCTTCTATATAATCTATTTGTTCGTTATCAATATAGATATTAGGTGTAATCTCTTGCATCTCTGATACCTCCTAACGGTGTTGGGTCAGCCATCAGTTTTCCATTAGCATCTATTAGAGCTACCTTTTGTACTGTCATGGTAAAGCCAAAATTTCTAACTTTACGAGGTCCTCCCGTACCACTAGTTTCTTCAACACTTTTAACTATACCCCAGAACCTTACATACGTTGCGTCTTTCTGTTTTTCGTCCCAGAATACAGGAACATTCTCTTCTTCTATACGTCTAATCTTATGAAGATAGTCATATAAAGTACCTTCGGTTGAATAAGTGGCAAATGCGTTAGCATCGCTCTCATCTCCCAAAGCAACACTTGAGAATGAAATGTTCTGTATTGATATCCCTGTTTGAACTATTATTACTTTACCCTTTCTGGTTATAGCTTCATAAAAGTTACCCGCTCTTCCTACAGAAACGTCACTAGTAAGAGGTAAGCGTGTTAAATTAAATGCACTATCGTCTTCTTCTTTTATAATTTGAGAAAAGGCGTTATCTGCGGGTAACATATTCCATAATTCCACCCCGCTTGACTGAGAAGCTGGTGATACACTCCCAACTATAACCCCTCTGTTTCTATATTCGTTATTATGAGCAAATGCTGAAAAATCTGTACCTGAAAGCACTATTTTCAAAGGATAATATTCTGTAGTTCCCCATGTTCCGCTCACTTCTGCTGCTATTCCATTATCATTATCTTCAAAACCATATGTATTGTCCCATGCCGTTTCATCTGCTGCGTTCACAGCTGTATAAGTGGAATTATATGCGGCTCCAGTCAAAGAAACGTATACTTTTGAAGCCCCATCAAAAACATCATAAATACCTAAATTTCTTATTTTTAAATGAACATCATCATCTGGCATCCACATTCCATAATTCATAAATGGACCAAAGCCCTTGTCTGGTAAGACTCTATTATTAGCAGAAGTCCAATCAAAATTTTCCAAAGTACCACTAGTCCATGTTGCTCCTATGTTGTTACCATGTCCAACTTGGAGAGTAATGGCGTCCCCGCCATCATATCCATTGTCTGCGCCAGAAGCAACCCAGAAAGCAAAACCCGCCTGATTACCAGAAAAATCTACGGCAAAATGTGGTGACACATCATCATGGCGTATATAATTACTTGCACTACTACTTATAATTATAGCCATGTACTTATATGCCCCTATATCATCGCTGGTATAACCACTTGAAGACAATTGACTTCCAATATGAGCCCCAGTGATAGTTACAAAACGCCCGTGTTTTCCTGCCCCAAAAACACCACCAGTAGCTGAAATTTGTAAGGGAGCCAGTGCGCTTCCTAATTCTAACTCATATCTATCGTCTACTGCATTTGTACCAGTGATGTCAATGAAAGCAAGTCTCTCGGAAACCCCCACAGGAGTACCACCTGTTAAACCACTCATTGATATTTTAGACCAATCCTCTGGCATATCAAAAGAAAGATATCCGCTCTTGGCGAAAGAAGCTGTACGAGTAATATATTTCTCTCCTGAAGTATCTTTATATTCCTGTTCAACTTTCGTAGTGTCCTCAAATTCAAGAGGGACCCATTCACAGGTCTGGGAAAAGGTAGCTTTATTATTGACTTTCAAGTAATATACTCCTAGAATCTGCGTGCTATTACCTGAAGCGCTTCCCATCTTAGAAGTGAACGTCTTAGCCAACGGAGAGGCATTAAAGAAGATTTTGTTGGTTTTTTCTTTGTTAATTGCTACATAATATTCATGAGCTTGTCGGGCAGTTCCTGAAACAGTTGTATATTCAAATCCTGCCGTAGTGCCCGTACCATAGTCTACCATATCTATATTCATTCCTGATAGTCTAATAATTCTATTTGTACCAGAAGCTTGTCCTATAGCTGAACAATTTATATAAGAACCACTTGTAGAGGTATTTGTAAATACTGTCAACAGGTCCGCTGGGTCACTCTGATAAAATTTAGCGGCACTTCCTCCAGATGCCATAACTTGTGCACTTCCGGGCACTGGCGTTGGAGATGGAGTCCCACCCCCAGTATATGCTTGCCCTGCTCCTGATGCCCCCCAGTTTGGAGGAGGAGTCATTCTATAGACGCCAGCAAAACCATCTAATGTACTTCTATTATTACTAGAATTGGGATTAGCTTCTAACCTCATTAAATGATATTGAGGAGACAATCTCCCAAAATCGTCGATAAGGAATTGGTCAGAGCGGTCGTCTGCAATGTCATCAATTATATACCATGAACTACACCCCGTAACAGTCGTATTCAGATTTAGGGCTTGCTGATATCTATCAGGCTCTGAACCTATAGCTCCTGTAGCTGCGCTAAGCAAACCATCTGGACGAGGCATATAGGTATAATAAACCCTCTTTGTTGTTCCTGAAGTTGCAGTACCGCTAGTAAAAGCTGAAGCAGTGGCAAAGTATGGCATACTCCCAAACGCCTCCACAGCCCATATGTCTTGTGGATTAAACCATGATTTACCTAAATCAAAGAAATATTCGTTAATGATTGTATTACTGGCCTTGGCTCTACTTTGCGTAAAATCCATTAAGACACTTCTATCTGTGTCCGCTAATTTCTTTACAGGGCACCCAAAAGAAAGATAAGTAACAGGATATATATAACCTGCTTCAGTAGAGCTTCCTGTAGTAAACAAGAATAATTTAAGTTTATTTAAATCGTTATTAGTAGTATGCGTTGCGCTACTGCTAAGTAAAGGTTTACAAGTCTTTAATGTAGCTTTAACTACTTTTTTGATAGTAAAAGATAAGTCATTGACTTTAAGACCACCCTGAGCAGCTGCCCATGTAGTTGAAGGAACTTTTACATCTATATCCCTTACTACGGCAACCCCACCAGCGCCAGCAGCGCCAGCAGCATCGTCTACATAATCTTCTACAACCGCCTTTACAGTTATTTCAAGCCCTGTGCCACTAGCGATAGATTCGAGGCTCGTTAAAGGCATCGTAGGTGCTATAGCTACATATAAATCTCTGGAACCAGACTTTTCAAAAATAGCATTATCAATACCAGACAATACGCTTCTGTTTTCTGTCCGTAAAAGACCTGTAGCTGTTCCATCAGCTATATTTATAGGAGCTATACCTGTATCAATAACAGAGGGAGATACTTCAGTCGTAGCTGTATATCTATGATACTTAGAAGCCATGCCCTTATCATTTATAACTTGCACAATTGGATTATACGTGCCTGTGGCTGTATATGTGTGTGCTAAAGTGACGCTAGTAACAGGTTCGGTAGTAGTGTACCATTGGTAATTAGCATCTCCCTTTTTATTAGAGCTTCCATCATCCCAATCGATATAAACAGCTCTTACGTCATCATCTGTAAATGTTATAGTCCCACTCACTTCAGTATAGACTTCTTGTGTGCCGGGTGGAGCCCACGTTAAGCTCATGCTTTAGTCACCTTCCATGATATTTGATTAGTTGAAGCTACCTGTGTATCAGAGCGTCCCCTTATATTATGGTAATCAAAACCATATAATTTAGCTTGATAAACATTAGAACGTGCTGCATCATAAGGAAGGTCTGTGGTACTCATGATAAATTCATCTGTTGATTCAGGGACCCATGCTGCATGGTTATATACTATTACTTCTTCTATCTTACCTTGGAACATATAACCTGCTTGACCATCCTGCCCTCCTATAGCGGTATTAGCGCTTGCTGTAATATTAGCTAAGGTTCCTCCATAATAATCTTCTAATGACCCATTTACATATAACTTCAAATCTTTACCATCAGAAGATTCATTACGATGTATCACAACCACAGAAACAGGCGTTTGATTATCAGCTATAACTATAGAAGTTCCTGTAAGGTATGTTCCCGAATGGCGCACCCTAATTTTTCCCGCACCATCTAAAGCAACATCCATACCACCTCCAACAGCGCTGCCACTACCATAAGAGAACAAGAAGTTTGAATCAGCAGCATCTCCCGGTATAGCGTGTAATACAACAGTATAGTTCGTACCTGATACAGAAGTATTACTTGAATGGTGAATAACAGAATATCCATCATTTCCACCAGATGTGTTATAACTAGCACAGAAGCCAGCAAGTCCCTCTATATCAGCTTTAACACCTGCTCCATCCGTTCCTGATATAGTAACTGCACCACTAGTAATAGTAGTGCCTGTATAATTGTACCAATAATTTGTTGCACCAGAACCAATCGTTGAAGGTCCCTCATTAAGCGGCACATATAACTGAGCTCGATGATATTTGTTATTGATACTTCCGGTGTCAATAAATAACATTCTATACCACATATCGTCCCCTTCTTCAGACCAGTTAAATTTAACCGAATTAAGGGGTTCTGTGGTTAATTCATATAGGTTTACATCTTCACTAATAACATCCGCAGCCGGTGAGACGGTAAACTCAGAAAATTTGGGTAGTTCATCTTTGTATTCCCAAATGATATGGGGTTTATAATCAGTTATTCCTGTATATTCATCTCCATAAAGAGATACTTCAGAAATATCAATTTCATCAGCCAACCCCATTTTGAAAAGCACATATTCATTAGGCGCTGGTTTATTCTGTTGCACTAAACCACTCAATGGAAATTCTATATACCTAGCGGGGTCTCCACTAGTATTAATGAGGGCGGGTTGTATACCTAATTGACCTCCTTCATTTTCCTCTTCATCATATGTCCCATAACCATAATCAACATTAAGTATCAAATCAGTATCTTCTGAAGTCTGCATTAAATTCCAAGTGCGTTGATAAGGAGCAGATTTACCCTTCTCCCCCTGCTCGCCTGTAGCATATGTATATAAGTATTCATCATAAGTCGTACCCATATCACTAGAAGAAGGAAGTAGCGAAGTAGATGCGTTAGCAAGCAAACTGACGCTTTCATAAACACGAGGAGTTTGAAGTGGTTTATTATAAGTATCGGTATCATCTATATTACCGAAATGCATATGGAACCACACTCTTTTAGGAGAAATCCACAAGTCTCCAATATCATCCGCTTCCATAAAGGTAGTACCAGCATCCGACTTCGTAATATCGGCTACATTAAAGTAAAAATTATCCCCATCTCTGGATTCCTTTTCCGCTAATTTCAAAGAGGTGGTAAAACCTAATGCTTTATTGGTCGCAGAACCACCTGTTAATTCGGGTGCAGTTAAATATGAAAAATATTTATATATGATATATTCTTCATCGGGGTCTCCTGTATTAAAAATCTCAGGTTTATCAACTTCAATAAAGTTTCTATCAACAGCTATATTGGATGCGCCCGCAGCTGCTCCACCGGGAATAGCCATAATTCTAGCAGACGCTAAAATGTGTTCTCTCGGATACCAGTTCTGTTCACCCATGCGAGGCCGAGGAGTCCCAAGCGAACCTGTTGCAGCGTATCCTGAGTAACGGTTTATTTGAACTCCCACCATCCCCTTTTGACAAAGACCATCAGTTGACAAATAATTGTTTTCACCTGTAGCCATATAAAAACCAGTTCCAGAAGCTTGAGCCGCATTTGCCCCATCCCATGAAGGGAAACTTCCAGATTGAGTTGGCATTCCTCCTGCACCGGAGCCGCCCATCCTCTGTCCACTAAATGAAGCGTGGTCCCATTTAATATTTTTACCTGAGTATTCCCAACCCACGTCTGCATGTGTGGGGTCATCCTCAGAGTCCTTTCCGAAATAAGGCCCTAATTGATTTCCTAATCTATTCATGGGATAACCATCTAGGTCATCTACATAACCTGCACCCAATGCAGTATGTACATTCATAAAAGTACTTCCGGGTGCCATTCGTTCTAGATTTTTAAACTGTTGAGTTGAGAAATTATTAAATTGAAAAACACCAGCAGTCATGGTGCATCCCGGCGTCGTACGAGTTTCAGTTATAGGTAAATCGTCGCGGTTTTTAAGTCCTATTAGAACATTATATGCTGTATCAGCCGTTGTAAAGCAGCCAGAGTTCATAAACCCGCCACCCTCACCAGCCTGAAGAGTTCCGTCAGCTCGTTTAGGTGTAATTACCGAATGGTTCTGCATTTTAAGCATAGAAGTAAATTCTCCTCTTCCTACAGAAGCATTATCTACTTCTGTATTCCAATTCTTAAATTCGATATTATCCATATAAGCTTCTAACTCCATATCTCCCCCATCAGGTTGTAATATATTGTCTCCACCGTACCATAACTGTTCTTTTTCACCAGTAGGGGCGTCCGCCGAACCACACCACCTATAATTCATAAACCACCACGTTATACATTTAGGCCATCTTTTAGGGTCAAATAAACAAAAACCTCCTGACCCTGACGCCGCCTTATCTTTACTAAACATTGGTATATTAACATAGGGTACAAACTTTTTAGTAGGGTATGTTAAATCCGAACCGGGTTGTTCATCTAGTTCTTCTGAAGATTTAGCAGTCTGGGCTGTCCTAATAGAAAAATCGGATTCAAAATAAGCTCTTACCGAAACCCCCGTCATGCTACCTCCACTACCATTTACTGCTTGATATTGCCCTCCTGATGCTTCGGCGTATTGTTGAGCTGAGCTTGAAGTAAAGGGGTTGAAAACGAATTTCACATTGAACCATGAATCTTTCAATACTCTTGCCCAGTTTTGAGTACTCCATTTCCAGCGATTTCCAGAGGCGTCGTAATGGTCTGCGCCCGCACTACTAGAGACCTTTCCCCCTAACCAGTAACCGGGAGATTCGTGAAAGACTAATTTCTTCCTATATACCCCAACAGAAGTTTTATCAAAAACACACTCCATCAGACCTCCATTATTTGCTAAAGAAGAGGAAGCCGAAACAATGGTACCGTGCGTTGTGGCACCGCTCATAGGATACACGCCACCCGTGGGAGGAAGTTGATATGATTGCTTATCAGCAAGAGGTACAATGGGAATAGGTTTAATCCATACGCTAGGAGTGTCTACATTTAACAACGGATTAGAAGTACCTGTGTTCCATGGTCCCCCGCCCGGAGCTGAAGGCAGTCGTTGTCCAGTATGGGTTATTCCATTCGTAGCAACACTACCGGTACCGGGGTCGGGATTAGCATAAGAAAACATCTGTATTCCTCCAAATGTTACTCCTTCATCATAAAGGCCCACGAGGTATTCATCTAGTGTTTTCTCGTCAGCCGAAGGTTCCCTAGTAGCTAAAACACATACAATTCCTCTCTGGTATGTATAAATTCTGGAATCTCCAGAACCCGACGACGTAAAATTGTCGGTGCCGGGCGCAACAGTTCCGGTGCAGGAGCCTCCTAAATAAGCTTGATTAACTGGAATGGCTGAACCAGTTGCAGAATCTTGTAGATTACAATAAAAACCATACTCAGGAACCCCCGCAGACGAGGAGACCTGTCCTAAAACCCTTCCAACAATCTTTGGTCCGCCCTGCGTAACGGAGCGGGTTGACCATTTACCATATGTACCTCCATCACCAGAGGCTACACTCGTCATAGGGTTAGGAGGTAATTTAGCAATATTCATTTTAAAATTAATTTCGGGCATAACAGCCTGCTTATCAAAGTGAGTTAGATTCTCCGCCTGAAGCCTGCCTGCATAATCCATATCTATTATAGCTGGTCGTGGTACATTTGTTATACCTAGCACAGCCACTTGAGGTATAGCAGGAATATAAGTAGCTGATGTTCCAGCAGTTGTAACAGAATCCGCTCCAGCTGCAAACAAAGCTTCAACGCGCTGTCTAGCGGTAACATTACTAACATGCGTCCAATTGTGATATATACGCATTGCTTGTCCTCCGGTTTCCTTCTTTCCTGTAGTAAGTTCTACAGTTGTGTATATCATTGGGTTAGTAGTGGTATTAAAAGTATAAGGATTAGTTTGATTGGGGCTCATTTTGATAAAATCAAACATCGTATTATTTTTTGAAGCCTCAACAGTGGTTTCTATAGTCGTAGCAACCGTTTCAGACTTAGCGAACCTTAGGTCCCCCTTTATATTATCAAATTTCCACTGTGGCTTCGTAATTTCCCATTTCTGTTTTTTATTTCGCGTATCAATGCGTGGAACCCATTTACCTCTAAACCGCTTTTTGTTGTCAGGCTTAACAGGCACTTTACCATTTTTATCAGAGAAGTATTTCTGTATATTACTTTTTGTATTACCACCCCATGGAAAGCTGTCTCCCCCTAAGTAAGGGTCTTTAGCATCCTCTATATCTAGATAGGCATCTTCAAAAGTTACTGTAGAGGTTCCTATGGACCGAATAGGAATAGGCGCTCCTAGAGACTTATCAGAACCATCAAAGTTTTCTTCCATCCAAGTGGAATCCCCATCTACATAAGCACCAGCTATATATAGATTTTCTCCAGCAGTATATGTACCATCCGTACCCGTAGCCATAGATTGAGAGCCTTCAACTATAGGTATACCCTTTCTAATCTTATAAAGTTCTAATTTAGGAATTTTTGCAGCATTAGTTAAATCTGCTCCACTTGCTAAGACCCTCAAACCTCCACCAACAAGTTCTCCTTGTCCAAAAGTTAGGGCGGGTGGGGTACTCCCTGATAAAACAAATGTAGTGGCACCCATACCGGCTTTGAGTGTAACGAGTTCATCAGTACTTGAAGCGAAATCCTTAAATTGAGGATATATAGCTAATGCTTTAGATATATCAAGTCGCCTATAAAAACTATTTTCTTTTATGTCCATTTTTTAATCTCCATCAAAACAACCTGTCTAGGCTTTGTTTAACCTTGCCCATGGCTGCCTTGGCTGTATCCATCTTCTTTACAGCTATATGTCCAATTTCTCCTCCAGTCAAAACTACAGGAACTGGATTGCCCATGCTGCTGCCTATTCCCTTCTGTAATAAAGCATTAGTGGCAGAACTATTTAAAGCTTTGTTAGGTACTATCTGTCCACTGCTACCGGGAACAAACAATTCTGGCCCCTTTTCACCAACCATATAGGGACTTCCTCTACCTATCTGGCCGCCGCCTGCTCTTCCCATAGCATATACACGTCCTCCTTCCGCCTTTCCTCCTAGAACGTTGCCAATCGCGCTTGCAATATTTTGGACAACACCACCTAAGAAACCTTCTATTTCACGCTTATAATACATAACCATTTTAAAGAAATGTGCCATTCTCAATATTACCAGTTCTAGAGGTCCTTCTACGAACACATACGCGTTTTTGCCGAGGTCCGCCCAGAAATCTACATACGCCATGAATCCAGCTTTAAGCATCCCAAATAAATGTGTAAAGGCTAACTTTACTCTTTCAGTTCCATCAAACATTTTCCATAATTGTACAATAACGATAGCTATTCCTGCAACTAAAAGTATAAGACCTGCTGTTGCAGCTATCCAAAATAGAGTCCATCCTATAGTTCCTGCATGAACATATACTTGTTCTAAAATCAACCAACCTATCCAAATAGGGAATAAGGCAATTTTAAGTAACATTATTCCAACGTCTTTAAGGCTGAGGAACTGCCACCATACTTCCAATTCGATACGTCTAAACATCAGCCAAAATTCAATTTCCCATAATATATTTTGTTTAATCATCGTCCAAATCTTAGCATTCATCAAAGTCAACATAAGTCCTTGTTGACCAGTCATTACTGTATCTTGATGTATTCTAATCCATCCGAGCCCTATAGCCATCGTAGTAGCCATATTCATCGCTCCTTGCGCCACAGCTAATATAGGAAGCACCTTATTCAGTAAATGAAAAGACACAATCATTTTAGTAAGCTCTGGTCCTAAAGTCTGAAGTATACTTAACACTATTTTAATAGGTATAACATATACTTCCAAAAGTTTGAGATTCAAAAACCCAGCTTCTGTAAAGTTTTTCACAAGAGGTATTATTTCAGCAAGCATCTCAGCCATTACTCCAATTCCGCGAACTGCCAAATCCTGAATCTGCTGGCCTAATAGGGTTAATTTCATAGAACCCTCTTCACCTTCAACCAGTAGGTCTTTCAAAGATTGGACTGCGTTTACTAATGCTTCATGGAAGGCATTCATAAACTCTGTGCCTTCATAAGATGCGTCACGCATTAGAAATATAGCCTGAACGTTATTCCTAAGAATTTGAACCTGAGCACTTAAAGATTCATTCTGAATCCGAACCATCTCGTCCAACTCTCCGCCGGACTGCGCCGAAGAATCTACAGCCGCTGTGAACTCATCGCTCGCCTGAACCAAGTGAACGAAAGCCGTTGCACCACGAACATTCAAATCCTCAATCAAAGAAGTAAGCAGCTCTGTATCATTAATTACACCAGCTTCGAGCACGGCTGCGAAATTAGACGCTATCTCGGTCAATTGAAGCATATTGCCTTGAGAATCTACCACCTCAACACCAAACTCACGGAAACGCGCTGTATTGTCTCCAATGCTCTCAGCAAGCTCTGCTAAGCCCTGCCTAAGACCACGCCCTGCAATACCCGCCTCTAGGGCCCTATTAGTCAATACAGCAAGGGCTCCAAGTAGCTGGTCTATAGATTGCCCTGTAGAGGTAAAGAAAGGTAGAGCAAACTTAACAGCGCTTGCTAAATCTTGATATTCAATAAGAGACTTCTGGATAGCATGTGCGAACTTATCCGTGACTTCACCTGCCCGAGACATCTCCATTTCAAAACCGAACAAAGTCTGAGCGGTAAGCTTGGATATAGTGTTATGGTCTCCCTGAACCGCCATCGAGAGTTTCAAAGTCTCGGGAAGGATTGATAGAGCCTCATTC
>Ga0080013_1004555_pt1 | contig 13578 bp, 19 predicted proteins | sample ETNvirenome_6_85_FD_69236 | JGI IMG/M metagenome (GOLD analysis project Ga0080013, IMG submission 69236) | Marine viral communities from the Pacific Ocean - ETNP_6_85 (SPADES assembly) (version 2) | ecosystem: Environmental > Aquatic > Marine > Oceanic | place: Pacific Ocean | collected 2013-06-19 | reverse complement strand
AATAGAACCGCCCGAATTATCATTCGAACCATCTCCAGTGGATTTGGCCCATCCGCCAACATGATCTGCTAGGCAAGTTAATGTACCACTATTGAGGACTTCCTTTGTCCAGTCGTCAGTGTCATCAATATCAATCCCCGTAAAGTCATCATACTTGAAGACAAAATCAGGATTGATCTGCATCGGAAGATTTTTAAACCATGATCCTAAAGCGCTGGCATCACTACCGTGACCGCTATACATGATAGGACCAGAAAAACGTGTCGTACCCATTGGGGTTCTCCTTACGAAAGATATGCCCTAGAGTCTTCGTAAGCGTCTGCTGGGTCAGTCGCTAGGGCTAGATTATCCCAGAAAGGAGGGAGAGGGTTGCCCCTCTCCCCAGTTTTCACGCGCCAGGAGAGCCGAACACACAACGTGGGTCAGACCAGCCGAAGCTATAACGCTCGCGGGCCTTGAACCGCACATTTCCTGTGTCAAAATCGCCTTCCATCTTCGTGGACATAGGCATACGCTCAAAGTGGAGGAAGCCACGAGGAGCATCGGTTTTAATAAACCAAGCGTCTGTGTCCGTCAGATAGTGGTTAACGACATAACCCTGCGGGAGCATACCCATGTTCCGCGTAGCATTGATGTCATTATCCGCAGTCCCTGGACGAAGAGTCGATTCGAGCAACCTGTCTGCAACGAATTGCAGGTTCGGCGGAACGATTAACTTTTCGCCACGAACCGAAACCTTCAGGCCGCGCTCATCAACAAAGGCTGCAATATCAATGAGAGCATTCTCAAGACTCGTTTCGTTCAGGTCAGCGGCTGTACTGGGTTCGTTACGAAGATCGTTATTGTTCGTAAGAGGGTGATCCGTTGCACAGAGTTCTTTGGCATCACCACCAGTGTAGCTACTATCGAAAGCATTATTAAGCGTGGCGGCACCTTTTACCTGTTTAGTGTTCGCCATGCTGCGAGCCAAAGCTTTCGTATAGCGGGATGCAAGACGATCATAAAGATTATCTTCAATCGCTTCTTCCGTGATGGAGAAAGCGAGAGCGATAGTCTCATGCGTATATCTTGCAGTGTACGCTTCTTGTGCATCATCAAACGATACAGCCGTACCTTCAGCCTTTACGGGTGCTGACCCAAAACCTGAAAGCATGACCTCCTCCTCAAAAGCTCGCTCTGAAGATTCGGTCTCGTAAATCTCGGCTGATTCGTTATCGAACCTGGAATACTCAAGACCAAAAAGGGCTTTGAGTCCAGGCTCTAGCTCTTTCGCTAGTTGGGCTCTACTAATAGCCATTTTATGACCTCCTATACGCCAGTGGTTGAGACAGTGCCAGCCGCAATGGACCCTGTCGGGGCATTGAAACTGTTGTTCAACCTAACGATTGCACCAATACCGGCAGCAGAAAAATCAGCGTTCTCGGGATCGTCTTGCCAACCCATGATACGCATGTTCAGGGTATTGGTTGTGGCAATTGTACTAATATCCAAACGACCAAGAGAAACGCCAGTCGCATCAGTGCCGGTAGTAGCCGTAGAAAAGTTTGCATTTGCAAAGACCGCGGCTCGAGCAACAGCTTTACTCGTCCACGTAGCGTCTGTAGCAATTACAAACAATTGGTTCGGATCGTCAGCAACATACGCCTTAACGGGATGGTTGCTGTCAGCCCCAGAACCGGGCCAGTAGTTACTCCATACGGGCTTGCCTGTCGTACTAGACACATATTCACAACCCATGAAAACACCGACAAGACTAACAGTACCACCAGCAGCAGCGCCTACAATGTCAATATACCCTGTGGACAGGGGGAGGACAGGCGAGCCATGATAGATCTTGCTAGTGTTACCATTGGCGATTTCATACATTGTGTAATTAGCAACCCCGGTCGAATTCGAGCCTTCCCCAAGCTTACGCAAGGGACGAAGCCCAAAACTTCCGTTGCTATTTGCCATAATTTATGACTCCTGGCCCTCTCCTTGAGGACCTCCAAAAGTTACACGAGTTTGCCTATCAGGCTTGCTGATAGGCATAGCGGGATGTTGTTCGCGAGCTAAGTCGTTATCAACAGCGGTCATTTGATCATGAGTCATGTTACGATAGTAATCGTTACGTTCCTCAACAATCTCGACCGGAACCTTGGCTAAAAGGAGACCTCCAACACCAACCACACCAGCGTGTTTTCCATCCTCGATGGTCGGAATATCAAAGTCGGGGTATTCTTCACCGCGCACCAACTCATATCCCTCGCGGGAACGTGCCGATACATTTTTGCGGTCATCAAAACCCATAACTTCTGCCCGTATCCATCGATGCTTGTAACCTTCCGGTGCAGGCGGTGCGTCCAACATGGACGGTGGTTTCCAAGGTTCTCTGCGTGCCTGGTTTGCACGAGTCTCATTTGCCCGAGGCGTTCTCGTAGACTTTTGGTGAGTTGTGTTCTCAGTAGCCATGATTAATCCCTCACGTATTTAGCATATTCTTCAAGAGGCACATTCAGCCTCTTTGCAATTGCAACTTGAGAGGGCGTTAATCGCACAGTTTTTCGTCCACTTCTGTTGCGGGATGCGGAAGACTCGGCTGACGCAACCTTACGGCTTCCCCCGTTACTTCTGGACTTAGAATCGAGTTTCTGAGGAAACTCTGATCTTAGTCGTGTGTCCAGTTCAGCATAGTAGTCGTCGGAGGATGGGTCAAACCCTTCATCCTCAACTAACCGTCTATGAATGCCAAATGCACCATATGTCATAACCTCATCCCGGCCAAACCACTCATTTCGAGTGGCCCACTCCTCTGCTTTGGGATCGGGAGACGCGGGTGGCGTCTGGGATGCGGGTGGCGTCTGGGATGCAGGTGGGGCAGCAGCACGAGGCGCCTCTTGCTCCCGGGAAGATTCGCTTCGAACGGCTTGGAGAACATTTTTTTCCACCGTTAAATTAGCCAAAGCCTCCTGTGCCTCGACAATCTTGTCTATATCTCCGGTCTCATGAGCCTGTTTCAAAATTTCCTTGGCGGAATCCAGTTGGTTTGAGACCCGGCTCTCAAACTGCTCCTGATACCCTTTATCCAGAGAATCCATACGTTGCTTGAGAGATGTGTTCTCTCTATGCACATTTTCTGCGTACTCAATCGCAGACTGTTTTTGGCGCTCTTCCTCGCGAAAACGCTTGGTTAGATTATTAATGCGAGTTTTTACGCCCGTACTATACTCCTCAAGCTCGTCTTCGGAGTCTTCGGAAGTACGTGCCTGCGCCGGTTCCTCCTGCTCTGCCGATAAATCCACATCGACCGGGCTTTCTTCGTCGTCACCTATATTAATCTTAGTCTCTTCCGGCATGGGTCATCTCCATGGTCCCCTTCTCCTTTCTATATATGCTTGATATCATCGGGTTCCAGGATAGTCGCAATAACCTCGTCATCGTTGATGATGCGTACTTCGCCGCCCTCAATCTTAAATCGAGCGCCGGCGTAGCGGCCAATGCAAATCCAATCACCTTCTTTACACCAAGATGGCCCATCGGGGCCGAATTTTCCCGGGTCCTGATACGCGATAGGTCCTACTTTTAAAACATAAGCAACTACCGTGGCCAGTGCCTCGCGATCTCTAACAGCATCGGGGATATGAACACCGCCATCCGTGGTAGCTTTCCCCATATAAGGCATTACAAGAAGACGCCACCCCGTGGGTTGCGGCAATCTTTCCGTCAGGTTTTTAGAAACCAGGGACGGATCAAGAACTTTCTTGTTCTTGTCAACGTATGCCGATGATAACACGGCTTCCTTCTTCTTCTGTGCGTCCACAACATGATCGGGAACATAAAGTGTTCTGGTCATTCTTCCTCCGAAGATTGCAGGAGATCCTTTATCTCCTGTTCCGCAAATTCCAGTCCCTTTAGTTCTCCGATCAGTTGCTTGTAAGATTCCATATCTCTAGGACTTCCATGGAGAATAGAATCCTGGGTAAGTTCTATACGACTCTGTATAGCTTTTAATACAGAATAGGCAAAGGTCGTTGGATCTGCCATTAATAAATACCGCTAAAAGTCTTTCCTTTAACCGCTCCGCCCTTGGAATACTTCACAGGCCCGCGCTTAGTAAACCCCATATCACCTTGCGTATAACCAAGTTCATCGACAACGGCTCCGCCCATGTTTTTACGCACAGTAGGCCGGTCAGGTGCGACAGCGGCGTCGAATGGGGGTCTGGGTTTACCGCCTCTTTCCACCTCCAATAGATACTCTGCCTGATCACGGGCAGTCTCAAAATCTTCCAAAGTCGCATTCTTCTCTGAAATTAACTCACTAGGGTTAGGACCCCTCGTAGATCCTTCTTTAACAACTACATAGCCATCAGGTACCCCGTCACCATCTGCGTCGTGAGGAACTACACTGGCAGGTGGTTCTAGAGTAGAAGCGTACTTATCTGCGTCATCTTTATTAGCGAATACGGTATCTTCAGGCATCAGAAAGTCCCCTTTCCATCGTTGTTGTTAAAATGACGAGCACGAACCTGGTTCTCAGTACTCTTGATCAGAGAACTGTCTTCTGAATGTTCTTTCTTGTTCCGCATCAAAGGCTTCATTGGCCCTATGCTTATAACCATAACTGAACCGCCTTTTTTAAAGCCAGCCGTATCATTCATAATACTTGCTTTATCCATAAGACCACCCGCTTCCTTTCTGGACATATCCATTTGATCAGCCATCTGACCCACCATTTTACCAGCCATCACTTACTCCTAAGTGTTTCACGTGAAACATCACGCATTCTTCTTCGCCAAATACGCCTTATAGGCTCGTTTTGCTGCCGCAAGCGTTTTATATAAAGGACGCCCGGAACTGGAAAAAGTCCAGCCGCCTTTTACTTTCCGTACAGGCATCGATGTTCCCCCTCCAACGTACTTCCTATTGATGAACTGTTCACGGTCCTCAGATTCCCGAAATACATAAAAAACCCCGGGCGCAGTTGGAACACTGCGAACGCCTAGCGTTTGATCGATCCAAGTCCGAAGTTCCTGCTGTCCGTAGAATTTCTGAAAGGTGCCCGCGCTGGTGACGACACCGTCCTGAAATTCGCTTGCCTTAACGCGTTGTGCTTCAAGCGTCAGTCGCGCAGATACTACGAGAACCTTCTCTGCAAGTTCCCACGCTGACTTGAGCGTTTCGACGCGCTCGCGCGCATCCTCGATGACGTTAACGACATATCCGATGTTTACCACTGGGGCGGAATGCAGAGGCACGTCCGACCGAAAAGCTGGGTCCCAACCGTTGCATGCAAAGCCAAGACGCTTTAATTGGCGCAGGTCCTCCCCGCGACCACAACCGAAGTCAAAAACAGAGTCGCCTTCTGTTATCACTCCATCTTCGAGGGCCAATCGAACGGGCCTCGATAGTTGGGTCCTACTAATAGCGGTGCGTTCGCGTGATATCTGCACTAGTCTCCTCTTTTCTTTTGCTGGGCCTGTTGTTCCATCCGCTCCCGGTTAACTTCAGCACGTAACAGGGCAATATCTTCCTGGGAATCGATCTTGTCGCGCACAAGATCCTGGCGCTCGCCTTCTTTATGTTCCTCAAAGGTCTGCTTAACAGTAAACTCTTCGGCCTTGCGCTGAATGTCAGAGGCCTTGATATCAAGCTCCTTGGAACGAAGCTGAACAAGTGGGTCGATCTCACCTTCCGGAGGTGGCATCAATGTAACCATCACCTCTTCGGTGTACTGTGCTATGAGTTCCGCAACCCGTGCTTCAGTGTCCACCTGGGGTGCCTGTTGTCCGAGTTGTGCAGCCTCTTCCATCACTGCACCAATCTCCATATCCACGGCACTCCTGGCCTTGAACGCGATATGTTCACATAAATGTGCCTGAAGCAAAGAAAATATAGGAGGCGCAGACGCTGGAATCGGGGTCTTCATGAAAAGAATATGCGCCGTCAGGTGAGCGTCATGATCCTGTGTCGGGAAAACCTGCAAGGTTTCCTGGATGATGGCTTTCGCATTCTCTATAGCCGGATCAGTGGGCTGGGGAGGCTGCGGAGCAGGCAGCAACGCCTCAATGTTATGTACACCAATAGCTTCGTAGATACGGCGATATGCCTCATACAAATTGTGCATTTGCGGGTTGGATTGAGCTAGCTGAAGCTGTGTCTGCGCCAAGGCAAGGCGCTGAGACATGGAAAAGATGTTTGGGTCCGATACAGGAATAACATCCACCCGTTCATCAAAATCCGTTTGCTTGATAGCAGCTTCCGCCCCATGCACATTATAGGGATACATCGGAGGAAGTGATTCAGCGAACACACGACTCAGCATCCTAAACTCTTGTTTTTGTGCATAATGCAGTCTTTTGTGTATAGCTGACATCACCTTGGACCCGCGCTCGAGTAAAGCAACGGTTGTACCTACCGCAGCCTGCTGATTACCGTCTCCTACTTGTAAATCAGCAATGGCAGCGAACCGGCGTCCCGCATCAACCACAAAACCCAGAAGAGACATCAGGGTCTGACTGGGTTCCTTGTAAGGGAGCGGGAGAATACTTTCTCGAAGGGCACCCCCGGGAACATCAATATCGCGGAACTCGCCGGGAGTAAGCGGCTCATCGGCATTACGAATACGAATACCACGAGCCTTAAAACCAGCAGGAAGATTGGCCAAAGTACCGGCATCAATCAACTGCCTCAAAATAGATGTTGCAGAACGCCCAAGGCCACCGATCATATGGAGGAGGCCGAAACCATAGAACCCCAGCCCCGGAAGAAATTTATAATGCGAAAAGTACTGGATCTTCCGATAATACTCATCTCCGTCACGCCAGTTTCGCCGGACGGATAAAATCTTGGAACTCCCCTCGTCAATCGTAATAATATAGGGCAGCTTGATGCCTGTCATCTCCCCGTCCAGGGGGCTCGTATGCTCGAATCCGGGAAGATCAAGATCAGTGTGAACTTCCAATATGGTGCAGTCCTGCTGATCCGCTCCGGATTTCTCAATCCCCACCAGGCTACGTTCTTTTTCACGTAATTCATCATCAGACTGGTACGGATCCAGATTAACGTCCCGATAAAATCCTGCCGTCTGGAACTTACGAACATCATTCGTGTTCATCCGAATGACATGGGTTATACGTGAAGCAGAGTTCAGGTCCGTAGCGTTATACGGCACCAGCAAATCATCCGCGGGCACAAATCGTGAAACAGCACGATCCAGAATATCGTCGAAATAAACTTTCTTGAAAGCACTCCCCGCCAACGGCAGATAAAACAATAAGCGATCCATCTCGGGATCATATTCATCCATGACATGCGTAATCTGGTAATTCATATATTCCTGTACACGCCGGGCCTGAGACTCTACATCAGGGGTGGCCGCACCAATAACCTGGGTGCGTACAGGGCCGGCACTGGGAAGGAGTTCCTTGTAGGCCTGCGCCTGAAATTGGGTGACTGCTTCGGCAATAAGGGGATGAGTTACACCACTGGACCCCGGGAACGGTTCGTCCCGGTTTTCATACTTGACACCTAAAAGATCCAGACCGTCAGTGTACGCATCCTCCCACTCCTGGCGTCCACCCTTGTCATCCTCGTAATACCCCAGAAGTTCTGAAGCGATACCCATCAGAACCCTTTCGTCCAGAATTTCAGCCAGATTAGCGTCCGGCTCTGCCTGAAGTTCTTCAGCAAGCATCTCTCCGAAATTAAGGATAACAGAACCGTCCTCTTCCTCCATGATATCCGTGGGTTCCTCAATCTCTTCGACTTCAATCTCTTCTTCAGTCAGCCCTCCCAACGGCATACCTTGCGAGGGCAGCGCATCATCAATTAAAGAAATAGGTCCCATAGCCATCTGTTATTCTCCTAACACGCAATTACCGGCACAACGATGGCGACCAGCCGTGCACACGATGGAAATCGTCGCATAATCGTCTTACGAGGCCGTCATTTCCGGCACGATGAGCGTTTTCTATTCGCATGAGGTGAATCGCCTGAGAATTCGCCCCCACCTGTGCCTGTACGTCGTCAATTTTCGCATATCGCTCGTCGAGCGCATAGCCGGCGCCACCGAGAGTGCCCAGTGCCACTACAACCGCCGCTGCCTGTAGAATCGGATTCATTTCGTCACGTTTTTAAATTTTTCGAATGTCCGGAGACCGCCCAATCCCAGAATCCCCATCAAAATTGGCATCATCTGAGACATATCCAGCGCCGGTAACTCGACCAGATGCCCGGTTTGCGCCAGGATGAAATGCAGAACTGGTGTAGCGACGTATGTCCAGAAAAGCGCGATTCCGCACGACCAGCCGATGAACGGACGCCACGATGCCGTCCACCAATGCCGAGAGGCCGCTTCCGCTTTGTTTATCTCCAATTGACCTATGTCAATTCGGGCCAGATGAACAGCCAGTTGCTGTTCGATTTCCCTCTCCGCTTTCGCCCGTGCTTCCTTATCCTCCGGCAGGAATCGGCCAATAATGTCGGAGACTACAGGGAAAATCTCAGGAAGAAGCGTGGCCAGCATTATTTTTCTTCCGTTTGTACCGGGTCACCAAGAATCCAGCCTAGTTTGTGTTCGCGCAGAAATTTACGTGCAGTCTCAATCGAAATAGCCCACGCCATATGAGTGATTGGCCCGGAAGCCCAACTCGCACTAATTTTAGCCGGGACCCCTATGAGTTCAAATTGCCGACGCTTCTTTGACCAGCGGTAGGCTGCGCCGCCCGAGTTTCCGAAAATTAAATTGCACGTCAGTAGTGAATACTTCGACTCTTCTCCCTTGACTTCAGCGTCCAGAAAACCAACTGCGCCGTTTGTCATAAACGGAGGGTTGCCGAGACCTGCACCGACACAGGCAATTTCATCACCCAGATAAATCGGGGCCTTCTCGGGAATAAATCTGGCGACGTGCTCTATCGCCGTCTCCGTGTTCCTCGTCCGCAACAACGCTAGATCGTATGGGGTGCTGTAAGCCACAATATCAGCCCGTTGCCCACGGGTTCCGATATTGCGGGATAATCTGTTGTACTCAAACCATACCGCCTTAACAGTGTCCCGGGTTTCAATGTCAATTTTCTCGGGCTCCTCGCATTTTGGCGGTCCACTGCACCACACCTGGGTGATTTCAATACTGTTCTCGACAACGTGATGATTGGTCAAGATGTATGTGTGGATCTCGCCCTCATGCTCGCCGGAAAAAATAACCGTGCCGGAACCGGAACTAGACCCAAGACCGCTTTGCACAAGCACCACGGGGTAAATCATCTGCTCGTGTCGAGTTTTTGCGGTTGGATCTGCCGCCATCGGCGTAGTAAACGCCAGCAGGATAATCATCGCCGCCACGAGAATCTTCATGTCAAATGAGGCCTTTCTCCTTGAGAATGAAAGCTCCAATGCCAACAATCATTCCGGCGAGAACTACCCAGAAATTATTGGCAATCACGCCCGCACCAACAACCCCCAGACCAATAGCAGCATACGTGGAAGGCTCACGCATACGTCCCAGAACCCACTTTTTCATGGAAGACTCCTAATAATATTGTCGAACTCGTGGTGAATAAACAGGGTCGTCTTCTTCTTCATCACTGTCAAGACGAACAAAACCCCCTTTACGATATCTAATGAGAGCCATCGACATGGAATCACAGTAATCGTCATACTCCCCGTTCGGAAACGCCGCACACTCCTCAATAACCTCCTCGGAAAACCTGCGTTCCGGCGCCCAGACCTTCCCTGACTCAAACATCGGTGCCACCATGTGCATACGTGTATGCTTGTCGTTGCCCTTCGACGGCGTGTAGTTCACCACGGGAATACCCATCGTGCGCAATTCGTCCGTAAGCGGTGTCCCACTGGCCTTGGCCTCAATCAACACCATGTCCGGCTCCCAGTAATTATACTCCTCCAGTGCATTAGCCTTCAATTCCGGAAAATCCCAGCGCCCGCGCTTCGCATCCATGAGTATCAAATTGTCCGGACCACCCTCCTGGGGCTCGAATACACCCCAAGTGGTAATGGCCGAATAATCCGCCGTCTCCTTCTTCGAAAACGCCGTATCATAACTCTGCATAATGTAACTGACAGGAGGTATGGAATCCTTCTCCCACTTATTCCACCACTCCTTCTTGATAATCGCCCCCTCTTCCGCCGTGGGATTCTGCTGCCACTGCGCATTCCACTTGCTCAAAGACAACGAAGCCTTGACCTTGAGCAACTCGTCCTTGTTCCAGAATTCCGGCCAAAGGATGTTGCCACTCGGTAAAATAGCCGGAAACTCCACCAGATCCCACTGATCCGCCATCACGTCCGACGCCTGCGAGCGCATCAACTTGCCCGTCAAATCCTTCAATGACCACCGCGTCATCACAATGACAATCGATCCACCAGGCTGAAGCCGCTGGCGGGGACCGGAGGTATACCACTCGTAGGCATTCTCCATCGCACTGTCCGATAGCGCATCCTGCTCCGAATGCGGATCGTCAATAATCAGCAAATCAGCACCGCGGCCCGTAATGGCACCACCCACACCAGCCGCGTAATACTCACCACCCTGCCCCGTCTCCCAACGACCCGCCGCCTTCGAATCAGCCCTTAACTCAACCTCCGGAAATATCTCCTGGTAAATCTCCGTCCCCATTAAATTCCGTACCTTGCGGCCAAACCGCACAGCCAACTCAGCCGTATGCGTCGTCTGTATAATCTTTAACTCCGGAGTACGGCCAATTAACCACGCCGGCAACAAATAACTCGCAAATTCCGACTTGGTATGACGCGGCGGCATGTTGACAATAATCCGTGAACCGGGACTCACCGCCAGTTTCTCGAACTGCTCCGCTACCTGCTTGTGATGGGACCCCTCTATAAACCCGTCATACACATGCTTGGCAAACACCATAAAAGAATCCCGCGCACGATCCCGTATCGACAGCTTCCTGCGAGCCTCCTCCAAAGCCAGTATTTCCCGAACTACCTCGTCAGGCGCATTTAGCACGTTTCCACTCCAGATATTGCGCGGCCTCCTGGACATTCGCAAAGCATACAATAAACGCTGTCTCGGCTTCCGCCAGCGGATCCACTACCGCCGTAATCGCCTCGCCATACTGCTGCTGACCATGACCCAGTTTCTCCGCATACTGATCCGCGGTCTTGTAACCCCGTGCCCGCGCCGTCCAGTAAACCCTGTTCGTCCACTCATCCTCATGTTGAGCCAACGCCCAGTGATGACGGTGACCGGAAATATACAAGGAAGCCTCCTGGGTAAACTTGGCACGCTTCTGCTGCGCATGTAACGGATTCCACTGACTGTGCCCCGGCATGTCATGCGCCGCCCAAACCCGTAAAGAACGACCCTTCGGAAAACAAAACTCTATCCGAGCCTGCCAGTCAGCCGTCAGTGTACCAGGAACCTTGAGCCACTCAAGAGGATCCACATCATTCGGCAACCATAAATCATGGTTGCCCTTGATCAGTAAACACCAGTCCGTCGCCCGCAATAACCACTGTACCAATTGCCAGCCCTGACGGCCTGAAGTCTCCTGAGAGGCCCATAACGAAGCTAAACGACCCACCCAGTTGTTGCTCGCATCACCCAAAGATGCCGCATACATACCCTCCGTATCATTGATAGTAGCCAAATCCTCCCGTAACCGGGGCCAGTTGCAGCCATTGTCATCAACATGCGGGTCCCCCAAGAAACTTATCGCCAGGGGACCCGGCTCGTGAAACCTGACCGGGACCCACACCCGCTCCTGTAATGCCCGTTGGCGCGTCTCGTAACGCCTCGTTACATGGTCCACCAACTCCTCTATCGGCATGTCAGGAGAAGCCAGCGAAACCGGAACATGAGACACATCACGCTCCCAGGGAACCACATACCCCTCTTCACGGGCCTTGTTCAAACGACGATAATAAGTGCGGTAGCTTATGTCCAGATAATCTATAACACTCTTGACTACAGAAGGAACCCCAGTACCCCGGTCCGCTGACGTCGGGGAAGGATTCCCGTTTCTGTAAAAAGCCTCTACGGTCTCCGTAAACTTCCTGGTACGATCATCCACCTGTGCACCCCTCGCAGTTTTGAAAAAGAATATAATACCAAAGGATAAAATATATGAGCGATATAATATACTTAAAAGATAAAGCCGATAAAACCCAAGAACTCGAATGCCTCAACTGCGGCGCCACCACCTTCTATATCTTCCCGGATTCCATCGTTACCTGTCAAAAATGCAAGTTCCACATGGAACTCGGTGTATTCGGAGCCCTGTACCTGTCCGATCCCTCCAACGGAAATTAACCACGGTTATATGTTCAAAAGCCTACTTCTACTCGTCCTCTACACGAAGGCGGGCGGCGCCCGACTGTGGCGGTCCGGCGTTGGAAGCGGCCCCAACCTCGCGGGTTGTCGGAACCTTATTTCCCGACGGCTGACCGATCGGTTCGTCGCATTGCCTGGCGCCCGACGGCTGACCGATCGGTTCGTCGCATTGCCTGGCGCCCGACGGCTGACCGATCGGTTCGTCGCATTGCCGGCGACCAGGCGCCGGCTGATCGATCGGCGTTTTAAATTTGACATCATCCCATTAATAATGGTACTCTAGGACCGTCAATAACCGTAACAAAGGAGACCGAGAAGATGACTGATTCACTAAGCGAAGAATCAAAAAAAGCCGTTGAAGCCTTCGAAGCCTACGAAGGCCAGATCACAATAGAACTCAAAATGGAGGCGTTGAAAGGGAACACTATCTTCAAGGATTTATGGATTGGTAATGGCTGGTTGTCTAAAGATAAGAACGGCACAGTCAGCTTCACAACAGTCAAAGACTAATTCAACATCTTCGCCGCCCGGCTGTAACAGCCGGGCGGTAGAAAGGAAGGCTTAAGTCATGAACAGCTACTATGACAATTACCTGATAGACGGCGTGGGGTTCGCGGAACCCGGCAGCGGAAGCGCGTTAAGAGCAGCAACAAAAGATAGTCCGCGCAATTTGCCGTGTCCAACTTGTTGCGAACCTAACAGACTGACGAGGATAGACCAGGCGCGTGGATATCAATGCGACACGTGCGCGGACCGCGCCGAACGGGGATGGCAGATATGATGAAACATCCTTTAATCTTTTTTGCAGAAGAAGCCAAACGCCGTGGCTACACTATCAAAGTTGTGGGCGATTATTCCTTCAAGAAAAGTCGGCGCTTCGATTCGCCACGAATACGATTCATTAAAACACTACCAGAAGGTATCCTGGTGACCGAATATCATCCACGCACAAAAAAATCAAAAAAGATAACCGTAACAGGAGCATACCAATGACAAAAGCTGAAACCAAGAATGGCTGGCAACCAGCGCGCGGTGACGTTGTGACCGGCGATATGATTCGGTTCACCGAATCAGTATGGGGCGGCAGCTATCGGAAACCGCGTCACCTCGGCTCGCGAACTATTGAGGCGGAGGTTTTGAATGACAGCTACGGCGTGGACAAGCAGCAACACACGTTCACCTTGCGCGTGATCAGTTCGACCGGCCTGCTGCAGGTTGATGCGGGCAAAACTATCCGGCGCAAGGGGCGTAACATCTATCGCGGCGAACCGGAACGACTTC
>Ga0080013_1004554_pt1 | contig 13579 bp, 16 predicted proteins | sample ETNvirenome_6_85_FD_69236 | JGI IMG/M metagenome (GOLD analysis project Ga0080013, IMG submission 69236) | Marine viral communities from the Pacific Ocean - ETNP_6_85 (SPADES assembly) (version 2) | ecosystem: Environmental > Aquatic > Marine > Oceanic | place: Pacific Ocean | collected 2013-06-19 | reverse complement strand
ATATGGCTTTAAAAGTATAGTTTATTAAATATTAAATAACATGAGGATTGCAATTAGTGGCACGGCGTGTCAGGGAAAGACTACTTTAATTAAGGATTTTTTAGAACAATGGCCTAATTATACGACACCTAAGAAAACTTATAGAGATGTCATCAAGGAAAATAATCTTGACCACTCTTCTAAGACTAATAAAAAAACACAAAAAAAGATTTTAGAGTTTATGATTAAAGAGCAAAAAAAATACCGTGGCTCTGATAATGTAATTTTCGATCGATGTCCATTAGATAATCTTGTATATAGTATGTGGTCGACTGAGCAATCTGACTCAGATATTGATGATAAATTTGTACAAGAATGTATACCTCTCGTTAGAGACAGTTTTAGTAATTTAGATATTATATTCTTTACACCTATATCAAAGGTAGCTCCAGTTGAGCTCACAGAAGACGACTTACGTGACACTGATACAAAAGTTATAGGAGAAGTTGATAATATATTTAAAGCTATGCATCGAGAATACATGACTAACGATACTAGTGTGTTTTTTGTAAAAGACGACAAACCTGGTATTATAGAAGTATTCGGCGATAGGAGACAGCGTATAGAGATACTTAAGCTTTATATAGATGCTGAAGGAGATATACATCCTGGTGGTGATCTTATTGATGAAGATATGCTGTCTGATATGAAAGCATTAAGCGGTGTATGGAGTGATGTAGATCCTACAGAACATTCGCACTTACGAAAAGCCATGGAAGAGCAAATTAAGAAAGATAAGAGTTATCGGATGAATAAATAATTATATGACAGGTTATGATAAATTATGTGAACGACATATTACTAGACAAGTTCGTTCTTTTTATCCTCGTAAGTTTGAACTATCAAAAGAGTTTCTCGAAGCATTTAAATTAGAGTATTCTAGATTAGCAGAAAGTGGTCAAAATCGAAAGACATTATTAGAGAGAATTCGTAAGGCCTTATCCTTTCACCTTTAATGTTTGCAGTACTTTAACAATATATTTTAATATTTCTGACCTTACGATATCTAATTCATTAAATTTAAATGTATATATTCCACGCTCGTAAGACGCCTTGTTGTCAAAGATATCTACAATCGGTTTGAATCCGGTTTTAGTTCCTATATCACTTTGCTGAGTATCCCCAGTAACTATATATTTTGTATTTTCACCAAACCTTGTTAAAATTGTAGTTAACTCTACTTGTGTTAAATTTTGTGCTTCATCTACAATAACACATGCATTATTAAATGTTAATCCTCTAGCATAATTAACAGGAACACATTTAACATACTCTTCAGCTATTAAACTAGTAGACATAGACTTATCTAAGAATTCATTTAATTTTTCAAATAACGGGAAGCACCATGGTAGAAACTTCTCATCAACTTCACCTGGGAGAGATCCCATACTCTTCGAAGCAGATTCTACTATACTTCTTATATAAATAATCTCCTGTACTTTATGTGTACGTAATAATTGTAGTGCTACATAAACTGAGAGATATGTTTTCGCGGAACCGGCTGGGCCATCGACAATTATCATTTTACATTGATCCTTAAAACAAGCCTCAAGAAATTCTTGATGAACAGGGGTAATATCGTATTTTTGTTTTATATCAAAATCTAAGAATCGATTTTTTTGTATACTTTCTTCAATTTCGCTGTTTTTTATAACTGTTTTTCTACTAACTCGTCTACCGCTTAATGCAGTTTTCTTAGTTGAGTTAGAAACCGACGTGTCCCGTCTTTTTCTAGCCATATCTTTAAGTATTTATTGCATTTTACGTAAATTGAAATCAATAATTAAAACATTTATTAGTGATAAAAATATTTACAGGTTGGAGTAACTCAGGCGGCTCAACGACTGCATTTATTAATCTATGTAATTTATTTAACAACAATGGTTATGAATGTGTAATGTATGGTCCACACGATTGGCATTTAGATAAATGTCGTGGAGCAAAGCTACAAACGGCGACTACTAAAGAATCAGATAAAGTTATATATCATTTTTTAGATGTAAGAAAGACTAGACCTAACGTTGATAAGTTTGTTTTAAGTTTACACGAGAAGGCTCTATATCCTCTTAAAGAAAAACCTGTTCATATTTTTGATAAAATTCACTTCCTAAATAAAGAACAAATTAATTGGCACGGGGTATATAAAGATCTTTCATGGTTTATATGCGGTAATGCACATGAAGAATTAATACCATTTAAAGGAAGTAAGAAAAAAACCGCCGGTATTATAGGTAATATTGATGAGAACAAGCAAGTACATACGTCAATACAAAGAGCTCTTAAAGACGGACATGAAGATATTCGAATATATGGTAATAATCATGATCCTCAATATTGGAATAAATATATACAACCGTTATTAAACAAACATTCTAATGTAGTTAAGTTTATTGGATATGAGAACAATAGACAAAAGATATACGATACATTAACTGATGTATATCATTCTTCATTATCCGAGAACGCTTCATTTATATACGACGAATGTAAGCTAGCGGAAGTTAATTTTCACGGTAATGAAAATATTGTTAATCAACCTATTTGGGTAAATCATGCTATTTTAAAGCTGTGGGTTCAACAATTAGAATTATGAGTAATATTATTCAAACATTATGGATCGGAGATACTCTCTCAGATATGGAGATTTTATCTTTAAGTTCATTTATTAAAAATAATATGGAGGTTCATTTATATTGTTATGAAGATATAAAGAATGTCCCGGAAGGAATAATTGTAAAAAGTGGTACAGATATTTTACCTAAGGAAGATATTTTTGCATATCAGGTTGGTCCGGGTAAAGGATCTTATTCTGCTTTTTCTAATTATTTTCGATATAAGCTTTTATATGAAAAGGGTGGCTGGTGGGTAGATACAGATATGGTTTGCCTACAGCCATGGGATTTTACAGAAGAGTATGTATTTTGTTCTGAGGAAGATTATGAAACCCACGAACCTATATTAAATACTGGAGCTATTAAGTGTCCGAAGCATGATAAATTGATGGATTACTGTTATAGTGAATGTTTAAAAAAGGATAAACAATTATTAGAATGGGGTGTCGTCGGACCTAAGTTGCTAAATGAAGCTGTAAGTAAATTTAATTATAATCAATATATTAAACCTATACATACGTTTTGTTTTATTGCACCGTTTAGATCAAAACTGTTCGTCATTCCCGGTCAAAAAATAAAACCTAGTACTAGTATATATGGATTACATTTATGGAATGAAGCATGGCGCCGGCTAGGCATAGATAAGCATGGACAATATCCAGAAACGTCAATTTATGAACAATTAAAAGCAAGATATGTATAATATAGTATTTTTAATTAATAAAGAATACTACAACACGAAAATGTCACGTGTTAGATTTCATTCTATACGAGCTTTGTTCAATCATAAACAAGTCAATGGTATATATACTGGTCCGGGCTGGGATAATTGGCTTCCTACTATATCAGCCCAAGCGAATTTAAACAATATATTTAAAGATAAAGAATGTCATTTAGTTATTGGTTATAAGCCTCTTGAAATTTCAAGCTTCGCTGACATTACGTATAATAAATGTATTCGCTATAATGAGATGTATGATAAAGAATGGACATTAAAAGAAATAACTGAAAGTAAAGCTAATGTTATTGTATGTCATCATTATAATGATTATAAGGAATATATAAACATTTTAAAAGACAAACAACTTAATCATATTAAATGTATAGCATGGGTTCCTCATAGCGCAGAGGCGAGCATATTTAAACCTAAACCTGAAATAGAAAAAAAATATGATATAGCACTAGTAGGAGCTACTAATGTTACAACAATGTTAGGAGAACATTATCCATTAAGAGCAAGAATGCGTGGATTACTAGGTCGAATGTCAACTATGCCTACACAATATAGGATCGGTATCGTCCCACACGTCGGTGGATCACATTCCGATGCATATACAGATAAATATGCTATCGATTTTGCTAATAAAATAAATTCAGCTAAAATTATTATAACAGATAGTGGTGTACCTAAATCTAGATTTGGAAAATATATAGAGGTACCTATGTGTGGTGTTGCTTTAGCAGGAGATATATACGATGATCACCCTGAAGATGTAGAAAAATTAAAATCATTTTTAATTGATATTAATATGCAAATGTCTGATCAAGAGATTATTAAAAAGATTATTTTTTATTTAGAAAATGACTCTGAAAGAGAAAAAAAAGTAAACGCCGGTATTCAGTATACTAAAGATTTTACTCAAGAAAGATATGCAGAGAGATTTATTAATATATTAAGCAGTATTCAAAAAAAATCTAGAGTTAATTATTTTGATTTGGGCTTACATACTGGTTTAGAATTGAAGTACATTCTTACTCACATATTAACACCTCATAAAAAGGTAATAGACTTTAAAGCTTACGGTTTCGAGGCATCTGAGAAGTTTGCACTACGTCTCGAGGAGCAATATCATCCTCAACCAGAGTTAAATACAACAATAATTCATAAAGCTATCTCAAATACAGAAGATAAGATTAAACTCTATCGTGTTAACTTGGAAATACAACCGAACGAAGTCGGTAACTCTATTTTTAGAACTAAAAATAACGTAACAGATGAGTACGAGGAAGTTGAAGGTATTATATTCTCTAAATGGTTAAAAGAAAACGTACCTGATTATGAAGAACATTTTAATATTTTAAAGGTTAATATAGAGGGTGCGGAATGGCATTTATTTAACGACATGGTAGATAATGATATGTTACAATACTTTCCAGTTATTTTAGGAGCAGGTCATGACGTGGATAAAGTCTCTGAACTTGATTCTGACAAATATTGGAAGCTTATTAAAGACAATAATATAAACATTCATAGATTCGTAGCTGATTGGCGTACGGAACTGAATGCGAATATATCTGAGATAATAAGAAAGGAATTTAAATTATGGAAACAAAACCGGATATAGATTTTATAGTAAAAAAACATCACTTAAACGATACTGGTTTAACAAGACATTATTTAACTTTATACTCTATAGTTTTAGGAATGGAGTCAAAGAATGTATTTGAATTCGGCGCCGGTTTTTCGACTCAAGCAATGGTTGAGGCGTTAAAGTTAACTGGTGGTAAATTAACTAGCGTAGATATGAGACCGTTATCTATACGACAAGATATTCCTTATAATTTTGATAATGATAATAAGGATATATGGTCTTTTAATGAAGGAAATTCATTGAATATTGTACCCGCTTTAGATCATAGTGAGTGTTATGATGTTGTATTACATGATGGCTCTCATACAGGAACGGAAGTTACGCAAGATTTAAATAATATTGTTCCATATGTTAAGAGTGGTGGTTTAGTTTTAGTACATGATACGGATCATTATGATCTTGGATCAGAGATGAGACAGGGCATCCAGAATAGTGATTTAATTAAAAACTATAAACATGATGGCTCCACGTTACCATACGGGTACGGGCTAACTATAATACGTTTATTTAATAATCCTCACAATAATAAATCTGTTAATATTACATGGCGAAAGGGAATATGAAAGAAGAGCCTTATCTTAACAGATTAATATTTGAAACATTTCAATTTACTTCTCGAAGAGAGGTATTAATTGGTATTGATACTACTAATAAATATGTAATTAAAATACAGGTTATAAAAAATAAAAATAAAAGAAATGACATATATGAAGAGTATGAGATCATAAAATATTTGAATGATAAGCGATGTGTAACATGTCCTATTGTATATGAAAAAGGAAAAATTAAAAAAAATAGTATTATCTCTAAGGAGATATGGGCAAGCGCGAACGTCCATGGAGGACCAGGGATATTACATACTGATATTTTAGACTCTATTAGCGACAACGAATTTAAATATATTATTCAAGAGTTTATACCAGATAACGGTGCATTTACTTTTGCAGATATAATGCTTGCTCTTGTTGAACAGAAAAAATTAGGTGTTTATCATGGAGATGTAAAGCCAGCAAATATTAGATTTAGTCCTGTTAGCAATATTTGTTATTTTATTGATTATGATCAAGCTATGTTTCTTAATAACGAGCAAATAAATCTAGATAATGTTAATTTTTTACATTTTTGCTCTCAATACGATAAAGCTAAATACGGTTTTGGAAATTGGTCAAGACATTTCCCTCAATATAAAAATAATGATATAATGCGTGTTTTTAATAATAAAGCTCTTGACCTTGAACAGACTACAGTTTTTAAAACTCAAAAAACTACAAATACTATTAATGGTATTTATCATTCTATTAACGAGCAAGATATTTATATCAATGGCTCGAGAACAGTTAGTTCTCGAAGTATTTTATTAGATGAAATTAAATTTGAGCCCAATGAAACTGTATTAGATATAGGATGTAATTCTGGTTTACTTTGTACGTATTTACATGACAGGGGTTGCAATGTTACTGGTGCTGATGTCGATCCTCACATCATTATTGCATGTAAAATTATTTCAAATATTCTAGGAAAAGATATTAATTATCTTCAGTTAGACTTAGATAAAGTTAAGCAAATAGATGACTTTGATACAGTAGTATTATTTTCTGTGCTTCATCATACTCGAGATCCTGTCGAAAACGCTAAAAAGTTAATTAACTCATGCTCACGAATACTTCTTGAGGTGAGGCTCGAGGAAAACGGTAAACAATTAGTTGATGGTGAGTGGTCGAACACTACAAGATGGTCGTTTAATACTATAGATGAGTTAATTTCTTATTGCGAGAGTATGTTCAAAGGGTTTAAGTTAAGAGCAAATTTAGGTAAAGCTGATAAAAATAGATATATATTTGAATTTGTTAAATGACTGAAATTGCAATAAAAAATATATGTAATAGACTTTCAAATGAATATAATATTCAATTGAATGATAAGGTCGCACTTGATTTTTTCGCTAGAGAAGGGAGTTGGCAGACGCAATATTATGCGTCAAAAGTTAAAAAAATATATGCGTGGGAAGTTGACTCTAAATATGAACAAAATTTAAGATATAACCTACCAGACACTGCTGATATAACAATAGGTGATTCGTTTGTATTAGCAAAACAACAAGATGTTTCTTTTGATTTAATTGTATTAGATAATCCACAGGGATGTTTTGGTGAGGACAATAGATATTGCGAGCATTTTGAGGCATTAGACATTTGCCTTAATTTATTAAAATCTCCATCCGGTATATTAATTTTTAATATTAAGACAACACCGTTTAATTATACGGATAAAATAGAATGGCAAAAAAGACGTAATGCTTTTTATTCTGTAACTGACACATCACATCTAACTAAAGAATTTATATTTAATTTTTATGAAACATTTTTTAAAACACACGGATTTATCACGGAATTTGCTTTTTTAGAAGAAAGACCTCAAGAGAGTGGATTATATGCTTTAACGGTACAATTAGCTATTAATGAATTTAATTGAAAATATAACTTCTGAGAATTATAATACAACAAAAAGAGCGGCATTATTTTATAAGACCGAGCCGTATTGGTCAAGCGGTAGCGTACAGAATTATGTACATACAAATAATTGGGAAATAATACAATCAATAAAAATTTTAAATGAATGTGGTTATTCTGTTGATTTAATAGATAGAGGTAATCATAATTGGACGACAACTAAAACTTATGATATTTTCTTAGGATTAGGTGTCGGAAATGCTGGTCGAAATTTTGTAAAACATGCAACTACATCTAAAGCATCTAAAAAAATATTATTAGCAATGGGACCACAGCCAGATGTATCTAATAAATTAGTACTTGACCGGTATAAACAATATAATGAAAGAACTGGCCATCATGCACCTCCTATGCGAACTGTTGATGCTGTCACAGGAGATAATTTTATTAAAATTATTAATAATACAGATTATATTTTTAATATTGGCGAAAAAAACACTCCAAGTTATAATAGTTTTGTTAAGTACGGCAAACCAGTTTTAAATTTCTATCCATCTACAAGTCCACATGTATCTTTTAATTCTAATTGGCTTAATACAAGAGACATTAATTCGTTTTTGTGTTTTGCCGGAAATGGTTTTATTTGTAAAGGTGTCGATCTTGTCGTAGAGTCATTTTTAAACAATCCTTCGAAGCAATTACATATATGCGGTCCTAATTCTGAGCGTGCATTTTTTGATTACTATGGAGATCCTATTAATAATGCACCTAATATTAAATATCATGGTTTTATTACACCAGGTCAATTAGCTTTTAATGAATTAGCCTCGAAGTGTTCGTTTGTAATTTTTCATTCAGCAGCAGAAGGTTGTTGTACGTCGGTTGCTACAGCTATTAAAGCCGGTTTAGTACCTATTGCAAACGCGTGGACGGGTATTATAATAAAAGACGTCGGTATTGAATTGAGTGAGTCTGGAGATTTAATTAAAAATATAACCGATGGCGTAAATGTAGCTTCGTCAATGAATGAAATTGAATATAAAAGGCTAGTTACAAAGACCTTAACTAAAGCTTCTTTATTTTCGCAAGAATCGTTTACTAAAAGTTATACTCAGGCTATTAGATATGTATTAGAACATTAATTTATATATGAAAACGTTAATTACAGGAGGAACAGGCTTAGTAGGATCAGCTATTTCAGCAGATGTAAAATTAAACTCTAAAGATGCTAATTTAATTAGCTGGGAAGAGACAAAAGATGTTTTTTTAAAACATAAACCAGCTCGTGTTGTTCATACTGCCGCTCGAGTCGGTGGTGTTGGTGGTAATATGAGTGCAAAAGGTGAATATTATTATGATAATATAATGATTAATACTAACGTATTAGAGGCCTGCAGGATTACCGGAGTAAAAAAGCTTGTTTCTCTTTTATCAACATGTGTGTTTCCTGATAAAGTAGAGTACCCTTTAACAGAAAAAAAGTTTCATTTAGGCGAGCCTCATTCTTCGAATTATGGTTATTCATATGCAAAGAGGATGATCGACGTACAGTCAAAGGTTTATAGGGCGCAGTATGATGTAAACTTTGTTAGTGTAATTCCCACTAATATATATGGCCCTAATGATAATTTTGATGTAGCTAATGGTCACGTTTTACCTTCTTTAATACATAAGTGTTATTTAGCGAAGAAGAACAATACAGATCTTACTATATGGGGATCTGGTGCACCGTTACGTGAGTTTATTTATAGTAAAGATGTAGGAAAATTAGTTACTTGGGTTTTAGAAAATTATAATGAAGCAGAACCTATAATCCTCTCTCCATCAAAAGAAATATCAATAAAAGATTTAGTAGGTCTTATAGTAGATGCAGTAGGGTTCACTGGTGCCGTAGTATTTGATACTAGTAAACCTGAAGGTCAGTTTCGAAAACCAACGGATAATTCTAAACTTAAATCATATTTACCTGATTTTGAATTTGTCTCTATAGAAACCGGAATAAGAGAGACTGTTGACTGGTTTGAACAGAATTTTGAACATGCAAGGAAATAAAAAAATAGCGTTAATTACTGGTATTAACGGGCAAGATGGATCATATTTAGCTGAATTGCTAATATCTAAAAATTATACTGTTGTTGGTACGCTTAAGAGGAATTCCGTCGCAGAAAACCAAACATCTCGTATTTGTGAGCTACGAGATACTAATAAAATTATATTAGCTTACGCTGATATGACTGATCTATCTTCTCTTATGAGAGTAATAAAGAAATATCAACCTGATGAAGTGTATAATCTCGCAGCTCAATCTCATGTACGTATTTCTTTTGATCAGCCCATATATACAGCTAATGTTGTTGCAATAGGTGTTTTAAATTTATTAGAAGCCATAAAACTAATAAAACCTAATACTAAAATATATCAAGCATCTTCAAGCGAAATGTTTGGTAATAGTATTGACGAGGATGGTTATCAACGAGAAACAACACCTTTAATACCGGCTTCGCCGTATGGTTGCTCAAAAGTATATGCATACAATATATGTAATAATTATAAAAATAGTTATGATATGTTTATAAGTAATGGTATTTTATTCAATCATGAATCTCCTAGACGCGGAACTAATTTCGTAACTAATAAAGTTGTAAAAGCTGCAGTTAGTATTAAGAAGGGACTTATAGATGATCTGCCTATGGGTAATTTACGTGCTACTCGAGACTGGGGCCATGCAAAAGATTATGTTTATGCAATGTGGTTAATACTACAGCACGATAAACCGGATAATTTTGTATGCGCAACAGGTATTCCTCACTCCGTACAAGATTTAATTGAATATGTTTTTGGTAAATTAGAGTTAGATTGGACAAAATATATATCAGAAGATGAAAAGTTCTTACGGCCTGAAGAGTTAAAAGATTTAAGGGGAGATTCTTTGAAAATTAGAAGTACGTTAGGCTGGAAACCGACATACACCTTTGAGAGTATGTTAGATGAAATGATAGATTATTGGAGAAAATAATATGGGCGAGATGAATTCAACAAAAGCGGATGCTTCCGGTGTAGTTGTAAGGACTATTTGTGAAGTGCATAGAGAGATGTATCGACAGATCTATACTTTATATGAAAAAGGAAAAATAGAGGAAACCGATTACAAGCTCTTTACATCAAGGCTTGAAGAGGCTTTTAACTATGCAAAGAAAATGAATAACAAGCTAAGACAGTACAAATACAATTATGATGATGGCTGGTGGCAAGGACATAGACTTGACGGTGGTCAGTTATACGAGCTTGATAGGGTGCAAACAGAGATTGAAAAGAAAAAAACTGATAAATGAAAATAGTTTTTAATACCAGTCAGCCTCAAGCCGCCGCCTCTTTATTTTACCAAGAAGCTTTACAAGACATGGAAGGAGTTAATTGTCATGATCAAAATTTTTCAGCTTACGATGTTGCTCTTTTCATGACGTATGACTATGGAGTTGTAAGACGAGTTAAAGAGTTATATCCGAGTATTAAGATTGGTATAATAGATCCTCGTTCAACACATGTGTTAAGCGCGACGCCTTATTGTGATTTTCTTGTTGTAGATGGTGTGGAAATGGAAGATTTTTGGAGAATTGCAGGAAAACCTATTTTTAAATATGCTGAATATCCTCATTTTTTAATTAATCAGAAAAGGAAAACAGAAAAGGAAAATAAAGACAAAACGTATATTGGATATCACGGAAATCCTCTTCATATCACGGAAGGTGCCAAAACTCTTATACCAGCTTTAACAGAGCTAGGTGAAAAATATGATATTGAGCTTTTATTAATGGTTAATACTGACATAGATCTAGAGAAGCTCCCATCTAACGTTAAAATAACTCAAGTGCCTTGGCATATGGACAATTATAATAACTTTTTAGCTCAATCGGATATTGGTATTGTTCCAAATAACTTAGGATGTATTCCTGCTCGAGCATCTACAACAGGAGATCCTGAGACTGATTATTGCTTAAGCTTTAAAATGACCTCTAATCCAGGTCGTATTATAGTATTTGGATTAATGGGTATACCTGTTGTTGCAGACTTTTATCCATCAGCTCTTCAATACCTTCAAAATGAAACAGGCTTCGTAGCACACTCAAAAGCTGGATGGAAATACTGTCTGGAGCAATTAATCAAAAACAAAAAGTTACGGGAAACCATGGGACAAAAGTTAAAAACTTTAGTTGAAGATAAATTTAATTTTGATCACCAAAACAAACAATTTAGAATATTTTTAGCTTCCTTGCTTGAACAATAAAGGTTATGAAAAAGGATCTTATAATTTTTATAGCACATATAGACGATTGTGAATTCTCTTCTTATGGATACCTGTTTAAACATTACCAAGAATACGATAAAATTAAAATCATTACCGCTACTACTTGGGAAAATAAAATTCCCATATGGCAAAAAAACAAAGAAGCTCTTCCTGCACCGATTCTCGACAAAATAATAGACATTAATCTTCAATTTGATCAACGAACATTGTTTACGAATTTGGATTCAATGAAAGATGTTTTTTATAAAAAAATAAATTTTGAAAAGAGATTTGATCTCTTGACACATGATGATAATGATTCTCACACAGACCATGTCGCCATAAGTCTAGTAGCTAAAGGTATGTATAAATATTGTAATCGGTTTATCACAATATACTCTCCTTCAAGTGTTCATTTTGACAGTAATTATTACATTGGACTCTCCTCTCAAGCGTTTTCTATAAAAAGAAAAGCTCTTGATGAATATGATATCAGTAAAGAGCAGTCTTATTCTAAGTGGGGATATTATCTCCAAAGCGAAGAGCATTATAATATAGGTAGAGCGTATGTTTTAGAAAACTTTGCTTTCGATGATTATAAAAATTATGAAATATATAGAATTTTAAAATGGCTTTAAAGGTTACAATTCACCAACCTGAACATTTTCCCTATATGGGGTTTTTTCAAAAAGTTCAAGCGGCAGAATTATTTGTGATCCTCGATAATGTTAATTATCGAAAGAATTATTTTCAAAATAGAAATAAAATTAAAAATTTAAACGGAGATGATGAGTGGATAACGGTTCCAGTAGAAAAAAAAGCTACTTCAAAAAATATAAATGAAGTTCAAACTTCTCTAGATTCCTACTGGAAGGTTAAAATATTAAAAAAAATAAAAAATAATTTAAATTTCGATGCTTCTTTCATTTATTGTCATAAAAAACTAATCGATATAAATATGGCTAGTATTAATTGGGCTATGTCTAAGCTTCATATGGATCAGAAAACTATTTTCGCAAGCTCGCTGAATGTATCAGGACAAAAATCTGAACTGTTAGCTAATATATTAAAGAAAGTGGGTGCAACTGAATACATAAGTGGACCTTCTGGTAGAGATTACTTAGATATGTCCTTTTTTAAGAATATAGAGGTTACTTTTTTTGAACCAAAAGTTGAAAACCACTATTCATGCCTGTATAATTTAGTGTAAGTAGATTTAAAAAAGCTATTAGTAAATATTTTATAGATGAAATATGTAGTTACAGGAGGAGCTGGGTTTATTGGTAGTACTTTTATAGATGAAGTCTTAAGACAAGATAAAGAATCAACAGTAATTTGTATAGATGATTTTTCAACTGGCTTTGCCAAAAATATTCCTGATTCATTTCGTGTTAATATTGTTAATGTTGATATCTCTACATTAATAGGTAATAATGAAAATACTGATAAAGTAAAAAAAGAGATTGAAGGAGCAGATTATATGCTACATTTTGCTGCTAAAGCTAGAGTACAGCCTTCAATAGAAAATCCTATTGAATTTAACAATACAAATGTTAATGGTACTCTTAATTTATTAGAGATATGTAGACAGGTAGGTATAAAGCGATTTGTTTTTAGTTCATCCTCTTCTATATACGGAGATACAGATATATTTCCTACACCTGAAACTGCTCCAATGTCACCTTTAAGTCCATATGGATTGCAAAAGTTAATAGGTGAACAATATTGTCAGTTATATTCTACTATACATAATTTAGAAACAGTGTGCTTAAGATATTTTAATGTATATGGAGATAAAATGCCTACATCAGGAGCATACTG
>Ga0080013_1004553_pt1 | contig 13580 bp, 15 predicted proteins | sample ETNvirenome_6_85_FD_69236 | JGI IMG/M metagenome (GOLD analysis project Ga0080013, IMG submission 69236) | Marine viral communities from the Pacific Ocean - ETNP_6_85 (SPADES assembly) (version 2) | ecosystem: Environmental > Aquatic > Marine > Oceanic | place: Pacific Ocean | collected 2013-06-19 | reverse complement strand
AATTCAGTGCAATAAAATTGACAATGTCTATCAATATTTTCGCTTGTTTAACGATAAACATTGCGAGGAAAGCGTTTGGAGCGCAAACAAAACCGATGATGTTGTTACCTTTCCAATTGAAATAACCAATGGGGCTTTAACCAAGAAAGACTTAGACGCTTTTCAGCATTTGGAATATATCAAATCAACACAAAAAAACTGGGTTTTACCAGGAACAACCAAGCACAACAAGAAGAAAACAACCCACTCAGTTAGCTGTACCGTTCTTGTAGAAGCGGGCCAATGGGACAAAGTGGCAACATATCTTTATGAAAACAGAGATTATTTTGCTGCGGTTTCCCTATTGGCGTCAACTGGAGATAAAGACTTTAAACAAGCCCCAATGGAAGACATAACCACCGAAAAAGATGAGAAAAGGTTTAACAGATTGTCGAACTCTCTATCCCCAGTAGATTATACGGTTTTAGAAGAAGCTACTGACGAGACAAGTTTACAGCAAGTTTTAGCTTGCGCTGGAGGAAATTGTGAGATAAATTAATGGGACATATTCCCCACTTAAAATGGAAATATTTCCCAATTTTTATTGTTGCTGATAAAAAAACAATAAACTCCCTTAAATCAGCGCATTTACATTTGGCACGGTTCTTGCAGTGTAATTATCATTATGTTCATTAACAGAATTATTAAAATCGGGTTGACTGCTATCATAGCGTCAACGTTAGCGACTGTGCAGGCCCAGCCCGCCCCCAAACCTGATAAGGAAAAACCCAAGAAAGAAAAGCCCGAAAGAGGCCACGAGAAATGGGATCCCACAAAGGTCAAGGAGCGCCTCAAGGCTGCTTTTGAAAAGCGCAACAAGCGTCGTGGGGACGCAAAGAAGCGCGGCAATAAAGTTCGCGACCGCAAGAAGGGCGACCACAAGAAAGACAGTGGATTTGGCAAGCTCGTAAGAGACGACGCCAAGATCAAAGAGCTAAAGGAGGCTTTTGCTGCGGCCGCCAAGAAGGGCCACAAGGGTTTTGATAGGAAAGCATGGAAAGATGCCACAGACGACGAGAAAAAGGCTCTTAGAGAGAAAATGGCCGCTGGGAGAAAAGAATGGTATGAGAAAATGAAATCTCACCGCGAGGAAGTTGGCAAGCGCATCAAAGAAATCCGCAAGGAATTCAAGAACAACCGTGACAAGGTTATCGACGGCAACGATCCAGGCGAATGAAAGGGTGAGAATCTTATTATACAATACCACAGGCCTTATTATATCCCAGCAAGTATAGCTGACAGAGCCACTAAGTCCAGACCAGAAACGAATTGGCAGCTAAAAATACCAAGAAGTAAAGTTGGCACGGTGATAATAAAGCGCCCTGGTGGCGATATTATAATAAGATAACACAAAAAGTAATTGACAACCACTTAGCTAACTGCTATAATCACAGACATATGAAAGCATTTTTAAATTATGAATATATGATCACGCCAGGTGTTTTAAAAATACTTAGCTATATAGCAGCAGCAGTTGCAGTTATAGTGGGTTTATTTACTACATTTACAGCAGATCCCATAGCAGGTATCGCTATGACAGTATTAGGCCCGATAGTAGTTCGCATTTACGCAGAGCTAATGCTTGTTGTTTTTGAAATACACAGTGAGCTCAAAAAAATAAGCAACAAGTAGGATAAAAAAACAATTGACTATCGGCTGGGTAGTTGGTATAATCACTAGCGTATGAACGTTAGTTTAGTATCAATTACCCAGCCTTTTTCTGACCTCAACAGCGCAGAGGAAATCATTGCCTACTGCGCTCGGGTAAGCAATCCAGAAAATCAGAAAAACGTCGAAACTGCCCCAAGATTATTAAAATTTTTAATTAAACATAAGCATTGGTCTCCGTTTGAGATGGTGGACATGACCGTGGAAATTAAAACAAGCAGGGCAATTGCTGCCCAAATACTAAGGCACCGCAGCTTCTCTTTTCAAGAGTTCAGCCAAAGATACTCAGAGGCCCAGTCTTTAGAAAAACTAGAACTCAGAAAACAGGCAGATAAAAACCGCCAAAGCAGCTCTGAGGCATTTGAAGACTCACAGCTTCACACTAAAGTTAGAGAACATTTGGCGAAAGGTTTGTCCTTATATAAAAGTTTGATTCGCGAGGGAGCAGCAAAAGAATCTGCCAGAATGATACTGCCCCTAACAACTGAAACAACAATGTACATGAAAGGCAGTGTCCGTAGCTGGATTCATTATATCGATTTAAGAACAAAGCAAAACACACAAAAAGAACACCGCGAAATCGCAGAAGAATGTAAAAACATTTTTAAGCATAATTTCCCAACAACCAGCGAAGCATTATGGAATTAAAAAAAGTATTAATAACAGGAATATTAGGACAAGACGGCGCAAATATGGCCGAATACTTGTTAAAGGAGCCCAATTTAGAAGTTTACGGAATGATGCGAAGAACATCTAACGCAAATTTTGGAAACATTGAATCCCTTAAAGAGCACCCAAGGTTCCACCTTGTTTGCGGAGATTTAACAGACGAAGTATCAATAGATAAATTAGTCGAAGAAATAAAGCCAGATTTTTTTATTAATTTCGGGGCAAACTCATTTGTTGGCTGTAGCTGGGACATGCCACTTCAGGTATTTGATGTGAACACGCTCGGGGTAATTAGATCCCTCGAAGCTATAAGGAAATTTAAACCTGACTGTCGATTTTACAGCGCGGGAAGCTCCGAAGAGCTCGGAGACGTAGATTATTCCCCACAGGACATTAACCACCCAATAAAGCCTAGAAGTCCCTACGGAGCGTCTAAGGCGGCTTCACGACACCTTGTGAAAGTTTATAGGGAATCGTACAATATATTCGCGGTGCACAGTATATTATTTAACCATGAAGGCGTTCGCCGTGGAGAAGAGTTTGTAACACGAAAAATCACCAAAGGCGTTGCAAAAATTGCCACGGCAATAGCTAATAATGAAGAATTTGAACCGCTACAACTAGGCAACGTTCACTCTAAGAGGGACTGGTCAGATTCGGAAGATTTTGTAAAAGGAATATGGCTTATGCTAAACCAAGAAAAACCCAAAGAATATGTTTTATCCAGCAATGAAACCCACAGCATTAAAGAGTTCGTTGAAAAAGCTTTCGCGCACGCATATGTTTCTGGCTTCTGGGAGGGAGAAGGATTAGACGAAAAGTTTCTTCATGAAGGCAACCATGTTCCACTAGTCGAGGTTAACAAAGATTTTTATCGTCCCGCTGAAGTTGAACTATTATACGGAGACTCAAACCCAGCACGAGAAGAATTAGGATGGAATCCAGAAATTTCATTTGACAAATTAGTGCAACGCATGGTAGAATGCGACCTCGAACTAGAACATGCCAAAAGGTAAAAGAAAAACATTCGAACAGCAATTAATTGAAAAATTAGTTGAATGCCCTCATCCAAATTCGCCAGCCTTAGAGCTTAGAGCTTTTTGGGGAAGGGAAATGAAGATACTTAAGTCTGTACTAAAAGAGTTTCCCGACAAGGAATTCTGGAACAAAGTAGAGTTTGGTAAAAAGTTTAAGAGCTTAGCAACGGCATTAGGAGATGTTGGAAAAGTATTTGTAAAAAGAAAATACAGTGAATTTCACTACAAACCACGAATCCTTAAAATGCCAAAAATACATGATGAAAAATTTGGAGAAGACTTGGATATAGAAAAAAAGAAAAGATCAATAAAGGATTATTTTAATGAGTAAAGAAACATTAACGGCAGAAGAACAAATCACAAGCTTCTTAAACGATAAGAACAATAAAAGATATCACTACAACCATCTACAAGAAGAAGATTATAAAATTTCTTCTGGCAGTCTTAATTTAGATTTAGCCATGGACGGAGGGCTTGGGTGCGGAATTCATAGGCTTACTGGCGTAAATGAAGGAGGCAAGACTAGTTGCGCATTAGCGTTTGCAAGACACTTTCAAAAACACTTTGGAGACAAAGGAAAAGTGATTTATTTCAAAGCAGAAGGAAGACTATCAGGCAGTATGATCAAAAGAGCAGGAGTAAGCACGGACGAGAGAAACTGGTGTGTCATTGCGTGTAACATTTTTGAAAAGGTTTTCGATCTTGTTCGCGACCTTGTGCAAAACAACCAAGAAAAACGCAAATACATGTTTATCATAGATAGCATGGACGGAATGTGCCGTCAATCTGATTATGACAAAGCGTTTGGAGACGCAGAGCAAGTTGCGGGCGGAAGTTTAATTTCCTCTGTTTTTCTTAAGAAACAATCCCTCCCTATTGCAATGAACGGGCATATTGCAATCATAACAAGCCAAGTACGCATTGAAATACCCACGGGATACAGCAGGGCTGGAGCAAAGCCAAAACAAGCAGGAGGACACGCAGTAAAGCATTATGCAAACAACATACTAGAATTTGAAGAGAGATACAACGCAGATATTTTTTGGGAAAACCCTAACGCTGAAACGGCAGAAAAAAAGGGAAACCCAACTGGCCACATGTGCAAGATAGCCTTCAAGAAAACCGTAAACGAAAAGACGGGCGCAAAAGTTAGATACCCAATTAAATACGGAAGAACCAACGGTAATTCTATATGGGTAGAAAGAGAACTTATCGACATGATGAAAGTTTGGGGCTACTACGAAAAAAGTGGCGCATGGATTAAATTCTCAGAAGATATTTACGAAAAATATAAAAAACTAGGCCTACCAGAAAAGGTTCAAGGAGAACCAAAGCTTCTCGCGCTACTAGATGAGAATAAAAAACTTTCCGAGACCTTAATAGAGGAGTTTAAACAAGATATACTAAAAAGTGGAGTTTAAGACTATATACGGGGGCGTAAAACGTATAAAAAACGTTAAAAAAAGAATTATAGACTGGAGCGCTCCAAGCAAAAGTAAGAGACAAAGAGAAGTTAAAAAATTTTTAAAAAAATACTGGCAAAGCCATGTTGTTTTCGAAGAGTTCCCAGTAGCGGGAACCAGATTGAGTATCGATTTTTACAATGCTAATAAAAAAATAGCAGTTGAGGTTCAAGGGTCGCAGCACACCAAGTACAATAGCTTCTTTCATGGCGGACATAAAAACAACTACCTAGAACAGCTAAAAAGAGACGAAATGAAATTTAAATTTTGCGAATTAAACGATATTCAGCTTATAGAAATTTACGATAAAGACGTTTTAAACACGCTATTGTTTAAAAAGTTTGACGTCACACTGTAAATAGTGTAAAATATATACATGAACACACAAGATATAGACCCAGACAACTTACCTATCTTTCAGTTGCCAGAGCCATTTTTAAATAAAATCTTTGAGCTTACTGGTAATGAAAGTGATAAAAACAAAGGATTCGTCTTGTCTTATGTCGCGCACGACGGAAGGCCTATGGTCTACGCTAGGTCAGAGACGCAGATAGTAGAAATGGGACTTCGCAAAGCCCTAGAAAGATACTTGACGGAAATGGAGAGGGCAGAAGACGCCCAAAACCTCAATTCAGAAAACGAAGATTAAGTCTTGACTGCGGAGCAGCTTTAAGGTATAATCATCTTTATGATTTTTTCTCTAGAGCTAGAAAAGCAATTGCTCGCGGGTTTAATTAAATACCCACATAAATACTCGGACATTTCTTCTTTAACGACTTCTGATGATTTTTTCTCAGAAGAATCCGTTGTTCATAAAACTATTTTCAACACTCTCGCTCAAGCAATAGAAAACGGCGAAAATGTTAATGAAGCCACGATCGCGCATCGCGTTTTGTCATTAGGCATTTCTTTTGAAGATAATATTAGCATTGGAGATTACATCAACTCCTTGAGCTTAATTAAGATTGGCGAAGGCTTTATCTTACATGTCGCCAAAGAGCTTAAAAAACTCACAATCAGAAGGCAGCTTTCTGCTTGCGGTCATCAAATTTCAAAAGTAATGTATAAAATGGATTCCTCCGAATCCTTTACAGACATTATTTCTCAAGCAGACAGGCTCTATAATGGACAAATAAATCTCTACGACGTTGGAGACAGAAAGCCAGAAAACATTTTTGGCGAAATGAAAGAGTGGATCGAGTTCAGAGGAAAAAATCCCATAACAGAATTCGGTATGATGGGACCGCACAAGCGAACCAACGAACTATACGGTTCTTTGTTGAGGCCTGGAAACATTACCGTGGTTTGTGCAAGGGCAGGAGTGGGAAAGACTCAATTTTGTATGGATTTTTCTACAAAAGTCAGCGCAGAATATGGAGTTCCTGTTCTTCATTTTGATAATGGCGAGATGAGCAAAGAAGAATTAATAGTCAGGCAGTGCGCGGCTTTATCAAAGATTCCCGTGCATCTCCTTGAAACAGGCTTGTGGCGCCAAGCAGGAAACGATATAGTCAAGAGAGTAAGGAGTGTTTGGGAAAAAATTAAGGACATGAAGTTCTTTTATTATAATGTTGCAGGAATGAGCTCGGGGGACATGATTAACTTGCTCAAAAGATTTTACTTTTCTGAAGTGGGCAGAGGAAAAGAGATGATTTTTTCTTTTGACTATATTAAGACTACGTCAGAAGCAAACGACAAAAACAGGTCGGAGTGGGAGCTTGTTGGCAACATGGTTCAAAGATTTAAAGACTGCATACACAGAGACATTAAATTTGACGGAGAACCAGTTATATCCATGATCACAAGCGTTCAAAGCAACCGACAAGGCATCGTGAATAATCGTCGCGCAGAAAACGTTGTGGATGACGAGTCCATTTTTTCTCTTTCAGATAGAATAGTTCAATTTGCATCTCACGCATTTATCCTTCGCAAAAAAACCGAGGATGAAATGGAAGAGGAGCCCAACTTCGGAACGCACAAGTTTAAGTGCGTAAAATACCGCCATCTTGGCCAAGACGTAAACGGAGCGCTTAATCCAGTAAGAATGCCCAATGGATCGCTTCAACAAAATTATATTCACCTTGATTTTAACAATTTTCATATTACCGAAAAAGGCGATTTAAGAGATTTGGTAAGATATTTAAACCAAGACCCGCAAATTATTGAAGATGGAAACTAACACAACAGACGTTAAATCAGTTTTAGAAAAATTAGGATATCGACTATCTGATTTTGGTGATGCATGGCGCACAAGCGCGGTGTATAGAGGCGGGGACAACCCGACGGCGCTCAAGATATATAAAAACTCAGGAGTCTGGACAGACTACGTCGACGGAAACAAAAGCATGCCGCTCGCTGCATTAGTTCAAAAAACGCTCAGGACAACCGACCCCAAAGTAATAAAACAGTATATTGACACTGAAAAAACCAACGATTTTAAATATAATAAAACTAACTCGAGAATACAAATGGAAGAAACCTACCCAGAAGAAGCGTTAGATAGGCTATTGCCCCATTATAAGTTTTATAACTCAAAAGGCATTAGCGACGAAACATTAAAATTTTATAAGTGCGGACTAGCGACCACTGGAGCCATGAACAACAGGTATGTTTTTCCGATATACAACGATACGGCAAAGATATGTGGATTTTCTGGGCGAGACGCCTCAAACGGCGCAAATCGTGCGAAATGGAAGCATATGGGCAGGAAAACAAGCTGGAGTTACCCTCTTTATCTAGGCGCAGGATCAAAGCTACAAGTTTTAGAGGCTATAGATCAGAAAAAAGAAGTGATCCTTGTCGAAAGCATCGGGGACTCTATGGCTTTATTTGAAAATGGATATAAAAACAATTTGGTTACATTTGGATTAGATGCATCTCCAAAACTCATGACAACCTTAATTACTCTAAACCCAGAAAAAATTACCATAGCGACAAATAACGACTCTTCTGCGGATAGAAATCGTGGACTAGAAAGCGCAGTTAAAATATTTATTAAATTATTAAAATACTTCGACATTGATTCTTTAACCATAAAGCCTCCTTTAAAAAATGACTTTGGAAAAATGCACGAACTAGAAATAGATTTTAATGTTTGGTACAATAGAACTCCAGACAAAAACAAGATGTACAAATACATATTAAAATGTGCAAAGTCATTCGGCAAAACAGTTTTTTCTCCTGCAAAAGAAAAACTTATTAAAGCAAGGATTTTAAATGAATAAACTCTCGGCAAGCAGGATAAAAGTTGCACAAACCTGTTCCTGGCAATATTGGACTAGATATATTTTAAAACTTCCCGACAAGTCTAACGATGGAGCAAAAAGGGGTACAATCTGCCACCTTGTGTTTGAGTGTTTAGGCAACCCTAGACACAAAAGACACTATACCAAAATTATAAAAAATAAAGATATATTTGCCTCTAAGCCAGTTGAAAGACTTGTCCTTAAAAACGCTAGGGCAGTAAGCGTTGATGACGCAGAAAACCTAAAGCTTATTAAAGATATGACCTTAAGCGGTCTTGAGTATGATTTTTTTGGCAAAGAAACATCTAAGCCCACGGAATCACTATCTGAAGAAGAGTTCAACATAATAATAGATGAAGAAAATAAAAAGTACGCCATCAGAGGCTTTATAGACAAGCTTTTTTTGTATAAAAAGAAGAAGACTGCGATAATACGAGACTTCAAAAGCAGCAAACAGGTTTTTAAGGGCAAAGAAATCACCAACAATCTTCAACACTTAATGTACTCTCTGGCAGTTAAACACCTTTACCCAGACTATCTAAAAAGACAGTCAGAATTTGTTTTTTTAAAGTTTGACTTATCGAAAGACATGCTTGGCCACACGGGTAAAGGGTTGGTGCAAATGAGCCCAATTAGCAACGAAGAGCTAGAAGGCTTCGAATATGAGCTTACAGAAATTCAAAAATACCTCGACAGCTTCAACATGTCATGCGCAAAAAGCTGCTTTGCGGCAGATCAAGACTACCCTAAAGACGGAACATTCGGAGGGCCGCTAGTCTGCGGAAAAGAAGGATACAAAATGTCAAGAGGCAACTATGTTAAAGACTCTCAGGGCAACAAAATAGAAAGCTACATTTGCTCTGTGCGAAAACCCATGGAATACTATGCTTTAACAGATAAAGACGGCAAAGTGCTAAAAACATGCTTCCCAGAGGACAAAAAGAAACTTCAGGCAGAAAAAAAGAAAGGCTTGAAAATAGTCTTAAAAAAATACGAAGGTTGCCCAAGGTGGAAAAATGACCTTGACTTTGAAGATTAGTTGTGTTAACATATTCGTATGTTGCCTCTATTTAAGAGCCATTACTCAATCGGAAAATCAATCTTAACGCTTAACTCGCCAGACAAATACGTCAAGGGCGGAGCAGACAGCGTGTTTAAGTTAGCCCAAGAGAACAACTTCAAAAAAATTATTCTCGTGGAAGACTCGTTCAACGGCTTTCTTCAAGCAAAGAAAAACTCAGAAGCGCTTGACTTACAACTTGTTTTTGGGTTGCGATTTTTAATAGCAGAAAACATCGACGAAAAGCTAACCAGAGACAACAATAATAAACATAGAATTATTCTTTTTGCTAAGAACGACCAAGGAATAAAATCTTTATACAAAATCTACAACAGAGCTTTTGCAAAAGGCTTTGGACATTTAAATTACAAGTTCTTAAAAGAAGAGTGGAGCGCAAACCTAAAACTAGCAGTTCCATTTTATGATTCGTTTTTATTTGCGAATTTAGTATCTTTTTCGAATTGCGTGCCAGATTTTAGCTTCTGTAAGCCAACCTTTTTTATTGAAAATAATAATTTGCCTTTTGATTTCTTAGTTAAACCAATGGTAAAAGATTACTGCAAGGAAAACAAATTCCCAATAGAAACAGTAAAATCAATTTACTACAACAAAAAAACAGACGCAAAAGCGTTTCAAACCTATAAATGCCTCTGCTCAAGGGGCTTTGGCAGACAGTCAACGTTAGAAGAACCAAACTTAGACCATTTCGGCAGTAACGAATTCTGCTTTGAAAGCTGGAAAAAACAAAATGAAACCACATAAACCAAAACACGTAGAAAAAAGATGGGGATCAGAAACATGGTTCGCGAACAATGAAGAGCATAACTATTGCGGAAAAATATTACACATCCAGAAAAGAAAGAGCACCTCAATGCATTTTCACATAGATAAACACGAAGTTTTCCAAGTCCTAGAAGGAGCACTCCAAGTAGACTGGATTGATACTGAATCTGGACTCCCAAACCAGTCTTTCGCTGCTGCAGGGGAATGCATGGAAATGCCACAAGGAGTTCCACATAAGTTAATCGCTAATGAAGAAGACGTCAAGCTCATAGAAGCTAGTACGTTCCATAAAGACTCGGATAGCTATAGAGTATATTCATAATGAAAGACGACTTATTAAGATACGACGACAAACAAAAATACTTAATTTTTGACTTTGAGACTTGCAACCTAAACTTAGTCAGTTCAGAGAACAAGCCGTGGCAATTATCATTTATCGTTGCAACAAAAAACAAAATCACAGAAAAGCATGACCACTTTCTAAAATGGAAAAACCTAAAAGTTTCTGATGGCGCGCAAAGAGCGACTGGCTTTGATTATACAAAATACAAAATTAAAGCAGAAGAGCCACTACCCGTGCTTAGAAAGTTTGACAAACTATTATATGATAAAAAATACAAGATTGTTGGGCATAACCTTTTAGGGTTTGACGTTTACGTTCATAATACCCTAAGAAAAAGTCTAGGGCTTAAAAGCGACTTTTCATATCTAGACAGATTAATAGACACAAACTGTTTGGCAAAAGCATACAGAGAAGAAATCAAATTCGACAAAAAAGACTCTTTCTTAAGCTGGCAATTTAGACTTGATAGATACATTAAGAAAGGGTTAAAAACAAACTTAGCAGCAATGCTCAGGGAACTTGACGTGCAATTCGATAAGAACAAACTACATGACTCAATGTACGATATCCAAATGAACTTAGAAATATTCCGCAAGCTCATCTGGAAGGTTGACATTTGAATATTTTTGTGGTACTATCACCTTTATGAGCTTTACTAAGGATTTCTCTACATACGAAGACTGCGCTCCGCCTGGAGTTAGGTTGCCGAAAATTGAAATTGAGAACAGATACTACGACGAACTCGGGCTTGACCGCGGTACATCAAACTATGACTTTTTAAGAGCCTTGTGTCTAGACGGAGTAAAGCAAAAGGAAATCGACAAAAAGAATAACGCAAAAGAGTATTATGCCAGAGTCCGAATGGAGCTTAAGATTCTAAAAGATCTTGGATTTATTGATTATATACTTTTAAATTGGGACATTTTACACTTTTGCCAAGAGAACGATATTCCAACTGGGCCAGGCAGAGGAAGCGCGGCAGGATCGCTTGTTTTATTCTTGATTGGGGTAACACAGGTTGACCCGATTAAATACGACCTTTTCTTTGAGAGGTTTGTTAGTAAATCAAGAGCAAGAAAAATTAAAAAAGACGGAGTGACCTTTCTTGACGGCTCTCTTCTTGCGGATGTTGACAATGATATTGCGTACGAAAGACGCGCAGAAGTTATTGACTACATCAAAAGAAAACACCCAAACCGAACATGTAAAATTTTAACGCTTAATACTCTTAGCGGCAAACTCTGCGTAAAGGAATGCGGGAAAATCGTCGGTTGCTATTCAGAACAGGAAGTCAACGAGGTTAGTGACACGATACCCAAGAAGTACGGCAAAGTTTTGCCATTGGCGCAAGCTTACGAAGAAAGCGAGCAGTTTAAAGAATGGATTGATGAAAACGAAGAAGTGTTTAAGGTTGCCAGAAAAATAGAAGGACTAAACAAAAACACTGGAGTACACCCCTCTGGTATCGCAATTTCATTTTACAATCTAGACGAAATCTGCCCACTACAGCAAACAAATGATGGAGAATTGGTGAGCGGTTACGACATGAACTGGGTTGCAGAACTCATGGTCAAGTTCGACATCCTAGGGCTCAGAACATTAAGCGTTATTTACGATGTATGCAAGCAACTAGACTTCGACATGAACGAAGTAAACCTAGAAGACGAAGACATATATAAAAATTTAAAAAACGACTTTAGGCATCCGCAGGGATTATTCCAAATTGAAGCCTACACAAACTTCAATGTTTGTAAAAAGATTGGCCCTAAAAACCTAGAGCAGCTTAGCGCGGTAGTCGCAATAGCAAGGCCTGGCGCATTAGAGTTTACAGACAGATATGTTGAATACGCCAAAAGCGGCGAGTCGCAAAGTGTAAATGAATATTTTGACGATGTGCTAGAATACACTGGCGGCATTCCCTTATACCAAGAACAGTTAATGAAGATGGCTGTAAAGGTTGGCTTTACGCTTGATGAAGCGGAGCAGCTAAGAAGAATAGTAGGCAAAAAGAAAATTGCGGAAATGCCGAAGTGGAAAAACAAGATTGAAACAAAAATCAAAGACAACAACTTAGACGAAAAAGTTGGTGACATTTTATGGAGGGTTGCAGAAGATAGCGCGAACTATTCATTTAATAAATCTCATTCAATAGCATACGCAACTTTGGCGGCATGGACAACGTATTTAAAATTTAAACATCCTAAAGAGTTTTTCTTGAGCTTGCTTAAGATGACTCAATTTGAGCCCGCTCCGCACGAAGAAATTGCAAAGATCACCACAGAGCTTCCTTACTTTGGAATAGAACTATTGCCGCCAGACCTAGGCAGGTCGGATATGAACTTTAAAATAGAAGGAGACGACATTAGATACGGCTTAAACAGTATAAAAGGGGTGAGCCAAAAAACCCTACAATCCTTAAAAGACTTTAGAGAATCAGACAAGCCAACAAAATACGATATTTTTATAACGGCAAAACAAGCAGGGATAAACATAGGAGTTTTGTCTGCGTTAATACAAGCAGGAGCCTTGAACGCTTATAAAATCAAACGCTCACGACTTGCTCTAGAAGCACAATCTTTTAACCTTCTCACGGACAGAGAAAAACGCAATTTCGTACAACTAGCAGAGCGCTTTAATTATGACGTATTAAAAACAATAGACTCTGCCACGAAAGGCCAGTTGCTCGCCGATGACAATAGAAGGTTGATGTCCGATAGCAGGTTTGAGACTTTTAAAAAGAAGTACAGCAGGTACAAAGAAATCTGGGAAAAGAACAGAATATACGAAGATTTCGCAAATTGGTTTTTTGAGAAAAAGCTTTTAGGATATTCTTACAGCACCAAATTAAAAAGTGTTTTTTCAGACGGCAAGCCGTTAATGAACAGCTACGAAGTCGAAGCGTCAGAAAACAACGAAAGAGTATACATGGTGGGAGTCGTAGAAGACTGCTTTAAAAGACAAAGCAGAAACGGCAACAAGTATGCAAAGCTCGACATCTCAGATGAACTTGGATTTGTGAACGGCATCCTACTAGACACAGCCAGGCAAAGAAAACTTACTGAATACCTAGATCAAAACAACAATAAGCTACCAAAAAAAGAAAGCGTGGTATACATTGAAGGCCGCAAAGGAGACGGAACTGTGTTTTTAGATAAGATCAGCATATACGACGATAAAATCTATATGAAATTAAGCGACTTAAAATAGTGTAAATTTTTATGATGGATCAAAACCAAATCAACTTCACGCCTCGAGCGCAAAAGATCGTTAAGG
>Ga0080013_1004551_pt1 | contig 13582 bp, 9 predicted proteins | sample ETNvirenome_6_85_FD_69236 | JGI IMG/M metagenome (GOLD analysis project Ga0080013, IMG submission 69236) | Marine viral communities from the Pacific Ocean - ETNP_6_85 (SPADES assembly) (version 2) | ecosystem: Environmental > Aquatic > Marine > Oceanic | place: Pacific Ocean | collected 2013-06-19 | reverse complement strand
AGCAGTTGGATACCAAGCTTTATCTGGTGCAAGTGCGGGAATGCAAGGAGACAATAATGTAGCAATCGGTAGACAAGCTATGGCATTGGCTACTAATCCTCAAGATAATGTTGCTATAGGCTATAAAGCTGCCTATGATTTAACTACTGGATATAGTAATGTAATAATGGGTCATTCTTCTGCTGAAAATATAACAGAAGGGCATAAAAATATTATTGCTGGACATTCAGCAGGTGGTGCAATAACTACTGCTCATAGTAATGTAGTCATAGGATATCAAGCTTTAGGTGCAGCTACAGTTGGTGCAGAAAACGTAGCAATAGGCACTTATGCCGGAAAAGCTTATGTTGGAACTGTTAGTAGTGTGTATGGAGGCTTTAGTGTTTTTATTGGGCACACAGCAGGATATCAACTTACAGGGAATACCAGCTATGGCAATGTAACACTGGTAGGACACGCTGCCGGTTATAGTGCTACTGGAGCTAATGATATAACTGGTCTTGGTGCCTCGGCGTTCTATTATGCTGATGGTGCATCTGAATCAGTGGCAGTTGGTAGAAGCGCAGGGTCTTATGCTAAAGGAACCGGTAGTGTTATGGTAGGAGATAAAGCAAGTTATAGAATTAGTGGTAATTATAATACAGCTATTGGATATCGAGCTTTATCTGGTGCGTCTTCTGGACTTGGATATGGAACCGCACAACAAAATGTAGCTATAGGTTATGTTGCTATGGAAGCTGCAACTAGCGCTAAAGAAAATGTATTCATAGGAACCTATGCTGCTAAAGATGTAACAACAGGTGAATATAACGTAGCTATAGGAAGGTCTGCTTTAGAAAAGGCTACAGCTTCAAACAGAAACGTAGCAATAGGATATGCAGCTATGTATCTACATTCTGAAGCAGCTAATGGTTATAATGTAGCACTTGGTATGTATGCTATGCAAAATGTAGAGACTGGTAGTTCTAATGTAGCTATAGGTTATACTGCATTGAATGGAGTTGCAGGTAATGATATGGATTATAACGTAGCTATTGGTGCACAGGCTATATATGCTAACACTACAGGTGATAGTAATGTAGGTGCAGGTAGAAATGCTTTATATGCTAACACTACAGGGTACCAGAACACAGCAATAGGTACATCGGCTGGAGAATCTAACACTACTGGATATGGTAATGTTTTTATAGGGTATAATGCTGGTGTCAATACAGGTCACGACACTGAAAACAACAAATTAGTTATAGCTAATTCAAATACCACTTCTCCACTAATCGGAGGAACCTTCCCTAATACGCTTATTTCACTTAACGCTCCAACAACCGTAAGTGGTGGGTTAAAACCTAAGACAGATGATACTTGGACATTAGGAACAGGTCCTTTAAATTGGACAGAGGCACATATAAGCCAGTCTATCTACCTTAATGTCGATGCTTCGGCCACGTCTCGCGCCGGGGCCAACAAGCTATGGGCAGACGAAAACACTCTTATGTGGGACACTGAAGTGGTTCAGATGGGAGCAGGCACTCCCGCAACTATAGCAGATGGGCGCTGGACTGATGGTAATAATACAGTAGCTGCCATAGCTATGGCAGATTATGGGACTGTCGCTAATGCACTTTCTACCGCAGCTACCCCCGATGATTTGTGTTGGAATAGTCAAAACTATACTTTATCGGCCAGACTTATTGCTGTTGGAACTTCACTATCAATTGCGGGAGGAGGAGCAATGACATCTATTGTTACAGGAGGACAAACTTCTAATTCTGATGTGGCACTAGCTACTAGTAGCTTCGTTATGGATAACGCCGGTAGCACTCCTCTTACCACTAAAGGAGATATCTTTACATATAGCACGACTGATGCTCGTTTAGCAGTGGGTTCTAATGGTAAGGTTTTAACTGCGGCTAGTGGAGAGACTACAGGACTCAGTTGGGCTACGCCTACTACGGGGACCGTGACTGCAACTGGTTCACCAGCAGATGATGAATACGCTAAATGGACTGCTGGAACAGTAGTAGAAGGTGTCACAGTGGCTACTGTTAGAAGTGATTTAGGATTAGGTGATGCATATGCAAAAGATGCAGGTATTAGTGATGGTGATATTCTTACAGCTAATGATGCTGTAGCAGATAATGATTTTCTTAAAATTGATGGAACAGAAGTAGAAGGAAGAACAGTAGCAGAAGTTAAATCAGATTTATCACTAGACAATGTAGAAAATACAGCATTGAGTACATGGGCGGGCACAGACAATATTACAACAGTAAAGAACACAACCTTTACAGATGCTGGCGCAAACGTTGTATTAACAGGAGCCGGAAATATTGGGTTAGCTACATCCACGGCTACTTTAATGGACCTTGACACTAACACTATTGGCATAACTGGAACCATTCGTTCGCAGGCTGGTACTATAACAGAGGGCACGACAAATAACATTGGATTCGAAAATGGTTATTGGGAGTGCCCTGCGACAGCTACTACGGGAGGTGACGTCACTACTACAGTCGTAATACCAGATGGTAATTTCGGAGGAGAGAAGTTTACCATATTGTGTTGTGCTGTAGGTAATTATCGAGACGGATTTGGGGACACAACGGGAAAAATTCTTCTTCAGGGTACGTGGGCTGGAACTACACCCCCGGCACCTGACATTACTGGCGCAACGGCAGCAGGGCTGACTGGGCCAGTACCTAATTACCAAAATGTTATGTTTGAGTTTGTATGGGCTACATATAATGGAACCCCTACACAAGGAGCAGGATGGCATTATATATCGAGGACACAATGAGGAAACCTTTAAATATGACAGGAGATATACTTTAAATATGAATGCACGAGAGCGCGACGAGCTCATGATACGCATGGACGAGCGCGTCAAGACTGTATTCAACAAGATGGAAGGTTTCGACACCATGTTCAGTAACCATCTTCATCATCATGAATTGTGGGAAAATGACATGAAGACGCAACTTCGTTGGGGCTTGGGTATTTTAGCCACCCTAATGGCTGGCGTCATTGCAGCGTTGAGGTATATATAAATGGCAGTTGATGTTACATGGAACGCAACGTTCCGTGATAGGGTTCGCTTGTTAGCGGGTATTGAGCAAGAAGAGTTAGATAACGCTACTATGGACATTTTAGCTAATATCTCAGTAGAGTGGTTTCAGGAAAACACAGGACTTACTTTTACACTGAATGGTAACAACACTTACGATAACTCTGTAATGTATTATACTTGTTATTTATCGTGCCTAGCTCAGAATGGCGTAGGCGTTGATAGGATTGCTATCGGAGACCTTCAGGTTTATTATGATACAAAGGACTATGAAGTTTGGGAGACGCTGGCTCAACAAACCCTCCTAATGAAACTTGGTCTAAGTATAAAGAGAACAACTTACAATGCAGCCCCATTCCTTGGAAATGTCAACTGGCTCAAGAACGTCAAGGGAATTGACGGAACCAAAGACATGTATCCAAGGGTACAAGGGGTAAGCTACGATGCTTAGCGCGCAGGGTATTAAACCGGGCTCTATTAATATGGGCCGAGTCTTGCGCCAGCTACGACATCGCTCAGGACAGAGTCGGCTCGTTACTTATCACAGAACACCTATTTATGGAAAGGACGATTATGGCGTAGAAGGGGGAGCTATTGTGACACAGGAACTTTTATATCCCGGTCTTCCTTCTTTAATAAGGCCTGCTGTAACTGCTGATTATATGCTAGAAGCGGCAGGCCATAATATTATAGGTGTAGCACGAGTTTATACTCCTAATATTAGAACTATCAAGGGCCTTCCTAATTTTGAGCAAACTACTTCGAACCCTGATTTTAACGAAATAGAGGGTTGGGACAGGTTTATAGACAGACAACGTAACATATATCAACTTCCTACTTCGGGAACATCTGGTTGGACTTCTGGAACCGCAGACGCTACATTTACTTCAGATGGGCAAACTATTACAGCTACATTAGGCGCTGATTATGATGGTGGTTTTTATTATACTACTGCGGCCACTAATACTTTTGAAAGTGATAGAATACAATTTCAGATAAAGGCTAGTGGAGCAAGTAATATAGAGCTTAGTAATTTTAAGAGCTTTAATGGAGGAACGCAAGATACTGACTATGCTATTACTTATACTCCAGCTTCATTAAGTATACCTACAGGCAGCTGGCTAACTATAGACCAGCCCTTTGTTAGTGGTACCGTAGCAAGTGGTTCTTCTATTTATAGAGATGGAGTCAGGTATGCTGTGACTGTTACTACTGGAAGCAGTTTTGATTATGAAGCTGATTTTAGAGACTTTGAATTTGGGATTTCAGGAGCGGCTGACGGAGATATAGTTTATGTTAGGGGTATAAAGTTTTACAAGTCTATATCATGGCATGTCCACTCTCTGAAAGAGCTCAATGACGAGTTCATGATTTTTAACACCGTTCGCACGCGCGGCAAGCGCGATTCACGCAGGAGGGCTTACAGCTAATGGCAACTGACCATCTTAACGTAGTAGAGAGAAAATTAATTGATAATTTGAGAACAGGTACTTATAAAGGCGGTACAGCTTGGTCTAGCGGAGATGTTACCGTCTTTGGTCAATTTCCCGAAACAGAGGATTTGAAATATCCTTGTATAGTGATACAAATGTTGGCTAATGGTATAGAACAACAATTTATGGGGCAGACAATTTCTAGTGGGAGCACTAATGTTACAGGAGAGCTTTATGGAATAGGCTTTAATATGCATATAGCGGTAGATAAAGAGAGCTCTATTACAGTAGGGGGAACTCCATATAAGCAAAGGAGATTGCTTAATTATCTCATGCTTAATTGCGCTAATGTTCTTATGGATTGTGATTTTACTGGGACTGATACAGAAGTAGAGCAGCGCTTATATACTGGTTTTAGAAATATTGGGTATGAGCCCATGCTAGAGGTATGGGCAGCCGTGACTGGTATGGTTGTGGTTTTCAAGAACACGAGGGGTTGACGTTATGGCTGAGATAGTTTATAGGTCTAGAGGTTATGAAACCTTTAAGGAAACGATAAGTGATGAAATTGGGCAACGAGAAAAATCTCTAGGAATAGGTCAGGAGACCCTCTCTACTATTGAAATAGGCCTTTCTCCATTTATCCCCTTTTCCCAACACTATAAAATGGAGTCTAGAAAACTACCTTCCAACGGTTGGGGTGTTGGTGCGGAACACGGACCGGAGGATAAAGATTGGGATAAGGGGCCTATTGAAGAGGCTCGCCAGTCTCTTACCCGTAACTTAGACAAGGCTCCCGGCGACCAAATGAAAGAAGCAGCAGAAAATTTAGCTAGAACTATATCAAATCTATTATATGATGAAGGTATAACTAGAGACGCAAACACCCCTGTAATGGAAGAAATACAACATAACGCTTTGGCTATGATGGTCACTGAGAGATGGCCTAGGAAATGGAAAGATAAGTCCGCTAATATAGGGACTATAGAAAGGATAAATGATGACCAACTTGAGGCACTCGGAGGAGAAACTTTCGATTTGTATGCTAAAAATGAGGCATCCACTAAAGCTTTAGAGATGAGTTTAAATATGCTTCATAGGCAAACTGGAGATGCTTCGTTTATAGAGGGTGTTAGGGCTTTAGAATCAACCACTATGATGGGTGAGAAATGGTTTCAACAGCACACACCAAAGATGACAACAGACATCGCGGCATCCGAAAAGGCTCTTGAGACGGCAGCTAATAAAGAAGTTCAAGATGCTCTGGATGAATTTGGTGCTTTAACTGATGGTATTTTGGCGGCTCATAAAAAAACAGAGGGAGCAAAGGCTACCGGAGGAAAGGAAACTCAGGCATATTTTGCAAGGCAGATGTTCTCTCGATTATACGAGTTTCAGGCCCAACTTGGGAAGGGCGACACGGGAAAGAACCTAGGAAATGCATATATGTTCACATACCCTATAGATAAATGGCACGCTGCATATATTAGAATACAACCCTTTTTTAAAGGGCCGGCAGGAAAGAAAGAACTTAAAAAGGTTACTGTAAAGGCCCGTATTATAGGAGGAAGCACTTTTGAAGCGCTTGCCAAGGGTAAGACGTGGGACAAGAATGACCCTACAAAAGCAGCGGTCTTCTTTCAATCTTCTAAGACTACTTATGCTGCTCATACTCAAATTTTGATTATGGACCTTATTGCCCAAGGAAATTTTACACTGAAAGAACAACTTGAGATGACTACGAAGATGTCACAGATAGCAGCCGACCAAGAGGTTTTAAAGTCAGGTAGGACCGAGATGTTAGGAGTAGGTTTAGAAAATGAATTTGCGACTACGTTGGGAAATATAACAAACGCTTCTTTCGCTGTAGACGGCGCTGAGTTATTAGGTAAAAAAGATGCCGTTGATATGCTTCACAATCAAGTTAAATTTATACTTGGTCAGGCCAAGGGTAAAATAGAACCGGAACTCGCAAATTTTTATGGGGAAGCTATGGAAGAATCGAATAAAATATCTGATAATTGGATTGATGATGTTGATGCAGTAAGGGTTTCAGATAAGCCTCAAGGCCCCTATGCCCGAGCAGCGCGGGGTGAGAAGGGTCTTTATAGAACTCAAAAAATGATGGAAGGTATAGGTATCCCATTCTGGTTTACTATTGGAAGAGACCCAAATGGATATAAAAAGTTTAAGTTAAGACAAAGTCACGAGGCAATCAAAGGTACGATAAAATACGAACAAACAGGAATTGATTTAAAAGCAGCAAACCCCTATTCAGAACCTTTAAGTACCCTAGGTTTGGGTACACAGAGGGTTATAAGAGGTCCTAAAGGAGGTATAGATGATTATCCTCAACCAATGAACCGGGATTGGGGAAGTTCTGCGTGGCAGGAGTCACAAAATCAACCTAAGATGAAAGGAGGGGTTGAACCAGATTATGGCTTTTACAAAGGTGGAAAACAACTTGCACATAACCCTATCCATAAAATAATAAAAGGAACAGGAGGATGGGATAGGTCCGTGCATTTGACGGAGGCCCCGGACAAGATTGCAGCAGACCGCCTCTCTCAAACTAGAGAACCCGGAGTCCGAACCCTGCGAGAAATTATGGAATCTGATAGAACCCACCATTCCTATGGTCAACCAAGAGACCCATCAACGGGTCAATACGTTTAAATTTTTAGCATAAGCTTTATATAGTACAATTCATTATACAATATTGAATGAAGTGTATTGTTGTCTAGACAAAAAAGTAAGAGGTATAAAAAATGGTATATTTCCTAGGAAGAGATGTAAGTGTCTACATAGGTACTGAATCTAATACAGCAGCCATGGACGTCGGTGTCCTGAGCGGTACTGCTAGCGGTACTACAGTTGTTACAGTAGATTCGGGTTCGACCACTAATATGGATGTTTTTGCGCAAAGCTTGTATTTGGGCGCTGAAACATCGGCTTGGACGGCTATTAGTGACGTTACTGGTGTAGATGTAAGTATAGGTGCTACTGATGAAGACATCACCTATATAGGGCAGAAAGGTGTAGGGAAGGTGGAAATTAAGAATGAGTACACAATTTCCCTTACCAGAAAAAAGAAGAACAATACGTGGGACATGATTTTTAATGGACCCGTACTTGCGGCTAAGGCTGAAGATGGAGTTGGAAAACATAGTGCGCGCTGGGGACTAGCGAGCGATTATGGTAACAGTACGGACGCAGCACCTAAGTTAGCAAATGGTAGGGCTAATCCTAAAGATTATAATAACTCTACCACTGTTCAAGGAGGGTATCGCCTTTTTGTTGTTCTTAAGACCGGGGATGCTGGAGAGAGTATAGCGTTCGCTAATTGTTTAGTTCAAGGTCATACAGTAAGTGTGAACGCGGACGGAACAAGCGAGGAAACTATAGAATTTATCACTCAGCAAACCATGGGCACAGGAGCAGACGGAGATACTTTATACGTCACAGAAACTGTCTTGGCGGACTATTGAGGTAATTAAATATGGCATATTTTTTAGGAAGAGATTGTTCGGTTTATATTACAACTGAGGATACGTTGGCAGAGAGTTATGCTCTAGTGAGTACGGCTGGCGCGGTTACATTCAATACTTCAGCTTCGGGGTACACATTTGCTGCACCCTTGGGTACGGGTACTGGAGGAACAGCAGAAGCAGACCTTACTGGGGTTGACTTATCAATCGGTGCGGTGGACGAGGATATTACCTATGTGGGTAAGAGACAAGTTACCAAGGCCGAAATTAAGAAAGAGACCACGGTTTCCCTCACTCGGAAAAAGAGCAATATTGCATGGGACGGCATATTCAATAATGGTGGAAGGCAAGGGTGTGCGACATCTACAGAGATTTCGTCACTACAAGAGCCTACCATTAATACTGGATATCGCATTCATGTAGTTTTAAGCGGAAGCGCGGATGTATTTACCGTGCGTGGCTGTTGCGTACAGGGGCACACTGTCTCTGTTAATGCAGACGGCACGTCGGAAGAAACCATGGAGTTTATGACTTACATTACTCCTAAGGTTACTAATGCAGCCGTTGTAACAGCCTTGACTGGGTCCGAACTGTAGATATAAACACACGGAAGGGGCGAGCTTGAGCTCGCGCTCTTCTACAATATAAGGTGATTAAAATGACCGAAGAAGAAAAAGAAGAAGTTAAAGCAGAAATGTGGACGATGGAAGACCTTGTTGCCCTCACTGATGAGGTGCAAGAAGCAGAAATTAAATTTAGGGAAAAGAACGTGAAATTTCAATTTTGTGAATTAGTAGAAAAAGAAGAACCTAAATTCAGGCCTATCTCAGACCGAGCGTCTGAAGAAGAAAAGATGGCCTACTATACAGAAATTGGTGGTAACAGAATATTGGCTATGTTAGAAAAAGCTAATGAAAAGAACCCCGATGGTCCATGTATAGATAAGGAAAACTGGACTCTTTTACCAACCACACTACGATATCAAATTTCTAATGAAATTATGGGTATTGAACAGGAAAGTAGAGAAAATTTTCCCATCTGATGACGAACAGCCCTGAGGCTGTAACTCTATATGTGCCCTTAATGAAGGATTTGCACATGGCATGGGAGGAAATTAAAAGTACACCAAGAATGGAACTAGAAGGCATTCTAGCCGCCTATTATGAGTTTAACCTCTTACACTCTATGGACGGATATGAAGCTAAAGATATAAGTGATATGGCTAAACACAGACCTTCTGTGAGACAGGATTGGAATAAGTATATGGCACAGAAAAGAAAATATGAAAGGTTGTCGGCTCCTCAGGACCTCAACACCACTTCGGAAAGTAGAGTAAAGGACGCAGTTAGTGAATTGAAATCTAAGATAAGTAGTTAGTGATAATATGGGTTTCGCTGGTCAAGTTTTTGCGGCACGAGTAGCCGTAGGTTTAGCTATGCCTTCTCCAAAGGCATTTTCGCAAGCAGGGGCAACGATAGGAAAGTTCGCCTCCAATATGTATAATAGATTGGGGAAGACTGGAAGGAAAGCATCCCAAGCGAACCTAAAACAGGCACAGGATAATCTTAAAAGGTCTGGAAAGGCACTAGCCGACCATGCTGGAAAGCAATCTACCTATATAACAAACAGCGCGACGAAGTCTGCTTCCGACCTCCAAAGTTCATTTAAAAAATTAGGAGCAACAGCGATGGCCCACGCCTCTTCCATGAAAGGTGTAGAGGCTAAATTATCTAAAGGTACAGCTACAAAACTATTTAAAAATGTAAGCAAGGACATGAAAGACGCCAAAGATTACGAGAATATGATGGTCAACTTCGCTAATCTTCAGAAACACGAACGTAAAGAAATAATATTAGCCCTCCAAGCTTCTAAGTTGAAGCTAGAAAATTCAATAGCTACTGCGAAACAAAGAGCCAAAATGACTCCGGAGGCTCTCAAAGGAATACAAGAAGAAATAGCTATTGTAAAATTACAAGAAAAAGAATATATGCATTTTGAGAAAGAGCGAGGAAACGCTCTTGATGAATTTCATCATGACCATAAAAAACTTAGTAAGGAATTTGAGAAAGACGAGCAAGCAGTCGCAGAAGCCTTAGAACAAACAGCTCAAGAGGCAGAACATGCTGCGGAAGTCCAAGAATATCTAACCACTGCAACAAGTAATTTTGTGGTGGAAATAAAAACGGGCTTTATTGAAGCAATGCGTGAATCTATATCTGTTCTAGCTGCCTTTTACTATAAACTAAATGAAAATACACAAGAATTAATTGAATTTGAACGTGAATTAATGAATGCAAATTCGGTGTTCCAAGTAACAAGGGACGAATTATTTATGACAGGCGACACCGTTGTTCAGTTCGGACAGCAATTTGGTCTGGAGATGCAAAACGGGGCAACAGGATTGTACCAACTTGCATCAGCTGGTCTATCCGCATCGGAATCTTTGGAAGTTTTAACTGAAACCCTAAAACTATCCATGGCCGTTCAGGGAGACCACAACACTATTTCGAAACTTGTTACTCAGACCCTATTTGGATTTGAGATGGAAATGAATCAGGCTGCTATAGTAGCGGATAAATTCGCGTATGCTATTCAGAAGTCTCTTATTGAGTATCAAGATTTAGCAAGCGCTGTTAAGTTTGCTCTACCTTTCTTTACCACTACAGGGCAATCTATAGACCAACTGTTAGGGGCTCTACAGATTTTGACTAATAGAGCTCTTGAGGCAGGTATCGCTGGGCGTGGTCTTAGGCAGGGCTTAGCAGAGCTTGCTGAGAGTATAGGGGATAATACTGCTAAATTCAGGGAGTTCGGTATAGAGGTTACTGACGCTCAAGGGAACATGCTCAAATTAACTGAAATAGCGGCTAATTTCTCAGCCGTCCTAGGAGCTGGGGTAATCAATGATACTGAGCTACTTACCACTTTGATTCAAGATTTGAATGTACGTGGTGCAACGGCTTTTGTTCACTTGGTTCAGGCGTCTGATGAGTTCACTGAGGCAGTGGAATCTACAGCCAATGCTGGGGGTGAATTGGACAAGATGGTTCGGATTCAGAATGAAGCTATTGGAGCTCAAATACAAATTCTTAAAAATAACATAGCCATGATGTTCATGTATAGGGACGCTACCTATGAAGGAACCTTATATCTCAATGCTTTTCATGAGGCTATGGTAAAGGGAATAGCATCACTCAAAGAACTATTGGTAGTAGAGAAAGACGGAGCTATGGTCCTAACCGACTTTGGGATGTCTATTCAGAAACTAGCTATACAAGGTGTGAAAGAAATGGAGAAGATTTTAGCTAATGCACTTCCTCTTTTGGAAAAATTTATTAAAGTGGGGGCTTTGGGTGTTCAGATTTTTAGGGTCTACTTAATACCCCTTAAGCTGGTTTTATCAATTTTAGATAAAGTTGGGCCTACTATGGCTAAAGTAGCTATAGCTTTCCATTTGATGAACAAACTACTTCCTATACAGACGGCGCTTCAGTGGGCTTATTTCACAGCAACAATTGCTAATAAGAAGGTGACTGAGGCGCATATGGCTAATACCATAAAAAATACCATGATGACTCAAGGTTATACGTCTGCCCTGATGACCAGACTCTTCTGGAAGAAATTATCTAATCGTGAAGACGAAAGGGGTATTGGTCTAATTATTTGGGAAAATACTGTGGGTAGAATACGAAATATTCAACTGGGTAAATCTAAGAAAATCAGCATGTCAATTGTGTTTTGGAAAATCAAGGAACATACATGGGATTGGGCCCTAAACAAGCAGAGAGAGAAAAGTATTTTTCTTAGAATAAAGGATAATATCCTTGCAATTAAAAATAACATTATAAAGAGAATAAATTTAATGCTCGCGAGGAGAGAAGTCGCTCTAGGAATTATGACCAACAGTCAATTAAAGTGGGCAAATAATCAAAAAATATATAGTTTAGCTATAACTAAGTCTATGATTAAGACCATTGTGACAGAATATGCATTGAAGTTGAAAAAGCATTTGATAGACTTGAAGAATTTCTTCCTTACCGGTTTTATGTTGAAGTTGCAGACACGGAGACTGGCACTGGACAAAAGCGGCCTTATCGTAAGATATACTGCGCTGGGTCTTCAGGAGAAGGGTCTATTTTGGTCAATTAAACAATATTATCTCGATGTGCGACAATATATTCTGGATGTTGTAAAAGTAAAACTTGACAAAATTATGCTTTGGTATAAAAACCAGACAATTTTGGCTGACATCAGACAATATTTTATTTTTAATCTACAACTTGCTTTAAGGAAAATAAGTATCCTGTTAGGCCAGAGGGCGATTGATGTGAAGGTGCAAAATCTTTTAGTTGAGGATTTGACATTGAGACAATCTATCAAAGAAGTGGCGATGCAAGCTAAGAAGATATTTTTCCGAAGAATAGAAATTATCCAAGACTCCATAAGCCTTAAAATTAAAAAAATCAAAAATTGGTATACTCAACATGAGATATCACTTGGTATAAAACAATACATGGTTGTTAAATTACAAGTTGCTTTACGTAAAATAAGTGTTATGTTAGGATACCAAGAAAGATTCCTTGGTAAGGAAAAATACCTGTTAGGTAATATGACTTTGGCACAATCTTTCAAGGAAGTGGCGATGCAAGCTAATAAGGTATTTTGGCAAAGAATAGAAAATATCCAATATGCTATAAGTAATAGACTTTCAGCGATTAGTCTTTGGTATAAAAACCAGACATATATTGCTGACATTACAGCACTCGTTCTTGGTAAGGTGAAATATTATTGGCATATATTAGAAATAAATGTACGAGAAGCATTATATTTGCTTCTGGGTAGAGAATATCAATTAAAGATGTCCGACGCGTGGCTGGCTAAAAATTCTCTCGCTAGCAAAATAATTCATTATATGTGGGACCTTAAAGACGCCGCGCTTAAGAGGATAAATAATGCATATAAAGTAATATCTAATGCCCTAACGTGGAAAAGCATTACAGCTTCATACTCGGAGATGACAGCAAAAGTAGCAAGTAATCTACTTTCTAAAGAAGAAGTCATGACACGTAGGTCGAATAACGCTGGGCGTGCATTAGAATGGTTAAGTACTGTTAGACAAACACTAGCTACTTGGATGGATAATGCTGGTAAGGCTTTCTCTAATATGTTAGCTGCGATAGGAGGGGCTGTTATGTATACTCTAACTATTCCCGGTAAAATATGGGATTCAATTGTGACAGCATACCATGCTATAGTTGAATGGTTGGATGCTCATGCTATTGGTGCCAATTCGTTGGCTAAATTAGGTAATGTGTTACTCACTGTTGCTGCTGCGGTTGCTACCGCAGTTATGGTAGCAATAGTGATAGTGGTTACAATAGCTACTTGGGCATGGAATGCATCTTTATATGCCAATCCCTTAGGACTAATCGCATTAGCAGTAGCTTTGTTAGTTGTAGGTTTGGTGGTTTTAGCGGTTAGGATAAATGAGCAGATTGACATTTGGTTTAAATTTAAACAAATAATAGGAAATTTCTTTGGTATGATAAAGTGGGGTATTGGTATATTTATAGGTCTATTCGTTAGTATAGGTACAGGGG
>Ga0080013_1004550_pt1 | contig 13582 bp, 11 predicted proteins | sample ETNvirenome_6_85_FD_69236 | JGI IMG/M metagenome (GOLD analysis project Ga0080013, IMG submission 69236) | Marine viral communities from the Pacific Ocean - ETNP_6_85 (SPADES assembly) (version 2) | ecosystem: Environmental > Aquatic > Marine > Oceanic | place: Pacific Ocean | collected 2013-06-19 | reverse complement strand
ACAGGTATTCGAACATCAACGACGGTATTATTCCTTTTCGTTATTGTCAGGGGGTTTCCAACAATTCTAGTCTCGATATAAGAGACACTATAGTCCTCTGTCAGAAGGCTTATTATAACTTTTCAGTCTTTAGAAACACTATAGATCTCATGACAGAATTCTCTATGAGTAATCTATATCTTACGGGAGGAAGTAAGAAGTCTAAAGATTTTTTTAACGCTTTACTTAAAAAGATAAACATTAATAATTTGCAAAGTAAGTTTTTTCGCGAGTATTACAGATCGGGAAACGTTTTCATTCATAGGTTTGACGCTAATCTTTCACAAGAAGACGTTACGAAAATGACCCAGACTTTTGGTTTGGCTTCAAATGCTTCTTATTCGTTACCCGCAAGGTATATTATCCTAAACCCTGCCGATATTCAAATTACAGGAAATATCACTTTTACTTCGGGAGAGTTTAGAAAAGTATTAACCGATTACGAATTAGAGAGGTTACGTAATCCTAAAACAGAAGAAGATGTTCAGGTTCTAGAGAATCTCGATCCGGAGACTGTAAAGAAAATTAAAGGAGGAAAGAAAAAACCCGGTCATAGCGCTGTGTCGATTCCTCTTCCTGTTGAAAAAATGACAGCGGTCTTTTATAAAAAACAAGACTATGAGCCTTTTGCTGTACCGATGGGTTATCCTGTTCTGGAAGATATTAACTGGAAGCAGGAGATGAAAAAAATGGACATGGCTCTAACCCGTACGACAAACCAAGCTATCTTGTTGGTAACGATGGGGTCCGAGCCCGAGAAGGGTGGGGTCAACCAAAAGAACCTCCACGCCATGCAAAAGCTTTTTGAGAACGAGTCTGTTGGTAGGGTTTTGATTTCTGACTATACGACTCAAGCTAAATTTGTAATACCTGACATCGCTGGTATTCTCGATCCTAAAAAATATGAAGTCGTGAATCACGATATTCAAATGGGCTTAAACAACATATTGTTGAGCGATGAAAAATTTGCAAACTCAAGTATCAAAGTTCAAGTCTTTATGGAAAGACTTAACGAAGGTAGAAAAGTTTTCATTAACGATTTCTTAATTCCGGAAATTAAAAGGCTATCTAAAGAGATGGGGTTTAAAAATTATCCGACTCCTCATTTTGAAGATTTGGATTTAAGAGACAATTCTGTTTACGCTAGAGTATATAGTAGATTAATCGAACTAGGAGTCTTAACGCCAGAAGAAGGGATACAGGCCATAGAATCTGGCCGCATGCCGACCACAGAAGAATCGTTAGAGTCTCAGGAAAGATTTAAATCCCTTAGAGACGAAGGTTTATACGAGCCGGTTTTAGGTAATAAACAAATCGAAGTCCCAAAAGAAACGCCTAACCAAAATAACAAAAAGACGGTGCCCCAACAAAAGGGAAGGCCGCAGGGAACGGGTAGGCCAAAAGAAACCGATAAGAAGAACCCAGTAGGCTTAAAAGCTTCGGCTAAGTTTAGCCTATCAAGAATTCAAGATAATCTAAATCTTGCGGATAAACTAAATCTAGAAGTAGAAGCTTCCTTGAGAGAGCTTCATAACAGAAAAAGATTAAACAAGTCTCAGAAAGAAATTGCTCAACAAATTTCTAATATAGTTATTCATAACGAAGATCCAGAAAACTGGTTAGCTAAAGCCGGAAGATATGCGGCTGAGCCTATCGACAGAAATGAGGAAAGGGTAAAGGAAATTCAATCTATCGCTTACGAGCATCAAGTAGATGATTTTCTTGCTGGTATATTATACTGCAGTAAGTATGACGGGGAATAATGTCAAGAGTTATTTACAATGTAGAGGGGCTTTTTACAGGGCCATCCGGACATAACTTTCTGAGTTATATAGGAGAGAGGCCTCACGACGACTATTCTAATCCGTTACTCACTCATAACTTAATAAAACAAATAGATAGGGTTCAGTCTTTTTCTTATGACATAAACATTCCCCATACCCAAATCAATCAGCTAAATACTAGATCTGTATTAGGTAGACCTATCATTAACCCCCCACAAGTAGACTTTAGTTTTAGATATTTAGTCGCGGACGTTTCAAACGAATCAAAACTCGGCCTTTATGTAAACTATCCTCAGTATGAACGCGCCGGAGAAGGAAGTTCGTCGTACGATCTTAACGGTACGCCTTTTTACTTAAATAACACAGGGCATACTTTACTATCCGGTTTTGTCGACGAGGAAGAGCATCAAGATTATTATTACCAAACAGGAACGTATGATCCGTTTTTCCCCGCTAGAACTTATAGAGATAGGAAAAACTTTTACTTAGCAGTAAGAGGTGACCTTGAGGATATATACACCGGGGAAAGACTAGAGGATTTAAACGCTAAAGATCCCCAAGAGGTAGTAGATCCAAACGCTACTGGCTATAACGTCATTTCTTTTGGTCGCTGTTATATGACTTCATATTCAACCGAAGCTTCTGTCGGAACCTTTCCAACCGTAGATGTTACTTATGTCGGGGAAAATGTAATGTTCGAAACGAGCGGGAGTGGGTTTTTAAGCCCAACGATAGAGCCTAAATACGGAAAACAGTTTGCTGACATGCATTGTGTTATCCCGAAGAGAATAGAGAGAAATCCTATATCTGTAGTAAGACCGGGGGACATTAATTTTTCAGTAGATTCTTTTTCTGGAGTAGGTATAGATTTCAATAATCTTCATTTAGAATCTTATGTTATATCTTTTGATGTTCCACGAGAAAGAGAAAATAACTTAGGATACAAGTTTCCAATAAGCAGAAAAGTTAATTTTACCGCCCCGGTAACCATAAGCATTAATGGAATAGTGGAAAAAATGAGCTCCGGGTCTCTGATTGATTTAGTTAATTTAAATCAGGATTATAACTTTACAATAACTTTGGACATGCCTCAAAACTGTAAAACTCCTTTAACCGGAGACCCAATTAACGCCGGGGTCACCCCTCTGCAGTTAAGAGAAGAAGAGTTAATAAGGTATTCTTTTAATAGCGCTAAATTAGATCAATTTTCATACGATACTTCAATCGGGGAAAATAAACTTTTCTCAGCAAGCTTCAGTACAGAAATAGATCCGGACGATTTATCCAAAGGTCTTTTTATTAGTGGGTTTTTATCAGATAGAAAACTAGAAGACTTTCAACTTTTAGAAACAACTCCGGAGGCAGAAGTGCATACTGAGGATATCGAAAGATTCCATCTAGAACTAGAGGAATCTAGCGGGTTGCTAGTTTCTAACTACCTACCCCTCTATTAAAAAGTGTATAATATAAAAGGAATAAGGAATGCCAAATAAAAAAATATCACAGCTTTCGGGTATATCTCCGGTACCCACTGGAGCCTTAATGGTTTTAGCTAACTCAGGCGTTAGTAGAAGTGCTACCGTCAAAGACATAGCGGAGGCTGTTCAAGGAGAATCCGTTACTACGTGGAGCGGTCTTTCTGATACTCCAGCTGACATAACTGGTAATATGTTTGTAATGGGGCATTCTGATGCTCATGGCCTCACCTTTTCAAATGATGCTGGAATTCTCACGGGGGGTTATTGGCTGGATAAAAGATATGGAGGTATTGTTAGCGGTGATGTGACAATGGCTGCTGGGGATACGATATATTTAAACGATAATGCTTTTAACAAAAACTATATCAGCCATGGCGGTACTGGGGTAGTAGTTATTGGGGCGGGAAAATTACTAAAGATTGTCTCACCTACAGGGCTGGTGATTTATGGAGACGGTCCGTTAGATAGTGCTATAACTTTGGTTAATGCTACAAGTGACGCTGGATTAGCTTTAGGGTATAAATTATCCTTAAACGATCAAAACTTAGTTTTATCGGGCGAGGGAAATACCATTATACAAAGCGTAAGCGATCATACAAAAGGTTTAGACGTAAGCGGAAGATATTACCAAAGCGGTGTTGAGATAAATTTTGGAGATTTCTTTAAATCAGGACAGGGGTTCACGGGACTAGATGATACGCCAAACAGTTACCATCTTCCCGGCGGCGCGCCCGGAGACACTGTTGCAGGAAGTGGGATTATAGTAAATGCTGCGGGAGATGGTTTGGAGTTTCTAAACACTGGTTTCTATTTCGTTGGTCACTGGCAAACCGGAGGTTTTATTGACACAAACATGACGGGCAATTTCTTGGATATAAATTATGATTCTGGAAAATTTGTTCCTAGGACGGAAACGGGCCTTTTTGTTTCAGGTTCAGGTGTAGCTGGCTATTATACTAAATGGGCAGAAAAACAAATTCTTACTTCGGGAATTTTTTTAGACGATGGAACTCATCTTTATCCTGCTTCGGGGGGCGGCGGATTGGGATCCTCGGCGAACAGATGGAGCGGGATAAACGCAAGAACAATAGATATCTTACAAGGAGGGTACGATCCGGCTACTCAGGTTGGTTTCGGAGCGAATATAACAGCGAAGTCGAGCTACACAGGCTACGTTAGTACTAATATATTTTTAAGAAATAGCAATGATGACAGTCTTAAAATGGGAATCTCTTCGACGGGAAAAATTGACAGCATCTACAATAACTCTGGAGACTCTTATATATATTCGTCGAATACCGGGTACCCTTTTCATATAGGTAACAAAAGTCAGCTTAATATTTACGCTAATCAACTTACGGGATATAACGAAGTAGATGTCGAGCCTTCGATTGAACTGTCGAACGAGGATCCTTATACTATATCTTTAAATAAACAGGTTACGTTTAGCAAAGCTTTCACTTTCCCTACGGAAGACGGAACAACGAATACGCCTATTTTAATGACGGACGGAGCCGGAACGGTAACTTGGGGTAATCATTTTTCCGGGTATATCACAGGGTTATGGGACGTTAATGTTGATGCATCAACTAAAATTCCTCAAGGCGGTTACGGTAACCCTTTGGATTCTCTTGTAGTTGATCCGGCCGGAAATGGGATGATATGGTCAGGGGTTGCTGGTGGGGGAGCGGGTACGGCTGTATCCGTTTTTACAACTAGCTTAACAGATACTCCGTCTAGTTATTCTTCCCCTCCCGCCGGAGGTCGTTTAGTTGGAGTCAAGGATACTGAAGACGGTTTAGAATTTATTCCCACAGGAGATTTCGTGGGGGCTGGAGAAACTGGAGATTTCCTAACTCAATATCTTTTACATAATAAGTTTCCATGGGGTCCTTCTGGTCCGTTCAATCATGCCTACACTGGATACCTGATGGACATACAAGACTCTGGGGTGCTTGTTAATACTGATATGACGGGCGGGTTCATGGATTTGAACGATTCTGGCTTTTTTATAACTCAAACAAAACTAGATGATGTAACCGACAAAGCCTACACAGGGCATTTTATTGCGTCTGGCGTAGTTTTTACGGGAGCTTTCTCTGATTATTGTGCCGAATATAATATCGGCATACACTCTTCTCATAAAATAAGCGTAAGAGAAACGAGCCCGTTAGGCCCAGCGCATCCCGAGGGGAATTCGGATACTCTAGCTGGAGCCCAAAGGAATCAGCCAGATTTGTTTTTGCAAAAAGGCTGCACGTATAAATTTAATGTAACTGGGTCAAATGTTACTAATGCTCATTTCGGTATTTCCACAGGGCTTCTTGGTACACATAACGCTGCTCCGTACCCGGTAACTTGGTCAGATTACCTGTATAGATCTGGGCAGTTTGCCGGAGATGATATTACTGCGGCTCGAGCCGCAGCTAATGGGCAAAGCTTATACTTCAGAGTACCGCAAACCGCACCGAATACTCTTTATTATAATGCTTTTACTTCTAGTGATCCGTCATCAGCGTCTTTATTACCCGATTATGGCGGCACAATCAAATTTTACGACGATAGTAGAGTTGGTCACGACGAGACTGGGTATTTATTAGACTCGGGGTATTCGGGGACCTTTATAGGACTACAAGACACGCCAAACCTTTACGCGGGATTCGGCGGAAGTGGACTTGTGGTAAACGCCGCTGAAGACGAATTGGAATATTTCCATACCGGTATTTTTGTCGGAACAGGGGAAACGGGTCAGTTTCTAGATAAGTTGGATTCGGGAGTTTTCTACAGCAGGTACGGCGGACCTATTACCGGTGACGTAACTATTTTAGGAAGCGCTAATAATGCCTTTAAAATTAAGAATACCAATAACAGCTACGAACTAGACGCGGTAGTTATAAACGATTCGGGAATTTTCCTTTCGGGCGCTATGGAAATTAGAGATGGCGCTTCCCACCATAAACCAGTTAGTGGCGCCGGGACTACCATTAACTGGAGCCAGAGCAATGTACAATTTAAAGACGTGGCAGCTAGTACGGACTTTAGTTTTACAAACGTAAAAGATGGACAGACTTTAACAATGTACGTTAAGAATACCTCGGCGTCGTTGATCGATTGTACTTTTATGTCCGGCGCCCCTGCTACCACTGCGGCAAACAGGGTTAAAATGCCAATGGATGCTCTCGGTAGCACAGACGCTCCACAAATCCAAATAAAGAAAGCTAATGTTTATACTTTTGTTAGAATAAACACAGGTATTTTTACTAGTTATATAACTGGGTATGATTTCATCGATTAATGCAACCCTTTCCTACAGCATTTTGGAAAAAGGAAAACCTAATCTTAGAAGAAGATAGTTGTTTTTCTCCTTTTGAGAAGTCCTTCTCTGAAAACCCTGAGGGCTCTGTGTATAAAATAATGGTAGCTGAGAAGCTAAGTACTCCGACCGAAGCAGAAACTTCCGACGGGGGTATAGGCCTTTATGTTGACATAATACCCCAATCCCATCTTCATCGTCAAATTTTAAAAGATGAATACGGCTTAGAAGGACTTGGTGTATGGCGTATGTGGTGGGGCGAATTAAATCTGTATTTCGCAATAGATAAATTTGACAATTTTAACAGATTTGTTAACTGGGCGACATATATCGTACCCGCCAGAGAAGGAGTTTACGGCCCGATAAACTTAGACTATGGGGATATTTTCGGGGTGTCACCAGTTCCGATTAAAGGGGGGCAGGTAGACAATGTTGCGAAAAACTCAAACGCATATTCAATATACGATGTCGATACAAATCATGCCGATTACGAAGAGTTAGTGAAACATTTTTGGAACCGGCCAACATGCCATTGGCCATACGTCAAAGCAGATAAAGATAAAAATAATGAAGGTATAGTTTTTTTAACTAACGAGCCCGTCTATGAATACACTTCTGCTGGCGAGAAAATAAAAGAAAAGGGGTTTTTAAGTGCAAACGAGACAGATGGCATGGGAGTCAGTACAGATTTCGGAGAAGAAGGCGGGTATCAACAAGGAGAGATTGATTATCCCGAGACCATGAAGCATAATTGGCTAGATTCTTGGATACGAAGAGGTGACCTTCATAGAGCGCTTGGTCCAGTAACTTATTCCCCCTCAGAAGACTGTAAAACTATTACTGTGAAATGTTATTTCGAAAAAGATGCTTTTCAAGCTATATCAGAACATTTACAAAACCCTAGTCACAACCCTAATGGTTTTATTGGAGATTGGTCGGATTTCGGCGGGGATTTTATTAGTTACGACGTTTTAAAAGCTATTAGAATGGGGTACAATGGATATACTGACACCGGCATTCTTCAGCAGTTTTTTTATCGACAAAGAGCCAAGACCAGATTTTCATTTGCTCTCGGTTCAAAAAAATATATTAGGATTACGATAAAAGGATTAGGGACAGATACCTTTGGTGGTGGAGTTAGCGGGAGTGGGCTGAATATAAACATAGGCCAAGACGCGGCCCTTAAAGGGGGAACGAAACAAGATGAGGAATGGAAAGGGACATACCCTGAATCTTTTATTAATAAAGAGTCCGCGGGTTTAATAATGAACAACGATGGTAGCTTTTCCGGAACTCCTTATCTATGTGCCCCGGGCGATTCACAAACATGTAAAATATTTATAGACAACACTGAAAAAATAAAGTGCGTTGCCCCACAGATAGGTTACTTCGAGTTTGAAGATGCTTCTTATCCTTCAATCGGTCCTGCGGAACCTAACCCTATCTACGAGGAGGGTTGGAGGGGTAACTATCTAAAAGGTCCAGTCAGAATTTTTGAACTAGCAAGTTCGACAATTAACGATGAAGGTGAAACGGTTAACAATTATAAAGGTACCGGCGGGAATAAATTTACGCTAGATTCAAACCTAGATATTGAAGATGGGACCAGAGGCGGTCTAGAGGCTGACGATTATCATTATTTTTATGGGCTAGAATATATTGATATATCGAACTTTGATAATGGAAAATTTTACTCAACAAACAACGAAATTGACGCTGGCAACACTACGGTTAATCCATATGGTAATTTGTGGAAAAACAGAGACTCGACTAATTTTTACGATTATGATTCGGATATGGTCACCCCAACTTACGAAAGCCCCTATTCATTTATTAAAAGCTATGAGTTAGAAAAAGGAGATCATACAATAGACTTACTCTTTGATAGTGTGCGTTGTTCCATGAATGGTGGGGCTTATTACGAAATACAAATAGAAATAAGCGAAGAAGCCTAATATGTCTTATACGAGATACGCAGGAGATAGATTTGTTGGCCCAACCGGAAACCCTACTGGGTTTCCGCTTGATGTCGCCGACGGCGCAGTTCTATTTACTTCTGGAGTTTTTGAAAATGACCAAGGTTCATATATTAAGGTTTCCGGAGCTTGGCAACAAGTAGTTCAAACCGGCGTAGTTTTAATAAACATGACCGGCGATCTTCTGGATAAGTATTCAGACCAAGATATATACGGGGTAAAAAGTTTTCATAATAATGTTTTCATAAGAGATTTAACCGTTACAGGTACGCAAACTACGCTTAACACAGTAGACTCTACGGTCAAAGACAATATTATACTACTTAATAGTGGTGAGGCTGGCGCGGGAATAACCTTGTTATCTGGAGGGATACAAATAGATCGAGGAACAAAACCCGACGCCTCTTTGGTTTTCGATGAAACTTTATCCGGAGAGCAATATACTGGCGCTTTCAACTTTAACTCTGTAGCAACCGTAACTGGCGACAGATTAGTCAAGGCTAGTGAAACAGGCGTATTCCAAACTCAAATAACCTCAGTACATGAAACAGGGCGCACGACCACTACCGGAATTTCCGAGATGCTTCTTACCGGGGTTTCTAGTATATACAATATAGCTGGATTAGTTTCAGGGGGGGCGACTCTTGATCAAAATCAGCAAATTCAATGCTATATAGGAGGCGTAGTTCAAACTCCTATGAGATACTCTTTATCTAATACTTTAGCGGGTACCGGAGTCCCTACTGTTGCTTTTAGTGAGAATCTGTTTTCCGGAGTTAGGACCGATTTCATTTATCATGTACTAGAATTCAAAAAAACAGTGTAATACTTTTTGTATGAAAGCACTTTCAGGCAAAAAAACTTATTTTACCGCTGGTGCAGCGGTTTTGACGGCTCTCGGCGCATATTTCGCTGGAGAGGTAGACATGCAAACAACGATTTCTGCTCTGTTTGCATCACTAATGGCTATTTTCCTTAGAAAAGGTATCACATCAGAAGCAGCAAAAGCTGCTCCCGCTGAAGATAAACCAGCCGAGTAATGGGATGGCTTAATTCTATATTATCTATACTTACTTCGTTCTTCAAGGTTTTAGATAAAAAAACTTTGACTTATGAGGAAAAGGTAGATAAAATAGAAAGAGGTAAAAAGGAACAGGTAAAAAGTGATTGGAAAGAAACACAGGATGAGATTGATCGCGCTTTTGAGCGCGCTAAGTCTCGTAATAAGCTGTAAGACAACCAATAACCATATTTCCTTACCATCTGTTCCCCAAGACGTTGTAAAAAGGATGATGAACCATCCTCAAATAGACAAGGCTTGGGAGAATGTTCCTGAATTTACCAGAGACACTCTTAAGGTTATCTCTGATCAGTCAGCTGAAATAGAAACCTTAAAAATCGATAAATAACATTATGAAAAGAACATTAGCACTAGTTGCAATATTAGCAATCTTTTCTCTTACGGCCAACGCAGGAGAAGAGAAGGAAAGTTGGTTCGGGGCAGGCGTTAAGCCTGATCCTTATATCACTATTCCTTTCATTGGGATCAAAACGCCCCTTCCTGCCGTTTGTGCGGGTAAGGGAATTTCCGCGTCTTTTGATTTTAAATGCACGAAGGAAAGCTTTATGCTTAAACTTCCTTATTTCAAGATGGACTGGGATTTTCCCGCTTTGTCTCTCGGAAGAGGAAAAGCAAAGGTGACTTTGGGCGCAGAATAGTTAGAGTGGGTTAAAGGACCCCAGCTTTAAATTCTGACAGGAAATCAACAAACCTTTCATTAGACCTACCTTTTTGGTAGGTCTTTTTTTTCTAAAAACTCATAATTACGTGTATATTACGGATAAGTGACTAGAGAAAGACATATGATTTTGGACATCTCCTCTTCGAAGGAAGAAGCTCCGCAGGATGAATTCATAGATCACTCTCTAAAAGTTAAAAAATATTTAGAAACTAAAGCTGAAGAAGCCGGAGGAATCAGTTCGGAAAAGCTTATCGAAGTTTTTAAAGAAGCCGCGAAAGAAGAAACGGAAATGGTCTTTTGTTTAGCTAAAATTAATAATTTTTTAGAACTGTTTTTAGGAAATCAAAGCTTTAAGACAGCGGTCGCTAACGAATTCTTCCCAGAAGAACAGTGTTTCATTAAAGCGAAGGAAGAAGTTAAGGAATTTGGTTTGGAGGAAATTGTTTTCGAAGATGCGAGTCAGTTTTACCTCGAGACAGAAATGATGAATTTGGAAATTCTATAGAAACATGAAAACGAAATATACAACTATTTTTAGTTCTCATATCAAACCTTTGGTTTCTGAGGAGAAAGATAAATATCTTGCTTTGGCGTCACTGGTTGATTTAGAGAAGTTCGTGCCCAATGTCGACACAGAGGAAAACTACGATCTGCTTCCTGTGGCATTCAACGCTTTTGTCGCAAATAGAGTGAATAAGAACGGCGATGTCGTAGACACTGAAACAGCTTTGGCGATGTATAAAAATTTCATCAACAAGCCTGTTAACATCGAACATAACCGCAAATCTGTTATCGGAACCATACTTACAGCAGGGTTCTCCTCTTTCGGCGAAGATAAGCCATTAACAGAAGAGGAAGTTAAGGAGTCAAAGGAGCCGTTTAATATTACTCTTGGGGGAATTGTTTGGAAAATTACAGACCAAGACCTCGCCAATAAAATAGAAAACTCTAGCGACCCTACCAGCGAAGACTATATGAATATTAGCGCAAGCTGGGAGCTCGGCTTTAACGATTACAATATCGTAGTAGTGGAGGATGGTGAGGAAAAAAATATCGGAAACGCCAAAGAAATTTCTGACCCGAAAGAAATCGAAGAGCTCGAATCTAAACTGAGAGGTTTTGGCGGCGAAGGCAAATTAGAAGACGGCTCGTGCATCTACAGAAAAGTGATAAACAAAGTAATTCCTTTGGGAATCGGCTTAACAGAAGCGCCAGCAGCTGACGTAAAAGGCGTCCTTACCGCGTCGGAAGAAAAAGAAGATACACAAATTGAAGCTGAAGTTGCCGAACAAAAAGAAGAAAAAATTTCCCAAAATACTAAAACAAATGTAAGTATTCGAAAGGTGGAAGCTATGAAAATAGAAAATATCACAGATATAAATGATGAGTCCTTGCAGACTCTTAAAGCTTCTGCGATTCACGAGTATATTAAAGAGAGTCTTCGAGACGCTTCTGAGAAGTTTACTTCTGAGAAACAAGAAAAAGACGGCGCTCTTTCTGAAGCTCAAGAAAAGCATGAAGGTTTGCTAAAAGAGCAAGAGTCTCTTAAGGCTGAGTTAGAGTCCGTAAAAGAGAAGTTAGCTTCTCTGGAAACTGAAAAAGCCGAAAGAGAAATGCTCGAGCGATTCAATCAAAGAATGGCCTCTTTCGACGAGCGCTACGACTTGACCGACGAAGACCGCAAGGTTCTCGCTAGTCAGGTTAAGGACTTGTCAGACGAAGAGTTCGCCGCCTTTGATCAGAATATGACGGTTCTTCTTTCTTCTAAAGAAAAGACGGAAGAAGAAGTTAAGGAAGTAGAAGCTCATACCGCTGAAGAAGTTGTTGAAGCCGCTGTTGAAAACGCAGAGGTCGAAAAGGAAACTGTTCCTGTTTCTTCGCCAGCTGAAGAGCCTTCTGTTACTGATAAATATAGTAAAGCTTTTAATATCGATCAGTTCGATATCAAAGTGTAAATAAATAGGAAACATAAAATATTATGGCAAATACAAGATTAATGCCCTTTAGGGATTACGACGAGCACGATGTCGTCAATTTGTTTGCGTTTGGTGATACCGCCGTTACCCTCGATAGTACTACGACCGTTCACGCGGGATCAGTAGTGAAAATCAAGACCGGTTGGACTAATTCCGCTGAAATGCAAATGTTAGGCGGTGCAGGTGCATCTTACGATAACGTTGTTTCGCAACGTTATGGCGTTAACGCAGAAGTGGAATATGCTAACGGAGGTTCTGAGACCCTTCTTGGTATTACGCTTTATGACGTTAGAGAATACGACGAAAACGGAGAGCTTCTGAAGTTTAAACCTCAGAAAGCTGCCGAGCTTCAAGCTGCTATTAGCGGTCAGGCTGTCCCTGTTGCAACGAAAGGTACGTTCCTTTTCGCAACTGGTGCATTCACGACTCTCGCTGGTGGCACCATTTCAGCTGGCGACACTCTTTATGCGTCAGGAAACGGGCAGATCACTAATACAGCTGCTGAGAACTCATCTATCGGTAAAGCCTTGGGTGGCTTCGATGACGATGGCTCTGTTTTGGTTAAAGTGGAACTGTAATTTTAAAGGAGATTTAATAAAATGAAATTAAAATTTAAAAATACCCCAGAACAGGTTGAACTAATTAAAGCTATGGGCTCTAAACGCTCGGAGGTTTCTCGCGAAGCTACCGAAGCTTTTGCAGCTTTCATTGGCCCAGTTATTCAACAAGTATTACACCAAGCAGACACGGCTTCCGCTATTTATGCTGACGTGGTTTATGACGAAGACGACAATCCTAGCTATCCGCTTGATCTGTTCTATGAGCAGAGACATAAAGATAACTACGTGACTGTTTTCCAGCAGAATACAGCTGGTGGTCTTCCTAGCGCACAAATTGCAGGCGCCAACGAGTTGAAGGTTTCGACCTATAAGCTTGATAGCGCTGTTAGCTTTTTGAAGAAGTATGCTCGTCGCGGCCGTTTGGACGTTGTGAGTAAGGCTGTTGAGCGTATGGCTCAGGAAGTCTTGGTTAAGCAGGAGCGTAATGCTTGGGCTGTTCTTTTAAAAGCCCTTTCAGAGGGCAAAGGAACTGGTACTGCTAACGGTAACCATATCGTCAACAATGTTGGGTCTACAGAGACCTTCCAGCTGGACACTCTTAATGCGATGATTACTCGTATGAAGCGTATTAATAAGTCGTTTGCTGGCGGCACTGCTGCTCAGGTTTATTCCGAGGGCATTACCGACTTGTTTGTTAGCCCTGAAGTTAAACAG
>Ga0080013_1003469_pt1 | contig 13585 bp, 13 predicted proteins | sample ETNvirenome_6_85_FD_69236 | JGI IMG/M metagenome (GOLD analysis project Ga0080013, IMG submission 69236) | Marine viral communities from the Pacific Ocean - ETNP_6_85 (SPADES assembly) (version 2) | ecosystem: Environmental > Aquatic > Marine > Oceanic | place: Pacific Ocean | collected 2013-06-19 | reverse complement strand
GACCTGTTCCAAGGGGGGAAGATAGCCAAATCACACAAAGATGGCTACTTCGCTCCTATGGAGGCAACAGATGGTACTCATTTCAACGCCACAGGGGACGTATATATGAGGGCTGTGGAGGCTCACCTCACAGAAGATGATGCAGGTATAGGTGTTTACCCTCTCATCGCCTTAGAAGACCCCACAGACGGCTCTCAGAGCCTCGTAGTCCACTGGGGTTGCGTCGATTGGGACGAAGGACTGGCAGAATCCTTTAAACACGCCAATAACGTATACAATCTATTGAAACAATTAGGTGTCAGATCATGGGTAGAAACATCCAGATCAAAAGGACACCACCTGTGGGTATTCTTTGAAAAACCACTCCCCGCACGTAAAGTCAGAGAAGGACTAATAGGAGCATGCAACATAGTTGATGCACCCATAAAAGAAGTAAACCCTAAACAAATAGAACTAACAGGAAAAGGATTCGGCAACGGGCTGAGACTCCCATACCCGCACGACCACGAAACAGGCAGACAAGAAATGAATAACTTAGAATATTCTTTCTCAATGGTCCCAGTACAAGTCTTCGTGGAAGACGCACTACCAACCAGAGTCACCGCTGAACAATGGGAAAACGTTCACACCTTATTCAAACAAGCAGAACCAACACCAATAAGAAGACAATCATACAGTTACACAGGGCGCAGACTCACAGGACTAGCAGAAGCAATCAGACGAAACGGACCCCGTAAAACAGCAGACAAACCACACGGAGACAGATCGTCCACCCTATTTGGTCTCGCATGTGCCATGATAAGACAAGGTTACACCGACGGAGACATAATGAAAGAACTAATCTCAGCCGATTCAGACTGGGGTGGAAAATTCGCTTTACGCACAGACGGTGAAGACAGACTCCGTAGAATGCTAGACAGCGCACACACAGATGCATGGAAAGACCGTGAAAAGTATAACACTAAAAATAGAACGTAGACCCAAAGCCAAAGCAAGACCAAGGCACAACAAAAAAGGACAAGTCTTCACGCCCAAAGCGACAACAGATGAAGAGAAAGCCATCCGTGCCGCATGGCAACAAGCAGAGTTAGAAACACTCGAAGGGCCAGTGGAAGTATCATTAACGTACACTCCCGAATGTAGTATAATAACTGTACAAGAATCACCACATGATGCTACAACCCTGAGAGGAGACATAGACAACTATGTTAAACTCACATTAGATGCACTCAACGGAACAGCATGGGTAGACGACAAACAAGTAGTACGAATAAGCGCAGTGAAAGTGAATAAAATTGATTCTGATTGAATTAGAAAAATGGGAATATGAATGGGCATCTCATGTAGGTATCAGACGCTTTACGGAAAATTGGGAAAAACAAGATGCTACCCATTATAAGCGAGAATACATGGAAGATGACAGATCCGCACAAGTAGCAGCAGCAATAGGGGAATTGGCAGTAGCAAGAGTAACCAACCAATACTGGGGAGGACACGTCTGGGCAGGTAACCGCCACGTAGAGAACCGTAACCGTGCAGACGTAGGACACAACATAGAAGTAAGAAGAGTTAGAACATCTAACAACGCAGCCGTAAGAAGAAGGCAACTAGGGCAAGGACTGACCCTGTTCGTGGTACGACCAGTACCACCCGAATTCAGAGAAGTAGAAATGCTCGGGTGGATAGACCACGACGAAGCATGGGAACTCGGAGGGCCTTCCGGTTACGACGCTGATAACACCAGAGTAATTGCCGAAAAGTTCCTCCATGAAGTGACGGAATGGCAAAAAAACGAGACATCTCTTACGCCCCAGACAAATTAGCATGGATGGCATCAGCAGGATTACCTAACGTAATCGGATGCACCTCAGACTTGCGCCCCTTAACTCACCTCCAAGCATTAATGGAGGAAGTTCCCGGCGCATCAACTGGCATTCGACCAATAGAAGAAACACTGCTACTTAAAGAAGCATTAGCAGAAGCATTCGATCAACTCACACCAGAAGACAGGTGGATAGCCGAAAGGCTACTGATAGAAGGGTTGTCTCTACGCAAAACAGGAGCAGTGCTAGGCATACCCAAAACGACACTCGCCCGCAGGCGAGACAAAATATGTTTACGACTAGTGGACGTTCTAGTAGACTCGCCCGTAGTCAGAGAATGGATGCGTAACTAATCTTCCTCGTATGACCCGTAATCATCCGGCAACACAACAAGAGACTGCTTGATGATACCCATCAGACATGTAGCCCACGCAGCCCACTGGTAACTAGCGTCTTCAATGCCATCAATGCCAGCGTGGAACGCTGCTAACAGAAACTCTGCTTCATCCTCATCCAATACGAGAAGTAAACCAAGAATCCTGTCGTCCGTCCATTTAGCATGAGTGCCATCATCGACATCAAATATATTCGCAGTCTCTTTCAACTCCTCATATATTTCTTTTTCGATACTCTCCCCCTGATCCTCAATGAATTTATTCCACGCTACATCAAGAGAAGACTCTTCCATTATTGTTTCGCTACCTTGTCCTTAACAAGAGTTTTAAGAACAGACACAGCCGCTGCCAAACCAGCAACACCTGCACCTTTCGCTGACGACAAGTCAGCAACAACGAAAACACCAAGGAATGCCTGAGCGAAAGTCCACCCAGCACGTTCCAACACATCAAATATGTTCTTCAAATTTTTTCCTTTATTAGATTAATATCTTGGACGACGAGGCTTTTTCTTACCAGCCATTAGTCGTTCTCATCAAACTTAGCGCGCATTCCGTTACTCATTCGTAACATAGCATCACCAGTAAGAGAACCCTGATTACCTCCACGACGAACAGTATCAACTAAGACCTTGCCCGCTGAAGGCACCCTTGGGGATGTTCCATCCAATTTATGTGGCATCATAACCTACTTTCCGAAAGGGCGGCCACCCTGATTGGCGTTGCCCAAATTAGTATTCCGCAAATACGCTGCGGCTTTCTTAGCCTTCTGACTTACATCCCACATGTTAAATGAAGATGTAGAGTCATAAAGTTGTTCATCCTGTGAACCAAACGTTTCTTCAAACGTCCCATATCCTTTACCTTTTGGCATAATATATCCTTATTGTATAAACAATGCGCCAAACGTTTCACCGTTCACCACACCAGTAACCTTCAAAAAACCTTGTGTTCTTTGAAACTCTCTAACAGCATCACCCGTCTTCTTACCATAAACCCCATCCACAGGACCCGGCTTGAAACCACGCTCCGCTAACTTTCCCTGCACCAAACGCACAGGCAAACCACGACTACGAGAAGGACGAGACAAAGGAGTCTTCTTAACCTGCTCATGTAAATCTTTAAAGAACTGAATAATAGCAGCCCAATCGACACGATCAGGAGCCTGAGAAGTACCCATACCATTCTCAACCCAGTCGCCCAACCAGTCACCCGGACATGTTGTGTAACCCGCTTTCGCTTTCTTACGATGCGTTGAAACCCACAAACCCTTACCGAAATGAGCCTCAGCCGCCTCAACAATAATCTTCAAAGACTCCAAAGACTTCTCAGGGACACTCTTGAAACCCCAACCAGTGAAACACACACTAATGGAACGACTGTTCCAACCCTTAGTACCAGCGCCACGGTTACCCCAACCACGCCCCTCGTAAATATTGCCAGTCTCATCAACAAGCCAGTTGTAGCCAATACCATCCCAACCTTTACCCATGTGATGGCGTTCAAAAGCCTTAACAGCATCTGACCCACGAGGTCCGTTCTCCACACCAGAATGGTGTATAACAACGCCTGTAACACGAGCAGGGTTTAACCTGTCGAACTTTCCCTTAGGAGGTGGTTTCGCTCCCCAATCCTCTCTGGATAAGTGTTTCATAACTATCAGCCCTTTCTGTCCCGACTACCTAGATTTCGGGGTATAATCAAACATATCACCCCGCCGACTTTCCCTAGGCCATCTAGGTGTACCTTGTTCAGCATCCAGTTTCGATTTTAAATACCTTAAATACTTGAAATAACTTTGCTGCATTTCAGGAGTGTTACGTTTTACACTCAACCCAGCCATAGAAGAAAACATTGTTTCAAAAAATCTCTCTTGATACTTTTCCTCAGAAGGAATCAACCTACGAAAGTGACTGAATGCAGGCAACGCATTAGTAACCAGATACAAACTATGGTCAGCCATCTGCCAACCCTCTTTCTTATCTTTAGTAGCCCAACCAACAGTCTCCAACGCTTGCATCAACCCCGGGATACTCCGAATAGGCTGAGGGGCAATGACCTTCTCACCAGTAAAAGGCGCACCGTAACCCGCCAACTTTTTCTGAAAAGCCATCTCAACAGGAGTCTTAACAATAGGAGACAACTGCCAAGCAAAATTTTGTAAAGTCTCCTTAACACCATACAAAGGATCACCCAACTCGCCAGTCAACGTAGCAGTCGGATCATACCTCAACAAATCTTGGAAAGGAAGATCAGGCACAGAATAAACTCTCGCACCAGACGCAGTGAAAGGCATCCTAATACCAAAAGGTTGCAACAAATAATCAGGCACATAACCTTCTTCTTCAGTACCCCACTCAAGGTTACGTTTAGCATTCATCACAGCATTATATTTATTAGGGTGCTTACCTAACTGTTGCAACTGGTAAGGAACATTCTTACGAGTCCAAGTGTAGAAAGGCATAAACCTTTGCATAACGTTTCTTTCAAACTCAGTCAACTCACTGTAATCAAACTGTGACTTAGCGATCCGTTCTAAACCATCCTCAACAGAACCACCCCAACGCATAGTGTCCAACCCGACACCCAAACGAATAATGTCCTCAACCTGCATGTTAGCGCTTCTTATCATCTGATAATAAGCAAAATTACTAGCCCAAGGATAAGCACTTGTAGCCACAAGATCACTAGCGGCAGCATCAGGCATGCCGAAAACTATCTGACCGCGCGCATGGTTACCTAAACCAACAGGAGTATTGGCTAATTGTAAAGTACCAGCACCAGACGACCTGCCTACCGCAGCATTAATAGAATACTGGTCAGGTAAAACACGTTGAACACCACCAGCAGTAGGTATCCTCACACTCGCAGTAGCCTGACCACCACCACGCACACCCGCTTCCAACAACGACACATAATTATTCAAATACTCATCATCACTAGCCTTTGCTAAAGCACGGGCAGCCTCAACAAAAGAAAGATTCTCTTTGCTGGCTTTCTCACTGACACGTTTTGTGATGTTCGCTGCCTTAATCATATGCGTAGGGTTAACACCATCTAACCATGCGTTAAAGAAAGCACCGAAAATGTTACGGAAAACGAAACCGGGAGTAGCGATCATTCCTGCTTTAAGGAAGTTTTGGAACTTGTCATAATGTCTCAAGAAACCTTCAACTTCTTTAGGAGTGTTCATGCGTTTAAACGCTTCAGCCGCAGCAACCATACCCTCATTCAACTCCGTGTTGCCTGTTGCTATACGCCAAGGACCCCAGTTGGACATGCCGTCCAACACTGAATCCATCCAAGTGTCAATTTCTTTACTGTCCATACCCATAGGGTTCGCTATAGGATCAAACTCGTCAGGTAACAAATAAGACACACGTTCGTAGGCTTCGCCACGTGTAGGTATGCTAGGCAGATCAGCACCTGCTTCCTGCAAGGAGGCTACACCACGTTGCATACCGGACAAGTTCATAAAATCTGCTGCTTCACGAGCCAAAGCCTGTGCTTCCATCTCAGCGACGAGAGCCATTTCTTCTAACGCTTCTATGTCACCAGCGGATTGGGGGCTTTCAGACCCAGCGAAACGTGTCCGTAACGCTTCAGCCTCTTGACGTAACCTTTGAGCCTCATCAAACAACCCTTTAGACTTACCAGTAAGTTCCTGTGTAGCCGCTACGATCTCTTCGTCGGTCATATCAAACTGTTTGTATCTGACGGACGGTTTACGTCCAGCCCGTTCAATAGGATCTAATGTCCTGTTTAATAATATGGATTGCTCTAACCGTGCTGTCCTGTTGAGAACATCATCGAGAAGCCCTCTGGCTTCGTCCATGTTGATCGTGCCGTTAATAGGAATATCAATAAAACTGTTGTGTCCAAACACATCGTCGCCTTTAGCGGCATTCATGTACTCTTCCCATGATCCAAAGATTTTTTTAGGAGGTTTTACTTTTTGCCAAACCATTTTCCCTTGTTCATCTGGTAATAGTTTCCAATATCCATCAAATCCCGGTCTTGGACGTTCAATTCCAGTGTGGTGCCAAAATTTGCTTTGATTAATAATGTTTTCAACATCACGCAATGCTGCAATAGACCGATCAGTTAACTTGATTTGTTTAGCACTCTCATTAACTAACTTCAATTTTTCTACTATATTAAATGTAGAATCATCAATTAGATTTCCTAACTCTTTGTTACCTGCTTGTAAATCATTAACAATAGTTATAGGTTTACGAGCAACTCTCATAGACACAGAAGGACTAATTAAAACTTCCGCTTCAGGAACATCAAAAATGTTTATTGGACCGCCACGCATATCCATAGCAAAAAGAATGTCTTTCTTTTTAACAGTGAACGCTTCCATTTTAGCGCCTGAAGTTCCAGCCATTCTCGCAGAAGTCAAGTCAGTTATACCTGCTGCAACAGGATCATAAGTAGGGTTCAAAGTAAAAGAAGGATTAGTTTGTTGTTCCCCAAAACGGTAAACAGTTATTGTTTCTGGAAAATCCGCTAACGCTTCTTGGCTGCGTTTCTGTAGTTCTTTTTGAACGGCTCTTATTTCTCTATCGCTTGGTTGCAGTGCCGGGTTATCAAGTGTAAATCTAAGATTTAAACCCTTCCCGTCAAAATCTGGATCCCACATGTTTCTAAACTGTAAATATGCTTCTTGAACCTCTGAAGTTATCTCTCTTAAACCTTTAGCCTCTATAGTACCAGCATGAAACCCCTTTACAGTGTCCTTACCTATCCCCAATAACTCACGTAACAAGATAGTGTCACCGTCTTGACGGTTATTAAAAATCCTGTCTAAAACTCCGTTAACGTTTTCGTTCTCTAGTTTAGATAACCCTTTAAACACAACCGGCTCAGAAGGAGAATAACCAATCTGTTCAGGTATCTGACGGGTAACTAAACCCTCAGCCAACGCAGTGATTCTAGGTTCAAAAGTCTTAATCTGAGGAGAGATCACATTATTGAAATCGTCATGCAACTCTTGATATCTAGCACCCAACTCGTACTGTCGTAACAGCAACTCGTCAACTCTTTTAGGAACGTTACCAAAAGGCTGTAGAGTATTACCAATAGCCGCCAACTCACGTCCTATATCATCCAACTCATCAGCAATGTTTTGCAACTCGCCAGCGACACTAACCTGACTTAAAACAAGTCTCTGATACTGGTCCATTTCTTGTATGCCACGGTCAACTTCATCTAACAGAACTTGTCTAGCCCAATCCTGATCTATAGTATGAACCAACCCATCAGCATCTTTAGAAAACAATTGAGGAAGTTTTTCAACTATTTCATCAATAAACTCTGAAGAATTAGGTGTTCGAGTGACTCTTGATAATCTGCTAGAAAAGTGTCCACTTTGAGTATAAAGTTCTATTAACATAGAAGGTTCAACCGGCTCTTCACCCCAGCCTGCATTACGCTGCATGAATGACGTTAACCGTTCAACAAAATCAGGATCAGATTCCGCTATTCTCGCAAACAACTGATCAAGTGCGCCCGTGCCTTCCCTATTCTTAAAGAAAGCACCTGTACCAACCATGTTGGATCTAGCAGGAGTCAACATTTCTAAATCAACTATTGTCCCACCAGTTACATCTTGACCTACCCCTTGACGTACTCGTGGTTCCGCAACACCAATAGGCATATCATCCCTGAACTTCTCAGGAGACTTCAACCTACGACGGTAATCCTTCAAAACGCGAGAAACTTCCTTCAAATCCTCCTCACTAGTAGCCCTATAAGCCATAGCCGCAGTCTGCAACCTAGTCAAACGCTTAACACCCGCAGCCAAATCATAAGTCTCAGCAGCAGCAGCATCCGCCACCATCTTCTCAGACTCCCTCCTTATAGTGTTCTGCATACTCTCAGGGAAACTCTCAATAGGCCAACCCTGACGTTTCAACTCAGACAACCAAGCATTATTAGTGACATCCATACCCATACCAGAACCCCAATTGTCCAACACCTTGAACAAATTGTCCTCATACATGGCTTCACCAAAAACATCCATACTTAAATCGTTAATCTGCTGACGGACAGAAACACCAGCATCACGAGGAGCCTTAACAATAAAAGGCTTATTAGAACCCTTAGCCTGATTAAGAACCAACTCACCCTTATAAGTAGTCAACCTCCCAGCGCTGCGAGCATCAGCCACAGCCTGTCCTTGTAGCGTCACAGGCTGACCCGGACCCCAACCCCTGCGCTTAGACGACTGGCTTGTTACCCTCCCAGAAATATCAAAATCATCCTCATAAATTTTGCTACTGAAACCGAAACGTTTACGCATAGGTTGCGTCATACGACGAGGAATAAACCCTTGACCTTCTCTAGCGAGAAGTTCTTCCATAAGCGCTTTAAACTCGGGGATCTCATCGGAGGCTACATCCTCAACACCTTTCATCATTCTAAGAACATCGTTAGCGTACTGTACTAGCACTTCGTCAGGAAGTTCCCGCACCTCGTGCGGAAGATTATTAAACCAATCAGTGTTACGGTTAATGCCCGTCGCTACACCATCAGCATTCAAAATTAGCATGTCTAATCGTGCAACAGCCTCCGCTAACTTGTAAGCATCAGTAGCAGTGATCTGCGCACCCACAACAGAAGAACGATTAAAAATAGCGTTACGCCCTTTTTTAACAATGTCTCTCACAAAAGCGCTTCGACCTTTAGCAAACCTTTGTGTCGATTCCGCAGCCCAAGCCCCAGCAATAGTCTCAGGGTCATTAGACAACATTGCCTGTCTCCACACCTGATCAGAAACGCTGAACCTGTTGCGGAACATTTTAACTAACCCGCCTTGCAGTTCATCACGAACCTCAGGTGTTAAAGTCTTCCAATACTCAGGATTAAAAACCTGCCTAGCGTCCTCCGTTTCACTCTGGGAAAGTTTCTGCCACAACCTCCAAGGTTTAACAGAACCAAAAAGAGGCAAGTTTCTTAAACCACGCTGAATGAAATCCGCCTGACGGAAAACAGCACCGCCCTTAACACCCGTAGGTAATTTAACTTCTATAGGCGCACGAGTAACAGTACCAACAGTCTTCCTTGCATCTTCAGGAACTTGAGATGCTCTACCTTTACGCATGTCTTTAACAAAATTTTTATACTGCGCATCCGTGTAACCCCTCTTGTAAGCAACAGGAACGTTACGCACACGCTGACCATCCAACAAACGATGCAAACCAGTGTCATCAGGGAACACACGACGAGCCATTTTCGCAGCCCCAGTTAAACCCGCACCAGCAGCATCCAAATATTTGCCAACACCCTGCAAACTACTATCACCAATAGCGGTACGAGTAGCGCCACGCATCGTAGCACCAGCACCCTTCAACCCCTCAAAAACCATCTTGTCAAGATTCCTACCAGCACGAGCAACAGGACCAGTGAAAGGCACACGTAAACGCATACCAGCATCCAACCCCATCATCCTAGCAACACCCTGACCAGCCTCAGTCTTGTTCAAAGACCGAGAAATAGAAGACATCGACCTGCCATCACGACCAGCCCTAACAGCATCATCAATCGCTTTCTTCATCTTATTAGCAGAACCCTTACCAAGATTCTTAACACCAGCCTCGTTACCTAAACGTACCAAATCTTGAGGATCCAACTTACTTAAATTGTATAACTCGTTACCCATCTTTTTGTAGCCGCCCATGTTACGAGCGATAACATTGTAACCACCCATGTAAGTCAACGGGTCAATAGCGACATCACCAATAAAACCAATAGCACGATCCAAATGAATATTATCTGCCAACACACTGGCACCCAAAGCACCAGCAGTTATACCACCAGTGAACGGAGCCAAAGCCATCAAACCCCAACCGACAGCAGTACGTTCCTCACGAATCAAATCACCGAAACCATAATGAGATTTAGTCTGATCCCACCAATCAGACGTATCAAAATCTTCACCTTGAATGAAGTCGATACCCTCTTTGAGGGTACTCGCAATAGCAGAACGACCCCAATCAAGAGCGCCTAAAGCAGAAAGAATAGCCCCTTTACCTACTTTAGGAGCCTTAACACGAGGAACAGCAGTAGCACCCAACTGTGCAGTAGGTAATTGTAAACGCTCTAAACCGCTAGGTTTAGGAGGTGTATAAGGAGCGGCTGTTTTACCTAACTTGGCTCTGTTTAAAGCCTGCTGAACTTGTGTATATACACTCATTCAATTGTGTCTGCTCTATTTGGATTTATACTTTGTCCCGGCATAAAATTACCAGTAGGTTCCCCATATTTTACACTCCCATCAGGAGAAGCAGTGAAAGGAACACCTTGAAGAGTTTTACCCATAACTTCCGTATTAGTTAAATTAGCCCATACCTTAGCAGCCTCAGGATCAGTTGATGCTTGTCCAGAAATAACTTGACTCCACACTACAGATGCGTTTGTTTCTGCAGGAACAGATCCAACCTGTCCTTGTGGTGTAAGAAAAATCTGATTAACAGCCTTCTGCCATTCAGTGTACTTTTCAGGAGAAGCCAACTGTAACACAGCCGTAGTAATATTCATCTGAGGATCTTGTAAATCACCAAACGGATCAGCATCCTTAGCAGCCTTGGCTTCCAAAATAGGACCTAACTGAGCGAACTGGCTAGGAGTCATCCAATACTCGCCATCAATAACCTCAACATTAGTCAAATTGACATCATCAAAATCAGCGGCATAAAAACCAGTAGGAATAGGCTCACCATAAACATCATCATCATCGTCTGTAGTCCACGGTTCACCAGTAGCCGGATTAATACCTATATCATACCAACCCTTACCAACACCCTCTATAAGATTGCCTTGTCGATCATAGAAAGCACCCTCACGCCACATGTCCTCATAACGCTCCGCTTCCAAACCAACAGCATCAACAGCCCGCTGCTCCTCAGCCTGCATGAATTCCATCTGAAGATCCACCAAATCTTTTTCCTGACGGGCAGCATTAGCCTCACCAATAGTCATACCAGCATAAGGACCCGAAGTCATAAACCCATAAGGTCTACCAGTAGCAGGATTGATACCCTGCGCTAAACGATCCAACTCGGATTCACCAGCAGTAAACTCTTCCCCCGCTATACGCTCACCAGTTTGATAAGCCATCTCACCAATAGGAATATCTCCACGCATACCGCCAAATATGGCGTTAGCATCAGCCCCAAGATATTCGGCTACATCCCTAGCAGACAAAGCATCCTCACGCACCTCAGCACGCCTATCAGCCGTATCAATCTCAGCGCCCAAAAGAATCTCAATAGCCTTACTTACAAGATCAGACTTGTAGCCTGCCATAATGTTAGTAAGCATCGCGTCACGGTCATCTTTAGCCAACTTACCTATACGGTAAAGAGAATCAATGTACTGGTATTGGGCATCTATCTGATCCCCATACAAAGTATCTATAGTGTCGAACTCCATTTGAGAAGAAACAATACCTTCGTTCAAAGCAAGGTTGCCTATAACAGCCTTGTCTGCTGCACGAGCAGTCTTGGATTTAGATTTTTCATCTGTCCAAGTTGCAAGAAGACGATCCATCTCACCCTCTTTAAGAGGTTCACCCGTCATAGGATCTAACACAGTGTACTGATTAGCGAAAGTAGCATCTAACTGCTTCTGAGCCTCGCCTTGAATTATATCAATTTGTTCAATACCAGAATCTCTAGCAGCATTAGTAGCATTAGTAATTTCATCTAATCTGCGTTGGATAACATCCAACGCTTCAGTTTGACTGTCAACAAAATTGCCAACAGGAGTCATTTCTGGTTTAGTTTCTGTAGGCCCACCAAAATCAGTTGGACCTGTTGGACCTGTTGGACCTGTTGGACCAGTAGGACCAGTAGGACCATTAGTTATTGTAGGCGCAGTGTATTGTTGTTGAAATTCAGGTGAATCCATCCAAGGTAATGTCGCTGAACCAGTATCAGCCAACCTTTGTTGAGCCGCTGAAATCTCAGAACCAAAATCTTGCATAACATCAGACTCAGGACCTTGACCGGCAAGGTAATTAAACCAATCTTCCGTACCAACAACCTTTAGAAAATCATCCAACTGTTGTTGAGTGCCGCCACCCTCTAAAAAATCTGTAGCAGCCTGTTCCCTCATCGCTATACGAGGATCAGCAACCATCTCACCAGCATCAAACGCTGCTTGAGTCATCTCCTCAGGAACCGTAGTAGTCGTTTTCGGTACAGTATTAAACGCATTAACAGGATCTATTAAATCGACACCAAACCTGTTTTGATCAACCATTTGATCCATCCACTGATCATTAGTCAAAGCAGCAGGTGGAGGAGGTGCAGCAGGAGAGGGAACTGGATCGCCCCACTCCGTTCCAGCAAGAGCCGCTTCTATAGCAGCCTCATCCGGCTCAAAAGGACTAGCAGGAGGAGCCCAAGGGGTTCCAGCCACCGCCGCTGCTAAAGCAGCCTTATCAATCTCAAAAGGACTAGTAGCAGGAGGACGAGTCACAGACCTTTTAGGTTTTCCCATCTGTTCAGCAAGTCTTAAAGCAGCCTCTACATCAAAACCCTGACCAAATCCACCCATTAGTAACTAGCCTCCCTAATCTGAGTAGCACGCTCCGCACGATCCGCAGCCGCATCAAAATCACGACCATACGCACTACCAAAATATTCGTTATACGCACCAACATTCTCAGCCGTCAAATTAAACAACGCATCCTGCAACGCCATATCAGTATCACCCAACGTCGTATACAAATTCTCAAAATAATTAGTCAAACCACGATTACGCAAACCAGAATCCTGCAAACCCCTCCGAGCGTAACCAGTGTTCAACTTATGCAAAGCATCAGGAACACCCCTGTTGATATCATACCTCTGACGATCAGCCGCACCCGTAGCCCTCTTCTTCTGATACGTTGTACCAGCCAAAGCAGTAGCCAAACGAGTAGCAGGAGAAGTCCCCAACGGGTCCCTCACATTATAATCAGCCAAAGGATTGTACGCCATTATTAGTTAAAAACCTGACCCGCAATGACAAGAGTGGCAGTGTCTACAACAACATTGAGAACAACAGCCCCCTCCGACCCACCGCCGCTGAGAGCAGTACCAGCAGTTACATCCGAAATGTCGCCCGTACTGGTCTGTGTTATACGTTGGTTTATTCTCTGTACGCTCATTGCAACACTCCTTATCCAAAGTAGGTGATCTGAATATCAGAATCTGAAGACCCAGCCCTGATGAACTTCACATCATCTATATCATTTTCATACAAATCCATAACGCTGTATGGATTTAAATAGTGGCCTACAGAAGCAGTTGGGGTTCCCCACCTGACTCTAATCGGTTCAGCACCATTAGTTATCATTGCCGCAACAGCACCAGTA
>Ga0080013_1004547_pt1 | contig 13591 bp, 5 predicted proteins | sample ETNvirenome_6_85_FD_69236 | JGI IMG/M metagenome (GOLD analysis project Ga0080013, IMG submission 69236) | Marine viral communities from the Pacific Ocean - ETNP_6_85 (SPADES assembly) (version 2) | ecosystem: Environmental > Aquatic > Marine > Oceanic | place: Pacific Ocean | collected 2013-06-19 | reverse complement strand
AAAATACATGGCAGTATCAGTACAAAAAGGGAATAACGGTGTCTGTACAACAGATGCAGAACGTATTTCCGTATCAAAAACATGGACTGCAACAGCAGCTGGTAGTACAGCAGCTCAAGCAGACTCCGCTGTTAGATCAGTGACACAAAATCTTAGGATGGCTTATGCTGGTCCTGAGTGTAACATCACTGCGGTTTAACATTTCTTATGGGAGGGTTTCACGACCCTCCTTTTTTTTATTCACATAAATTCATATGTCCTATCCTACTTATGCTGTGTCCACAGAACTGGATGCTGTTAATCAAATATTAAGCTCAGTGGGACAGGCTCCTGTCACCACACTTGATCTTCAGAACCCTGAAGTTGCTATAGTCCTAAATACACTCAGAGAAGTAAACAAACAAGTACAATCGGAAGGTTGGACTTTTAATACTGAACATCACTATGAACTAGTGGCTGATTCAAATACTTTTGAAATTGTATATCCTCAAAATGCATTATCAATTGACACTACTAAGTCAACAAATTTCGACGATTATGATCCTATACGTCGTGATGGTAAGCTTTATGACCGTCATGACCATACCTTCCTATGGAAAGACGGGACAGATCCTCTTACCCTGACGGTAGATGTTGTATGGTATTTTGATTTTCCAGATATACCACCAGCAGTACAGCAGTTTATTACTGCAAGAGCAGCCAAATTATGCGCTAGTCGTATGTTAGGCGATGTTAATCTTTATCAAATATTAGAAGAAAGTGAATTAGTAGCAAGAGCTGCAGCACTGGAATACGAAACCAAGCAAGGTGACTTCTCGTTCTTTGGTTGGCGTGATGAAGAAGATTATCACAACAGTTATCAACCTTATTTAGCACTGAAACGATGAGCTCAATTACTCAAAACATACCTAATTTTTTACAAGGTATTTCTCAGCAACCTGATAAAAAGAAGCAATTGTCTCAAGTGAATGATGCTGTTAATACTTTCCCTGATTATGCTTTAGGTATGTTAAAGAGACCAGGTGGAAAATTAACAGATAAATTATATAACGCTACTTCCACTGGTAAGTGGTTCTCTATTCTTAGAGATGAGAATGAAAAATATGTAGGTCAGTATGATAATGATCTATTTAGAGTCTGGGATCTTTCAGATGGTACTCCTCGTAAAGTAGATATGGGTACTACTACTGGTGTACCTGGTGGTTGTAACTATACTAATTTACAAACAGATTTACTTGCTTATAATGTAGCTACAGCTGATACTACAGCAAAAACAACTGCATTAAATACAGCTCAATCTGCTTGGCAAGAATCAGATGATGGACAAGAATTCACTGAAACTGATTCGTTTAGTACCACATTTGATTATGATACTGGAATCGGTGTGCAGACGGAAACACTTGTAGATGGTATATTCCAACAAGAGACTGGAGATACTTATACTATTAAAAAGAATGCTAATACAATTAGTACTTCAGCTGGTAGCATAGCTGGACCTGTTTATAAGTTAGAACAAACTGCAGAAGGTTCAGGCTATAGTACAGGTATTGGTGTAGGTCCTGGTAATAAAATACATATCAGTGCAGCAGGTTCTGGTTATTCAGCAGTATCTGCAGCAGCCACATCTGGTGGAACTGGTAGTGGTATGACATTAACAACTACTGTGTCAGCTGGTGCGTTGGCAACTGTTACTATTAATGCAATAGGTCAAGGATATAAAGTAGGTGACGAATTAACCGTCGCTGGTGGAACTGCAGGTAAAATAATAGTTGATAAAATTGTAACTGGTTCTGTTTATAAACTAGCAGTAACAGTAGGTGGAAGTGGATATACTGGTGCAACAGGTGTAGCAACAACAGGAGGTGGAACCGCTTTAACTGTTAATACAACTGCAGTTGCAGGAGCAATTACAGCAGCCGTTGTAAACGCACCTGGTAATAATTACGAAATTAATGATGAGATAACTGTCTCAGGCGGAGGTGGTAATGCTAAACTTAGGGTAGTACAACTAGGATATGGTACTACATCTGCTGGTTCAGGTACAGGATTAGTTGTTGATATTTCAACTGATACTGCTCATAAAGTAGAACCTGAAGCAACACCATCTGATACTAATACTATAGCTACTTACACACATAATGGAGTAACTGATTCAAGTAGGACAATAGGACATTATACTAATGTTACTGGTACAGCTAGTAAAGTTGGGACTGGTGCTATGTTTGATGTTGATGTTGATACTTTAGGAAAGCCTACTCTTACACTGGTATCTGGAGGTAGTGCTTATTATGCTGGTGAAACAGTAACGATTGCAGATGCATCGTTAGGTAGTGGAGGTGGAGCAGCTATAGTTGTTACTATTTCTACTACAAAAATTATTAAATCTGGTGGTGCGTATACTGCTACTACTGGATATAAAAAAGACGAAATCATTACTATTACTGGTGGAGGAGGTAATGCTAAATTTAAAGTTACAGAATTAACTTGGAAGAAAGGTTCTGATGTAACTAATGAGCATCCTTTATTAGCTGCTAATCAACATAAAATATTTAAACTAATTGAAATAAATTCTCCTACTCATACGCAGGCTCAGTTAACAACAACTACTTCTGCAATGGGTACAGCACAAACTAATTATGACAATGCTGTAACTGCTGAAGCAACTGCTAAAGGTAACTATGATTCAGAGGTAACAGCTTGTAATATATCCAGTGTCCCAGGTACTGCTTATTTAAAAGATGCTACTGCTGATGATATTGAATTACTAACCCTTAACGATTACACCTTTGTCTTAAATAAAGCGAAGACTGTTGCTTATACAGCTGATGTAGTAGCAGCTTCACCACATGCTGCTTTTATTGTTATTAATGTAGTTGCATATAACAACACATATAATGTTACATTAGGTGGGTCTCACTCTTTTAGCCACACGACACCACAAGACATCACAGCTGGTGATGCAGATGCTACAACTATTACAGCAGCCTTACAGGCCTCTATTGATGGACATGCTAGCTACACTGCAGTTACCGTAGGTCCTGGTATCTATGTTACTAGTAGTGGTGCTTTCAGTGTTTCCGTATCTGGTGGTTCACAAGAAGATGCTATTTATGCATTCCAAGATCAAATATCTAATGTAGGTAAACTGCCTATACAATGTTATAATGGTTATAAAGTAAAAGTAGTTAATAGTGCTAATGTATCTGAAGATGATATATACGTAAAATTTACAACGAGTAACTCTGCTACATCTGGACCAGGTGTATGGGAAGAATCCAATGCTCCTGGTATGAAATATAAACTAGATCCAGCCACAATGCCTCACCAATTAGTCAGGCAGGCTGATGGATCTTTTGAATATGACCCAGTTACTTGGGAAGAAAGAGATGTAGGAGATGAAATAACTAATCCTGATCCATCATTTATAGGTGGTACTATTCGTAATATGTTCTTCTTTAGGAACCGCTTTGGTTTCCTTACTGGAGATACAGTTGTTATGAGTAAAGCTGCTTCCTTCTTTGATTTCTTTGTAGGATCAGCACAAGTTGCAGCAGCAGACGATCCGATTGATGTAAGTGCATCTTCAACTACACCAGTATTCTTGAACTATGTTAAGACAGTTAGTGCAGGTTTAGTTCTATTTAGTGATAACGAACAGTTCTTGTTGTCTACAGACTCTGACATCTTATCACCAGAAACAGCTAAAATCAATACACTAGCTGGTTATGAAGCTGATACAAAAATAGAAGCAGTTAACTTAGGTACGTCCTTAGGCTTTATATCTAAGACTCCTTTATGGTCTCGGATGTTTGAGTTATTCAGAATTAGTTTGACAGATCCTCCTGATATGTTTAATACATCTGGAGTTGTACCTGAACTTATTCCTTCTACTGTAGATAATATAGCAGGATCAGCTGCCATGAGCATAGTCTCTATAGGACAGACTGGTACAAATAGATTATATCAATATAGAGCATTAAACGAGCCACAAGGTAGACGTGCTTCTACTTGGTATAAGTGGGATTTAACAGGTAATCTTATTGATCAATTCTTTGATGTTAGTACCTTCTATGCTGTTGTAGCAGATGGGTCTAATGTATATGTAAATTCATACGACTTAAGACAAGCTAGTGATACTGGTTTCTTAACCTTACCTACTGGTGAAAAAACAGATGTATGTATGGATATGTGGCAAGCTAATCCATATAGAACTTATAATCAGCTTACTGGAAAGACTAGAGTATTCTTACCATTCACTCATATAACAGGTAAGACATTAACTATTGTAGCGTTAGGTGGATACATTGGCGGTACTCTTGGTGCTTCTGAAGCATCAGTTGGTGCTATATTATACCCAACTGTAGGAGGTTCAGCAGGATCTGAGTATGTAGATATTGATGGAGATTATAGAGGTAAGAACCTTATCATTGGTTACATATATACTATGACAGTTGATTTACCTAAATTCTATCCAACTAAGCCTGCAGGTGAAACTGTAGCAGCTGATTATACTTCAGATCTTGTTTTACATAGGATTAAAGTATCTACTGGACTTAGTGGGCCAGTGAAATATAATGTAAATCTAACTGGTATTCCAGATAGAATACATACAGTTAGTGTTATACAACCTTATACTTATACAGCAAATGATGTAAGTATGGCAGCTGAGGGTGTACATGATGTACCTGTATATCAACGTAATGAGAACGTATCCTTAAGCATTGTTGGTGACACACCTTTACCAGTTTGTTTATTAGGAATGAATTGGGAGGGTAACTATAATGCTAGAACTTATCAACGTGCATAATAAGGAGGTTAATTATGTTTAATGAATTTGGCGTCCCTATTAATGACGCCGAAATGGCGATGTATAATATCAAACCCCATGAAAAGATACTAGCTGACTCTGGTATAGAAATGAGGTGGGGTTGGATAGCAGGTGGTGCTGCCTTAATCGGCGGTATGATGTCCAGCAACAAACAATCAGACAATCAACAAAGAGCTGCAGACAGACAAGCAGCTGAACAACGTAAAGCATTTGCTAATCAAGCTGCTTCTAATGCTTATAGTACTGAGTTCGAGAAGTTAATGATCGAAGCTCATAATGAGAGAACTGTTGAAATATATGATAAACAACTAGGCCAATATAGAGAACAGGTTGGCCTTAATGCTGAATCTGCTCTACAAGCTTATGCTCAAGAACAGCGCGTACTTAATGAGCAATACACGATACATGCTTTTGGTAAAAACAAAATGCTTCGTGAATTGATGGAAGTACAAGGCAACCAATTAGCAGCTGGTATGGGTAATACTAATAGATCTAAAGAAAGAGCAAACTTAATTAATTCCTTAGGTAATTTTGGAGTTGAACAGCTTATGCTAGATGAAAACTTACGTGGTGTTCAATCTGCTTATAGGCAAAGAAAGGGTGCAATTCAATCTCAATGGGCACATGCTGATCGTGATGCCTTTGCTAAAGTAGCTATTGCTCCTAGATTATCATTACCTAAAACTGGAGCTGGTCCGCAATTATCTGCACCTGGCCCTGCACCTAGAATAGGTGGTCCTGGTTTAGGTTCGTTCTTTAGTAATGTATCTAATGCAATAACTGTTGGTACAGCTGTGGCTGCCTTATCAGACGTTGCATTAAAAGAAAACATTAAACATATTGGTAAATCTCCATCTGGTATAAATATCTTTGAATATAATTATCAAGGAGAAACAACTAGACATCGTGGTGCTATGGCCCAGGAAGTCTTAGTTAGAAAACCTGAAGCTGTTGTTGAAATGGACAACGGTTATCTGGGTATCAATTATAGTATGATTGATGTTACACCAACTAAAGTACCTACTACGAAGTGATGACTTATGGGACCTAAAACAAAATTCAATCGAGGTACTGTTGAACTTGGTCAATATCAAGAGAAGGGTAAATTCGATCCTTATAAAATAAAGGACTATGAAATTGCCCAACTGCAGAACAACCAAGAGATAGAAAAAGCAAACTATATGAGGCGTGCCGAAGAAGGCAAGCAGTATATGGATCTCCGCTTTAAACAAGAGGAGATGGAGCTAAAGATTGCTAATGAATACCAAAGATTACAAGATGATCGTGACTACAACGAGTTGAATATGCTCGTTGAGTCCGGTCGACAACTTGTATTGCAAGGAGTTAAGTGGGCAGAAGAAGGACAGGAAAATAGAGCAAAAGCAGATTTTAAGAAACTTCCTAAAGTTGAACAAGCTAAAAAAGAACAAGAGTGGTTAAGATTATTAGAAAAACAGAATTTAAATAATAGAACTGTAGAAGAAGTTGTCCAAACATTAGAAGCACAAGGCATTTCAAATCCATTTGCTGAAGCTATTAGAGGGAAAGGTAAAGTATACGCTGCTACCTATATGGAACTGGCTGCAGTTAATTATGCAGGACATGTTCCTCGGCTAATGGATAAAGCCTTAAGAGAAAGAGCATTCGATACAGGAGTTGTAGATAACCAAGGTAAACCAGTACTTAGGAAATGGACAGAACTTACTGATAAAGAAAGATCAGGACCTATGGGTGCAGCATTTCTTGCTGAAGCAGGTGCATTTACAGAAGGAATATTAGGTAAAGATTTACCTCCTGAAGTAATTGGTCCGACTATTGGTTCTGCTATTAAAACGTATACAGATAAGTTTGCTGTTGATCAAAGTGCAATATATGCTAGTCAACTACAGAAGGATACTCAACAGAGTATTAGAGCCATCACTCTTGGTATGTTTAAAAGAGCTGATGTTGCTAATGTACCTTATTCTGATAGCTTCAATAACGGGCCAGCTATAGAAGCACTTAGGTCTTACATGCCAGCTGGAACGACTGATAAAGAACTTAGACAGCACATTGCTAGAGAACTTACAAAGGAAATCATCACTAATCCTAAAGGAGAATTTGCTCAGCTTGGGCTTAAATGGTTAGCTAGTGATGTAAAAATAGACGGTCAAACGACCACTAGAATGTTCAAAATGAAGAAGATTCTAGAAGACACAGGGTTCTGGCAAGCGTATGAAGCAGCTCATATATCTCAAAAGCTAGAAGGAAGTGAAAAATCAAAGCGAGTTATATTACAAAAACATCTACTGATGCAGTCCAGTGAACCAAAAAATCTTAAAGATATGCAGACGGACATTTTTGAGTGGTATAGTGCTGTAGATCCTGATAGTGGTTTAACGAATAAAGAAAGACTTGGAGGTATGACTATTGAGTTAGTTACGGAAATACTTACATCAGATAATCCTGCAGTAAGCGATGGCCCTCAAGACAAATTAATGGATGAATTAGCAGGAATGGCAATACATAATGGAGGTACAATTACACCATCAACTGCTCGGTTCTTTGGTGCTAATAATGCAACAATTACATCTTTACAAGAAAGGGGTCTAGTTCAAACTAAAGAAACCACTCCTGATGGGGATACTAAACTTGCAGGAATAGCTAAGAAGATTACTAATGGTATATATAAGTCTGATGTAGGGTCAGCACAACAAAACGGTCAATGGGCATTAACAAACAGGCATGTAACTAGGCTACTAAAAAGAAGCGTTGAAGAATATAAGAAGACTATGACTCCTCAGGCAGCTGTTGATGCTGCAATAGCTGATATGGTTAAATTATCAGAAACTGAAGGAGGTAGACAACAACTTATATATGATGCTAAAGAAGTTACATATAATTTTACACCTGAAAACCAAGCTACAGATATAGCTTCTGAGATAATAAGAGTAAGTGGAGCTAAAGGGATTTCTCCACTTGAACTTTTGAAAAATGGTGAGATTCAATCTCTTAATCCAATCCTATCTAAATATTTAGATATGATGAAGGAGGATGATATAACTGCGACACAAATCAGAAAAGCAATTGCTATTGATCCTGTACTTAATAGTGCTACTTGGCAAAATAGAATAGGTTTAAATCCAACAACTGTTGTAGATTGGCATTTAAAACGCCTTGGTTTTAAGGATGGTATACCTGATCCCAGTGAAGAATGGAGAGGTCTTGCTGCACAAGTAGCTCCTCAAGTTGCTGAAAGCGTAAAAGCTAATAACACTACTTTTAAAATAGAAGTTGCTAAAAACACTTTATCAGCAGAAGATGATACTCGGCTTAATGATACTATGGGTTTAAATAACGAAATAAATCCAGAAGATGCCAAACAGCTTGGTAAATCATTTAAAAGAGTCACTCAACTATCTAATGGATTAGAGAGATCATGGGACAGTAATTTAAGATATCTTACTGATTCAGAATCAATTAATGTTGATATAGATAATGTACGTAATAATTATGGACTACCTGGAGGATATAATTTAAATAAAACTCATCCAAATGTAATTAGATCACTTCCCCCCTTAGCAAATGCTTATAGAATTTATCTTGAAGAGAATAATTTACCTATCCCTGAAGGAGGTTTATTAAGTGATATTAAACCACAAGGTAATCTTCTATCTCCTGATCATGGAGATACAAAGTTAGGTAGAACACGACTTGAAGTAAAAGAAGGTGGATTTGCTGAATGGTTAATGGCTAATGGCGAGAAGTTTGGATATAAGGTTGAAGCTGCTAAACCAGGTCCAGATTTATTCGGTGGAACGCCTATCGGAGCAGGGCCAGATGGTGAGTATACTCAGGCAGCACGCGATTTTCTCCAACCTGGTGTTGTAATGACTTATACTGGTTCCAATGGTATGGGTATGACTGTACCTGATACAAGTCTAAAAGGTGATTTAGTCGAAGGAATTGGTTATAGGGATCACCATACATTGAATGCAGGGAACCGTCAACAAATACTTAAACGTACATTCCGTGCATATGGCCCTACAGTTTTTATGCACGATGGAGTACCCTTCAGTCAATTACCAATTGAAAGACAATACGAACTTTTAACTGAATGGGAAAAAGTACGACTTACAGCTCATTCGGAACCTAAATAATTATGACGTTTTCAAATATAAATCAGGAAGATTTAGAACAAGAATTACAGGAACACTCTGCAAATTTAAACACTTTGCAAGCGAACCAACAAGCAAAAATAGAAGACGAAGATCAAGCACTCATTGATGCAAAAAGAGAAAAAGAGTTACGTGAAAATTCTCATGGTGCTCTTGAGTCAAAAGAATTTGGTCTAAAAGAAAACGTACAAGAAGTTAAAAATGCTGTTGTAGGTGGTTTAAGAGATTCAGCTAGTTCTATTCTAACCGCACCAGAACGTATCGTTGATATGGCTACTGGTGAGATGAAGAGAGAAATGCAAGCTGGTGGTTATACGCCAGATTGGCAGCCATTAGGTCATCGTGATGAGATAGCAACTAAAACCTGGTGGGGTAGTATGCTTAGAACTGGTATACACTTCGGTTCTATGGCTATTCCTATAGTTGGTTGGGCTGGTAGAGCTAGTAAAGCTACAGGTGCTGTAGGTGCTATCTCAAGAGCAACAGTAGCAAATCCTAATTTTATTATTCAAGGTGCTTCAATTGGTGGTATATCTGATTTAGTTTCAGAATACTCTCAAGATGCTAATGGACTTCAAATACTAAGAGATAGGTATGGTTTTATAGATACTCCTATAACAACAAACGATAGTGACCACCCAGTAGTTTTAACCGTTAAAAACTTTTTCGAAGGATTAGGTATTGGTACTGTTGCTGATGGAATAGTAAGAGGATTAGGAAGAGTACGTGGTAAGAAAGGTCTTGTTAATAATCCTACTAATGATACATTAAAAGCAATTGATAAGATTGAAAGTCGTCGATTACTTAAAGCAGAAGAATCTGCTAAAATTCAAGTAGATACAAATTTAAGACAAGCAACTATTAAAAAGTTATTTACTAAAGGGATTGATTTTAAGAAATTAACACCTGAAGAACAAGTAAATGCAATGTTGAAAGTTCAACAAGCTGACCGTTCAGGTCGATATACTACTTGGACACCGCCTGGTGAAGATAACATTGCTAGAGCTGATCGTCGTATTACTCAACGTAGTGATAGTGTCGAAAATCAGAGAGCTGAAGCTGGGGCTAACCAGGAGACTTCTCCATTCCCAGGAGCTTATAAAAGTCCAGATACCCATCAAAGATGGCAAGGTGCAGCTAACTCTACAGGAAGTCCTTATACAATCAGTAAAACTTTAAAACGTATTCATAATGAATGGGGTGCTGAATTAGGATCTACAGATAGTTTACTAACTCCTGCTGCTGCTGAAGTTTTAGCTACAGAAGGTTTTGGTTCTAAAGGTATTACACCACAAATTGCTAAAGAATTAATGGGTGATGCTCGTTTCAGACGCTTAGCTGAAGAATTGAGAAATTCAGGACGTTCTTTACAAGATGTTTATGGTGATGCTTTTGAACGATTTAAAGAAGTCATGGGTGGTAGAGATGCTGGTGCATTGGAACCTGATGAATTCTGGAATCCTCTACGTAAATTTGCTGGTAGTCAAGGTGACTTTGAAGTATGGGCAGGTGAGAATATCTTAGCTGCTGATTTAATTCAAACATCTTTATTTAAACAATTACGTGATAGAGCATTAGTTGCTAGAGAATTAATAAATATTGATGATATTACTCTTAAAGATGGTCCATTAAAAAACATACATGATAATTTAATTGTCGGTATGACTCAGATTAAGAGATCTAAATTCTTAACTAGTCCTGAGTATCAAGACATGATAGCACAAAAAGGAGGTGCTAATTTAGTAGAGGATGTATTAGATCAAATCCATTTTGATACTAAAAAGCAAATTGATATGATGATGGATTTAGCTAGAAATAATCCGTCAGATGAGTTTCTTCATGCTTTAGTTGAAGCCTTCTCAATGTCTAATAAAATTCAGAATTGGCAAGATTTTGATGGATTCATGCGTGGACGTTTATTAGGTGCAACAACAGAAGAAGGTGTAAAACGGACAGGATCGTTAATAAGAGAACTACAAGGTGTTATGGTTAATAGTATCTTAAGTGGACCCAAGACTCCATTAAGAGCTATTATGGGTACCAGTACTGCTGTCTTTACTAGACCTATGAGTCAGACTATAGGTGGTTTAATGAGATATATGGGTACTGGATTCCAAGATGCTTCTGTATTAAGAGAAGCTTTAGCTGAATCAAATGCTATGATACAAGCAGTACCAGAAGCTACCGAATACTTCTTTAGTCGTTTAAATAGTTATTGGGCTGGTGATATATCTACAATTAAAAATAGATTTGCTGAATATAGTAACTCTGATGACCATTGGGAATTAGTTGGTAATTGGGCTGAAACAAGAGGAACTGTAGGTGAAAAAGCTGCATACCGTGTAGCTAATCTAGCACGTTCTGCTAATCAAAGTAACTTCCTAACTTATTCAACTAAGTTAATGGCATCTACTGATGATGCATTTACTTTAATATTAGCTAGAGGTCGATCTAGATCTAAAGCTCTTAGAGAAGCTATGGATGCACAAGCACATGGATTAATCCCTGATGTCAACCCTGAGTTAATAAGGAATTATCAAAATAGATTTTATCAAGAAATCTTTGATCCAAATACAGGAACAGTCAGTGATAGTTGGTTGAGAAATGCTAGAGCTGAAGCTACTTTAACTAAAGATTTGAGTGGTTTTGGTAAGTCATTAGATCAGTTATTCGGATCAAATCCTTTATTAAAACCTTTCTACTTATTCGCTAGAACTGGTATTAATGGTTTGAATCTAACAATCAAACACACACCATTAGGTGTACTGACTAAAGAATTTAATGATATAGCATTTGCTAACCCAGAAGATTTAGTAAATGTAGCTAAATATGGAATTGAAAATATACAGGATCTAAGAAATGCTAGAGCCTTACAAAATGGTAGAATTGCATTAGGTAGTTCTATGATTTTCATGGCAGGACAGAAATATCTAAATGGAGAATTAACTGGTAATGGACCTGCAGATAACTCCAAGCGTCGTCTATGGATGGCTGCTGGTTGGAGACCACGCTCTATTAAATTAGGTAATGTTTGGGTAAGCCATGAATCATTAGAACCATTTACCTCTATACTTTCATCAGTTGCCGATTATGGTGATAATCAAAGTTTAATGGGTGATGAATGGGTAGAAAAAGGATTACTTAGCAACGCTTTAATTATATCTAAAGCTATGGTAAGTAAAACTTATCTACAAGGTTTCCAGGGTATGACTGATTTATTTGGAAGAAATCCTAAGCAGTTAGAAAAAATTGCTGCTAATATTTTAAATAATACAATACCATTAGCCGGATTAAGGAATGAAATAGGGAAAGTCGTTAATCCTTACATGAAAGAACTTAATTCAGGATTTACGGATAGTCTTCGGAATAGAAACCAAGCATTTGAATTACTAGCAAATGAAGAATTACCTGTTAAATATGATTTATTAACTGGACGTCCAATTAATGATTGGGATCCTCTTACAAGATTATTTAATGCAGTAAGTCCTGTTTCTCTTAACTTTGATCAAGCACCTGGTCGTAAGTTCTTATTCCGTAGTAATTATGATTTAAGTATATCAACTTATACATCTCCTGATGGTGATGATTTAAGATCTAATGCTCAAGTTAGATCTAAATTTCAACAAGCTATAGGTAATCAGAATTTAGAAAAGCAATTAGCTAAATTAGCATTACGTAAAGATGTACAAGAATCTATACGTCTAATGGAAGAGGATATAGCATCAGGACGTACAAATCGACCTCCTGGCATAAGCCCAATGTCATATCAACATAATAAATTAATTCACCAATTAATAGTAAGGGCTAAGGGCAGAGCTTGGGCACAGATAATGACTGAGCCAGATGTACAACATTTAAGATCTGCAACTACTTTAGAAAAAGCTGCAAAAAATAATAGAATAACTAATCCGAAGGAAAGTAATAGACAATACGATCAAGCCACTCAATTGCTAGAAATGACAAACAAGTAACACTATGGCTACAACTGAAAATTCTTATACATCGTCTGCAAACCAGACGTTGTTTTCATTTACATTCCCATATATAGATACTACTGATATCAAAGTTTCTGTTGATTCAGTAGCAAAAACAATTACAACTGATTACACACTCGCCAGTGCTACTCAAATACAATTTAATACAGCTCCAGGAGCTAGTAAGACAGTAAGGATTTATAGAGATACTGATACAGATACTAAGAAAGCATCGTTTTTCTCAGGATCAGCTATCCGAGCTCAGGATCTAAACGATAACTTTGATCAAACTCTCTATACTGCACAAGAACTAGTAAGAGATGTTGGTGGCATCTGGGACGATACTACTGAAACAATTAATAGTACTGAAACCTGGCCAGCCTCTGGTGTAGGTGATGACGATACTATTGCAACAACTAAAGCAATACAATCTCAAATTGTAGCAGAAGTAGGTAGTGCAACACTTTCAGGCACTGTGTCTGCTAGTGACCCAACTAAAGTTGCATTGGACGGTTCTAATAAAATGACCGGTACAAATGCTTTAGGATTACCAGCAGGTACGAATGCACAACGTCCGACTGGTGGTTCTACACCTGCTGTAGCTAACGGTATGTTCAGATACAATACTGATA
>Ga0080013_1004546_pt1 | contig 13591 bp, 36 predicted proteins | sample ETNvirenome_6_85_FD_69236 | JGI IMG/M metagenome (GOLD analysis project Ga0080013, IMG submission 69236) | Marine viral communities from the Pacific Ocean - ETNP_6_85 (SPADES assembly) (version 2) | ecosystem: Environmental > Aquatic > Marine > Oceanic | place: Pacific Ocean | collected 2013-06-19 | reverse complement strand
CACTTGACATCATCAAGGGTTGTTTCGGGTGGTACTTCAATCCACGGTTGATCACCGGCAATAATGAAAGTTTTGCCTGTCACCGGGCTTTTGAATATGCCCGGGTTCAGTGCGCTTTTAATCTTGTACATCTGTCACCATGTAAATTATTTGTTCAATCGTGGCAAAAACGTCAATTAGTGCCGCTATAGAAACTATAGCGGTATAATATACCACCATAGCTATAGCTGCCTTGCCTATGTCCTTTGCAAATTGGCTCATCGTTCACACGTTGAAGGGCATGACCAATTGTTGTATTGCCAGTCAGAAATTAGCTCGTTTTTGCAAAGGGAATCGGTCCAATTATTCCAAGCCTCGCTACGGGCTGGAATGTCTTTGATGCCATCTTGTTCAAACTCTTCTTGAATTTGTGGAAGAATGGTCTCATTGAATTGTTCGGTTGCTTCGTTCCAAGTCATTACGTCATTAAGATTGCTCGCCATAGAATTATAACCTCTCTTGATTGTTTCTATATGTATTATATAATAGATTTACTAATTTGTCAATAAGTTTTTGTACTTTTTTATTCTTTTTCTCGCACTTTTTAGTACCAGGGGGCGGAATTGAACCACCTACCTCCGTTCGTCATAGTTCCGCTCTGCATAAGCGTTTCCACCTCTAACCCCTTCGCCACTGATTCCGGCAGGGGCGATATTCCCTGTTTGCTCCGGTGTGTGGATTTTCGGCTTCCTACTAGCGGTACTCTTCCAATGAGCTACCCTGGTATGATGTTAATCTGGTATTTCAAAGACATCAATCCCTTTAATAGTCTTTTCGGGTTTGGGTACATAGCGCACCACATAGCGTTTCTCGTTTGGGTCCGATGAGATCGCCCAAGGCCAGCCAACCTTAAGGCCTTCTTTGTCGCATTCGCGCACAAAGTCCCATGCTTCTTGACGGCTGTCAAATATTTTCTTCTCTTCGGGCATGTTAATCCTCCGCTGTGATTTCCACAAGGCAACTGCACTCTTTGCATCGTGCGTCGGTCAAGTCCCCTTCAATATGGCCACCGGATTGGGGCTCGATGTGTTCGCAATCTCCATCCTCATTGAGAAACCAAGTTTCTGGAACCATTGCGGTCATAACAAATTCTTTGTGATCGGGGTCGTTGGGGCATTGAAGCATTGGCATATTTTAATCCTCAAAATAAAAAAATAAAAAAAAATGTGTGAGGTTCCCATCTTCCTCGCACTAGACACGACCTAAACGCTTACGCAACGACCAAAATGTCCATTCGACACCTTATCTCGTCCGTGTCTCCCACTGTATATACATTATCTCACATGTTGGAGCAGTTGTCAAGAAAAAAAAATTTTCGATACACGTTTTTTCCTCTTTAAGCTTTCGGCGCGGCCTTTTTCACGGCCTTTTTGCGGCCCCTCTTCTTGGGCGACTTTTTCCATGCGCTAATTGCGACAAAATCTGGACCTCGTTCATCCGGTGGAAGTTTAGTGGTGCCATTCTTTTCAATAAATTCCTGAAGCAATTTCAATTCTTCTTCTCTCGTCATTATAATTTTTCTCCTGTTTTGTTGATTGTTTTATCGCCCCGGCCTGTGCTGATTACCTCCAACTCGTCACCGTGGCGAAAATTAACGTGGCCGTCGAACCACTTAATTTGAAATAGGCCTTTTTTGTGCGAATTGTTACTTCTAGTCACAATCAAACCTATTGCGTCATTATCTTTGAACCTTACCAAATCACCGACTTGCACGAATTTCTCCAATTATATACAAAGCTGAATAAACAAGAATCAAAAGTATTGTTATTCTGTTTATATTCATTTCACAACCTCTAAAAACATGCCGCGACAAAACATCGTGTGCGTGAGTCGGTCGTCCGTAAAGCAAACTTCAAAATCACCATTACCTGTTTCTTTGGGCGTTCTCAGTACAACCCCGAGCACATTTTGCGACCTGTATCTTACCAAATCACCAATTTGCATTATTTGTCCCTTTTCTCAAAAAAAGAAGGTGCTAAAATAGCCAGCGCGGTAAATGCCACGACTACAACAAATATTTCTATATCACCGATTTGCATTGATCACCTCCAACATATCGCAAGACATATTCCCAACGTCGCCATCGCTCCAAGAAACTTCAACCTCTTGGGTATCGCCTATCTCTTCGGGGTCGATACAAGTAACGACGCCAATCTCATCCCAACTCTGCTGTATTACTAAATCACCGACTTGCACTGATTATCTCGCATTTCTCTTCAACATACGCCTTTGTAAACCATTGAACTTTGTTGTTAGGGCAAAAAATCCCATATGGTGTTTTGCACGTATCGTCTTTAATCTCCACTATCAGTCCCACTTCAGGAAATTCTCTTTCTTTAATTAAATCACCTACTTGCACTGATTACCCTCAAAAAGTCTTTCCGCATCCAATCCGTATCCCCCGTGTACCACGAAACAAAATAGGGGAAGGCTTGCCCACCCACTTTTTGATTCTCGTCGACTTTCAAGACGATGCCCGTTAATTCGTCGACGTTATAACCTGCGTCTAAAGTAACCAAATCACCGACTTGCATTGATGACCTCCAATGTATCGGCTCTAACGATGTTTCCGTTGTCTAACTGCAACCAAAGCCAAGCACCGTGCAATTTGCTGTATTTTCGGATTTCTCGCGTCACAAGAGCAACAGCGTTGCCTTCTTTTGTTCTTACCAAATCACCGACTTGCATTCAACACCTTCAATTCAGAGGGGCGATATACCCGTTGTGTGCCGCTAGTGAGACACAATACTTTACATCGAAGTCCACCAAAGTCATTCCGAAACATTTTCAAAATGTGATAGAAACCTCTATCGGGGATCATTCTTCTTTTCACTAAATCACCGACTTGCACTGATTACCTCCAAATGCGCCGCGTTCAAATCTGTGACGTGGCCCGTGCTTAACCATTTTACCAGCGGCCTATTTTCCCAAATTTCAGGGTTTTTCCACCCTACAATCAATCCCGTTGGCCGCTCACCTTCTCCGTATGTTCTCACAACCAAATCACCGATTTGCATTGATTACCCTCGCAACTTTCTTATCTGTTCTGTAGTATGCAACAAACTTGTCGCTATTCCAACCAGTGCGACCATAAACTTCGCCATCGTATTCAATCGCGTGTGGTGTGCGGATAAAATCCATGTAGTCTGCTACGTCGATTGTGACCACTTTTGCGCCATCGGGCAAAGTTTCTGCATTGCGTACTGTAAGAGCGTTTTGAATTGGCGTTGCTTGCATGTTTTCCCTTTCTCGATTGTTTCTATAGGTATTATCTCATGAATTGAAGTAATTGTCAAGAACTTTTTTCACTTTTTTCATTTTATAGGATTGACGGTCTTTCGCCACGCCAGTGGTTTTCCGCAGACCGCAATACACGCTCATAGTCAACGCCTTCTTGTTCCAAGAGATGCAGCATGTCTGCTAGCAAGTCGATTGCCAATGTCTCGACTTCATCATCATTGGCTGCAATGCTGCGAAAGTATTGCAAAGTCATCCGTGCTTGCTCGGCTCGTTCTTCGTTTGTCATTATATTTGAACCTTTCTCGACTGTTTCTATAGGTATTATCTCATACAAAAGCTGTTTTGTCAAGTCTTTTTTCAATTAATTTCACTGATGATCTCCAAATATTCCACACTCACCCAACGCGAAAAGTTCTCGTTATTTAATTTAACTCTAGCACTATTCGCTCCACCTACCACAACAATTCCCAATTCCCCGCGAATTTCGTCCCTATTAACTTTGACCAGATCCCCAGGCTTCAAAATGATAAAGTCCTACAAAAGTTAATATCGTACTCGTGCAACGTACCTTTTACGTCAATGTCGTCCATATCCTCACCCAATCGCACAAAACGTACATGGTCGCCTTGGTATTCACCCTCTGAAAGCTCAAAACCATCAAGGTAATCGCCATCAAGTTCTTCAACAAAAGAGTTGATAGCTTGAACCTCTGGAAAACTATCATACCATTTTATATCAGACCAGTGAACGAATAGGGTGCCCTCGCCATCGTAGTCACGGTCTAGCTTGTCGTGGTGCTTGAACACCATCGTACGCGCCTCTGGCTCTTTAGCTAAAACGCTAAGAAAGTGTGGCAGAGCCTCTCTACTGATTGCTAATGCTATTTCTGAACGGTATCCCATTTAATCCTCAATTTCAAAGTCAGTGTAAATTGCAGCGCAGCCATCCATCCCCTTGGCGACGAAACCTCCTAGCAAACTAGCAACTTCTTTAATAGTTGCTTCTGTTAGCTTTGCGGTGCATTTAGCTGCTAGCTCATCGTTTTCACAAGTGTCTCGATGTTCGTCGAGCACTGATTCAATAATTTCTTTAACTTGATTCATTTTATTAACTCCTTGGACTATATTATCTCAAAAATATGGGGTTTTGTCAAGAACTTTTTACACGTCAATCGCAATAATTCGTTCATTTGTTTTGAAGTAGGGGCGGCTAGCGTAGTATTTCGTAGTCATCCACATTCTCTGGCAATTCGACGCCTTCGGTTTCGGAGCCATCAAATCCGTTAGAACGATGTGACCGTCAAAACTATTCTTGTTGACATATTCAGTCGGAGCGTTGAAACACGTTCCCCCGCACATCACTCGTTCGGTTTTGTGGTTTTGGCCTTGCTTCCACTCGTAGACCAAAGACTCGTCAACTCGCGTGTCAAACGGAATAACAGTGAAACTGGCTAGCTTGGCTAGCTTGTTAAGTTCGCCAAAGAAAGCTTGCAGCATTTCATCATTCACGGAGCCAGACTGGTCAATGCTGATAGCAATATTGGCTCGTCTTTGGACCTTTTTGCCCGGATGGATGTAGCGGTAGCGTTTGTTCAGTCGCTTGACGGTGCTCCGCTGTTTTGCTCGGGTGCTGGTTTTGATGAAATAGCGCAAAACATTTTTCCAGTCGATGCGAGTTTGCAATCGTGCAATAATGTCGCGGCGGCAAGACGACGGAACGCTTCCCCATCCATTGCTAGTTTTGCTAGCATCCTCTGCTGCCTTTTTGATAAACTCTTTCAATCGTTCTTTCGCAATCTCTTCGGTTGTCGCATCGGTGTCGCCCCAATCGTCATGTGAATCAAATTGGCCATCGTCGGGCAATCCGTCGCCCGATTGTGACTCGCCACTTTCAGACTCGCCATTTTCTGATTCGCTTTGCTTCGACTTTTCCTCTTCTTGCATCTTCTTCAGCAACTCCAAGTACGCTTCAGCAGAAAGGCCTTCGGGAAATTCTGCAAATGGACCCTGGCCTGGTTTCACGCAATTCTCGGGCAAGTTGTGAAGATGTGAATTAATTGAAAGGTCTGTAGCAAAATTCCACACGCGAGGATTAACAGCGTCGGGCTTTCGACTTGTAACGTGCTCGAAAACCAGATGATAAAACTCGTGCTTCAAAACGTCTTTGCGCCCTTCGTCGCTCAACTTCTCGAAAAACTCGGGATTGTAAATCATCTCAAATTGAGCGGTATCGGGATTAACACGCACGCCAGCAGTCGGAAACGATGTGCATGCGACTTTGTTAACGCGGCGAGAAAGAGAAGCAAAAAACGGCTCGTCCATGAGGAGTCGTGCCGTGTGCATATTTAAATCAAAGCTTTTGTTTGTCTTGTTCATGTAATAATTATCTCATAGATTTGAGAAAAAGTCAACAATAAAATGAAAAGCAGGGCAACTTTTTTGCTGCCCTGCTTTTCGCCATCTCCCGCTACTATTCAGATTTGCCGGTAAGAATCTCTACCAAGTGGCTAGCAACCTTTTTGCCATCGGTAGTCGTCGCTTGATGCAACTTGGTTGTATTTTCCAGTTCGCCATTGCCCAGCGCAGTCCAAAGCTTCATGCAACACTCGCTCGGGAGCGAAACAAAGTAGTTTGCGAGATTCTGGATTTGATTGTCTGCAAGAGCCACCTTAAAGGTTTCTTTTGCTTCCATTTTCTCAATCATGGCGCTGTGCTCGTTGATGTCGAACTCGTTTGTTTTCTCAATCTCGCCATTATCAATGACATCTTCAACCGTGACTTGTCGTTCGTAATTCTTAATGAAGTCGTTGAAAGCAACGGAAGCTTCAAAGCCTACGAACCCACAAGAAAGATTGAAAAGAATGGGTGAAGCTTCTTCGAGCAAGCACGCATCAACTAGACAATCGTTCAAACGCTTCCAAGAGCGGCGTGACGGATAAACTTTGTTAGGTTCAAAGTCGTCGCTGTGCTCCAGGTGATCGCGATTCTGATTGACAAAATCCCAAACCACTCCATTAACATTCTCTTTTGCCCAATCCAACCAATCCTCAACGGAAGGCTCGACGTCAAATACGGTGTAACGGTCCAGTTCTGCCGGGTCCATTTCATTAACTTGGTACTGATTGCCATGCTCGCCGCCATTGACAGCAGCAATAACAACGGTATCATCATGTAAAGCCCAACCAGCAAGCTTGCGAGAGTCTGTCAACTCGAAAATGCCCTGGCGAACCTCAGTCGTGGCGCGATCAACCTCGTCCAAAAAGAGGACGACGGGCTCTGTGCAAGCTTGAATGAACCAGGAGAACGGGCGAAACTGCGAAGCTTGCTGTCCATTAATCTCAATCATTTCGGGGGAGGGCATGCCAAGCAAGTCTCCCTCAGTCATCTGAGAGGCTCGCCGCTCCACAACGGGAAGGTCCAAGCTCTCAGCAATCTGATAGACAACTTCTGATTTACCAATGCCGTGGCGACCACGAATCAAAATGGGTTTGCGAACTTTGATGACGTGTGGGGCACACTGAAGAAAGCTTTTGAAATCTATTGCCATAATGTAACTATATCCTTTTCGACTGTTTCTATATATATTATCTCAGATATTGACAAGAATGTCAATAACTTTTTTGTTTTTTATTTCATCTACCACGGCGGAGATTCAGTGTTAAGAATGTATTGGCGAATATAGCTCATAGAACTTTCTCGCAATTCTGCATCAATTTCACCAAGTGTTTCCTCGTCCTTGCTCTCTAGCCAAGCGTACGGAACTTGCGCTGTCACCAAGCGATGCGGAATGGTGCCCAACACCTCTACGGTGTGTGGGGTCGCTCTTTCGCGTTTAGATGCGCCACTCACCGGAGCCGTAACCAAGCACTGCGCGGTTACAACCCAAGTCCCCTCAGAGTTAGTCCCGACGCTCCGACTGTTAATTCTAGTCCAATCGATACGTTCAACCAGGCCCAAAATCTTATTATTCCAATAAGTTTCGTATTCAATGAGTGTACCAGCGCCGATGCCGGATTTCTTCAGCCAATCAAGTGCCCTTTCTCGTGCGACTTGATTCTGCGAGATGAAGACATCCCGGTCTTTTTTTGCCTCGGGGCACGTTTTGCGATTGTGGCCAGACTCTTTGCAGTACCCGCAAGTACGCTTGGTTCGACGTTGCTTTTTCTCAAAGTATTGTTTAGCATAATAATCGTTTGGATTTTCTTCCAAACGTTTTTCCATGTTCTCTTTGAGAACAGGACAGCCGCTGCGATTGTGACCTTCTGCGCCGCAATAAGAACATCTAACCGTACCGCTCCAACTCATTTTTTTCTCCTTGGTTCGAGTTTCTGTATGTATTATCTCATGAATTTATAAAATTGTCAAGAAGTTTTTTTACTTTTTTATGCTCTTGAAATTACTCGCAGGCCAAAGCCGGGACGCAACCATGAAGCATCAATCAAGCGCCCGTCTTCCATCCAAGGCTTCACCCAGCATACCTGTACAGTGGCACCACGTGCTTGTTTGACAATTCCAATTTCTCCGCGCCAATTTACAAGGTCGCCAAGTTCTGGCTTAGAAGGGTACGTCATTTGAAGCCTTTTTTGTTTTCTTTGGTTTTTTGTATACCTTAAGGTGTCGTTCTTCGCACTCGACTGGTTTCGCCAGACCGTAGGGTAAAACCTTGTATGGTTTCGCACCCTTAGCGGCACTCTTGATAATTCCACCCGTTGCAATGACAATGCAAGGCTTATCGCCTGCGGCGTACCGATGTTCCCAATCAGCAGTCGCCCGAAACATAACCGTAGAACCAACGGGATACTTTGGGTCTGCGTCGTGCATTGCTAGAACCTTTTTGGCGTACTTGTTCTCGCACATTTTACGCCATGCTTTCTCAGGCGGGGTATAATCAGGGTCTTCAAGAATAGAAGACGCTAGCGCAGTGAAGTAGCCGGTTTTATCGTAGTATTCGGCACAGATGCGAGCAATGCGGCGCTTTTCATCGTCGTAGTTATTTTGCCACTTTTGGCTAGTGGCACGTGCTTCGTCCGAAAGCTTATCTTGTTCGACACGTTCCAAAATTTCAAGCTGGCGTGCCGACAATGAGCCGCGTCTCTTAAATTGCTGATGAAGGCTCTCGATAAAACCGGTTTCCCATTGGGAAAGCATGCTTGAATTTTTTAGAGCGCGTTCCAGCCGTAGCAATGTCGGATTCATTAAATTTTCTCCCATCCTTCATTGTAATTATCTCATGGGCGGGAGAAAATGTCAAGAGATATTTTATTTTTTTTGCGTCTTGGACAAGAATTTTAAGTTTGCCCTGCGGTGCCGTACCTTTCCTGGGCCATCGAACCAGTGAACATCAATAGGGTACATGCCACTTTCGCGTATTTCAACAATAATTCCTGTTTTCTTCCGCATCGTCTGACAGTAACCCGTGCCGCGACCGGCGGAAGAAAGTTCAACTAAATCACCGACTTTCATTAACAACCTCCAAAATAATTTTATTATCAAATCCGCCACGTTTAGTTTTTTTGTCATGTGCAACATTTATCACGTCAACAAAATTTATCTCATGAAATTGCAGAATTGATATAAATACTTCATACATATCTCCAGCTTCTTCAATACTTGGAGTTTCAATAAATTCATTTAATTCTTCTCGCATTTTTTCAAAAAGGCATTGTTTATATTCTTCGTTTTTTGCAATGTGATATTTACAAGATTTGCCGTTTTCCTTAATAATACGAGGGATGAAATCTCTAACTAGTTTCATTGATTACCTCTATTCTTCTCCTAGTACCTTGAGTCTAAATTTTTGGATAAAATAACGCTCCCCTTTGTGTAATATCCAGATGTCATCGGGACTTCCTGATTCAGCCACGATTAAGACTGGCGTGCGAGTTTGATACAACTCGCGTACCCAACTTGGCGCACCCGTCGAAAGGTTGTGAACTATTGCTAAGTCACCGGGTTTCATTGCCTGCCTCAATATATGGTATACCTGCGGGTAAATCGCCCGAGACGATTCCACCATGTTTAGCACAAATCAATGAAATTCTTTCTGCCGGGACGTACCCGTAAACTGTATTTGTTGGTCTTTTTGGGTCTTCGGCCCATTCCACCAACAAAGACTCAGTTTGCGACGGGTAGCCGACTTCGACGCTAGTATATTTTACAGCGTCGTTCACTCGTGGGCTGCAATACGCGGTGTAGTTCGCTTGCACGCTCATTGTAAATCCGTCTTTACAAACAATTTCTTCATTCAATTTCATTGCTTACCACCTCTGCTAAGTACATCCACTTCATCCCACCAACAAGCACCTCTCTTGCCGTTGCCAACCCAAACCACGTGATACATCGGGTCGTCAACCTGAAAGGCCTCTTGAACACGTATAATTACACCAAGAGCACCGTTCTTTTTAAACCGTATCAGATCACCGATATGCACTGATGACCTCGATCCATTTTTTGTTCATCGCAAATGGTTGAGAGTGGTCCTCTAAATTTACCAGTGTCACGGCATTGCGTACACGTCCAAAAGTGGAGTCATGAGCATTCAAGCTCGTTATTATATAAGTCCCTGTTTTCGCGGGGGCTATCGTAACTAAATCGCCAATTTTCATAAATTTATACCCCCTTTACAGCCCAACCTGGAACATCGGTGTAGTCAAAAGTGTTGTCGCTAAATGCCACTCTCAAAATTTGCTGGCCGTCGCTCCAGTCATTACAAATGGTGATTTTTCCAACCCTACCATGATCGTCATTATTTTTGGAAATGATTTTAACCTTGTCTCCAACTCTAAACATATTATATCCTCTCATATGCGCGTACGCAAGAAAAAAAAAAAAAGAAGCAGGCCGCTGTCCTTGGCGCGTCACATTCCCAGGTTCCTTTTAATTCGCCTTCAAGAGAACCATTGAAGGGCCGTTTGTCATATAGCCTAACTCTGCTTCTTTTATGTCACTTAATTCTTATGCTCTTTTTTAGCCATTTCTAAATCATCAATGTGCTCATCATAGGTTATTCCATCGATCCAGTGAATTTTCGCCCACTTTCTCCCCTTCAACTCTACAATAATGCCTGTTATATCCCTTTTTGCTTTTTCGGTCATTTTCTTGAATGACTTAGAATATCTTACCATATCACCGATTTTCATTACAATCCCCACTTTCAATTAAACTTTTTGCAGTACGACCATAGTGTCCTTGCAATTTCCATGCCAACCCGGTATCGATAAGTTTTTGAAAAAAAGCGATCACTTCTTGCTCGCTCATTTCTCCATTTTCATACTTAATAACTTGACTAACATTAATCATTCTATTTCACCACACTTGCTAATATTTTGTCAGAATGCCATTTCACTGTTCCTGGCTTACAGGTGATTGATTGCAGTTTGTTGTTCACAAATACTGTAAGCTGATTTCTACCAACAGCAGTGACAATCGCGTGCTTTTTATTGACTGTAATTAGGCTTCCAACGGGCGGCAGGCCTTCTTCTGTCAAATTTCCAGGGTTTTCAATCTTAAGAAATGGGCGTTTTTGCCCAGGCGCAACAAACCACTTATATCCTTCCTTTTGTTTCTCGTCGAGAGTTAATTGAGTTGTCTTTGGTTTCCCATTCAAAGAAGAATATTGCTTTCCCTCAACGAGCCATTGGTCGCCCGTCTTCGTCGCTTTGTCAACTTTGAATACAATAGTTCGGTATTTTGGATAAGTACGATAAGTTTCAAGCTCGCCGCCTTGATTCATCACCGCCTCTTCACGGGCTTTGCTTCGGCCCATGCCAAAACACCACTTCTTCATTAAAATATCATTTGCTTTCATTTTTAATCTCCTGCATATATTATGACAGAAGGATTCAAAGTTGTCAAGGATTAATTTAAATTATTTTGATAAAAGTTCAAGTTCGTCCTCAGTAAGCCACCAAGCACCGGAAGAATTAAATTGAATATAAAATTGTTCTTTGTCAAAGGGCGTGTTAGAATCAATTATAATTCCCATCTCTCCGCATTCTATTTTGCCAACAATGGCACCGGCCTTGCCACCTATTTCAATATCAAACCTGGCTTTAACAAGGCTACCTATCTTCATTTTCGTTAAGCCAGTCAAAGACCCTGACAGCCATTCCGTATAGCTGAAATTGTTTTGGTATCGAGAGAAAGGGCAGAACTCCGCGTAAAATAAAAAACAGACCGGCTGCAATCAACATCCCACCTGCCATACAACTGAGTCCCAAATTTCTTATGTACTTCCTCATGCCTTAAATAGTTTTTATTTTTGCAATCGTTTCTTCATAGGATACAATTCGCACCAATTCAGTCATTCGCATTGTGTCTTTCTGAACTAAATCCACCCTATTTCTTTTTGTAGCGTCCTGAATGCTTTTGTACAGCGCAACGACTGCTAGCTCTACATTTATCAAATATCCAATAGCTTTTCTGATGGCAGAAATTACTGCCACAACTAGCGAGCGTGAAGTCGCTGTAAAATATAACCTTTTATCGTCTAAATTTTTAATTGCGAGTTTGATTTCTACCGGCGCATCTGTTTTATTCCATTGACGGCTACTCTTGAGATCCACTCTCACTGAAAAATCGTCTAGGCTGAACTTCTTTAGTGAGCAAAATTCACTTGAAAGCTTACCAACTGCGGCATTAAAAAGCGCATCCACGAAACCGTCGCCGTCGCCTTTAATTTTAGCTGACAATTTCTTGTTATTGGGGATTGACAAAGAGCAAGAAATATGAGACTTTTTATCTTTGTCATCCTCCTTCAGTACAAAGTTGGAAATAAACAATTTTAGCTGGTTTTGCCCCAGCACTTGATTAATAATTTTTTCGCACTTTTCTTGTGCTATTTCTTCAGGAAAGGTTGGGGGCATATATTAATTAGCTGTTTGAAGTCGTTTAAAGATGATATTTTTAGATAAAAAATAACACATACTAGACAATAGTATACCAGATAAAACATCCACAATAAAGTGTTGTTTTAAAGTTAATGTAGAAACTGCAATTAAGGCTGCCCAAATAAAATAAATTGCTTTAATCCAAGGCCTGTTCTTTGCATACTGCGTCAGGCCCACAAAGTACGCCAGAAGCCATGAGAATGTCACGTGGCCAGATGGAAAAGTATTGTTTGCCCCATCAATCATTCTTGTTAATTCAACTAGCCATCCAGAAATAGATGAATTATCCACAAAAGCTTCGCGAGGATAAAAAGAAGGGAAAAGGACGTAAAATATACTCAACACAACTGAAGCAATCATATAAGCTGTAAACGCGGAAAAAAATACTTCCTTCCTGCTAACAAAACTGAACATTGTCACAAGGATCACGGGAATTAAGGTGTGATAAATCCAAATAAATTCTGGAATAAATGGGATTGCATTGTCAAGGCTTGTTAAAAAATTATATTCGCTGACTGTGAAGAGTATTTGGATGCCGAAATAAGTTATGAAATTAAAAATAATAAATAGGGTGAGATATTTTGCTTTCGTTCCATTCGACACTTATATCGCTCTCCGCGCAGACTATTCCAATAAATGGTGCTCCAAGTCTTAAATTTCTTTAATTTTTTGGGAAGGCGCGTAAAAAAGTACGCACCTCTAATAGTACATATGTGCGAATTAACTAAAAAAGAAAAAAACGATTGTTTTTTATAAAAAATTATTTAAAAACCGGGTTTTTGCTAGTTTCAAACAAGTTTCGCATAAATGATTTTTTTAGACGAAGTAGGCGTTCAAACCTTACTTTTTCTCTCGTGTTAATGTAAAGTGCCGTAGGTTTTCTAACCTGTCCGTCGATTAGTTGTTCGCTGAAGTCGTAAAATTTAGATTTTACATTGCGATTAGGGGGTTTGGCGTTGGTCGATGTACACATCAACGTTACAAGAGCAAATACAGATATTATTAAAATTGATGTGGCGGGGTTTTTCATCTGAAAATTTTCCTTGGCGTAACTACGCCTCTCTTTCAGGTCACATTTCCTCAAGCACTTCTTCGTGAAGTGTTTCTTCGCTGTGCATGTAATGATAGACCTCACCGATGTCATCGCCAATTATTGCCAGCTTTGATTGTACCCATTCTGGTAAATCTCTTTTGTCTGCTACCAAATCCATTAGCATGTTCGAGTATTCATTTATCTTTAATAGTTGTTTTTGTGCCATATCTCCTTCGGAGTCGTGGCCCTCTGCTAAGACTTCTCTTACATATTGCTCAAGAATTGTTTTCGTCAGTTTCATCGTTGTTGTCCTTTTTTAAATATTTAACTCTCGTACCTATAACTAGATCCCAAAAGCTGTTTGTCACTCCCCAATTCGCATCTTGTTCTTT
>Ga0080013_1004545_pt1 | contig 13595 bp, 10 predicted proteins | sample ETNvirenome_6_85_FD_69236 | JGI IMG/M metagenome (GOLD analysis project Ga0080013, IMG submission 69236) | Marine viral communities from the Pacific Ocean - ETNP_6_85 (SPADES assembly) (version 2) | ecosystem: Environmental > Aquatic > Marine > Oceanic | place: Pacific Ocean | collected 2013-06-19 | reverse complement strand
TCTGAAACTTGTAACCCCGGAATAATCAAATCAACCCACGTATCAGCATGAGTAAATAGAGAATGATTTAAGAGAACAGATGTATCAATGATACCTGCCTCCATTTTTCTTTGTTCCATCCACTCTTGAGTTAAGATTACTCCCATAGGTGATAGACCCGTTATAAAGGCTACTATAATAGTAGCCATACTTTTATTTATAGCCATTTTATTCTCCTAATTTTTTATGTTTCATTTCATTCCTACCCTGGTTTTTTAAGTCCAAGGCGTTGCATCAATGTCCTATTCTCTTCTTCTAAATGTTTCAATTGTTCTTCTTTCAATTCAACGTGAGTTTCTAATTCTTCTAAATGCTCCTTCTCCATCTCAGCCATTTTCCCATTTAATATAGTTACCTCTGTGTGTAAATCTTGAACAGTTCTCTGCATTTCTGTCATACCCATTTGAATCTGATACCAACCACCTACTACAAGACCAACCATAGCTACAACTTTAACAAGAAAACTTACACTAATCGTTAAATTAAGGCTATCATTAATTGCTTTACCTGACATCTTACAATCCAAATCCTACAAATTGATAATTCAAACCAACTTTAATATCGTATGCTGGTCTATCCCAATAATTCAAATATTTTCCTTCTATAAAAACACCTAAATTATCTTGTAATTTAAATCCTATAATTGCTCCATAATCATAATCGTACCAAACGCCAGTTCCTTTATCTTCAAATACAAATTCTTCTGGTTCTTTTCCATCTTCTTCGTGTTCTTTCCAAGCAACTGCGTTATGATAAGAATATTTATCCATTCCATAATGATATGGAAATAAACTTCCCCAAACATGCATCCACCAATTATCTGTATATTGATACCAATCTAATCCAAGTGATACTGATAATTCTCTTTGATTTCCTAATGCTTTAGTTTGTTTATCAAACCAATTCTCTAATAATCTTGGAAAATGATATTGATAAAATTCTCTATCGGTCATTGCCATTAGATTTCCATCTCTATCAAACCATCTCCAATCGTGTCCAACTCGACCTATATATTCACCAGTCTTATTATCATAAATACCTACACCATGATCATTTCCATCAATAATACCATCACCATTAAGATCACTCGTATATCCTCTATCATCTACACCAAACTCATCTTCTGCAAAATCCCACCACGAACCTGTATACCAAGATGAATCTATAATGGTTGGTGCGAATCCATAAACTGGATGTGACCTGCCACTTAAACCAAATGAAATATTAAAACTACCATTATCGGTTATAAATTCTTTTCTTAATCTTAAATCTGCCTGACCATACTTTAAATCTTCCATCTCCATATCTTGATATTTATATTTCATTATAAACCAATCACCAAGATATCTGATAAAATATTCCTGACTTTTCATCTCCATATCCCACCTACGATTTTCAGAATACTTTATGAGATACTCAAATCCTTTTACTCTACCAACTGTTGCGGCTTCATTAGCATTTACTTGACCTTTACCTTTATACCAATCTCCACCAACTCCAGCGTTCTTTACACCTCGTTTTGGTTCATATGGAAATCTTGCAATCTTTCTTATACCAAAAGATATATCATAATCAGGTTTTAAATCTCTTTCATCTCTCTGAATTGTAATTTCACCACTTTGCCAGTTTTCATTACCATCTTCATCAAGCATTGATAATCTATATCTATCATCTTGATATATAGGTGAGGATAAATTAAATCCGGCATATATGGTCGAATATTTAAAGAAGTTAGTAAACACTCCTTCTATTTGACCGAATAATTGTGTTGATAAAAGCATCCCTATCAACACTAATCTTTTAAACATTTTGTTTCTCCAAAGTAATTAGTTTCTTACAACTATAAATATAAAACTTACTTATAAATCAAACCGAATTGTGAACGCCATATCATATTTTTTTGATTTTTTTATTGGTTTTGCCAACTTAGAAACTGCCAATAACTCATCATTATCGTTATATAACCCTATTGAAGTTACATAAGTATGAAAATCTGAATGTGATACAAAATTTTCTAACTTATATGTAGGTTGTACCAAAGTATTTTCTTGGTATTCTTCGTATTTTGTATAATGTCCAATTGCTGGATATGCACTAGTTGTTTCTTCTACACCTTCTCTAACTACTGGAAAATATTCTAAATTAGAACCTACCCAATCAGACCCAGAACCTTCAAAAGTTGCACTTTTATTTGTTGGTATATTAAATTCATTTTTCTTTGCTATAACTAAATATTCGTGTTCGTATATTGTTTGAGTATTTTCAAATTCTATTTCCCAACCATCAGAACCAGAACCTAACCCAACATCAGTATAACTTCCTGTATCTGTTATACAAACCAATCCATGTTGATAAAATACATTACCAACTGAACTTCCACTATTATTACTGTCTGGTGTTCCTGCCGCATAACTTGAACTAAATGCAGTATCATACATATTACCATAACCGTCATCAACTAACACAAGTGTTTGTGATGTACTATTATCAATTATTCTTACACTACCTGGATATATTTCTTCCCCAAAAAATTTACGAGGAACATTAAATACATTTACTGAATGGTGTAATTGTCGTCTACGAGGTGTAGAAAGAGTTGTTTCATTAGGTCTTGGCCAAGCAAGTTCTAAATCATCAAAAGTTTTATCGGGTTGTGGACAACTGACTGACCAAGGATTGGGTGTTTCTTCACCTTTTACATATAAATGATGAATTGATCTCCATACTGGTTTATGATACCAAGTACCAACACTATACCATTCATCTTTACCGTGTCCTAAAGATTTAGATTCTTCACTAAACGCACCAATAGATTGTGAAGCGGCACTGGCAGAGTTAAAGCCCAATACACTTCCACTATGTCCCTCAAGAACAAAGACACCACTTCCAGAATCAACTTCTGTAAAGGAATATGCCTTATGAACCTTAAAGGGTGTGAATTTAAAATCCCCAACACCAAGGTTCTTAAACATACGCTTTCTCCCTTAGAAGTCTAATCTGACTTTTATAGTTGCTTCTCTGGAAGGCGTTTTTAAGAACGGTTTGGAAATTTTAGCGACTGCCAATAATTCATCTGTACCATTATACAAACCAACTGTAGTAATATAAGAACGAGGATCCGTTAAGAAATTAGGATTAGTTAAATCTCCATTACTTCCTGTAAAATATGTTGGGTTTTGACTATAATTAAACATATTGTTTTTAACTCTACAGAAATAATGTGTTGATTTAATTTCTTCTTCACGTCTTGCTTGAAAATATCCCGTACCAGATGCATCTGATTTAAATGCTTTAAACAACTTACTATGATTAAAGTCGTCCGCGTTAGCTGAACCACCACTTCCTAAACTTATACCACTTGTTGACCCCTGTGTTTCGTTGGGTGCGGTGTCTAAGATTGTCTTATCAAGATAGATTACACCTAAATATGGATAAAATCTACCATAATATTTCTTAGTAGTTCCAGTACTATATCGGTATGCGGATGTTCCACCTTGAATTGAACCAGACACTACATTAAAATATGTAGATGCTTTTCCAGTTTCAGGGTTTGTAGTAGCATCACTATCATCAATTAGACTTACTCCCTCGGCTCCATTAATAGTTTGTAAATCTATTTGCCAATTACCTGGATCCATTTTTTCTCTCATCCGTGCTCTAGCCACACTAATGAAATATCCATCTGGTGAATTTGATTCTGCTCCCGTTGCCCCAATTTTAAAATATGTTTGGGATGGGGGAAGTATCAGATTCTTAAATTGTCTATAAATTGCCTGACTTGGATTATTACCTGATTGAGCATTCTTTGAACCACTTCCTGCGAAGTGTCCGTAAGCAATACTAAATTGTACTTCTGATGTAGTTGAGGATGTTACTTCGTTGTGAACATCTAAATAATATTCACCACTACTACCACTTTGCAAAGATGAAGTAAACATCCCTGCCGTTGTAGATGTAGCATCTAATTTAATTGCTCCACCAGACCACATTCCAGTAGATACCGTTGATGTTGTTTCTTGTACATCACTTTGGCCATCGAATTCAACAAATACTGCCATTTTTAACTCCTGTTATAATAATTTAAATTTTTCTTCATTAGGGCCCTTGGCGTCGTCCGCCTCGTTTACCCGATTTTTTACCCGATTTTTTACCAATTCCTTTATTAGCTAATTTATCTGCAAGTGCTGCTGCTTTCTTTGCCGCGGCGGCTTTGGCTGCGGCGGCTTTTGCTGCGGTTACCACGGCTGCTGTCGATGGGAGTGCCTTTTTCTTTTTCTTTGGTGCAGGATCCTTACCTAGTCCGAGGTTTAGCTTGCCTAAATTACCCAACTTACCCAAATTACCTATCATGGGATGCCCCGATTTAGCTAACTTCTCTAATGCGTCTTCATTTACCATACCACTAAATTGACCAGGTTTTATGCCCGTACCTGCTAATGGGTCTGGCTCCACTTCTTCCATTATATCTGGAATATCCTCCAGAATTTTTTCTTCTTCTATTAAGTCAAGTTTTTCTATAATTTTTTCTTCTTTTATTATTTCTTTAATTTCTTCAGGTAATTGTTCTGGGTTAAAAGTTTCTACAATCTGTCCACTTTCACTTAATGTAACCGCCCCACTACTACTTTGTATTGGTGCGTGTCTCCTACCAGCATTAATTTTTAATTTAACTTTTGTTTCTTTACCAGTTTTTGAACCTTGTAAAGTTACATATACTTCTCTTTCAACAAAAGAATTTTTATCTGTTGGAACATTCGGTTTAAGAAATATTCCTATTTTTCTTCCTTGTTTTACTGCTAATGACATTTTATTATTGTCCTCCTAAGTAGGCCTTTTCTCGGATCGTACATACGGTGATGCTATCGTATCTCCTTCAACAAATATATCAACAAAAGAATCATCACTCAAAGTTATTGTATAGTTTTCATTTCCACCTAAATTTAATGTTTCGGGTGAAAGAACTATATTTGATAATGCACCTTCTAAATTTAATACATCGGGCAATCCAGTAATTTCTTGTTCAAATCTACTCTGATTCAATTCACTTGTTAAAAGTGTTTTCATCACAGAACTCGTTCCATCTTCAGAAGCGGCAGCTGTTCTTGTAAATGCTTCTAATACTGGCATTCCTAAAATAGTAGCATCAAAATAATCTGGACCCCGTGTATCAGTAACATCAAAATTACTATAATCCACACCATCATCGGATAGTGCAAATTTAATTATATTTAAATTCTCACCTTTGGATAATAGTTGTCTACCTCTATCAGTTAATACGGCGTCTACAAATATTGCTTGGGATTTATCTAAAAAACTCATATATTATTAACTCGCTGACGTTACTGTTACAGTTATACTGGCTGTTGCACCACTTGTTCTACCTCTAACTATCAATGTAGTTTTAGCGGGTGAAATAGTAGAACTAATTGCTTTACACTTAATATTCACGGTATCACCTGAATTTCTGGTAGTAATAGTTTGAGAACTTCTAAACTTTGTTCTTGACTCACTATTAAATCCTCCTGAATCCGTTTCGTCTCCATTAAGATATAAAAATGCTATATTGGTATTCAATAAAGTATAAGAATAAGTTTCAGACTGTTTTAAATTTTCAGTCGTTGGATTTACAGTAACTGCTGTTCTTGTTCCTCTACCGTCATTACCTGTTTGGTTAAATGATAATGAAATACCATTTTTTACTTGGTCATCAATACCAGTCAAATATGCCATTTGAGTTGGATCTGGTGAACCTTGTAAATGTGTAGTATCTGCAAGAATTTTAAACTTCATAACTGACGCTTCGTTAGTTACGGCCTCTAAAACTGGCATGTTTTCTAATACTGCTCCATAATAATCTGAACCAGATGGGTGTCCTGGATTCCATAAGGTATAATCTATTTCATCATCACCTAATGCGAATTTTGTTATATTGAAGCTACCATCACCCTTGGCTAACAACTCACGACCCTTCGTTGTTAGGATAGCATCTAAGACTTGCGTTGTTTTATTTAAATATCCCATATATTAATTCCTGATTTTTCTGTTTATTTCCATAGAAATACTTGAAATGTCAAACTGAAACCTCTTATTAAAAGTTAATCCTTCAAGTATAAATATAAAGTTTTTAATTAATTTAGTCATCTTCTTCTATTTGTCTTTCTCTCTCAATACATCTGGTCCTGTATCTAATTCGGTTGTTAATTTAACATTTGCTGAATCAAAGGTAGTGGCAACATATGGATTGGTTAATACCATAGTGACTGCATCATAGACAATTTGACCACTTAAATCCTTAGAAGGTAATGCAGTATCTTTAGTGTTTCTACATCCATTGAATTGTACTCGTTCTAGTGCTAAAACATCGTCTGCCTGATTCTCATAACTTGATGAATTAAACGATACTCCACTTGCATTTCCTTGATAATAGTTTTCTTTAGTACTATAAGTAAATACCTTTTCTTGATTAAATTTAGATGTTCTTTGTTCGTCAATCATAGCAATACTTTCAGTAAATATTGAACTAACTCCACCTTGACTCACATAACTTCCCGAATAATCACTTCCATACCCTCTTGTCATATGTCCAAAATTCATTATTGAACCAAAGTGAGTTGTTTTTCTCTCTATATAATCCTCATAATATTTTAATTCAGCTAAATTATCACCACTCAATATACCCATATATTCTATTTCATTCTCTATTACAGGATTTTCTGCATGTAATTCAAATACATCACTACCACTATTTCTTAATTTAGTTAATGTATCTTCAAATACTGGATATTCTCTAAAAGTTGTTTCTCGTGGAATTTTATTTCGTTCTAATATATTATTTTCAATCAATACACCTACGGTTGCTTTAGCTCTAGCAGGTATCAATTTCTTAACTTGACTGAAAACACTATGGTCGAAATAATTTATTAATCTCAAATAATCCCAAAAGTTATTACTTCCGTTATATTTTCTCCAATACTTATCTGCAGTTTGTTTCAATCCACCATACTTATCATAGGTTTCTCTTGCATTATCTCTTGGATCACCTAATTTATCTTCTAAATCTAAATCAGATAAAGTAAAAATAATATCTTCATTAATAACATCAACTGGAGAGAAATATATTCCTAATCTTTCTGAATCTTTTGTCTCTATCGAACCTATATTTTTCTCAACTCTATATTTTGTTGATAAATTCAAACTACCTTTAAACTCATCTTTTAATTGTCGTGGTGAAATTCTTGATTTATTTGCACTTCGTCTGATTCCACCAATTGTTGGTAATGGCATTTTCAATCTATCTACTACATTTGAATAATTGTTCTCATCTGAAAAATTCTTGGCAGACCCCGTATATGGATAATTAGAAGTTGCTGCCGTATTTCTAATAGATTTCTCACTATCTGCTCCCGTACCATGATTTGTATCTTCATTAAAAGATAATCGTTGTACTAATTCATTCATAGAACCTGTAAAATTGTTTCCTACAAAAGATTGTGGTGTTTCCACGTGTGTATCAAAATGTTGCTCATCCAATGGTGTGCTCCACAATCTAAATTCCATCATTGAACCACTAAATCGCATATTATCACTCGGCACTTCATGTACTGAGCCTGATACAAATCCTCCGTGAGAAACATCTCCACCACCAACATATAAATCTCCATCTTGTTCCCAACTACCAGAATAAGATGCAGATGCTGCGTTTGACAATCCATCAATAATAAGTGATTCACGAGTTTGGTATTGAATAACATCTCTACCCGCATCAAATTGTTTAGCAATTATATCAAACTTTAATGCTCCAGTTCCTATTTGTCTCAACTCTCCTTTATCGAAATATATTGTTTGTCCGTTTGTTTCATTATCTAATCTCACACCAATAAATTTTGTTTGTGGGTGTGATATTTTTGCCCTAACGGTATATTTTTCCCACTTAGTTCCTATTCCATACAGTGCTGGATGTAATGCTCCATATCCCCAATTTTTCTTATATGATGGATAATATGTATAACTTTCTTCTAATATATTTCCTTTTTCACCCAACTCCATAATCCACATTTGTAATTGAGCACCACCAGTTTTAGACCGTGCATAAACACTAAAATCAAATTCCTCGGCAAATGATGCAGATGCTACTCTTGCATCTCCATAAGTGACTCCACCATAAGTATGATTAGTCCCATCATCCCTATTTGTATATGGCCAAGTGTATGCTTCTCCAGTAGTACGTGTATTTTTTAATCCCAAACTATAACTACCATCAAACACATAAGAACTTTGTGAAACAACTTCTAATGTTCCACCATCTCCAGCAGATTCAAATGGAGTTTGTAAACTTCCTGTTTCAAAATTATGTGAGCCTGTTACCATCCCTACAGAACCAGAATGTATTCTTGTAGAAAATATCTCATCATTAACCAATTCTTTCCGTAACATCACCGACCAAAAATCTCCATTAAAGAATGGTAGTAACGAACTTGTAACTTCCAAATAATCATCTGCTAGCATAGAACCCGATTGATTAGATCCACTAATTGAGAACGCAATGGATGCCATATTATCTGCTGAACCATTATCTTTTAACCATACTCCCCAACCATGGTTTTTATTTCCATTAGGTGCTCTTTCCATATGAACCAAATTCATATTAGAACTTGATACTGCCTTAAATCTAAACTCAACCGTTTTGGGTTTCATACCAGTATCTGCAGAATCCTTCCAAAGTGTATGAACATATTGTTCTTGTTTAAAATCTAACGCCTTTGAAAATCTACGAACTGCCTCATAGTTGGGATTTACTTCATTTTTAGTTGGGCCACCATATTCTCTAACTCTCAATATTGTAGATGGAATACCATAACAAGTTATCAATCCTTTTAATGCCTTTAATGTTCCTTTAGCCTTTAAAAACAATGGCATATTTGTTAATATTCGTTTCCATACTTCTTTACTAACATCTCCCAATGGTACTGATGAAGAGGATGTTATAGTATTATCTTGTGCAACTAATTTACCAGTTGTATATTCATCTAACTGTACCAAATCATGCCCGTCATATAATTGCCAACCAAGAGATTTAGCCACCGTAGAAGCTAACTGTTTAGGTAATCCTTCAGTTAAAGATTCTTCTCTATCATAAACAGAAGGTAATTCATCTATATAATTTTTAATGTTATCAAAATGTTGTCCTAACATTTTTACTAATCGTAAAAATACTTCATTTTCACTATCTCGTGATATATGGTCGGGCAAATGATAAATTAAATAATCCCTATTATAATAATCATAATTTGATGCACTTACTTTTTGATTTTCATACCAAGTATCTGCTACAGATTGTGTAGAATGATATAACACATATGGTTTTGAAGTATTCTGTTTTGGCCAAGTAGACTCATAATGAATTCCAAAACTACTTGTGGTAAAAGAAGAACTTTCATAATAAAGATATTTCTCATACCCATCAAAGTTATTCTTCACTTCATCTATTTTTAATTCTAAAGAATCTAATTTAGCTTGTGATCCAGTCACTACCGTGTTGGGATCATTTCCTAAAGCTCCCGAGCCTGTATATAATCCAGCAATAGAAGAACTTTCTTGTTCATATCCTTCAAGTTTTTCCAACTTATATTTAAAATTTGATAATCTTTTTTCTGCCGAACTAAAATGCACAAAATTATCATACATAGAATAATCAACATTTAATTCTGTTTCATTTATACTACCACTTATTACCTTATTTATAATATCCCTATAAAGAGAACTACTTTGAAAAGATAATTCAGCCCAATTTTTATATTCAGTTGTGACTGGCTGTATTTGTTCTGATACTCCATCCGAAGTAGGGGGCAATAATATAGTTGAGGGTAATGGAGTCTCTATCCAAGGAATTAACTCTACACCAAAACTCTTATTAGGTATTACTTCTTCTACTATTTGACACGTACTTCCTATATCATATTTTTCTGGTAAAGGGTTATATAATTTAAAAATTCCAGAATTTCCACCATTTTTATTATTAACTATTAAACTTCTATAACCATCCCTAAAATACATATATGTTCTAAGATTACTTACAGTAGATTTATTTGTTCTAAAAAACATAGGTTTATCTACATAAAGTGTATCATTGGTTGGTTCTTCGTATAAAAATAAACCAGTTCTTTCAGCGTATTCTTTTGGTGTTTCTTCTAATACTATTCTATTAAGAAACTCTCCATCATAACCAACACTCGAAATTTTTCCTACATAATCAGCGTATCTTTTTACTTCTTCAAAAGTTGTTACTGTGTCTTGTCTTGCTTGTAAATCTCCTAAATCATACTCATCAGTTATATAAAAATAACCTGCTAAATCATTTACAGTACCATCTAAATCACCCCAATCACTAATATAATTCCCAATCTGGGTGCTTGTTATACTATAAGCGGAACTGGCTAAGATACCATAATCATCCCAATTCATAGTCAGACCATTAATATCTTTAAAGTTTCTTAATACGTCTCTATTTTTAACCCACCACTCTTGAGCCATATTATGATATTCTACCTCTACGGAGTTATCATGATCCCTTGCTAGGTGCTGCAATTCTTCCCACATATCAATGATAGGAGTTATATGGTTCTGTTGAATTGCCTGTTTTAAAGACATTCCAACCACCAAATCATTAACTATAAACACCCCACTTGCATCTCGTTGTAATACACCAAGATTAGGAAGCCAAGAATCTGCAGTTCCATCATATATCCATTGTGCCAAATCACTAATTGTTCCTGTTTGAGATCCCACGGGTGGTATGAGTGGTCTTGCCTCTACTTCAGTTTTCGTTACAATTTCTGTCTTTGGTACTTGTTCAACTGTAGTAACAAACATATCCCTTAATATAACACTTGTAGTTCCTTCAACATAAGATTTATCAAATTGTTCTCGTGTAACTACGTTAGTGGGGGAAGCCGTACCAAACTCTATAGAATTATCTCCATGTGCTATTTGTCCAGATTTTACTCCTATTCCAGATGAACCAAAGTTTTGTTCTGTTATTAGGTCTATATCGTCTATCTTCTGAGATAACGGACTTTCAGTTCTTAAATAATATGTATAAGTTGGATTAAATAATATTTCTGTTTCTTCTAAATACTTTTCATTAGTAATATCTATATTTGGTGATATAATAATCTCATCTCTAAGTGTATTAATATTATTAATCTCTAATCCCGCATCAACCGAACCCAATATGGTGGTCTCATCTAACACATCCTTATATATATTACCATCTTCTGTAGTTGTAGTGGGGCCAGAATAAAATTCACCGCTTAGATCAATTGAACGAGCACCTGGTAATCCACTTTTTCTTCTTAAAAATTCATATTGAACATTATAAGTTCCTTGATCGAATCCCAATCCTCTCAATTGATTTCCAATATTAAAGATGACTTTACCATCTGAATCTAAATCAAAAGTATTCGAATTTAAAAATTGTGATATTAAAACATTTCCGCCCGCATCGGTTACTGTAATTTTTGCAAAATCATTTGAAATGGGTGGTGTGTTAACTGGTATATTTAAATCAGTAAAAGAGGCACCAAACCCCGTTGAGACACTCGACTTAAGTTTACCTTGGGATAAATTTTGAAGATCTTCTTGTAATAAAATACTTGACATTAGAAGTTTTCGAAGGTTATATTAATATGTAATGGTATTAAATCTTCATCTATATCTGGTATAGTGTTTGGAACTACAACCTTTTGCCAATTTGTATCAAAATTTTCCCCACTTCCAGAACCAAAACATAATAATTGTCCTGAATCATTTTCTATCGTGGGATAATGAGTATCTTGTTGGCCAGTTTCTTCTATATAGTTATCAACATACGTCATCATTTTATCAAAATTATCTGAAAATTGTTTTTGTTTTAATGAACTATATAATGGAACATTAGGTAATTCACTTTGTTTATATGGCATTATTTCTCAACCTTAAATGTAAAGTCGTTATCATAAATATCACTAATCTCATTAGCAGTTCCACTATCAATAACCAATTTATATAATAGTTTATAATATCTCTCTGCTTGTAATCCATTTAACCAAAGATTAAAATAATGCCCAGATCCACCACAACTCACTGCTGTATATTGGTCGAATGGTATTATAGTTTCTTCAGTTAGTGCATCTTTAACAGAATAGAATAAAGTCCCACTTGGAAATGCATTTATTTGTAATGTGCGTGGTGTAGTTTCATAAGTTTTTGTAGGATATCTTTCTCTACCAACTAATCTAAATTTTATTTTTGAATTTTCTTTATATGAATCTCTCATACCTTTCATATAAAAAACTACATCGTCTAATTGAGAACCACTCATTACATTTACAGAACTGGCTGTCATCGCCGTGTTATCATATGAAAAATCTTTCCAAGCTACTTCTAACTTTGGTTGATATATTGTATTGGTATCTCTTGAAAAGAATTTAAATTGACCATATTCAGATGAGTCTCCTTCGGGACAATTTGAATCATCATTACCAACACTACCACTTCTTTTTATAATAAATCCGTTGTTTGGATAATCTGAACTTGATTGAAGTAATGTAGTAATAGGTTCAGTAACATTCATTCTCATATCTGTACTACCATAATCAAAAGATTGAGATGCTACATATCCATATTCACTCCAAGTTCCGCCAGAAAAATTAGTTTTTGTCATACCAGCAGTACCGGAGTCTGTAAGAGTGACACTTGTATTTCCAACAGTACCAGCAGTAGCTTGAGTAGCCGTAACAACTGCTCCAGCCGCCGTAGCGGTAAATCTAGTTCCCGCTGGCCCCGATGAAGTATTAATAACATTCATTAGGTTAGTTGCGGTTTGGTTATTTGAAGTTGCGGATTCCCATGTACCATTGACCGAACTTTGGTCACCATTAGTAAAGTCATAGTTAGTACCATCTGCAGCAATCAAATTCACTTTATCACCAGCATTGAGTTCGGTGTAATCTGAAATGGTTATTGTTGCAGTTGCACTATCTAATGCACTTCCACTATACCAAGTTCCACCTGTATTATTGCTACCACTTATCCATTGAGTGGCATCATTCTGTCCAACTCTATATTTCCAACTAACACCCTCGGTTGTTTCTGGGTCATCATGAAAAGTACCTTCACCCGCTGTCCATGATTGTGAAACAATATGTGCGTATAAAAGTTGTGAAGTTGAAGTTAAACCCGTAGATCCTGCATCATAAAGATTTAAATAATATTTTGCAGTAGAGGGTATTAATCCATCCGAAATAAAATTTGAAATCTCTGTTAAATCAAATTTAATTAAAGCTCGAGATACATTGATAACCGAAGCGTTATCATTCATATCTTTACGAACTTCTAATATTTCATCTAATCCAGTATTTCTACTTTGTGTTGCACTACCCTCATAAAGTGTAGCGTCTGCATCTGCGTATATAAAATAATGCATTTAATTATCTCCTAATATACATCACCAACTATTTTACCCTCAATATCTACATTTGGAAATCTAATTTCAAATATTGATGGGTCTTTAGCTGGAT
>Ga0080013_1004544_pt1 | contig 13596 bp, 15 predicted proteins | sample ETNvirenome_6_85_FD_69236 | JGI IMG/M metagenome (GOLD analysis project Ga0080013, IMG submission 69236) | Marine viral communities from the Pacific Ocean - ETNP_6_85 (SPADES assembly) (version 2) | ecosystem: Environmental > Aquatic > Marine > Oceanic | place: Pacific Ocean | collected 2013-06-19 | reverse complement strand
TGAAGAGGTAGGCAAACGCATTAAAGAAATTCGCGCCGAGTTCAAGAATAACCGTGATAAAGTGATCGACGGAAACGATCCCGGCGAATGAAAGGGTGAGCACGTTGTTATACAGTATCACAAACCTTATTACATACCTGCAACAATAGCCGAGAGAAAGATTAAATCTATCCCAGAAGTAAACTGGGAATTGCGAATACCTAGAAGCAAGGTTGGAATAGTTATAATAAGGCGACCCGCGTCACGCGGGGGCGATATCATAATAAGGTAACCAACGAGGGTCGTATGGAAATACGGCCCTTTTTTTTCTATAATTGTAGAACTATGATATTCCTTGATCCTGAGAATACACCCAAGGTACTCGAAGAGGATGATAGCGTTCCAATGTTTAATTATTTGGAGATTGAAACCCAAGCCGATTGTAATAGAAGGTGTCCCACCTGTTTGCGACAAAGCTATATTAACAAAGATAACCTCACGCATAAAGGGCGAATGCCTGTTACATCAAAGATCGGTACGGGATTAAAAATGCCTTTAGATGTATTCAAAAGTATCATAGATCAATCCGTAGAGATGGGATTTACGGGGAATGTCAATTTGCAACATTTTAACGAGCCGCTCTTAGACGAGAGGCTTGCAGAGTTAGCTTCGTATGTTAAAAACAAACCTACGATTGAAGAGGTGCACATATGTACTAATATGGATTTAATTACAGAGGCAACAGCTAAAAGCTTGGACGGGGTGATTGATGAATTTACCGTTTCTCTTTATATGTCCCGAGAAAAACAACTAGAGAGGGAGCCGTGGATACAGAGTTTGTTTGAAAAGAGTCGTTTGGTTTTTAAAGGTCCAGACCACGTTATTACCCACTATAGTCCCTCAGATTTTGTTTCTACAACGGTAACAAAGGATTTATATGACTACAGTGGAGGCCGAAAAACGGACGCCACTAATCTAGGAGAGGTTATTCAAGAAGTATCTGAGCGGCGTTGCGTTAATTATACCCATATGCTTATCATAGCTTACGATGGCACAATCCTTCATTGTTGTGATGATTATGTTGGGCATTTTGGACTTGGTAATGTGAACTCTATGTCATTGAAAGACATATGGGAAAGTGAAACGCATAGAAGGTTAGTTGAGGACCTTTCTCATGCTGGAGGAAGAAAAAAGTATTCATATTGCTCAAATTGTCCGCGATACTAAGGGTTCTCTAGAAATACCGCCCCTTTTTTGTACTATCTATTAGATTTATGAGCACCATTGTTTGTGGGTCGAAAAAATACGATCATTTTAGTTTTGATAAGTTAGTAGATGGTTTTAGCACCATTGTGCGAACAGGTTTTTTGCTACCAAATAATAATTACGGCACAAGGGCTGCCACCTATCAGATGCTAAACGGTCATGATTATGAATACTATAAAAACAAAGTTTCACTCGACGCATGGATCGATCGTTATGCAGACAATTTCGGTATTGATATTAATCATCTTAAGAATTTTTATGAATACATTAAAGTTGATACCGTAAAGTTTATACCACATCATCTCGGCCCTCATACGGATTTGATGAAAGCTATTTTAGTAGAGAACCGTATTGATCTTAAATTGCACAAAGAGCTAAAATGTGGTTTTGGTTATATAGCGGAATCCTTATCACGGTTTGTCTTTCAGGGCCTGCTCGACTATGAAAAAAAAATAATTAACAAAAAAGAAAAGCCCTTTATGGTGGGGTTTTCCCTTAAGGAAGAGGATTTTGCAAAACATGTTTATAATACTCGCGCCAAAGAAAAACTTTTTAATTGTCATGATGAACATGTTGAGATGGTTTTAATCAAAAAGCTTCATGAGGCCAATTTGGTTGATGCTACTTTTTGTGCCATCGAGGACTCAGCTTCTCTGAAAGTTGACTCTTCTTTACTTACTCCGACTCAGGAAGCATTAGATATACTGGAGGCTACGTATAAATGAATTTATGAATACTATAAAAACAAAGTTTCACTCGACGGGCGAGGATACCTCGCAATATGTACACGCTGTAAAAACGCAAGGTTTTTGTTTAATTAAGAATTGGTTTACACAGGAACAAGTCAAAGAGATAACAGAAGAATTGGAAAGCCTGTATAAGCGCGTTCCTCAAGGAGGGTCAGCAGTGGTAGAGCACGCATTTCAAGTTACGCATGGAGATTTTGCCCAAGGTAAAGATTTAATCCTGCGTCCACCCGCTTATTCTTATATTAAAAATATTCAAAAATACATTATGAATAGTCAACCACTGAATGATGTATTGGACGAACACTACGGCAAAGGATGTCAAAGATTTTTACAAACCTTCTCTACCATGGAAAACACTGTGGTAGACAAGAAAGACTTAGCGCGTCATAGCTGGATGCACGTTGATCCATTTGCATCCCTCAAGTTTGCCTTTTTTCCTTATGGTTCTACAGCTAAAACTGGTGCGCTACGCGTTATTCCCAACTCACGACAAGAAGGTGCTACTATACGTCAACACTTTATGAAGACGGAAAATCCTCTTAGCAAAAACCCGCAAGGACTACGAGGCGGAATTGCCCATCGTCTTATTGATTTTCAAAAAGAGTGCCCCGATCTGGTTACAAGAAGAGAGGAGGAGGCTGTTTTTATCGAAGCCTCCCCTTGTGATTTGGTGATTGTAGACACGGATGTGTATCACACTGGAGGAGAGATGAAAGAACAAAACAAAACTAGAATGGCTGTTTATATACACAATCGACCTTAATCACCATATGTACATTATATCCGAAATAGGGATCAATCATAATGGGGATATTGACTTGGCTAAAGAGTTAATGCGCCAATCAGCTGACGCCAAAGCTCATGCCGTCAAATTTCAAAAACGAACCGTAGAAAAAGTATACACAAAAGAGGAGCTTGACAAGGCTCGTGGATCACCATGGGGAAAAACTAATCGTGATCAAAAATTAGGCTTGGAATTTTCCGTAGCTCAATACGAAGAACTGAAAACTTATGCTACCGATCTTGGCTTAGATTTTATTATGTCGTGTTGGGACATGAACAGTATAGAAGATGTCGAAAAATTAGATGTTCGTTACCATAAGGTAGCGTCAGCGTTGGCTACTGATCGTAAGTTTTTACAACGTATTAATGCTACCGGCAAGCCAGTTATCCTTTCGACGGGAATGTGTACAAGTGAGCAGATAGGTGCCGCTGTTTCTTTGTTAGACAATATTCAATATATACTTGCATGCACAAGTACTTATCCTACCGCCACCGAAGAATTAAATTTAAAACATATTGTAACCCTTAAAAAAGAATACCCTCGTCTCAAAATTGGATTTTCGAATCATTATGGTGGACATGATGCATGCGTAGGAGCCGTAGCGTTAGGCGCAGAGTGTGTGGAGTTTCATATTACTCACGATAGAAACGCTTATGGTTCTGATCAAGCTGCTTCTATAGAATATCCTCGGAGATTGGTTGAAGCTATAAATAATATGCAACTAATGTTGGGGGACGGTATCAAAAAGATTTATGACAGTGAAATTCCTATTGCACAAAAGCTGCGAAAAGTAGTTGATACATGAGCGATGTTGTTGCTATCATTCCGGCGCGAGGGGGAAGCAAGGGCATTCCTCATAAAAACATAATTGGATTTTGCAACAAGCCACTTCTTGTTCACAGTATAGAGCAAGCGTTGGGGTGCGCTAGTATAACCAATACCTATGTTTCTTCGGATTCGGAGAAAATCTTGGAGGTAGCCAAGGATAGTGGGGCGTTACCTATATGGCGCCCCCCTGAGATAGCGGGAGACACAGCCTCTTCTGAGGCCGCTCTTATTCACGCTATTAGGAGCATAAAAAAAAAGCCTAAGATTGTTGTTTTTTTACAACCTACTTCTCCCCTTAGAACTTCGGTTCATATAGACAATGCTTTGCAAAAGTTTATAGACGATGGTGCGGATTCTTTGTTTTCTGCGGTGGACGCCGGGGATTTGTGCGTATGGGAATCGGTAGTTCCTCCCCGAAGTATTACTTATGATTATCAAGAGCGCAAAAGAAGACAAGAGTTTCCTTCTTGTATCGTGGAGAATGGCTCCATATATATTACCAAAACAGATATGTTGTTAGAGACAAAAAATAGATTGTGTGGAAAAATTTCACATTACCTCATGGACAAATGGAGTATTCATGAGATTGACGTTTTCGAAGACGTGGCTTTATGTGAGGTGCTGATGAAAAAATTTATATGATGAACGAGAGGCAGGTTTACTATAATGGTCAGTTTGTTCCTGAACGAGAGGCAAAGGTTTCTATTTATGATTCTTCTTTGATGTTTGGAGACATGGTTTTTGAAATGACGCGTTCTTTCAATGGGAAGCAATTTAAATTGAGAGAACACTTGGAGCGTTTGTACGCGTCTATGAAATATCTTCATATTGACATAGAGATGAGCTTGGAACAAATGGAAGAGGCTGTGTATGAGACGATAAAAATCAACGAGCCCTTTTTTGAGGATACTGATGAGCATCGAATGATGATTGATGTTTCCCGAGGCTTGTTGTCGATTTATGAAGATGTCGTAGGGGTGCATAAAGGTCCCAACGTTATTATCGCAGCTTTCCCTCTCAAGTGGACAGTTTCTTCCATGGGACCGTTGTTTGATACAGGGATTAATGCCGTTATACCATCCCAGCGGGTTATTCCTTCTTCCCTTTTAGAGCCTAAAGTGAAAAATCGAAGCAGAATACATTATTTAATGGCAAACATCCAAGTTTCTCAATATGCAGGTTCAAATAATTGGGCGCTTCTTTTAGATAATGATGGTTTCATAGCGGAAGGCAGCGGGGACAACTTTTTTATTGTTAAAGATGGTGAAATCATTACGCCTGAAGGGAGAAATATTTTGCGCGGAGTAAGTAGGGCGTATATTTTCGAATTAGCTTCTCAGTTAGGCTTGGTTTGCAAGGAGAAAAACATTGAACCATATGATGTTTTAAATGCCAACGAAGCTTTTATGACGGGAACTCCTTTTTGCATGTTGCCAGTTTCTAGTTTAAACGGACAACAAATTGGCGATAAACCCATGGGAGAAGTAACGCAACTATTATTAGACACATGGGGTGATAATGTTGGTTTAAACATAGAAGAACAAATTAAAATGTATTCTCAAGAAACAGTTAAGCCCAACATATCTCCTTACCAATTTAACCATACAAATCAATGATAGGAATCATACAAGGGCGCCTTTCCCCTCCTATAGAAGGATTTCAAGAAACACCTAAAAAATGGAAAGCAGAATTTGAGTTGTTGGAAACCTTGGGTATACCGCATATAGAGTGGGTTTTAACTAGCTTAGATAATCCACTGTTTAAGGAAAATTTGAGGTCTTATCCAATTAGTTCGGTATGTGCTGATCACGTTATCACGAAACAAATTTTTAATAAAACATTTTTAAGCCAAGCATTAGAGCCTGTTTGTGTCGCTGCGTTAAAAAATAATATTCCTAATATCACTGTTCCTTTATTGGAGGAGAGCTCTGTTGAAAAAAAGGCACAAAGAAGCGAGTTTATTGGCGGATTTCTTCCCATCGTAGATAGTTATCCTTCTTTGAATTTTTCCATCGAAGCCGAATTAGAAGCTGGTGATTTATTAGAAATAGCGAGCCTGCGAGATAATATCTTCGTGACTTATGATACTGGCAATATTACATCTTTTGGGGTACCTCATGATGAGTATATCGCGGCTCTGAAAAAGAAGATTGATAACGTCCACCTGAAAGATCGCACCTTTAGCGCTCAGACGGTACCCCCTTTTGAGGGGGATACAGATTTTGAGTTGATTTTTGAAACACTTAAAAACATAGGCTATAAAGGGCGTTACACTCTGCAAACAGCCCGAGAAAAAACCGGAGAAGAGATAACGACCGTTACTAGACATTTACAACTATTTATCGATGCACTGAATGAAAAACTTATTTAACCTACAAGGAAAAATGGCTCTTATCACAGGAGGAGGAGGCCTTTTGGGGCCACAGCATGCAGAGGCCATTATTGAATGTGGTGGTCGCGTAGTTTTGGCGGATTGGCACGAAGAGAGGGCTCAAGCAAAAGCAAAACACCTAAACGAAAAGTATGGTCAAGGTTATATTACACAAGCATGGGCTGAACGCATGGACGTTACAAGTAGACAATCAATAGAAAAGGTGGTGGAGAAGTATAACGTCGATATCCTTATTAATAATGCCGCTAAAGACCCCAAGGTGAAAAAAGAGGGGGGGTTAACGCCGGACTCTCGATTTGAAACTATGACAGAAGATTATTGGAAAGAAGGGTTGGACGCTGCTGTTAACGGGACTTTTTTATGTTCTCAGGTAGTAGCCAATCAAATGTTAAAAAGAGAAGGGGGTGTGATCTTGAATATAGCTTCGGACTTAGGGGTTATAGCTCCCGACCAGAGAATATACAGAAAAGAAGGAATAGAGGAAAATGCTCAAAATGTTAAACCTATTACTTATTCAGCGGCAAAATGGGCCATTATAGGGATGACAAAGTATCTGGCGGTTTATTTTGCTAAGCGTGGTATCCGTGTTAACTCATTAAGCCCTACAGCTGTTTATAATAATCATCCGGACGAGTTTGTTAGCAAATTGACAAATCTTATTCCCATGGGTCGCATGTCCAATATCGATGAGTATAAAGGGGCCATTGCTTTTTTGTGTTCTCAAGCTAGCAGTTATATGACAGGAGAAAATTTAATTATTGATGGGGGAAAAAGCGTGTGGTAGAAAAATTTATTTTGTGGTTAGGGAGGTATTGTGGATGAAAATAGCTTTATGCTTATCTGGAATAATTGGTGGTTTTGGTGGGAGAGACGGTGTGGGGGAAAAGATACCGGTGGAGCTTTGTTATGAAGAATGGTCCAAGGCTTTACTGGACCATTACGACACCGATGTTTTTCTTCATTCTTGGTCAGTAGAAGACCAAGAAAAAATCATTAATAATTTTAAACCTACAAATTTTCTGTTTGAAGAGCAGAAGGTTTTCATGCCAAAATTCTCTGACTATCATCACAAGGCTTCCACATTAGAAGATTTAAAAAAAGATATCCGTTATAGAGAAATAGCCCTTGAATATAGTGTTGATGCTCTGTGGAACCACATGGACTATATGATGTACCAAACCCATAGTAAGTATTTTGCTAACAAACAAGCTGTAAAATTAAAAGCAGATTACGAAAAAGAAAATAATTTTAAATATGATTTGGTCATTCTTAGCCGCTTTGATATGCATTTTAACAAAGTATTTGATTTTGCGAATTTTGAAAAAAGTTGTTTTTATGTATCACCGCGAACTGACTTTGGCGTCAAAAGAAAAGATTACGATATAGCGGTTCATGATTTATTCTTTTTTTCGAATTCAGATAATATGGATTTATATAGCAAACAGTATGATGAGATATATACGCTGTGTATAAGCCAACCACATGCGGCTAAAGAAATGGTTGATAAAATATGCAAAAAAGAAAATATTAGACATTTTTGGGATTACCAATCAGATTATAATACAATACGTCAAACTTATAGCCCAGATATAATTAAAAAATATAAATGAAATCAACTAGAAAAACTATATTTTGTGATATCGATGGCACCCTCCTAAAGCATATACCCCCCTCCGACCTTCCAAAAAAATTAGACCAAACCTTAGTGTTGCCGGAGACACTACAAAAAATAAAATACTGGGACTCACAGGGCTACGATGTAATTTTGACCACCGGACGAAGGGAGAGCCTTCGGAAAATTACCGAAAAACAACTACTGGATACGGGAATCGTATACGACAAGCTATTGATGGGGCTAGGTCCGGGAGAGCGTATTATTATAAATGATAAGAAAGCAGACGGCACAATAGCTGCTTGGGCTATGACGCCACAAAGAAATTCAGGTATCGGGGAGTATAATTTTTCTAATTTAAGTGAAATTTCTAAGCAATATTTTTACCTTTTTTCGAGTAAAGATATTAAGGGCATCCAAAAACTTTTTGCCAAAGATATAGTGCTGGAGGACTGGGAGGGAAGGGTTGTCGGCTATAATAATGTTAGCAGTAAAGTTTTGCAAATTTTTCATAGCGTAGAAAATTTGAACGTGGAAATAAAAAGCATCTCTCACGTAAATAACACTACCTACGGAGAGATAATTGTGCAAATTGATTCCCAGCAAATACCTGTTTTAGATGTCATTAGCTATGATGCCGAATCCAAAATTTCTTATATAAAAGCCTATAGATGCGCATGAAAAAAAATTGTCATAGCTTTGCTGAGTACCGACGTCATTGTGCTTTTTGTCACAAAAAGGACAATGATGAGGCGCTGTTTGCTGTGAAAGATTTTCCAGTTTTCATGGGGTGCACAGACGAACCCCTTGCAGATGATCTTTCGGCAGATATGTCTTTTGCCATATGTAAAAATTGCGGCGGAGTGCAACTCAATCCTTTTATGTTGCCGTCTATGGTATATAAAAAACCACATGGGTCAGGAACTATAGGTAAATCATGGGGTACTCACCACAAAGAATTTGCGCGTTTTATTTCAAATTACCAACCAAAAGAAGTGTTCGAGATCGGTGCTAGCCATGACTCTCTAGCTAAAAATTATCTTAAAATAAATGCAAATATTGTTTGGACCATATTAGACCCCAATCCACCAAAACAAAAAAACACAAAACTAAAATATCAAAAAGGTTTTTTTGGTTTTTCCTACGAAAATACTAAAAAATACGATTGCTTGGTTCACTCTCATACTTACGAACATTTTATAGATGTGCAAAGTATAACACATAAGTTTTTCAATCTTCTTAATGAGGACGGTATAATGATTTTTTCCATCCCAAATCTTCAGTCTCACTATGATTATTTGTACACAAATGTTATGAATTACGAACACACAGTTTTTTTATCAGAGATGATGGTAGATATGGTTTTAAAAAATAACGGTTTTGTGATTGAAGATAAAAAATACCATCAAAATAATCATTCTATATTTTATGCATGCAGAAAAAAAACCTCTTTAAAACGAAACTTATCTTATAATTTTTATAATATTAATAAACAATGTTTATTATCGTGGTATGGTTATCATATTGATCTAATAAAAAATCTAAACAATGAAATCGATAAGGTCGACGGAGATTTGTTTTTATTTGGTGCCCATGCGGTGTCGCAACTTCTTATTTCTTTTGGATTGGATACAAATAAAATTAGATATGTGTTAGATAACGATATAAACAAGCATGGCAGTAGGTTGTATGGAACAAATCTTATATGTAAATCACCTCAAGAAGCGCTTCTGTGCAAAAGCCCTACTATTATTTTGAGAAGCGGTGTGTTTTCTGGCGACATATCCGAAGGTATTATTAATACTATCAACAAAGATACTAAATTCATCAATGGGCACATATGACATGGCAAAAAAGAATAAAACAAACATAGATAAACCAGAGGGGGTTGTTACAACTACCATCAATAAAAAGGATATATTTTCGATTATTAAAAAATATAATGACGCCGATGAGTTTGATGAGTATCGTCGCCTTTGGAACGAATCTTATAAATTAGGGGAAGTATCTGATTATCCTATTCAATTAGATTTCGAATTAAACTATTCTTGTAATTTTAGATGTCCTATGTGCACATGGAGCGAAGAATCGACAGAGGGAATGGGAAAAGACACTTGGTTTAGTTTTGATGTTTTTAAAGAAGTGATCGACGATGGTGTCCCTAAAGGCCTGAAAGTTGTTAGAATGAACTACATTAACGAGCCTCTTATAAGGCCAGACATATGCAAGTTCATAAAATACGCACGCGAAGCCGGAGTGTTAGATATATATTTCAGCACTAATGGTTCGTTGTTAAACAATAGCATCTCTAGAAAGTTAATAGAATCCGGATTGACTAGGCTGCAAGTATCTTTGGATGCCATCACTGAAAAAACATACCAAACAATTAGGGTTAGTAAATTTTCGCTAGCTGAAGTATCACAAAAAATACATAAATTTATAAAAATTAGAAACCAAGAATATGAATCTGAATTACCAACAGTTAGGGTTAATTTTGTCAAGACCGATTTAAACGCTTCCGAATTAAAGGATTTTATATCTTATTGGGGGGGCGCGGTTGACTCTATAGGGATACAGGATCTAGTCAATATCATTAAGCCCAATAAGGATGAAAAAATATCAAGTGTTAAATCATTCAAATGTTCGCAGCCTTTTAATCATTTGGCTGTTAGATACAATGGCCAGATATTGCCTTGTTGTACATTTTTTGGGGCAGAGTTACCAATTTCGCAGTTGAAAAGTTTGCGGCATCCTCATGAAAGTTTTTCTAAAAAAAAGAATATTGCCGCGAAGCAATCGCCCTTAAAGGGTGCCACCGGCGATGCAACGTTGCTGTCAAGAACGATTCAGGAGGCTTGGAAATCGCCCGACATAGAGTTTCTTCGCGATATCCACAGAAAAGGTGAGTATTGGCGGCATCCGGTTTGTAAAAAATGTGTAGAGTCAACATCTCAGCACGATGAGACACAAGGATAAAAATGAATACAGTAAAAAAACCTTGGGGTACATATAAAAATATTTTAGAAGAAGATTTTTGTAAAGTGAAAAAGATAACCATTAGTCCGGGACAGGCACCAAGTTACCAATATCATTTTAAGAGAAGTGAAGTTTGGGTGGTCGTGCAGGGTAGCGGTGAGTTTAAGCAGGACGATATTGTTCGCCTTGTACAATATGGTGACGTTTTGATAGTTCCCGTTCAATCTAAGCATCAAGTCAAAAATACAGGTGAAGAGGATTTGGTTTTTATAGAGGTTCAACACGGGGAATATTTTGGCGAAGACGATATAGTGCGTTTAGAAGATAACTATGGGAGAATATAAAGTATTAATCACTACTAGCGGGTTAGGTTCTCGGCTTGGGGACCTCACGAGTTTTACTAATAAAGCTTTGGTTAGGGTGGGAGACAAGCCGTCTATTAGTCACATTATAGAAAACTATGATGAAGACATAGAAATAGTTGTTACAGTTGGCCATTATAAGAATCATGTGGTTGATTTTCTTCAGTTAGCTTATCCAGAAAGGAAGTTTACATTTGTCGAGGTGGAGAAATTTAAAGGAGAAGGTAGTAGCTTGGGCCTCTCCATGTTTTGTGCCCGGGAGCATCTTCAATGTCCTTTCGTATTTAATGTTTGTGACGCTCTTGTTAAGGAGGGGGTTCGGGCCCCTAATGTTAATTGGGTGGGAGGATGCTTAAAGCAAAATAATTCTCAGTATAGGGCTATAGTAAGCCAAGGTGAAAATTTTCATAAATTTAAAGAGAAAGGGGAATCCCGGGAGGGTGATTTAGCTTATGTGGGGCTATGCGGAATTAAAGATTATGATCTTTTTTGGGATGAATTAGAATTTTTGACCAACAATGAAACGAGGTTAGACATATCCGATTGTCATGTTATCAATAGGATGGCATCAAGCGGCACACACTTTGAAATAACCAACTGTAAGACTTGGCTAGACACTGGCAATACGGCGGAACTTCACGCTAGCAGATCTAAGCTTCATTCAGAAATGTCGGTTCTCGATAAGGTGGATGAAAATATTTTCATGATAAACGATTCTGTCATTAAATTTTTTCATAACAAAAATATCTCAAAAAAACGAGTTTCCAGAGCCAGCGCTCTCCAAGGGATTGTTCCAAAAATAACAGGTCATCAAAATAATTTTTATAAATACAAAAAAGTTGAAGGAGAGCTTTTCTCGAGAACAGTAACCGAAAAAAGCTTTGATTCTTTTTTAGAGTGGTGCTTTGGTGATCTTTGGCAACCCACAGCGACGCCCAAAAATTTTGAAGAATCGTGTGCTAGTTTTTACTTCGATAAGACCCAAGAAAGATTATTAAAGTTCCACCAGATTACGGGATTGACAGACAAAAAAGAAACCATCAATAATCTAGAGTGCAAGCCTGCTAAAGAGGTATTGAGCGCATTAAAAAAATATAAGCTAGAAAAAGGGACCCCTTGCAAGTTTCATGGTGACTGTATTTTAGACAATGTTATAGAAACAGAGGGACAGTTTACGCTTATCGACTGGAGGCAAGACTTTGCGGGAGGGGAAATTGGGGATGTGTATTACGATCTAGCTAAACTTAATCATAATTTAACTTTTAATCATGACTTGGTGGCTGCTGGCCATTATAGCGTCGACTTCTTGAGGTCTATTCATAATGAACATTTTTTGCGGCCCACGGGCATTAAGGTTGACATATTGCAAAGCAATAGGTTATTACGGTGTAGGGAGGTATTGTATAGTTTCATGTTACGGCATGGATATGATGTGAAAAAAGTTGAAATTTTAACTTCTTTAATTTGGCTCAACATGGCTCCTCTTCATGACGGGAATCTTAAGTTTTTTTTATTTTATTTCGGCAAATTTTATTTAAATAAATATGTACCCTAAATTATATCTTGGGCCAATGAGTAAAAATATAGTGGATTCCGCTATAGAGGTGGATTTAGACTTGGGCTTTATACCTTCTAGGAGACAACTGGACCATAATGGTGGGTATGTTAATCATTGGAACACTCAGGGGTTTGTAGAATACGTAAGAAGTCGATCCAACAAGATCCTTATTCAAAGAGATCACGCAGGTCCGGCTCAAGGTCGTCAAGAAGATGACGGTTATGTATCTTTGAAACAAGATTGTAAATGTTTGGATTTAATTCATATCGACCCGTGGAAAAAATATCCTAAATATCAAGAAGGCCTTAAGCGAACAATTGATATGATAGAATTTTGCTTTAAAGAAAACCCTCAGATAGAATTTGAGGTTGGTACGGAGGAGGCAATCAGAGAATTTAACCCTCAAGGAATAAACAGCTTGATCAATGATCTTCAAGATAAATTAAAGGAAGAGATTTTTGCTCAAATTAAATACGTAGTAGTACAGTCCGGCACCGCGTTGCACGCAAACTCTAATACAGGGGTATACAGCCCTGATCGGATGGCGGCAATGATCTATATAGTGAAATCATGGGGCCTTTTATCTAAAGAACATAACGCTGATTATATCCCCACTAAACTTGTTAAGGAAAAGATGTCTCTAGGTTTAGACTCGATAAATATAGCGCCTGAATTGGGCCTTCTAGAAACTGAAACGTACATTAGTAACATAGGTGACGACAAAAAAACTTTAGAAGAATTTTGGGAAATTTGTTATCATTCCAATAGGTGGAAAAAATGGGTGAATAATAATTTTGATCCTTTCAAGCAGAAATTAGACCTAATTAAAATTTGCGGACATTATGTTTTATCTGATCCTCGGTTCATAAAAATAAAATCGCAATTTATGGGTATTGAAGACCAAATCAAAAATAATATAAAAAACAAAGTGCATGAACTTTTTGATGCCTTACAATAAAATATTGTAATTTGAGGCTGCCTTTTTTCACTTTATGTGTAATATATTAGAACAACGTATTACCTGCAAGACGGTAACGGAGGATAAGACGAGTTCCTCACCAATCACAGACCGGTCGTGATTTTTCTTTCT
>Ga0080013_1004543_pt1 | contig 13598 bp, 19 predicted proteins | sample ETNvirenome_6_85_FD_69236 | JGI IMG/M metagenome (GOLD analysis project Ga0080013, IMG submission 69236) | Marine viral communities from the Pacific Ocean - ETNP_6_85 (SPADES assembly) (version 2) | ecosystem: Environmental > Aquatic > Marine > Oceanic | place: Pacific Ocean | collected 2013-06-19 | reverse complement strand
AAATTAAATGATGATGCATTGCAGATTGTAGAACAAATCTTACCATATTTTCAACCATCTTATAATGTTACAGTAGAATTGGTTAGTACTATAAAAGAGAAAAGGGATATTCCCATTATTCTTGAAAATATAACAATGCAAGATGATTATGAAGGAAATTTTGATTCAAGAAGAGTTCTTTATTATACTCTAAGATTTACTGCAAAAACTTATCTATTCGGTCCTGTCTCTACTGCTACCGACGATATCGTCAGGAAGGCAAGTGTTAGATATCTTTCTGGAGATACAAAGTCTACGGCAAGAGATGTTACTTATTCAACTGAACCAAGAGCAGTTAAAGATTATACTGCTGATATACTTACTCAATTATCAGAAGATCTGATTACCGAAGATGGTAAACCTGTGCCAAGAGTATTGAATGTTGATGACGCATCTGGTATTATTGTTAGTGGGGTAAATAATGTTTATATTGATGTTGATGGAGAAGAAATGCTTGTTAAGTCTAAGACAGGTAATAAAGTTACAGTTGAAAGGGGACGAGATGGAAGTACAATTGTTGATCATTTGAAGGGTGCAGCAATTAAGAGCATTGATTCCGCAGATAATTCTTTAGTTGTAGAGGGTGATGATTTTGGATTTAGTGGAACTTATACATGAAAATGGCAAATAAATTAAATGATACCTTTAATATTACTCCTACTGAAATTGCAGTAGATGAAAGTGAAGTTGTTGTTGGAGTAGATAGAGAAAAACCTGATAGACTTACAAAAGATGATATTGAGAAGGATTATGAATACACAAGAGGTAATTTATATTCTATAATCGAAAAAGGTCAGGAAGCAATTAATGGTATTCTTGAATTGGCACAGGAAAGTGAGATGCCCAGAGCATATGAAGTTGCCGGTCAGTTAATCAAGAGTGTTTCTGATGCAACTGATAAGTTAATGGATCTTCAGAAGAAACTGAAAGATGTTAATGAAGAGCAGCAATCAAAAGGACCAAATACTGTTAATAATGCACTCTTTGTTGGGTCAACTGCCGAACTACAAAAACTATTAAAAAGTGGATTAAAAGATACTTCTAAATAGTAGAGTGGAGAGAAATCCCAAAGTACCAAAGTTGCTAATAGTATGTCGGACCAATTACCGTCTATAGATGATTTTGCTGAAGATTTAAGTGAATTGCCGTCATCTGAAGAGTTTATAAAAGAAGATTTACCTTCTATAAAACTTAATGTAAATGATTTTGAAACAAAAGTTGATATTAAAAATTTAAATATAGAAGAAACTAAATAGTTAAAAAAATCATGGCAGCAACTCCTGTTATTAACATAGTTATCCCACAAGGAAGTGATTTTGTAGAATCCTTTCAATCTAAGGAGAATGATGGATCTGCATCAAATCTTTCCTCATATGTTGGAAGTGCTGAAATAAAAAAGCATTACGATTCTACAACTTCATCTTCTTTTACAGTTAATATTGTTGGAATCACTGGAGAAGTATCTATTGCTATGACTTCTGGTAAAACAGCATCTCTAAAATCTGGCAGACATTATTATGATGTTAGATTAGTTTCTCCATCTGGATCAGTTTCAAGACTTGTTGAGGGTATGGCTATGGTAAAACCTGGTATCACTACGGATTAAAAAAACATGTCAGTAGTTAGAAAATCGTCATCAGCATCAAGAATAACAACTAAACCAGCTGCTAATGATATTAGTGTAGTATCTATTAGAAATCCTTCCAGAATGGAAGAGATGGGAGATACTGGTTTTGGAACACTTAATGAATCAAAAGATGGTATGGTAGTTTCTTATGATAATTCAACTGATAGATTTATATTAATATCACCTGATGATTTATTAGAAACAGCTGTAGAAGATAGTGATTTACCAGATACTTTTATTTCCACATTGGAATCTGAGATTGATTTGGGTCAAATTGATAATGTTGAGTTAGATGGGGGTGCGTGGTGACAACTAAAATAAGAAATTCTGATGATTGTAATTTTGGAGATTTAGATGCATCGAAATCAAAATATATGATGACTTATGAACATTCTTCTGGTGAATTTGTATTAAAAGATATTGATACTTTTCTTAATATATCATCAGCCACTTCGACAGTTATATCTGAAGTGCTTGATGTAATAGATATAAATAAACTTGAATTTAAGGGTCTTGAAGGTGGTACATTTACATAATTATAAATATATGTAGATAAAAACGTATAGTAGTGTAAGATGGCAGCTCCCGTAATTCAGCTAAAAAGGGGTCTTCTAGCAAATCTTCCTGGATTAAGAGCAGGAGAGCCTGGATTTGCTACCGATAGTTATGATTTGTATGTGGGTTTAACCTCTGAGACTTCAACTAATAAATTTTTAGGCTCACATAGATATTGGACAAAAGAAACCGCAACAACTGGCGGATCTGTGAATATTTTAGAAGGTACTAATAATGGTACACATTCTATTTCATTAAAGGCACCAGCTTCTTTAGCAGCTAGTCTTACTTATACCCTACCAGCAACTGATGGGTCTAGTGGTCAAGTTATAGCTACTAATGCTAGTGGAGTTTTATCTTTTATTGATGCCGCAGCTTCTCTTACTATTGCTGCAGGTAGTGGTAGTACTGATACAGTAGCTCTTTTAACAGATACTTTAACATTTGCGGGTACTGCGAATGAAGTAGATACGACAGTATCAAACAATCAAATTCAAATTGGACTTCCTGATGATGTAACCATAACTGGTGAATTAAATGCAAATGGGGATGTTAATTTAGGTAATGCTACATCAGATACTATCACTGCAACAGGTAGATTTGATAGTGATATTGTTCCATCCACTGATGGTGCTAGAGATTTAGGTGCATCTGGATTAGAATTTAAAGATTTATATATTGATGGAACTGCAAATATTGATAGTTTAACATTAGGTAGTGGTGAAACTGTTGTAAGCATTCTTGATGAAGATGCTATGGGAAGCGACAGTGCAACAGCACTGGTAACACAACAGTCAATTAAGGCATATGTTGATTCTCAAGTAACTGCCCAAGATTTAGATTTCCAAGGTGATAGTGGTGGTGCTCTTTCTATTGATTTGGATTCAGAAGCTTTAACTATTGCTGGTACAGCTAATGAGATTGAAACAGCAGGAGCTTCAAATACTGTTACTATTGGTCTTCCTTCTGCTGTAGTTGTTACAACTTCAATTGATGTACCAACAGTAGAAGTAACAAATGTAAAAGCAAAAGATGGTACAACCGCTATTACTATCACAGATAGTACTGGTGCTGTTGCTCTTAATCAGAATTTAACAGTTGCTGGTAATCTTATTGTTAATGGGTCTACTACTCAAGTAAACACAGATGTTACAACTATTGAAGATCAACTCTTAGATTTGGGTATGGTTGATGGTAGTGTACCATCCAGTGATCTTGATAAAGATATTGGTGTTCTTTTTAATTATTATTCAGGTTCTGCTAAGAAAGCAGCTGTTTTCTGGGATGATAGTACATCCCGCATTGTTGCAGCTTCTGTTGTTAGTGAAAGTGGTGGAGTATTAACAACAACCACATGTGCTGATTTTGAAATTGGTTCTTTATATGTTACTGGTTGTAATGGAACAACAGATAAAGTGATTGATTGTGCTTCTGGTGAAAACGTACTAACAAATATCACTCTTGATGGTGGGGCGTTCTGATAAGATTTAATTTCTAAATAGGGGAGCAATAGCTCCCTTTTTTTTATGACTGAACAAGATTTAAAATATTTATTGAGTGCATATCAGGCAAGATCTCAGGAGATGTTTGCTCAATTGGTCGCAGTTGAAGCAAAAAATATGCAATTGAATCAATTGGTAGAAAGTTTGAATAAAACAATAAAACAATTGGAATCACCAAAGCAGAAAAGAGGTTCTAAAACTACAGAAATTATTCCAAATGTATGATTAAAACTTAGAAGAAATTGTATAAATATAAAGAAGCTGTGTATATACATAGCATAAGGTAAATACCAGAAATGAGAGGATTGAATGGCTGACCCAAAGATCAGGCTTAAAAGGTCTTCTGTAGAGGCAAAAATACCTACAGCGGACCAATTGCCGTTAGGTGAAGTAGCTCTGAATACTTATGATGGAAAATTATATGCATCTAAAAATGTAGGGATAGGAACAACAGTATTTGCTGTTAATCCCTGGTCTGTAGGAGTAGGAACGAATAGTTATAATACTTATTTTACGAGTGGAAATGTTGGTATCGGTTCAACAAATCCAACAACAAGACTTGATGTTGATGGAAATGCTAATATTAGTGGTGTAGTAACAGCAACAACATTTAGTGGTTCTGCATCTAATATGACAGGATTGACTGGAGCATCAGCAGCAACTTATGGTAGTTCTACATTATCTCCAGTTATCACAGTCAATAGTGATGGGAAAATAACTGGTATCAGTACTGCCACTATTTCCGGTGGAGGAACAACTAGAACTGTTAATAGATACGTTGCTACCGCAAGTCAAACATTATTCCCGTCAACAGGAAGTGTAACTTATACTGTTGGATATATTGATGTTTTTATCAATGGTACTAGACTTGATAGCACTGAATTTACCGCAACAAATGGAACTAGCATTACACTAACAACAGGTGCAACCGTTAATGATATTGTTGAATTAATTGCATTTGAAAATGTCGATCTTTCTGGTGATGATCTTGGTGGTGCAAGAGATACTGCTACATTGACTACTAATTCAATTGCAAGTGGAATTACTACAACAGGAACTGTAACGTTATCAAAAACTGGTGTTTTGATTTCAGTTCATCCTGTTGGCATTTCATCTGGATGGTTAAGATTATACACTCGTTCAGATTTAGCAACTGCTGATGCAAATAGAGTTCGCACCGTCGATCCAGATCCTGGTTCTGGAGTTATTCTTGAAACCATAACTTCGGGAATTAGTACAGTGTATTTTTCTCCACAGACTATATTTGCTAGTGCAGAGGATACTCCTATAAATACATTTAACTACCGCTTTACCAAAGATGGTGGAGCTGGGATTACAACTTTCACTTTCAAATACGTATCCTTGGAGTCTTGATAAATGACCGCAACAATTACAGTAACTAGTGCAGATTATAATTATTATTCATCAGCTGCCAATTTTAGAACTGCGGTAAAGGCAGGCCTTGCTGGCATTGGTGTTACTGCAGGACAAATTGAGTATGATACATCATCTCACGTCATCTGTAAAATCAGTAGTGGTACTGGAACATATGCTAATAATTACCTAAGATTTAAACATAGCGGTAATACAACTTATGCTCATTCTATGCAGATGGGCACTGGATGGACAAGTGGAACAGATGTAACTGGTGGAGGAACTGAACAGGCAGGTTTTTATGCAGCAAATGCATCAAAAAAACATAGAACTATCAAAGCAGATGATGGAACATTTGGTGTAGTTCAAATATTGAATGAGACTACTGATCTTGTTGAAGGTTCATATGGATTTGTGATTCCTACAAATACCACCCAAACAGCAGCAAACATTCCTCTTGTTATGGGACTTGGTAGCATTAAAAGTAGTACTGTTCAAACAGGAACTGCTGGAGCTGGTTTTGATGCTAGTGGTGGTGTTGCTTATGCTGTGAGTTATGGTTATATGAGATATTGGGATCCAAGTGGTGGTGCATATGTGAGTATAAACTCTCAAGGTAATATGAGATACCTTTATTCTGACACAAAAAAAGGATCTCAAACTTATTCTGCTTTAGGGTCAACATTAAGTGGATGGGGTGGAGCTAGTTCATCATCGGTGACTTACTTTGGAAATAGTGCTTATTCTGTGAATTATGGTTGCCACAATAATATTTCTGGTAATATTCCAATTATTCCAAATCTTCCAATTATGAGTGGTGGTGCTCCAATTGGATATAATTCTAACTTAGTATTGTGTCCACCAAATCTTAATCCAGGAGATACTATTATCGTAAGTTCTGGATCAGAAGAATATGTTGTAGTCAGTCAGGATGGTATTGCGGTTAGGAGTGTATAATAATGGCAGATTATACTAATGTAATAAAGTTAGATTCCTTTCCATCATTTGAAGCTTCAACTGGATATCAATCAGTTATTAAATTAGATGCGTTTCCTTCTTTTGAAGTAAAAACTGGATATAGACCCGTAATCAGATTAGATGCGTTTCCTTCTTTTGAAGTAAAAACTGGATTTAACCCCGCAATCAGACTAGATTATTTTGTAGATGATAGACCAAGAAGTGGTCAAATAAACCCAAGGAGATTATAATGACTACTATCAATCTTTCCAAAAGAATTATTATAGATGAAAGAATTCTTACTGAATTTGAAGTAAAATTCTATGGAATAAATTATGAAGATAATAATGTAGTTGCTGCTGGTGGGCGGATGGGAGATTATACTTTTGATTGTATTATTATTGATGACTTGAATGGTGTTGATCTGAGTATTGATGCCTTGAACACTGCGTTCAAAAATTATGTTGAAAATAATTATCCAGAAGATAACTAATATAGGACTATAAAAGTGTAAGGGTTGGAATCCTTAGTACGTAGGGGCAGATGATTTAAGCACATTACAACGGTGAAAAGGCTGCTTATGGTCGATAATGATTAGTTATAAATATCTTTATAGTTCCTAGATAATACTAGGAACAAAGGTATGTGTGAAATCTAAATGGGAAAAAATAGACAAAAGGCAAACCTAACATCCAACTCATTAATTACAACTGATATTGTAAATGATAGAATTGGTATTGGTACTACCACACCATCTACATCTTTAAGTGTTGTTGGGATAGTATCTGCCACATCATTTTATGGTGATGGATCTAATCTAACAGGAATTTCTGGAGGTGGAGTCACCACAGGAAAAGCAATTGCTATGGCAATGGTTTTTGGTTGATATTTATAAATTAATACTCATAAATAAATTCATAGAGGACTATTTGATCAATGGCAAACCCGAATATAGTATCTGTTGCAAGTATATACGGAAAGACCGTATATGATACTGATATTGCAGCTTCTGCTGCTTCTCTTGTAAGTAATGCAGCATCATCAGGAAAAATATATAAGATAAACTCTTTGATTATTGCAAATATTGATGGAACAACCTCTGCGGATATTACTGTAACACTTAGAAATGCTGCTGGTGATACAACTCATTCTACCATAGCAAATACAGTTGCTGTTCCAGCAGATGCAACATTGATTGTTGTTTCTAAAGATACTTCAATCTACTTAGAAGAAGATATGTCGTTATATGTATTAGCAAGTGCTGCTGGAGATTTGAGTGCAACTTGTTCTTATGAGGAGATTAGTGAATAATGCCTTGGTTTCGTAGAAATGGTAGTGCTATTGGATCTCCAAGAAGTCAGGCATCCACCCAAAGTGGTTTTTGGGATCTTAATGATGCACACCAATTAAAACAACTCAACACTTGGGGTTACGTAGGGTCACCTGAATTTAATTGGAGGTATTATGCATATGGAACTCACATAGAATATACATCTGTTTACTGGATTCAAACTGACGGAACGCAAAGTTTATTAAGATCTGTTAGTAGCCAGCAACATAGCAATTCAACATCAACATGGAACTCATATTCCGAAGATCTCTCTTCATATAGTGGAACAACGGGCAGAATTTATATCGGATACAGAACAGGTGATGATTATAGAAATGATCCCCAATTTGATAATATGGAACTGATTGATACAACTTTAGGAGATATAAGTCTTGATCCAGGAACATCAACTGGAAGGAGTAGATGGAAAAAGAGAACTTCTTACACATCTACCACCTCCGCACCAACAACATCCACTTTCTCTACTATTACCATCAGCACCAGCGCCAGCGGTGTGTGGAACTATGATAAAGGAGGAACACCCTCAGGTGGTACAGGTTGTGGGAAAGATGCTGATGGAAGCACTTCTGGATATTATTTGTATTTTGAGGGGTCAAGTCCAAACTATAGTAGTAGTAATAGATATTATTGGGTTAGAATGACCAGTGATTATACCCTATTATAATATACAAATTACAAAATATTGCAAAGGAAGAACAAATTATGCCAAGAGGAAGAGGTAGAAACGGAGGAGCTATTGGTGCAGTAAGAACCACTGATGGATCCAATCAGTCTGGTATCTGGGGTCTTTTCGATGCACACCAATTAAAAAGTAATAGTACTTGGGGATCTGAACCCGCAGGACAAGTTGCATATACAAGCCCTGGACCTTATTCATGGACTGCTCCACCAACAACAACATCAGTATGTGTTGTTTGTGTTGGTGGTGGAGGCGGTGGACATTTCTACTCCCAAAAAGCTGCTGGTGGAGGTGGTGGTGGACTTGGGTGGAAAAATAATATTCCTGTAGTTGGTGGGCAGTCTTATTCACTTCAAGTTGGTGCACCTGGAAACAAAGCTCCCTATAACGGTAATGCCACTAATGGAGGAGACTCTTATTTCATTAATACCAGCACTGTAAAAGGTGGTGGTGGAGGTAAAGGTGGTTATAACAGCCGCGGGTCCGGAGGAACATATACTGGTGATGGTGGTGGCGGTGGTGGTTGGGGTGGACATGCCCCGTATACTAACCGAGCTCCTGGAGGAGGAGGAGCCGCTGGATATGGTAGTCCTGGTACTGGTGGATATGGTGGTCAATCTAGTAGCGGCACTTCTTTTTCTGGCGGTGGCGGTGGAGGTGGTGGTGCTGGTGGACCTGGTGATTATGGTGGAGGAGGTGGTGGAGTTGGCCTTTTAGGGGAGGGTCCAAGTGGAAGTGGTGGACCTTATACTGGACACAATGGTGGACAAGGTGGTGGTGGTTCTGGTGGAAATAGTGGTGGCCCATATGGACACGGTGGTAATTATGGTGGTGGAGGTGGTGGTTGTGATAATCTTCCCCAATATACTAATGAAGCAGGTAATGGTGGAAAGGGTGCCGTTAGGATTATTTGGGGCACTGGAAGAGAATTTCCAGATACCCTTACTGATGATCAATAATATATAATATATAAGATACAAATACTTTTAAAGATGTTAATATATAAATTACAGGAGTTCTAAACATGAAATATTCAATTAGAGGACAATACCCCATATCAGTTCTACCCCATAGAATTAGATTATTGGATGGTTCTACAAGAACAGATAGTTCTACTTTTACCAGCACCGATTTAACAAATGCTGGTATAACAACAGTTTCGGAATCTCCTGCATATGATCAAAATACTCATAAATTGACATGGAATAAAGTTGATAATGATTGGGAAGTTCTCTCTTTAACAGAAGGTGAAGTTCAACAGATAGTTGATAGTAAATGGGAGAATATTAGAGAAAATAGAAATAGATTATTATCTGAAATTGATGAACAAATATTAAGATATCAGAGTGAAGTTAGAATAGGAATAACAACAACTACTGATGATATTTCTGACTTGGATACTTACGCCCAAATACTTAGAGATATTCCATCAACATATTCAAATCCTGATGATGTTGTATGGGATGCACCAGGGCCGGACGAACCGGAATTATGATGAAGACATAAGTAATAAAAAAATGAAGTATTATATGCCTTAGAAGTTAATAGAGGATGGTTTGTAGAAAATAATGTAAATATTGGTGATAATGTTTTAAAAAGATAAATAGAATTGTAAACATTTTTATTATCTATGGCGAACGTAACAATTGAGGATGCTAATTCTAAAAACACTCTGACCTTTATAATCTAAGAAGACTAATAACAGGAATAGCGACTGTTTATTCAGACCCTTTAACCGTTGTAGGACTATGACAATTTTTAAAAAGTTTTTTAAAGAATCTGCTAAAGAATATACACATCTACAGAATGAATCTCACCAAGAAGTTTTAAGAAAGAATTTTAATCAATTTATAGAAAAATTTGCTCTTAGGGTAACTGGATTAGATGGTAGCGAACCTAAATGTAGATATGGGATGGAGTATGATAAAAAGTTAAATGCTTGTGTTCCTCTTAAAACTCAATGGAATGATGAGTATTGGGGTGGTGGTATCCATCATGTACATGTAAAGAAAAATGGAAATGGTGGTGAAAATGGTGGAGGATAAATAGTAAAAACTCTTGTTTGAGCAATGGACGCCTTAAGTAGAATTAGAAAAACTGTCAACGAGTATCAGAATAAGATTACTCTTGATGATGCTGATGGAAATTTGGCGTATGAGATTGTTGATGTAATTAAACCAGCTCCTATGAAGGGTATGGCTGAAGCAACCAGAGTTAGTGCTCAGTATGGAAATACTTGGAGGATTTTGTTAAATTGGAGAGGAAAGTTGCTTGTGATGAGATTTTTCTTCCCATTCACAACAAAACCTACAAGAGATCAAGTTCAACATGCATTAGATAAGATTTATCCACAAGCTAAAATTAGAGCTTATTTCATTGATACATTGGATGGTGGAGCATATGTTAATGCTGGTGAGATGAGAGGAATGTTGGGAGTTAAGGCGGGAGGAAGGCCTTGAGTTAGTGGGGTATTGTTATGTCTGATGAAATTTATCTTGGTAATCCGAATTTAAAGAAAGCTAATGTTGCTCAGGAATTTACTGAGGATAATATTCGTGAGTATATCAAATGCAAAAATAATCCAGTTTATTTTGCTGCAAATTATATAAAGATTGTTACTCTTGATGAAGGTTTAATGCCTTTTCGTCCATATGATTTTCAAGAGGAACTTATAGAAAATTTTCATAAGAAGAGATTTAATATTTGTAAGATGCCACGACAGACTGGTAAGTCTACCACTGTTGTAGCATTTTTATTACATTATGCTGTCTTTAATGATAGTGTTAATATCGGTATTCTTGCCAACAAAGCAGCTACTGCTAGAGAACTTTTGGGAAGGTTACAGATTGCTTATGAAAACTTACCTAAATGGATGCAACAGGGTATTTTATCTTGGAATAAAGGTTCACTGGAGTTAGAAAATGGATCTAAAATCTTGGCTGCTTCAACCTCTGCCTCAGCTGTTCGAGGAATGTCATTCAATATATTGTTTTTGGATGAGTTTGCATTCGTTCCAAATCATATTGCTGATTCGTTTTTTGCTTCCGTTTATCCTACTATTACTTCTGGTAAGAGTACTAAAGTTATTATTGTCTCGACGCCGCATGGAATGAATCATTTTTATCGTCTCTGGCATGATGCTGAGAGAGGAAAAAATGAATATACTCCTACTGATGTTCATTGGTCTGAAGTTCCTGGAAGGGATGCTAGGTGGAAACAGGAGACCATTAACAATACATCAGAAGATCAGTTTAAAATTGAGTTTGAGTGTGAGTTCTTAGGATCTGTTGATACTCTTATTGCTCCCAGCAAGTTAAAGACTCTAGTGTATGACAGTCCAAAACAAAGAAGTAAGGGATTAGATGTCTACGAAGGGACTAAAGAGGATCATGATTATTTGATGACAGTAGACGTAGCACGAGGAGTGGGTAATGATTATTCTGCATTTGTAGTTATAGATATTACCCAATTTCCACACAGAGTAGTAGCCAAATATAAGAATAATGAAATTAAACCTATGTTATTTCCTAGTGTAATCTATGATGTAGCCAAAAATTATAATAATGCATTTATTCTTTGTGAAGTCAATGATGTAGGAGATCAGGTAGCTTCTATTCTTCAGTATGATTTGGAATATGAAAATATTCTTATGTCTTCTATGAGGGGAAGAGCTGGTCAGGTTATTGGACAGGGATTTTCTGGAAAGAAAGTTCAATTGGGAGTGAAGATGTCCAAGACTGTTAAGAAAGTAGGATCTCTTAATTTAAAGACTCTAATAGAAGAAGATAAGGTTTATTTTAATGATTATGATATTATATCAGAATTAACTACTTTTATATCTAAACACAATTCTTTTGAAGCTGAAGAGGGATGTAATGATGATTTGGCTATGTGTTTGGTAATTTATGCATGGTTAGTTGCACAGGATTATTTTAAAGAGCTTACAGATCAAGATGTAAGGAAAAGACTATACGAAGAACAGAAGCATCAGATAGAACAGGACATGGCACCATTTGGGTTTATGTCTGATGGATTAGATGACGAAGGTAGTTTTGTGGATAAAGATGGAGATAGATGGCATACTGATGAATATGGAGATAGATCTTACATGTGGGATTACATGTAAATGGGTATTTTAATAAATATTTCTTAGATAAATGAGACTTTTTTAGAGGGAGAAAAACATGGCGACTCCGCAATTATCTCCAGGCGTGCTGATCAGGGAAGTTGATCTGACCGTCGGAAGAGCAGAGAACGTATTAGACAATATTGGTGCCATTGCCGGGCCCTTTAGAATAGGACCGGTTGATGAGCCTACCAGTATTGCTACGGAGAGAGAATTAATTACCACATTTGGTAAGCCACTAAGTACTGATAGACAATACGAATATTGGCTGACGGCATCTTCATATTTGTCGTATGGGGGTATTCTTAAAGTTTGTAGAACTGATGGTAATAACCTCAACAATGCTAACGCATCTGTTGGTTATGCCGCTACTACATCCTTGAAAATTAAGAATCAGGATGATTATGAGGCCAATTTTAGTGAGGCCACTACTTGGTATTGGTCAGCTAAGAACCCTGGATCATGGTCAAATACTATGAAGATCTGCTTTATTGATAATAAAGCTGATCAAACAATCGGTATTGCCACCACTAATCCAGGTGCAGCTGGTGCTGTTATTGGTTATGGTGTAACAACTGTATTGAGTAATATTTCTGTACCTGGAGCTGGTAGTACAACAGTCTTTAACGGATATCTAAAGGGTATTGTTACTGGTGTTACTACAGACGCTGCTGGTAGTAATAGTAGTTTTGATGTTAGAATTGTGGGTCGTGTGGAGACAGTTGGTGGTGGATCTACTTTACGTGATCTCGTTTACGCTGAAGCTGATCCAGGAAGATCTTTTGAATCAACTGACGCTGTTTGGTTTGTAAACAATTCTGGTATTAATACTGGTGGTGGTGGAGCTACTGGGGTTTCTGCCACAGCATCTAGCGCAGAAGACTGGTATGATAATCAGACCTTGGGTCTCACAAACACTACTATCTATTGGAAGACCATTGCTCCAAGACCAACTACAAGTAATTTTTGTTTGAAGAGACAAGCTAAGAATGACTCCATGCATGTTGTCATTGTAGATGATACCGGTGATATTACAGGTATTCAAGGAAGTATTCTTGAGAAGCATCCTTTCCTTTCCAAGGCAAAAGATACAATAGCTGATGGAGCTGCTCCATCTAAGACTTATTATAAGTCTTTCCTTTCTACAGCTTCTGAAGAAATTTACGCTGGTAAATCTTTGGCTTCTGCAGCTGACAGTTTTTGGAATACTGAACCAATTTCTTCAGGTTTCTCAACAGACTTTACTCCTGTTACTACTGGTGATGGTCTTTGGGGACAAGCAGCACAGGGAATTACTTTCAGTACTATTGGACAAAAGACTTATAGTCTTACATTAGGTGCTGACTATTCAGCTTCTGGTGGAATGGCTGCTACTTTGGGCAGTCTTC
>Ga0080013_1004542_pt1 | contig 13598 bp, 7 predicted proteins | sample ETNvirenome_6_85_FD_69236 | JGI IMG/M metagenome (GOLD analysis project Ga0080013, IMG submission 69236) | Marine viral communities from the Pacific Ocean - ETNP_6_85 (SPADES assembly) (version 2) | ecosystem: Environmental > Aquatic > Marine > Oceanic | place: Pacific Ocean | collected 2013-06-19 | reverse complement strand
TCGCCTGCCGCAGCCCGTAGCCCAGCCTCTGGTGGTACCAACCCGACGCGTCTGTAACGCCAAACTGCATCTCATCAGCCACCCGTGCAGCCGCAGGAGCCTCCACAGCCTCGTCCACAGCCGCCCCATACTTTCGCTCCAACCACTCTATCTCAGGTTCGGACAGATGGTAGTCCTCACGCAATATCCGTTTTGCGCCAGTTGGATCACCAGCCATGAACTTTTCAGCGTATGCATCCGCCGTCCGAGATATGCCATCGTCAAACTCATCACCCACCCGCGAAGCCACAATAGGAGCCTCTACAGCCTCCTCAACAGCCTCACCCGCCTCCCCCGCAACCCGATTCCGCAACGCCAACCACTCCTCAGCCTCACGTTGCGCCGCCGCCATCTCCGTAGGCGACGCAGCATCCCACTTCGCCTTCAACTCCCGCACCCCCAGTGCGCTGCTGCCCTCGTACGGCTTCGTAGGCTTCGCATACCGATACCGCGGCGACTTCGTGTTCGTACCCCACCCCTTCGCCTTGAACTCCTCAGCCCGCAACCGCCAAACCCAATACTTCGTCAAATCCGACTCAATCTTAGGCAGGAAATGCGTCGTTATCCACTCCTCACGCTTCACCCATATCTTGTCCGCATGCCACGCGTCATCAGCAGCAATATACAAATCGTTGTAAATGCGCTGCACCTCCCGAACAAAATCATCAGGCATTGCGTTGCCAGCGTCTATCTTCACCATCGACTGCGTCAACCTGATCTCAGGCCACCGCGGATTCTTCTTGTCGCCCTGCACTATCCGTAACTCGTCCATCACATCGCCACGCATGTTGAATCCCCCCCCGCGTTCAGAAGGAGTGCGGACAGAAAGAATCGGAGTTTCAGCCACTGCCGCAATCTCCGCAGGCGGCACATAATCGCCGGCCTCTATCACCTCGTCCTGCAACGCCCGCAACTCGGGCGGCTCCAACTCGTCAAGCAACGCCTGAATGCGGCGGCTCTCCTCGCTCCCCTCAGCCGCCAATTTCCAATCCTCTACCAGAGTGTCTATCATTTCGCCGTGCGTCATGTTCGGATTCGCAGCAATCAGATCGTCCAGCGTCTGCGGAGTACCAGTGACATGCCCATCAAACAACTGGTACGGAACAGCCTTGACTTCTTCGGCAGCGACCCTGGCCGCAGGCGTCGCCCCAGCGATCTCCTCCAACATGGGACGCAAAGATGGCCTAGATATGGGGATGTCAATCATCCTCACCCAGTTCGGCACGTACTCCACCGTCTCATAGTAGTGATCCATCATGCTCAATATCAGGCGCGCCGTCTCCGCATCTACATCTTCGATTTCAGATCCAAACTGCCCCGCCACCCAAAGTTCCATCGTTGTCTCCCCTTCCGCCTGTGCGGGCGGGATGGCTCCCTTTTTGACCAGCAGCGACCTCAACTCCGCCTCCGTAGCGATCTCCGCCTGCGATTCCGCCGTCGCCTGTTGAACAGCCTCCCGCTGCGTCATCGGCGTCGCCGCATCCTCTCCCCCTCGCAACTGGGCCAACAATTCGTTCTCAAGATCGATACGCTTCTGAACGAGATCCAGACGCTCCGTCATGTTGCTGCCGCGGGCGATCTGCTCCTTTACCTCGCTAATGCGCCGCTTCAGATCAGCCGCAGGCGTCGCCGCATCACCTACCTCATCGACAAACGTGAACCCACGCTCACGCCACACCTGCCGAGTATCCTCGACGTCCAAATTATACACATACCCCTCGCGTCGCGGACCCCCAAAGTCCCCGCCGTCGCCACCACGGCGAACAAGATGTACGTCTGCATCCCGATCCGCCATCGTTTTCCCAGGCCCAAGCACCAGCGCCGTATCGCCGTCATCCGCCATCGCCACGACCCTGGCGGGACCATACGTTTCCCACGAAATCACTGTGACCTCGCTGGGAATAGCCGGCGCCGTAACCGCTTCCGCAGCCTCAAGACGCACTACCGCGGCCTCAGCGTCCTCCAAAGACTTATGAACACCGTCAGGGACACCCTTGAAACCATCTTTGGTATCCATGACCCGCCACCGAGGCTTGTTTTTTCCAACTGTAACTTGTGTAATGATGTAACGGGGACCGTCGTCAGCCACCCGAGCAGCCGCAGCAGGAGGCTTCTCATCGATCCAGGTTCGCAACGACTGCGACTTATCCCGACCACCAGTCGCCTCCACAACCCGCAACTCACTCGGAATCAAACCCCGCTCCTGCCCCCGCTTGATAGCCCGCCGCATCACCCCTGTATACGCCTTTCCCCCATACAGCAACACTTCGTCGGGGAAACCCCCTGCACCCAGCAGATCGACAAACTTCTGCAACTGTTCTGGCCCCTCAAAGGCTTGCTCGTAAAGTGTATTGACGCTGCGTGGAGCAGCAACGTCATAGTGACCGACACGCCCCGCAGGGTCCAACCAGCCATGCTTGGCCGAAGCAATGGCGCCCAGTTCCACATCCGACCTGTCGACAAGTTCTAACATCTTCTTGAACGGTGACCCCGTATACAAATCGCGTGCCTTCACCAAGCGGCCTCCCGTTGGGCACTTCGCCAACGAGCAGGAAGCGATCACCTTACGACGCCCAGGCGTCGACACCACAGCCCCAGCCCGCTCTGCAGCCGCTGCTGGTGCAGCAGCCGGCGCCGCCGCCCCACGCTGACCAGCCCCCGCAGCGTACTCCTCCTGAGCAAACGCCTTCGCCTCCTCCAACTTCGGCCTCCGACCCACCTCGCGGCCATTCACCGTAATCAGCCAGTTGCCATCGTCCAACCGTTCGATGAACCACACATCGACATCGCGCCCATTCGCAGCCCGCACATGCGCCGAATGCCCCATCGGCGGATCAGCAAAGACCGCCCTCTGCTTCCACTTCGGCTCATACTCTCTCAACGCTGCCGCCAACGCCTTGCCCTCATCCGTGGCCCACTCAGCAGCAGTAATGTTGTCCATCGTCCAGCGCGGACCCCGATGCTTCTCATGGATTAAGTCGTTCAGTAGAGCCTGCATTTTCTTATCAGCCACCTGCCGCGACTGCTTGATCGGTTCACGCAAACCCAACTCTTTCCCCCGCGACGCCAACGTTGCCGCCTTCGTCCACTTCAACTCCGCCCCAGCAGCAACCTCAGCGCCGCCACTCGGCGGAGTCCACAACCGCTCAATCTCAAACCTGAGCCGATCGATCCGATTCATAATCTCTTGCAGTTCATCATCCAACTGAGAAGGATGAACCGGCGAAAGAACACCACCCTTACCACGCCTGGTGAAAAGATCCAACAACTCCTGCTGCGCCGCCTGCCACTCAGTAATACGCTTCCTGAGTAAAGGCAGATCCACCGAAATCAACACACCCGTCGGCTTGCTCCGCAACCCCCCACCTTCGATCGCACGCAACGACGGACCACCTGGCCCACCTGGCCCACCGCGTGGCGGAAACGGCAACTCAACATTCAGATCGATCGCCTCCTGCAAAGTCGGACGACGAGGATCAACAGCCCGCAACAACGGCCCCTCACCCTCAACAGCCTGCAGATTCCGATACACAGGCTGCTGGCTCGTCAACTGGCCGATCGTAATATCGCCATCGTCGATCGATGTACGCAACCAACGCAACTCGTCGCCCGCCAAATCGCCAAACCGATTGACCAACAACAACTCCGACGTATCCAACAAAGCATACATCGGTTCCTGCACCCCCGCAGGCGTCAACACAGGAACCCCCTTGCCTCGCACCCACGCCCTCAACGACAAATAATCGTCATAACTGCGTGGATAAAACTCCAACACCTGTTCCGCCGCCTCGTCGCCACCAACCCGCAACACCCCAGCGTCAAGCATCTCCCCAACTCGGGCATCCAACGGATCCGTAAACACCGCAGCGCCCCGCTGACCCGCCTCTAAACGAATGATGTCTATCTCCTCAAAAGCGACATCCATCGCCTCCGACAACACCACCCTCGGAGTCTGCACAGGATAATCCAACTGTCGACTGGACGACGCCAACGACTGCGTCGTCGCCTCAGCAACCGTCGTCGGCTCATCCCACAAACGGCCAGGTCGCCGCACAGGCGGGTCACCAATAGCGCCACCGCCAACAGGCGGCGGCTCAACACCCGTAGGCGAATACGGCGGCGGATCCCCCTTCGGAGGTGGCCTGAACGGCCGCGGCCCAGCCGTATCACCCACCACAGGACCACCATAAATGTCGTAGATAGTTGTCATTCGTTGAGGACGCCCACCAAACGACAACGACTGTTCCACAGGCGTCAACGGCATGAATGCCTCCCCCATGCCACGAAGCGGCTCCAACTTGGGAGTGGCATGACGCACCTTCATACGGCGGAAATACTCCCCCACCGCCGCCCCGTCATCCTGCACCTGGCTCATCCACCGAGGCAACTGCTCCATCGTGATCGGCTCCAAAGCCTGATAATCGACATCGTCCATGACTTCACGCAAATCATCGACACGCCGCGCCCACGGCTGCAACGCCTTATCCAACACCCCCCAATCGTGCCCCTCGTATCCCCCTGTCAGAACCCGCCAAATCTCAGACGCCGACGCAACCTCATCCGAATACTCCGACAACTCCGTCGCTTCGAACAAAGCAACCCGCAAATGCTCATTCATCGCCTGCAGGTTGCTTTCCAACTCCGTCACCAACGCATCACCTATCGGCGTACCACCCTGACGGGTACGTTCCAGTTGCACCGCCGCCAACGTCTGCTTGATCTCCTCACGCCGCCTCCCCAACACCGACGCCTCCCTCGCGAACTTCGCCAGATAATCCCGAACTGCACCCCGCTCCGCACGACCCGCCTTCACCGTCCTACGCAACTCGTCCAAATTGTCCGCCAAAGCCGTATACACACGAACCAACTCAGGTTCCAACATCGACGCTTCGACACCCAAACGAGCCAACTCGCTCTCCAACAGCGTGCCGCCCTCTTCGATCAACTGGGCGGCGCGGGCCTGCGCCGCCAACTCAGGGTTCAACCCCTCATCGATAGCGTCGAACATATCATCAAAGACCCGCTCACGCTTCCCCGTCAAATCGTACAAAGCGTTCTGCAAAATCTGATTTTCGTTCTGCATCCACGACTGCGGCGTCCGAAACGCCACACCCCGACCCTCCAACGAATACATGGTTGTCTGACGCTTCACCTCATCACTAATGACATGCATGTAACGATCCATGATCTGCCACAAATCCCCCTCAAACAACTCCTGCGCCTTATCCCCCAACTGTGCAACCGTGATCTCCCGCATCTGCTCCACAACCGACAACTGCTTCGGATGGTCCTGCTGTCTCAACAGTTCAACACCCCGAAACTTGTCCCTACCGCCCACATAGTCACGGGCACGCGTCGGACGGGGACCACCCTGCCCAGGAATCCGCACCGTGTTAACCTTGCCGCTCTGAAACTCGGGATGAAGCATCCGCGCAACATACATATCATCCAGCAATTTACGCAGCCACGGAGTGTCCTCCGCCCCAGGCAAATGATTCGCCATTGTATGAATGTCGTCCCACCACTGCCTGTTCTCCGCCCACAACTCCAACTTCTGCGGATCGTTGACATACTTCGCCCACCGCGACCCCTCCTCATAATAAATCCCTGATCTAAACTTTGGATCGATCATGTCCTCCAACGGACGAGTTTGACGCCCGAGTGTCAAATCGAACAGTTTGCCCGTGTCGGGATCGATCGCCCGAAAATCCATCTGCATGAACGCATTGGCCTGCTCAGAAGTCATACCCAAATCGCGGGCTATACGCCGCTGCCTCTGCACCTTCGGCGCAAACATCCCCAACAACGTCGACTTCGCCCGCCAACCATCATTGACAGCAGCATTCAACTCCAAACCATACAACTGCACCTGCTGGTTACCGTTACGCAACAGACTCTTGATCGGCTGCCTCGTACTGAACGCCTTGTCCAACTGCTCACCAAACGACAACTGCGCCTGATTCGCCACTGGGCGCCGCCACAACGAACGCGCCATCTTCCCAGGAGCCGACCCGACCGCCCCCACGACCTTCCCCGTCCATGCCGGCCCCGACAACAACTCAACAGGCGACACCATCGCCTTACGGGCAATAACCGTCAACAACGGATCATCCAAATCGTCCACCAACCCGCCAGCCTTCAGCAACTTCATCCGTTCCGTGATCTGCTCCACCGTGTAATTCCACGGACGCTTCGTAAAGGCATTCTCGGTTGTTTCACGAACAAAGTCATCCCCTAACGCCCCACCCCCCTTTAGGTGCTGGATAACTTTCGGGTTTCCCTTAGTGCCCCAAATTGCTTCCGACACAGGAATCTTCGACGCCTGCTTGGCGCGCTTCGCCGTAATCGCTCCATTCGTCACAGCATCCCACAACTCGTCAGCCCTGAAGAACCGTCCCAAACGGCCCGTCCCTGGCACAAACATCCCCAACCCCTTCTGCAACCCGATCGCCTCCAACGCCTCCAGAGGAGCCGCAGACAACGCCTTGGCATCGATCACCTTCGCTGCCGAGTCTCGGAGCATTGCCGCAGTCGCCTTAGCCGCCGTTTCCTCCGCCGCATTGCCTATCTTTAGAGCCGCTGCAGCAGCATCATCGAACTTGCCGGCCACCCCCGACATCGCCAACGCTCCACGCTCCCAATGGAATCCATGCTTGAACATCCTGGCCCAAGCGCCTGTCCCGAACAAATACGTCAACGGATCCGTAACAATATCGAAAGTGATCCCTGCTACGAAATCCAGCGGGCCAGGAAGATCCACGCCCCAATCCTGCAGGATCTCGCCACCCACATAGTTGCCCTCTACCTGCTTCCACCAGTCACGGGCAGAAAGCGACTCGCCAGGAACAAAGATGTCACCGATCTCTTTGATCGTTGATCTGACAATCGCTCCAGACTTATCAAGGATCGCCATGAAGTCCCCCAACGGGCCAGCAAAATCGAACGGATTCTCCCGCTCAGGAGGATGGGCACCCCGAAATATCGCCAGTTGCTCTGGCGTAAACGGTGCAGCCGGCTGCGGCTGCTGCGACCCCAACTGCAACCCCGCCAGCATCTCCGCCCGCCCGATCTGACGCGGCGGCGTCTGGATTCCTGACAGGTTCAGCCCTGCCAGCATTTCGTCACGCGTAACCATGACCTACGGCACCATAGAAGCGATGTCTTCAGCGAACAACCCAGGCAACTCTGCCTTGTCGAAACCTAATTCGATCCCTATCGCAAAGTCCGTCATCCAGTCTTCGATGTCTGCCATCTGAACATCCGTCTGTTGCATCAACTGGGTCCATGTCAGATTCTTCGACCCTGCTGGGAAAGCACTAAGCCAACCGTTCTCCAACGCTGAAGCAATCGCATGAACCGAATGCCCCGCAAAGGCGCCCTGCCCAATCAACGATTCGGCTACACCCATCGCCGCCGACCGTTTATAATTCTCGTCAGCCATACCCTGCTCAGAATCAATAAACCGTGAAATAGATCCAGGCAAATCACCTGTCAACGCACCAATACCGACAGCCGCTCCAGACCCAGCAGCGCCACCCGTCAAAGACGCCACATAGTCCTGCAAATCGGCCATCTGCTGTGCGGAAACCTTCCCAGCCGCCTCCGCCTCCAACCCACTGATATTCTGCTGCCACTCCATCATGTCGATCTCATGCATCTTTGCAGCCTTCGCAGCCGTAGCCTGCGCCATAGCCGCGGCATCCTCCTGCGCCCACCCGAGACTCGCCGCTGCCGCCGCCACAGTTCTCTCAGCGTTTCTCTGAGCCGCCGCAGCCTGCTTCGCCGCATCCTCCTTGCGGGCACCGTACTTGCCGCCAAACGCCTCCTCAGTGGCTCCAAAGCGGCCCTGAGAGGCTCCACGCGTCACACCCTGCGTCTGCTCCATCACCATCTCCGCCAACGACTGCAACATCTGCGCCTCCTGCTCCCCCGAAGCAGCACGACCAGCAAACAACTGATCCTCCAACGACCTACGCGCACCCCCGAACATGCCCTGAATCGCCAAATCCCGATCAGCCGTCCTGCCGGCCTCAATGCCGGCAATACGCTGCGAATAAGTATCATTACGCCGCGCCTGCGACTCCAACATCGCCAACGTCTCATCAGGCGTAATCTGCGACGGATCAATCCCCATCTCCCGCAAACGATCCTGAGACGCCTGCATACGAGCCTGATGACCACTCACAGCACCCTGGCCCCGTGCCGAAATATCGGCAATAATTGCAGCCTCGTTCTCCAAACGAGTCTGTTCCAACGCTGCAGCCCGATTTGACATGGCTGCCTCATCCGTCTGCAGCCGCTGACTACGCACAAGTTCCAACTCGTCCAGCATCTCCCGCTGCCGCTCCGCAGCCCCCGCAATACCCAGCCGCTTCAACTCCTCCAACTCGTTGATGTCCGCTACCAAGCCCTGTTCCTGAGCGTCGATATAGGCGATAGCGCGGTTCAGCCGATCATCAAAATATGTCAGATCCGCACCCAACGTACTGCCATAACCGCCCCCACCGGCACCACCTCCACCACCCAACGCAGTCAAATACTGCTCCCTGAGTGCCAAAATGTTCGGATCCTGACCAGCCGTAGCCTGAGTAAACTCGTCGCCAGCCATCCTTCTCAGATCGTCGTATATCTGAGCATACTGTTCGTCTATCTGACCCTGCTCAAGCCAATCAGCAGGCAACCCCTGATGCTCTCTCACTGTGCGAGCAGCATCATCCAAATTGGGCGGCGGCGGCACCCCCGTCGACGAATAATCCTCCTGAATCATCGAGTGACCCCACGGATCCAACCCCTCCGTACCCGACCCAGGCAACCCCCAACCAGCCGTACCCCAACCATCAACAGCAGGAACGGAGATCCCCCCAGTCGGTACCGACTCCTGTGCCGGCTGTGCATTCGGATCCCCGAACAGCCAACCAACACTATCAGCAATACCGCCACTAACGGTCCTCAACGCCTCATTGAAAGCAGAAGCCGTACCGGCAACTCCATGTTCTAAACGAGTAGCACCTTCGCGGGGACGGGCAGTACCAAACAATGATCCATCAAGTGACGCCGCCCGCTGTTTCTCCTCCTCTGTCTGCGGGATACCGAGCAGATACCCAACCGTCCTGCCCCAACCACCCTCAGATCCCCACTGGTTGATCGAGTCTTCAGCATCGCTGACCCACTTACCCAGGTCGTTCCACCAACCCATTAGTACCAAGCCCCCCCAATGTTCGACGCCGCTTTGGCACGCCGATCCGCTTCCTCAAATGACGCCTGAAACGCCCCAAACGACGCACCAGTGTTCGCTTGCAACTCCGCACGGCTCAAAGCATCCTCAGCCTCTTGGAACCCCATCTCGGTACGGCCCCGTGCCCGATCAAACGCCGCAGCCTGCATACCCTCAGCACGGTCATACTGTCCAGAGTTGAGCATCCCGCGGGCATTGAAAGCCCCAGGCAACCCACGCTGCATCAGTTCCTGCTGACGCTGCTGATCAGCAAACGTCATTCGCCGCTGCTCATCGATGATGTCACCCTGACGGGAAATATCTGCCAGACCCTTACTGCTGTCCCAGGCAGACCAGGCCCCAGGCATCTCGTTGGTCTGATTGCCGCCGCCGAGGCCGAGATCGACGTCACCGCCGCCGCCACGGAAATCGGAATCCTGAAAGAACTCTTCGTCGACAACTCTCTTATCGACTGGGGGGACTTCTTCGCCGCCCCCCAAGGGGGCGTCGCTAAAATTCGAACCACCGGCCCCAAGCAGATTGGCTGCTTCTGGCGTACCCAGCCATTCGTGGATCTGCTCATCCGTATACGGACCTGGCCCCCATCTGTCGTACATCCACTGATCCTCTGGACTTACGGGACTGCCGTCGGCCCAAAAACTTCCACCAGGAGTCGCAGGGTATTGACCACCTTCGTCAAGGGTGGTCAAATCGGTTGCCGCACCAGGATACGAACCATCGAAAAGACCCAGAGCAGTCGTCGGAGCAGGGTATTGACCACCTTCGTCAAAGGTGGTCAAATCGGTTGCCGCACCAGGATACGAACCATCGAAAAGACCCAAAGCAGTCGTCGGAGCAGGATACTGACCACCTTCGTCGAAGGCGGTCAAGTTGCCTGCCGCTGCTACCGCAATATCGCCAGGAGTAGGCAACGCACCGCCGCGACCCCCAGGACCGCCCGCTGAACCTGCATTAGCGGTACTCGGGAAGTCCGACGGAATTGCACCACCGCGACCCCCAGGACCGCCTCTCGAACCCGCGTTGGCGGTACTCGGGAAATCGGACGGAATCGCACCACCGCGAGTGCTGGGACCGCCCGTCGCGCCTGCACCCACATTGACAGGTTGCGGAATTGCTCCACCACGGGTACTGGGTCCACCCGTCGCTCCTGCACCCACATTGACAGGTTGGGGAATTGCTCCGCCACGGGTACTGGGTCCACCCGTCGCTCCAGCACCTACATTGACAGGCTGCGGGATAGCGCCACCACGGGTACTGGGTCCACCCGTCGCTCCAGCACCTACATTGACAGGCTGCGGGATAGCGCCACCACGGGTACTGGGTCCACCCGTCGCTCCAGCACCTACATTAACAGGCTGCGGAATCGCCCCGCCACGGGTACTGGGACCACCCGTAGCGCCAGCCCCTACATTAACAGGCTGCGGAATCGCTCCACCCCGCGTACTGGGACCACCCGTGGCTCCTGCACCGACATTCGGTGCAATCTGTGATGCTGCACTACCAGCGGCAGCCGCCGCAATATCAGCCAAACCTGTCGCACCACCGCTGCCACCTGGGTGAGGACGAGGAGGCCGAAACCCCCGATCAACCGGTTGCGTTTCCATTGCTGAACCCAACATCGCAACATCGGCACGATCGCGAGGCACATTTTCAGCAGCCTCGCCCCCTGGACCCACCACGGTACTTATGTTCCTTACGCCCGTAGGAGGTCGCTGTATCGGTACTGGGGGACTGCCACGGCCTCCTGGGCCACCCGTTGAACCCGCGTTGGCGGTACTCGGGAAGTCAGACGGTATCGCACCACCGCGTCCACCTGGACCACCCGTCGATCCAGCACCTGCCGTAACAGGCGCACCCGTACCGGCTCCCGTACTCGCTTGCGTAAGATCCCTACGCCCACTACGCGGACCACCAGCCGCAGGCAAACCCTGCAACTGCTGCTGCAAAACAGCATTCGCCGCATCTGGCCCCCACAACTGCAACGCCCCGTTGTATTGCTGATACAACTGTTGGAACATCGCAGGATCCAGGCCACCTAGACGCGGATCATTGCCGGCATAGATTGCTTCAAACAGGTTGGCAGGTTCATAAGCCATTTTTAACCCCAGGTTATTGGTATATTGGAAACAAGGACTTTCTTCGTCGCAGCAGCATCCGTATCATAGGCAATCACATAATCTGTGAGAGCCGCCTCGGCACCCAACGCTGTCAAACGGCTAGCGTCAATCACCAACGTCGCAGTGCCTGTTGTCGCACCACCGTTCAGACCACTCGTAGCAGCCGTGACGATGCCTTCGATGTCGCCTGTGAACGCTGACGACTGTTCAGAGATTCGTTGGTTTCTCATAATGCTAGTGTTGCATCTCGTAGTAGGTAGCGAAGACAGTCGAATCGGACGAACCGACCCGAATCAACTTCACACTGGACGTATCATTGAACAACTCAATGCTCGTATATGGTGCCAGATAATGACCGACACTGGCTGTCGGCGTACCCCATCGCAGGCGCACGGCCTCGGCACCATTCGTCAACAAAGCCGAATAGGTACCCGTCGGAACTGTCAAAGCAACAGCCGTAGACGAAACCGTCAACGACTGATCGCTCTTGGCAACCCCAAACTCTGCAGAGCGTTGACTAAGATTAGGCAAGGATCTCCTCCTCCACTTCAGCACCATTCAGCAACGACAGTTGCTGCTGCAGCATCTCGTTCTCTGTACGTTTGACAGCCAACTCCCACTCCAACTGTCCCCGCTCCGACAGATTCTGAAGGATGTCCTCAATACCTACTTGCATGTCCATATTTAACCCCAAGTCGCCGGCAAGTTCGTTACCAGCACTTTCTTTGATGAATTGTCCGTAACGTCTTGGATGATGACATAGTCAGTCAGGGCAGCATCTGTGCCCAGGGCCGACAGTTCCGACACATCCAGAGTCAACGTTACATCCCCTGCTGTGCCTCCTCCTGACAGACCGACACCGGCAGTCACGCCCGTGATGTCGCCAGAGATCTTCTGCGAAATCTTCCTCAATTCGTATTCGATGGCGACAGCATTCACACCTGCGAAACGGTGAGTAGGCTTGTAAGCAGGCACTACGCGACCTCCGCATGCCACTCCAAGTGACGCTGCTGCGACGACCGCACCTCGCGTACATCGCCTTTCACTTCAATCACATCGGTTCCTATTGCTTCCAGTTTCGCTTGGTTCAGCGCATGTTGTTCCGTGTTTTCCCGCACAGTTTTGCGTACCAGATTGAACAGGCCAGTCACTATCGCTGCTGCTGTAGCGCCGATTGCTCCGACCCATTCGATACCCATTACGCGGCTTCAACGGCTGCAAGACGGGCGTCGAGTTCCTGAATAGCGGCGGTGAGGAGCGGGACGATCTTGGCCTGATCCAATCCCTGCGCCAATATCACTTCCCGTTCCGCTACCGCCTCAACGGCGGCAACGGCTAGCACGGCGGGGGTGAGTTCGTTGCCGTCATCGTCGTAGGTGGCGTCGGCCCCTTCGACGGCTTCGACGGCTTCCACGGCAGGGATTGTCCGCATCCCGTCCTTCTCGCCAGTGACCGCCTGCGGGACAACCTCGGCAACCTCATGGGCGAGGAACCCGTCAAGAGTTCTGTCGGGTTCGATGATGAAGTTGAACTGGACAGGCTTGAGAGCGTTGACCCGTTGCATCGCCGCCGAGGTGGGGACGACGTTTTCCTTGAGACGGTAGTCGGAGGATGTGTTGAAAGCCGTAGCGGATGCGTCGCTGTAAATAGTGCCGACCGACGCCCCTGCCGCGTTCTCGAAGATGCACCCGTAGGTGCCGTCGCCAGTGGGGGCGGTCATAAACCCTGCGAAGCCGCCAACGGTGGGGCTGGTGGAGATGCGCGGCGTGTAGGCCGTCGTCGTAACGACGCCCCCAACGTCCAACTGCCCGTAGACGGTGGTGTTGCCCGACGAGTCAAGCCTCAGCGCCTCGGCGGTGTTGACAACGAACCTGAGCGAGTTGTCGGTGTTGTAGTAGAGCATCGACCCGATGTCCACATCGCCACTGTCGCCCATGAACACACCAGCGAAGGTGTTCGACCCGCCTTCGATGTACCATGCGGCGGGCGAGTAGGACGAGTAGGTGTCGGTGATGCGGAGGCGGGCGTAGGTCGCGGCGTTGGTTGTTTCGATGTCCAGTTTCATCGAATCTGTCGGCGTTCGACCGATGCCGACGAGGCCAGCGGTGTCTAGGTACAACTGCGTGCCCGAGGCGCTACGGATCGACAGGTCGTTGTAGGCGCTCGCCCCGACGTTGATCCCGCGGATGGTCGCCACGCCGCCGACG
>Ga0080013_1004541_pt1 | contig 13601 bp, 16 predicted proteins | sample ETNvirenome_6_85_FD_69236 | JGI IMG/M metagenome (GOLD analysis project Ga0080013, IMG submission 69236) | Marine viral communities from the Pacific Ocean - ETNP_6_85 (SPADES assembly) (version 2) | ecosystem: Environmental > Aquatic > Marine > Oceanic | place: Pacific Ocean | collected 2013-06-19 | reverse complement strand
GTTGTTCAGGGACAGATCAAAACCAATCAAATCTTCGCCGCGGAAGCCAAGAGTATATAAGTGAACAACAGCAATCTTTTCTAGTTCTGATACGAAGGCTCTTTGTAATCTCTGAATTGTTCTAGCAAACCGAATATCCTTTTGGGCAAGTGTCGTCTTGTCTTCGTCCGCGCCTTCGAGATTAGTAAGATATGCTTGGGGGATTTTAATGGCAGAGAATAACTTATCTCGAAGGTATTTCACATCGTCAATATCATTGAGAGAAGATGCTCCCGCAAGAGATGAAATATCAGACCCAACTCCACCACGCATAGGAATAAAATAATCCTCTTCCAATGATAAGGGGTTGTAACGGAGATCGACGCGGCCAGTTGTCGCATCTACCAAAGAGTTTCTTTTCATCTCGGTTTTTACTTTTTCCATATATTGCGCAACATCCTGGGGCGGGATATTACCAACGTCGATCTTAAACATCCGACGCTCCGGGGCACGGACAACGCGATATGCGATCATAGCATCTTCAAGAAGAACCAGTTGTCGCCAAATGCGGCGCGCTGGGTCAAGAATAGACGTCCCATATGGAGCATGGCGATCGTTCCCAAGAATACGGAAATGGGCAACTTGCCAGTTTTCAAATGTCATACCAGCACCATTCCACTGATACTGAACATAGTTTGGATTGGTGGGGTCTTGGCCCTCTAACCTCTCGACTTCGTTGTTCGGCAAACCGATGACAGAGGTGACGCCCATTTTTTCATCGATATCCAAATAGAGAAATAGATCGCCATACTTGGTCATTGAACGAGCCCAGCCAAAGGCATTAAACTCCACATTTAAAACATCATAGAATAGAGACTCAAGAATTGTTCTTATTTCCAAGTTCATACATTTTATGGAAAGCATCTTATTGTAGTCGTTAGACGTCGTCATCTCATCAGCATAGATATCGATCGCTGACGCAATCTCGGGCATATACTCCATCTGTTCAAAGTCTGTGTAGCGCTCGGCTCGGCCTTGATTTCTGAAAGCAGCAGACGTAAAAAGATTATAGTTCTGTGAGAAATTATTATCGGAGCGTTTAAACTCTTGGCCGCTTAAAGATCGAAAACGATTGCGATATTTATCTAAATCGCTCCGTCGCTCCTGGCGCCCAATTTGAGCGCGATAATTTATAATTGGACCAGATAAAAGTCTGGTCAACCTCTTGAAAAGAGGGGAGACAGGATTTCTTGGGTTTTTCTCGTTTGTTGCCATCTTCTATCCCTTCATAAGAGCAATATACATTTCATTAAAGTTTATTGCTTCTCCGGCCCTTTGATTTTCTTTCGTCATTTTGTGTCCTGTCATTCCTGGAATTGTTGTGGAAATGCTTGTTTTAGATGTTGATATCGCTGAGAGGAAACTCTTGCTATATTCTACATTCTTTTGGCTTTCCACGATTACAGTATCCCTTACCCAACACCCGATAGCAAACGACATAACTAGATCATCATTATAACTTCTCATAGCCTGGGGCCTTCCTGCTTGCCAAATAAAAGTCTTCATTTCTGAAAGCAGACGATTTGAATTAATCTTAATTAGTTTGTTTCTCATAAACTCTTCCATCTTTGCTACAATCAAAGGTCTCGTTTTTGAAGATGTCGTGAAGCCGGGAATAACATTGGATTGCCATTGTGCAGCAACCGGATCCACGTATTGATGGTCGCCCTTCCGAGAGTGGTATAGATTAGGATACCCTTTATCTAGCAACTTTTTAAGCACTGCGTAGCCTATATTGTTGTTTTCTATAACAACCATAGGATTTCCATATTCAGCAGCCACGCTGTAGAGTATATCAGCAAAGTCGTCGGGCGTCGGTTTTCCAACGTATTCCCCCACCACTTCCATTGTTTCCAACTCAAAGATGTGAAATGCGCTATTGTCTTTTCCATCACCTCTCGCCACGTCGGCAACAATCAAGTAGGGCTTTTCTGGTTGGTATCTTTTCCATATCCAGTAGTTTCTATCAAAACCGGTTCTATATTCTGGCGTGGCTGTCTTTTCTAAATACCACTGAATATCATCAGGGTGAATAACTGTCTCACCAGAAACATTAAAGTTACACTCAAGTTCTTGAGCAATCTGTCGCTTGGACATATTCTTGGTTTCTTTATCAAACCAAGTTTTGTCTCTATCCGGGTGAACATCCCATAACAAAGTAGTCATATGGAACGCATTTGTTCCAGCCTCCGCTTCTACACAATTTTGATGGAACCAGTTGCCCACACCATTTGGGGTGGAAAGCGCGATACATCGACCACCAGTTGATAGTGTTGGATAGAGCGCAGTCCATAACTCACCCAGTTTTTCAACGTGAGCGGCCTCGTCAACCACCAACAATGAAAGGGCTTCCGAACGGCCAGCATCAGCCGATGTAGAAGAGCCCTTAATCTGCGAACCATTTGAAAGTTCAAAAGAAGTTCGGTTATCTACTATGATTTCAGAAATACGCATCCAATCTGGTAGATGCTTGATAATTGCTTTTACTTTTTTGACGAGGTTTGTGGCTGTTTGGAGTTTGGTCGCGACCACGAGAATGTTCTTGTCCCGATGGAATAGCATTAGCCAACTTATGTAAGCCGCCGTGACTGTAGAAATACCCAACTGCCGGGCTTTTAAAATAATATTAAAACGATAATCGTTAAAATCTTTGAGGAGATCCTCTTGATAGTCATACGCCTTAAAAGGAATTAGCCCTCTTTGAGGGTGGGAAATACGACAATAATTTGTTGTAAAGTAAACTGGATCTTTGCCCGCTTTTACAACCTCTTTTAAAATCTCTTTTTTAGTAAGGCGACTCCCCATAACATTTGTTACTTGCCTTTGCGTGTATCGTTGGGGGGTCGTTTGTTCTTGGGGCCTAGTGCGAGCCAGTCCTTCACGGCGCTATCAAGACGATCTTTATCAGAGCCTCCTGATACTTCTCCCACATCGGTCATGCCGCCAATGCGATAATCACATTGCGCCTGGCAGTCTGTGCGATAGTTGGATATACGCTGAACCATAATGTGGTGCTCTCCTTCTAGGGTGAGAGTGAGGGTGTTGCCGGTGATTGCCTTATATTCTTTCTTCAAGAATTTTACAATATCTTTTAGGTGTGAAGCAATGTCGTCTTCAAACCCCGGAGCCTTAACGTCTTTGAGAAGCACCTCGGCCTGATAAGTCACACGAAGAATGGGGCCGTGAAATCTGACCTTAAATCCATCCATAACGCGGCGATCATTAATGTAGTGGCCGTCTTCCCTGCTAAGACCAGCCGAACGGGCTTTGCCGTCGGCTTGCAGTTCTTCCGCGTGAGCGCCGTCGTATGCGTTGGCTGCTGCCTGGTTTATTCCTTGTATGATTTCGTATACTGTTGCCATATTATTCTTCCTTGTTTGGTCTCCAACCAGTTGCCCATCTTTCTTCCCGGTCCTCGATATGTTGTATATAGCATATCCAGCAAGCACTGAACTTATTCATATACAAATCATCTCGCGGATGAAAAGAATATCTTTCACAAACAGGACACGTCCTATTGTGGTCTCTATTAAGTAGTTTTTTGTTTATTAAAAATCCGTCTTGTTCTACTTTGTCTTGGGATTCGGCCAATTTGGCAAATTTCTTCTGTTCTTCTTGGTCACAAACAGGACACGTCCTATTGTGGTCTCTATTAAGTAGTTTTTTGTTTATTAAAAATCCGTCTTGTTCTACTTTGTCTTGGGATTCGGCCAATTTGGCAAATTTCTTCTGTTCTTCTTGGGACTGCGTAACATATTCTTTCTCTTTGTCCTCGTCCCAAAAACGTTTTGGATTGTTAATAGCCTCTTCACCATACTTCTGCGATATGGCTTTTTCTAATTTTGCTATATAGTCTTGATCTTTGCTCACTGTACTATCTGTGTGGATAGAGCGAATACGCCCAGCGACGTGAGGGTGCCAATTCCAAACCCCAAAGCCACAAGCCAAGGACCATTGGCGGGCTTTTGTCCAATGATTAGTTGTTGGAGGCGATCGTTTTCTGTCGTCTTAATGATCATCATTTGCTCATATCGATCTTGCCAAGAGGCAACCTCGATATCTTTGTAGTCCAAGAGCAAAGTAAACCTTTCCTCCTGACGCTCAAGTTCATATTCTAAACGCAAATCACACTCTTCATCAGAAAACTGCCTGTCCGTCAGCACCTTGGCTGCTGCCTCAATAGATAACAGAATACCGTCAAAAGGAACTTCATCTCCCTTTGTAACATTTACTATTTCTTGTGCGGCAACAGATTGTAGAAGAAAAAGATTTATTATTAAAAAACAAAAAACTTTCTTAACCATGCTCTAATCCAAACTCTTTTGCTATCTCGCGAGACAATCTTTCAGAATCATTATAGTTTTCATCAACTAATCTTTTAAGAGCGGCTTTTTTATTTCGATCAAGTTCATCGCCCTTTGCTTTATGGGCTTCTTCTAGATCGGCAAGCCGTCGCTGATGTTCTTCTAATCTCTTGTTCTTTTCAGATATCTCAACATTATACGTGTGTGCTAATGTTTCCATTTCAGCATCGTGAGAATCTCGTTTGATTTCTATTAATTCTAGAAGTGTAGCTGTGTAGCTACCGTTTCTTGTTATTGCCCAGATTAAAAGACTTACTATCAGCGCTAAAACTATAACAATTATCCACCACCACTTTTTAATATAAAGCCGTGTTTTCTGAAAGAATAGTTTAAGCCGAGGAAGACCCACCGTCAACACCCTTGAGGCGCGCTACTGTATCAACTACAGTTTGTCCCCCGATATAAACACAGGTGATAATAACCCAATCCCCGGATGCCAAATCAGAGAAAGCCAACAAGCCCGTGGCTGTGGCCCAAGCGAGCAGCTTCCTGGAAACCATCTTGTCCAGGCCTTTATCTATTACGTGTCTTACTTTGCGTACCATTATTGATTTACCTTTGCGAAACCGCCAACCTTATCTATCGTGATCTCCGTATCCACTATGTCTTTTAATGAATCTAGGTGCGATACTAGGACGACGGTTTTAAAATACATCTTAATTAGTTGTAAGATCCTAATAAATCCCTCCATATTTTCAGCATCTAATGCGGTTCCTGGTTCATCCAAAATAAATATATTTCCTTTCGGAAGAGATGAAACAGACAAAAGCGCCAAACGGATTCCCATAGAAGCAATCGTCTTTTCGGCTCCGGAACCCATTTCAATAGGGCGCGGTTCGTGGTGAGGGTGCTTTATCAAAATGTTAAGTTTGCGGCCGTCCTCCTGGAAGAAGACTTCAAAATCAACGATATTAGATAAAACCTTTGCCACCTCAATATTAATCACCGGCAGTCGCTTCTTGATAATATCATAAGCAATTCCATTGGAATGGACACAGCGCATAAACAAATCATAGGCTGTATACTCCTTTTGGATATTGGCCAACTCGGACTTCTTATCCTGTAACGTTTCTAATTGGCGCTCTAAAGAACCGATTGAACGATGGTGCTGATTAACATACCCTTCGTGTTGAAGGATTTTCTTTTTGACGCTCTCTATATCTTTCTGAACTTGGGTGCGCGACGTGAACAGTTTTTCAATGTTCTGGATGAGTTCTTTCTTTTCTTCATACAGTTCAATCTTTTCATCCGCCTCCGACAACTGGTCGGCAAACCCTTTTATCTTGGCATAAAGTTTTTCTATTGAGACCTTGTTGTCTCTTTTCAAAATCTCAAAGTTATTTTTCTCAATAATTGTATCGTTATATTTATCAATCAAAACAATCATTTCGTTGGAGTCAACAGAAACTATCTTTGTTTTAAATTTAGTTGCCTTTTCAATTTTATCAATAATTTCTACTTCTAGGGTCGGAAGACCAAGAGCAGCCAAATTGGCGTCCCGAATAAACTGACATTTGGGATACTTGTTACCGCAAGGAACTTCGTCTAGTAATTCAATCTTCTTGTTCATCGCCTTATATTCGTTGTCCATAAGACGAGCACTGTTTACCGTGTCATCATACAAAGTTTTAAAATGATCAAATTCTTTCTTTTTTTCCAACAACTCTTCAATATTCAGGCCGGTAAGAAAATCATTGTATTTTTCCAACTTCTTGTCGTTGTCGCTGTTTTGCGTTTTGAGGCTGGTAATCTTTGTTTTTGTTTGATTTATGTTATTTTCTAAACCAATCTTTGTCTCCAACAACATTTTTATGTCAAGTCGTTCTGCTGGAATTGATTCTATCTGTTCTGTTAAAGAGGCATACTCTGTTTCTGACTTTCCTAGTGTCTCTCGCAGATCTACACAAACATCCTTTTTATTTTTCAAATCCTTTTGTGCGTCTTTTAAGGATTCCGCACAAGCCGTAATATCATCATCATAACTAACGTTGCCGGCGCGGCGTATAAGAGCTTTAAGATCAGCCGAGTCTTCGTGGGCTAGTTTAAACTTTCTTTCAAAAATATCCAAATCCAAGAACTTGGCCAATATTTCCTTGCGTCTCGTGGAGCCCTCCTTGATAAAAGACAAGCTGTCAAGTTGACTTGACATTGAGGTCAACAAAAAGTCTTCTACTGTCCCGAAACGTTTGCGAATATGAGCATCGGTTTCATTACGCGTGTTTCCATTAAGACTGAAAGGCTCGTCTATAATCGGATTGTGGCCACTAAAGTCTAGCGAAGTGCGTGCCTCATTTGTGGTTTCCCCCTTGAGCTTCTTTATATATTTTTCAGAAGTCCTCTCAATTGTATAGGTTTTGTCTCCTATCTGAAGTTCTACATATCCACGACAGTTTTTCTTATGCTGATTAATAATGTTAAAGTTCTTGCGCTCGTTCTTTGAGGTGGTATTAAACATCGTATAGAGCAACCCATCTACAATGCTAGACTTTCCAGAAAAGTTCTTACCAAAAATGCCCACAATACCATTCAAGTTGGTAAAGTCAACCCTGTTTTTTTCGCCATAGTTAAACAGGTTGTCCCATTCAAACTTGTTAATATTCCAATTAACATTCCGAGCGACTTCTTCGGTCTCCTCGATCTGTGAGTTATATTTGCGGTTGAGTTCAAAAACTCGTTGGATGGTATCTTCCGTGGGCTCATAGTCTTTTAGATACTCACGAATAAGATTTTCCTGGACTCCTTTGTCTCTTAGGTTCTCAATCTTAAATCCATTACCAATATCAACTACGCCCCTTTCACCCGCAGCACGGTTAAGAAAAGTAATGCTCTCGGGTTTAAAACGATGCTTGGCAACCTCCACAGCCTTGCGCATAACGTCAAGTGGTAGATTGTTGTTGCTCACAAGACGCAGACGAGAGCCGGGACGAACCTTGGTGCCCCTGGGCATTCGCCCTTTTGGCGTAAGTTCAATGGTCATAAAAGGTTTGGGGTTGAGCAAGACGTGATGACTTACATTGAAAGTGTCCTTGTCTTCAATCTCCCAAATCAAAAAACCTTTATCGTTGGTCTCCCCGTGGTTCTGTTGAACAGTTGAGCCAGCGTATCTCACGCGACCTTCGGGATCAAGAGTCTGATTGGTCTTGTGAATGTCTCCCAACAATGCGTAATCGTGGCCACCGAAGATGCCCACATCGTGATCACCGTGGGTCATCACCCAACCCGTATCGGTTTTAACACCAGATACAGAGCCGTGATAAAGTGCGATATTGATCCTCTCGGGATCACTCGGTTTGGTCCAATTATCTTCATCAAAAACCGATAGAACATTTAAGGCAATGTGCGGGCCTACAAGGACTTCTCCGGAGTTTTTAAGTAGATGTAAGTCCGGTAAGTTCAAGGCCCTTACAATCGGTGTGAGGGCGTCCTGGCGGCTGCTATTCTTTAGGTTGCCGTCGTGGTTGCCTAAGATGATGTAGGTAGGTGCGATCTTGGCCAGATTTGCGAAGAAGTCGGAGCAAAGCTCAACGAACTCTGGTGAAATCTGTGTCTTGGTGTGGGCGATGTCGCCGCAGTGAACGATGTAGTCTACTTTTTCTTTTCGGAGTGTCTCGTAAAGTTGATCGAAAACGATCTTGTATTCGTAATGAAACTTTAAGTTTTTTATATGCGTGTCCGCAATGTGTGCGATCTTATACACGTAGTTATCCCCTATGCTATGATACTAGTATACAGGATGGATAGGGGGTGTCAAGGATTATTTTAGTTTTTATACCGGGGGGGGGATCAAAGTATTTCTGACATAATCTTGGTAATCTTCCCAACTTCGTGTCGCGCCGAAGGCGGGGTCCTCATATGCCGTCCTGATGTCTTGGGTCATTACTCCTGGGTGTATGGATTGTAAAAGAGCATCGTATACTCCTAAAGTAGCGCGGTCATTCTGGGCGAGGTCCTCTATTTGTGTGTCGTTCAGAGCGAGTCCCATAGCCCGGATCTTCTGGCTTCCTTCCCTCCACGCGCGCTTTGCAGCCATGGGTCCGCTTTCTTGCAAAGCGGTTTGCAACTCTTCCATGATGATCTGTCGTAGTTTTGTTTTTGAAATCTTCATTTTATTATCCTCTATTACTCAAACATCAAACATACGCCCTTGAAGACCACTCTCGTCGGCATCAAAGGGATTACCCTTGGTGGAAAGATCAAATTCGTCTTTGCGCTCCCAATATATAATTCCAGACTTGAAATCGCGCTCCGTAGAGTAGTATCTGGGATCTGGTTCTTTTTCTTCGTTGTAGTCCCATTTCTCTCTCAACCATTCTATACTTTCGGAAGTCCCGGGGCGTCCACCGTAATCCCAAATTATTCTCGGCAAATCAGCATTCTTTTCATCATCCCTGCTTTGCAGATGCTTCGCCCTTCTGACGAAGAACGCGTTCACATCATTTGCACCTTTATCGGGGAGCAATCGCCCGAAGCGATCCGAGATACCTGTTTCAGAATAGAGGCGAGAGACTTTGTGAAAAAGTTCCAGAGCCTCCTCATCTGGATAGGGAGCCCCCATGATAATGCTCTTTTCTTGTTCCCAGGCGCCCGGATCGCCGTGCCGAAGTCTTTCGTCTCGCGCTTCAGAGATTGCTCCAACCTCTTCCTTAATGATCCGTCGTAGTTTTGATTTTAAAATTTTCATTTTAATATTCTCCTAGTCTAGTTTACCATAGTGGCCGCGGGTCATTTTCTGAGCAAATTTATCTCGGTTAGCCTTGAACGTTTTGATACCTTCAATGTCGTTTTTATCAACCATTGCTTCCAGTCTGAATAGTCCCGGGGCCCCAACGTCCGACAAATTAACATATCTATCTAAACCGTCATAGCCGCCGGCGGTCTTGATTTTATCCCTCAGCCGCTCGTCGTCCGCATCGGTGTAATAACGATAGGCCTCGGTCTCTTCCTTGATAATCTGTCGTAGTCTTGATTTTGAAATTTTCATTTTATTAATCTCCCGTATAACTTCCAGGCCCTTTGCCCTGGTAGTATGCCATTGGGCCCGCATCACGTGCTCTTTCCTCATCACTCGCGGGGCCCGGTCCAGGGCCCTCAACCCCTGCTTTATTCCTGGCTGCGGGAATATTGGTACGAAAGTCTTTCTCAAGTTGCTTGATTATTGCACCCATATCCATGTCGGGGTCAGACTCCATATAGTGCTTTATCCTTCCGACCATAAAGACTTCCCACTTCGTGTTGACAATTCTCTGCTGATCATTCTCGTTAAGAGAACCAAGCTCTTCTTTGATGATCTGTCGTAGTTTTGTTTTTGAAATTTTCATCAGTCTTCTCCCTTTTTAATATCTCTTTTGGACTGTGCGCGCACTGCCTTATTATAAGCTTTCTTCTCTGGCCTTTTGCTCTTGCCTCGTTTTTCTTTAGAATAAGTAACTTCGGAACGATGGCTACTTACTTTGCCTTCTTCCATACTACTATCTCTATAGAATGGGTTGCCCATCAGATTATCCAGATATTCAATGACCTCTTCGTCTTCACCCAAGCCAAGCATCTCGGCTGCGGCGGCGGCATCAGGAGCCGACTTGACCTTCGAAACGATCAAAAGCTTGTTGAGCAATCGCTCCTCGGGAGTGCCGCCTTCGTATCGGGGTTCCGTCACTCCCGCTGCGTCGTTATAGAAAAAGAATTCGGACATAACGCCGATCTCTTCCTTGATAATCTCTTTTAATCTTTGTTTGGTGATTTTCATTTTAGTCTCTTAACCACTACACCAGGGAAGCCCTTTTTGGTTGATTTATCAGTTTTCAAAAAAGCGATATACTTCTTGCCAATCATGGCCTCAAATCTACCACCCTGTTGAATCTTGGCTCCAATTGCTCTTATACCTTTTAAAATTTCTTTTCCAAATTTATCCACGTTCAAGTCTGAGGCTTGAATGAATTGTTTAGCCCGTGCCCAGGCAGCGCCGTCGTCGGTAAATATTTCACCAAGAGCCATACCTTCTTCGGTTTGTCCGGCAACAAACCCCCCGTCAACCAGTGTATGAAATACGGCTTGGGCCGCAACCTTCTTTGGATCTTTGTCGTATTTTATGTTTGTTTCATTCAAAGTGTGAGCAATCTCTTCCTTGATAATCTCTTTTAATCTTTGTTTGGTGATTTTCATTTTGGTGTTCCTGTTACACTGACATCGCCAGCGTCAACAATAAATAGTTGTCCGGTGTTATAAGGGTCGCATTTTCCAGGCATTTCTGAAATTGTTCTTTTTTCATAGACCCCACATCTTCATTATCGCCAATGTCAACCTTCCAAACTTCTATATCAAAATCCAATAAAGTTTTGATGATCTCCAACTCTTTCTTCTTTGCGTCGGGATCGAGAGCGATATAAACACCCGCGTCTTCTTTGACGATCTTGCGCAGCAAAACGGAATGCTGATTTAAAGTAGAACCTAAAAGAGAAACCGCATTGCGGCCGGCAACAATCGCGTCAAATATACCTTCGACCAAAATAATGTCCGAACTCCAATCTACAAACAAGTCATTAAATATAATATTTTTACTTGCGGGAGGATTTTTATACTTTGGATAGAATGCTTTATCATAAGACCGGGAAACAAAATAATTCAAATCACCTTCGTCATCAAACGACGGAATGATAATTCTGCCTTCGTATTCTCCTTTGCTACAATAGCCCATTTTCCACCAAACAATATCCTGTTTGCTGATGCCTCTCTTCCTTAGATAGTTCCTCGCAGCGAAGCCGGTAGGGGGCATATCCTTGTTTGCTAGGGACACAAACCCGTCGGGCATTTCAAGCACTTGTTTCTCTTCTGATTTCTCCGTGAAAAAATCTTCAAGTTTATTGTAATCTATCTCGGATGTTAGTTGGAGCCACTGTGATTTGTTGTGGTATGTCCCGAAGCGACGAATAACGCGGTATATGTTTTTGCCGCGAGTATCGCAGACCCAACACTTATAGTAGCCCTTATCAAGATTTACTGAAAACTTTTTCTTATGATGTTCGCAATAGGGACATCGGAATAAGAGTTCATTGTTGCTCCGGTATGAAGCACCAAGAACGTCAGCTAATATCTTTAGTTTTTTGTCTCTCATTCAGCCAACCCGCTCTCGCTATAACATAACTGTCCGAGCGGTCAGCGTAGCCAGCCTTCGGATTTCCGTGCTTGGTGTATAGTATATCAAAGCCGGCGACGTTGTCAACAACAAACTGCAAAGAAACAGCTTTTGCCTTCTGGCCCTTGGGGACCTTGATCCCGCAAAGTTTGCGGGCAGATGTGGCGGCAAAATATTGGGGTTCGCTTCCAAAGATATTATAACAGATCCACGACACAATGCCATTTATTTTTGATAATAACGAAAGCGTTTGTGCCGAGGAGAAGCCTGAACGAAATGACTGAAGTGATTGTTCAATATATACTTGTTCTATGAAGTATCGAGATCTTAATTCGTTGAGGGTGCCCTCAATTTGAGACGCCTTTTGAAAGAAGTTCTTCTCTTTTCGTAAATCGATATGATCGCAAACAACAATGTTGCCGTCATTATCCAATATTGTGTAGCCAGTAATACTGGTTGAAATATCCAAACCCAAAATCATAAAGGTATGTTATCAGAGATCTAACTTAATCTTAAACGTAAAGTCTCTCTCAACGGTTTTCTTTACTGGTGTCGCAACCTTGGCGATGCCGATAAGATTGCGGTTGGCGTCATATATACCAACTTTGGAAATATATGTTGTCTTCGCAAAAGAGCCTGTGGGATCTGCATACGCGGAACTCACAACATTTTTGATTTCCATTTTGTCGTTTTCTAGATACGTTTTAGATCCTGTCGCAGCAAAATTAGCCGTAGAATATTTAACAAACGTAGGGTTGTTTGATTGGTTCAGTTCTCCCTTGGGGGCGAGCGCAAACATTGTGAGTGTCTGAGCATTGTTGGTTCCACTCATTTCCATAATAAAAGAAGAATTTGGAGCAGTAATAGATCCCGAGATAGATTGCCCAAAATAAACCCATTTTGGATTGTCATTTCCTGGTAGATAAGTATCTGTGTCTGCCGATAAATTATAAGATGCCGTTAGAACAACAAACCCTTCATTGTATAATGTAAAGCCAATTAGACTTCCCGTATTATCACCGTATGTCTCATACAGCATTCCGTCCTTGTAGGTGTCCTTTGCTTGTGCAATCAGGGTGCCCGTATAATAAAACTTCAAGTCGACAGAGCCTTTTTTGATTTGAGAGCCATAGAAAATAGTAGGAATACTAACTAACCCTACTTCAACAGAATCCAAATTTCGTGTTACGGAACCAGATGGTAAATAAGTAAAATTAGGATTTATATATCTATAACTGTCGATCGTATTCTTGAGCGCTCTAAGGTGCGAAACCGAGCCAGTGCCAATACCAGGAGGAGCGGCGGTAAATCTTGGTGTAGTTGTAGAATAGTATTCTTTTTGAATTGAAGATTTAAGCGGATAAGAACTAACAATAACATCGCCATAATTATCGGCGTTAAAACTAGCAGACGTCGTTGTCCTAAATGCTACCCTGGAACCGTTCTTGACAACCCACGGATATATCAGCCCATTGTCGGTGACCGCTCCGATGGTGCGGCCGGTGCTAGAACTAACACGATCAATGTTCAATTCATACAATGAGGCGTGGCCCGAATCGGTTAAGCGAATGGGATCGGCAAAGGCGCCAGAAATATTGGGTGTGTTGTTATAAAACGATGAGCCGCTATAGATTACAAATTTAATACTTGGATAAGTCTTTAGGGTGTTAACATAAACGTCGTTATTGTTAAATTTGTAAAGTGACATAGCATGGCCATATTAAATTATTAATAATCTAGTCTCACTCTAAGATTGAATTCGGTCGCCGGGTCTTTCTTGAGCGGCTCCGATAGCTTCGCCACACCCAGCAATTCATTATCTGGCGAGTATAGCCCGACCGTTGTTACATAAGAAACCGGCAAATCTTGAGAGTTGTTCTTTACCACCATCTTGCTGCTACTCAAATAAGTCGGATTGCTTGAATAATTAAAATCGGTGTTGTTTACTCTACAGAAATAAATCGTTGAATTAAGTTCAACAGTGTTGTTGAAAGAAATGTTATCAACACGATGGCGCAGGCCATCGCAATTGCCGTTTATGTTCGTGCCGCTAAGAAATGTATTTATAG
>Ga0080013_1004540_pt1 | contig 13603 bp, 15 predicted proteins | sample ETNvirenome_6_85_FD_69236 | JGI IMG/M metagenome (GOLD analysis project Ga0080013, IMG submission 69236) | Marine viral communities from the Pacific Ocean - ETNP_6_85 (SPADES assembly) (version 2) | ecosystem: Environmental > Aquatic > Marine > Oceanic | place: Pacific Ocean | collected 2013-06-19 | reverse complement strand
TTATTACTTTAGAGTTCATTATGATAAAAGACCGGCTACTTTAGAGTCCAGTAATCAAACTAATTATATTAGTGTAAACTATCCTCAACTCCTATTATATGCATGTTTAGTGGAGGCTTATGGCTATTTAAAAGGGCCTATGGATATGTTGACATTATATGAACAAAAGTATAAAGATAGTATACAAACGTTTGCTTCTCAACAAATAGGAAGAAGACGTAGAGACGATTATACGGACGGAACGGTTAGAATCAAAATAGATTCGCCGAGTCCTTAAGGAGAAAAAAAATGGCTATAACATCAGCAGTTTGTTCAAGTTTTAAAAGTGAACTTTTAAGTGGTAAACACGATTTCGATTCTTCAGGCGGAGATACTTTTAAAATGGCTATGTTTACAAGTTCTGCATCTCTAGATGCCACTACAACAGACTACAGTACATCAAACGAAATTACTAATTCTTCTGGAACTGCATACACAGCAGGTGGAAAAGCGTTAACAAACCAAGGCGTAACTTTGTCAAGCACAACTGCTTACACAGATTTTGCTGACGTGTCTTGGACTTCAGCTTCATTCACAGCTAATGGTGCAATGATCTACAATACAACAACCGATGGCGGATCAGGTACAACAGACGCAGTTTGTGTAATTGCATTTGGTGGAGATAAAACAGTTTCTTCAGGAACATTCACAGTTCAATTCCCAGCAGCAGGAGCAACAACAGCTATCCTACGATTAGCTTAAGGAGGTAATTCCTTATGGCTAACTCAGTTTGGGGTGGAGATAGTCCTTCAGTAGCCTGGAACGAAAATTCCTGGCAATCTATGGTATTTCAATTTTCCATAGAAGGTAATTCTCTTTCTTTATCTTTAGGAGATTTAGTCGCTTATCCTGAACAAGGATGGGGATCTGATACTTATGGATATGAGGACTGGGGTGAATCTGGTTATACAGTAGAAATTAGTGGAGTTTCTTTCACTGCGACAGTTAACGCAGATGGAGTTTTATCTTTTCCTTTGACTGGATGGGGTAGAGCGGAATTTGGTGAAGAGCCTTATGGAGATAGTGATAATCCTGTTGTTAATGTTTCAGGACAATCTATCACTGCATCTCAAGGATCATCTACTGTTACAGCTGAAGTAAATGTTGGATGGGGATCTGATACTTATGGATATGAGGACTGGGGTGAATCTGGTTATACAGTAGAAATTGATGGTCTTCAAATTGGAACCGTTGAAGTTGGTGAAAATGGTTGGGGAACTATTGCGTATGGAGAAAGTACGTGGGGTCAATGGAGTCTTACCCCAGAAGACGTTGTTGGTTTATCTGGTCTTGCAATTACAGCCTCACAAGGAACTACGTCCTTAGTAATTGATTATGTGGACACACCAAGTGGTTTATCTATCACTGCTTCTCAGGGTACAGGTTGGAGTATAAATAATGGAGCCGACATAGTAGTTGGTTTAGGAACTCAATCTTTTTCAGCTTCAGTAGGAGCAATAACACCAGCCGATGTAGTTGGCTTGACAGGAGTTTCTTTTACCGCGTATCAAAATGCTGATGGATGTTCATTTACTCCAGTAGAACTTATAGATATTACTGGAGTTTCATTTACCGCTTCAGTAGGAGCAATAACACCAGACGCATTGACCGTCAGCTTTAGTGGAGTTTCTTTTAGTGGTTCTGTAGGATCTATAACTCCTACCGAAATGTCAGTAGGATTGACTGGTGTTGATTTTAATGCTAATGTAGGCGAATTATACCCCGTATATTTTAAAGATGTAGATATTGAATCTTCAGCGGGTTACGAAGATGTTGACATTGAAGGTTCTACAACGTATACAGATGTAAATATAGCGGCGTAAATTAGGAGAAAAAATTATGGCTTCAACATATACACCATTAGGTGTTGAAAAAATGGCAACTGGCGAAAACGCCGGTACATGGGGAACAAAAACCAATACAAATTTAGAGATTATAGAACAAATAGCTGGCGGATGGACTACACAAGATATAGCAGGTGGTGCACAGACTACAACTCTTTCAGTTTCTGATGGATCAACTGGTGCAGTTCTATCTCATAGAATGATTGAATTCACAGGTTCTATTACAGGAAATCAAATCGTAACTATTCCATTAGATGTTCAAACTTTTTATTATTTAAGAAATTCAACATCAGGTGCATACACAGTACAATTTAAATATGTATCAGGATCTGGTGATTCGTTTACTTTTGCAACAACAAACAAAGGTGATGCTGTTGTATTCGCAACTGCAAATGACGGAACTAATCCAGATATAGATACTTTACCAGCTGGTGATGTTACAACAACAGGAACACAAACTTTAACAAACAAAACTTTAACTTCACCTAAAATTGGAACTTCAATTTTAGATACTAACGGAAATGAATTATTTTTATTAACAGCAACGGGATCAGCAGTTAATGAAATTACTTATGCAAATGCTGCGACAGGTAATGGTCCTACGTTTACAGCTTCGGGTGAAACAAACGTTGATATAAATATCAACCCTAAAGGAAGCGGAACTCTTAAATCTGGTACAGCGGCAGTAAAAATTGCTGGTAAAGAAACTATGTGGGTACCGGCTCCTGCAATGTATGGAGCGTCTACTAATGGCGCTGATGCTCAGCAAGTTGAAACAACAGCGACAAGACCAGATATGAAAGTTTTAGATTTTGATGCAAGTACAGCTGAATACGCACAATTTGCAGTTGCTTTCCCTAAATCTTGGAATGCAGGAACAGTGACATATCAAGTTTATTGGACACCTGGTAGTACTAACACAGGAAACTGTATTTTTGGATTACAAGGAGTATCGTGTGGAGATAGTGATACGATTGACGTCGCTTATGGAACAGCCGTTGAAGTTACAGACGCTGGTATAGGAACCGTAGAGGACCAACAAATTACTTCGGAAAGTAGCGCAGTAACAATTTCAAACGCTGGTGACGGAGAACAAACTTATTTTCAATTATATAGAGATGCCGCTGATGGTAGTGATACTTTTAGTGCTGATGCAAGAGTATTAGGAGTTAGATTATTCTACACTACAGATTTAGCCAACGATACTTAATAGATAGGAGATAAAATGAAAGATTTCAATTTTAATTCATCTCTTCTCGACGACGAAAATAATCCGAAAAAAAGAAGAACAAATAGACCAAGAACAAAATCTTTTGGCTACCAAGTTTTAGGATTTGGTGCTGGAGGATCGGTGCCTACTGAATATTATGTAGAATATTTAGTTGTTGCTGGTGGAGCAGGATGTCCAATTACATCTTTCAATGCACCCGGCGGAGGCGGCGGTGCCGGTGGATATAGAGTAAGTCCATCGAATGCTAAAAATTTCCCTGTTTGGACCATGACTGATTACCCAATTACTGTGGGTGCCGGCGGAGCTCCTGGAACTAATATAGGTCCTGGAGGTGCAAGTACCGATAACACAGGCGGAGGAAATACAACTTTTTCAACAATTACTTCAGCTGGAGGAGGTACAGGCGGTGCCGGAGGCGGCGCTAGTGGTGGATCTGGCGGAGGCGGAGGCGGATACGCTCTTGGCGGTGCTGGAAACACTCCACCCACAAGCCCATCCCAAGGTAACCCTGGCGGTAATGGAAACCCTACACATAATAGAACAGCTGGTGGCGGCGGTGGCGGCGGCGCTGGTGGCTCAGGTGGAAATGGAATGATAAATTCTGGAGGATCTGGAGGATCTGGAACCGCTAATGATATAACAGCTTCTACCCTAACTTATGCTGTTGGCGGCCAGGGTGAACAAGCTTCAAAATCAGACGGAACCGATGGTAGAGGAAACGGAGGTACTGCTGGAGGCGGCGGTGGAAATGGAACCGTTATTATTAGAAGAATAACAGCGGATTCAGGCACAGCTTCAGGAGGAACGGTGTCTACAAGTGGTGATGATACTATTCATGTATTTACATCAGATGGAACGTACACAGGTTAATTATGAAATATTTTGCAAAACTGAGCAATGAAAATGTTGTTCTTAATATACATGCAGTCTCTGAAGGCAACGCGGCCACAGAAGAAAAAGGAATTGCTTTTTTATCCACACTACATAAATGGCCTCATTGGAAACAAACTTCTCATTCAAAAAGCGAAAGTGATTTAAGACTTAGACCTGCTTCTGTTGGGGGCACTTATGATCCCGTTAATGATGTTTTTATTCATGAAAAACCTTTTCCTTCATGGACCTTAGACGATAATTTCGATTGGATACCACCCGTGGCTATGCCCACTTATGTAGAGGACCAACCACCATACCTATGGGATGAAGACTCTCAAACTTGGAAACAAGAATAAATAACTTGATATAGTATTAGTATTTAATTATAATACTGATTACATGAAAGCCCATAAATTAACAGAGACTCTAGTTTATGAAAGTGTTTTAGGACCTGAAAAAGGTTATAGCATTGATAGAGAAAAGATAAAAAAAGATGCTATTCATGGGTACCTTAAATCTAAAAAAAGAGATAACTTTAAAAATTCGATAAAATATAAAGATTATGAATTTTATTATGTTTCTCAAGAAACAGAGTTTTTAAATTCTTTTATAAGAGATGAATTTTTTATTAAAACAAAAGAAAAAATAAGTTTACATGATAAATACATCAATGTAATGGAACGCTTCGAACAATCTTACTTACGAAATAATATTAACTTAGGTTCTTACAAAGAGTCTCCGTGGTATACTTGTGTCTATTGTTGTGATGTTCTAAAAGATTCTTCAGAACTTGTCATTGAGTATAACAATCATCTAAACAGGAAAAATATAATGAACTTTAAACTTGAAAATAATAAAATATTTATATTTCCTTCTACTTTAAAATTTTTCTTTTCAGAGAATATAGGTACAGAGCCCAATATTTTTATAATATTTAATTATGATTTACGTGGAAAAACAAACCCACATGCACAATAATCATCTTTTTTATACTTTTAATTCTGTCTTAACGAATCGTTTTTGTGACCATGTAATTAAGTATGGTACAAGTTTAGAAAGTATTAAGGGTATTACTGGAGAGGAAGGAGAAGATAGGGATATTCGATTACATCCTTTGTCTAAAAAAGAAGAAAAGACATTATCCAAAACCAGAGATTCACATATTGTTTGGATGAATGATAAATGGATATATAAAGAAATACATCCTTATGTTGAAGAAGCAAATAAAATTACCGGTTGGAATTTTCAATGGGATTATTCAGAGTCTATGCAATTTACCAAATATTCAAAAGGTCAGTTTTATGATTGGCACATTGATAGTTTGGAAGAAGTTATCAAAAATAGAGATTCAAATCATAATGGAAAAAATAGAAAATTATCGGTTACTTGTAATTTATCAAATGAAGATGACTATGGAGGAGGCGAATTACAATTTTGCCACATTAAAAAAGGTAAAATAAAAATAAACACTCTTAAAGCAGCAAAAGGAAGTATTATTGTTTTTCCTTCTTTTGTTTGGCATAGGGTAAAACCAATCACGTCTGGACAAAGACACAGTTTAGTAGTCTGGAATCTGGGCTATCCATTTAAATGATTAAAGATATTTCAATTGTTGGGGGAGGAACCTCTGGATTAATAGCTGCCTTAATATTAAAAAATAGATTTAACAATCTTAAAATACAAATTATTAAATCTGACAAAATAGGTATTATTGGAGTAGGAGAAGGATCTACTGAACACTGGCAAAGCTTTATGGATTTTTGTCAAATTGATTATTTACAATTGTTAAAAGAAACAGGAGCCACTTTTAAATATGGAGTCTTATTTGATAATTGGACTGAAAAAAAATATTTTCATCATATTGTTTCCCCCATGAGTTTTTTATATGGGCAATACTTGTCTGTTTTTTCTTATGCCATAGCCAATAATTATTCACCTAAAGAATACACTTATCTGGATGGTTGTTTAAATAATCGAGTGATGTTTATTAATCAACCCACTAATCAATATCATTTTAATACATTTAAATTAAATAAATTTCTTTTAAAGAAGTGTAGAGAAAAAAATATTAATATTATAGAAGATGAAATTAATGAAGTTATTTTAAAAGACAATAAAATTAAAAAACTAATTGGAAACAAAAAAGAATATACTTCTGATTTTTTTATAGACAGCACTGGTTTTAAAAAACTTTTAATTTCAAAATTAGGGGCAAAATGGATTTCATATAAAGAACATCTTCCACTTAATGAAGCTATTGCTTTTCCCACTGATGATACTTCAACCTATACTCCTTATACTTTAGCTAGGGCCATGAAAGCTGGTTGGATGTGGAGAATACCAACACAGGGTCGTTGGGGAAATGGTTATGTTTTTAATAATAAATATATTAATGCCGAACAAGCTAAACAAGAATGTGAAAATTATTTAGGCCATAACATTACGATTGCAAAAAATATTAAATTTGAAGCAGGTTCTTTAGATAAGACTTGGATAGAAAATTGTGTGGCTATTGGTTTAAGTTCAAGTTTTGTAGAACCTTTAGAAGCAACTTCAATAGGGATGTCTATTCAACAGACTTTTTTATTAATGCATCTTCTGCCTAATTATAATTTAAAAAATATAGAGAAATATAATTTAGCCTTTAAAGAGATGATTGAGAATGTAAGAGATTTTATAGTCTTACATTATTTAGTTAATAAAAAAGATTCTAAATTTTGGAGAGATTTAAAACTAAATATACCTTCCTCATTAAAACATAAATTAAAAATATGGAAAAATAGGCTTCCTATACGGGACGATTTTTTAGGGTCATATAATTTATTTTATGAAGCCAATTGGACCCTTATTTTAAAAGAACTTGGTTTTATAAATAAAGATACAATAACCAAAGAATTTAATTTTTTAAGTGAACATTTACAATTAAATTCGCAAAAATTATTTGATGAACATTTAGCAGAGATTAAACCAAGAAAAGCGTGGATAGACCATAAAAAATATTTAGGGGCGTTGGTTAAGGAATGTTAATTGACATAAATTGTGTAAAGGAATATAAGTATTAGCTATGAAAGCAAAAAACCAAAGTCTTAAGTCAACTAAATATAAGATAGTTAGAAATCTTCTTTCCACAGAATTTGCTCAATTTTTAACAGGTTATTCTTTGTTAAAAAGAAAAACTTTAGATACTCTTCAAAAAGAAAAATACTTTTCTCCTTATGAAAGAATTTTAGGCACGTTTGATGATGGCCAAGTTCCCAATACTTACAGTCACTATGGTGATTTAGCCATGGATACTTTACTTCAAGTGTTAAGACCTGTCTTTGAAAAAAAACTTAACATGAAATTAACTCCAAATTATTCTTACCAAAGAATATATAAACACGGAGATGTTCTGGAAAAACATATAGATAGAAATAGTTGTGAGATATCAGTCACTTTAAATTTAGGAGGTGATCCCTGGCCTATCTTTGTAAACAAAAATAGAAAAACAATTAAGGTTGATTTAGACGCAGGCGATGGGTTAATTTATTTAGGGTGTGAGATAGAACATTGGAGAGAAAAATTTGAGGGACAATATATCGTTCAAACTTTTTTACACTACAACGATGCAAAATCTAAAAAACCTAATCTCTGGGACGGTAGACCTCATCCAGGTTTACCTACTGAATATAGTTCTAAGAAATGAAGAAAGACGTTTTATTTGGAATACCTATACATCGTGTAAGGATTGATCCTAATTCTTATGATAAAAAAACAATTATAAAAATAGTTAAACAAAACTACAAAAAAAGTAAATATAGAAATAAATATTATGATAATGAGGAAAGCAATATCCATCATTCTTTTAAAGATTTAGATAATAAAAAATTTAAAAATATAGACTATAAAAAAGTTGGTTTATTAGATATTTATAGTGATATTTATAAAAAATTTACCAATAGTATATTAGAAAAATCTAAACCTTTTTCTTATCAATATCATATTGTTAACTATACAGCTCTAAAAGAAAATCAGTTTATGACATCCCATCAACATCTTCCTTCGGCTGATTTTTCAGCGGTTCATTATATTCAATTTGATGATAAAAAACATACCCCAACTTGTTTTGTAAACACACATGACTTTGGTTCTTATCTGGAATACATAAGAAAGCATTTTGTTAGATGCTGTAATACTAAGCATTTAGATAATTCTTATTTGTTTCCACGATTTCGATATGCTGTGAAAGAGGACGATATGATTATATTCCCATCCTGTTTAAGGCATGATATTCCAAAACAACCTGAAAATTTAGATAAGCTAAGAATAACAATAGCTTCAAACCTTACCGTCAAGGAATAGGTACTTAAAAATACTATTTATTTCTCTAATAATCTATGTATAATAGCGGGTTATGTTACAGAAACTATTTTTTCAACCTGGAATCAATAAGCAAATCACAGCCACGGCCGCTGAGGGTCAATGGATAGATTGTGATAATGTACGTTTTAGGTATGGCGTTCCTGAAAAAATAGGGGGCTGGGATCAATTAGGAGCCGATAAACTTACTGGAGCTGTGAGAGCTGTGCATCATTTCTTAGATAGTAATGGTGTTAAGTACGCTGCTCTAGGATCTAACAAAATTTTATACGTATATTCTGGTGGAACATATTATGACATCCACCCTATCAAAACTACTTTTACTGAAACTAGTTGTTTTACTACAAGCTCGTCATCTGCGACGGTGACAATAACTTTTTCTACTGGGCATGGTATGCAGCCTGGTGACATTATTAGAACCAGTAGTGTAACAATAAGTGGATCTACATTTTCATCTTCAGATTTTGATGACCAAAGATTTGAAGTTATAACAGTTCCTACTCCTACCACAATTACTATAACAATGGGAGAGACTGAACAATCTGGCCCTATAACAACTTCAGGAAGCGCCACGATTGAATACTATGAACCTGTAGGTCCTTCTCAACAAGTTAGTGGTCGAGGTTTTGGAACAGGATTATTTGGTGGAACGGTCCAAGGTCCAGCAACCACGACTCTTTCTTCTGGAATCAATGCTGCTGTAACCGATATCCCATTAACAAGTTCGGCTTCTTTTCCAACTTCTGGAGAAATTAGAGTTGATTCTGAGGACATTAGTTTTGCGGCTAATGATACTTCCACTAACATTTTAAGTGGGGGAGCTAGAGAGGTTAATGGCACAACGGCTGCCACTCATAGTAGCGGTGCTACAGTTACAGATATTTCTAAATATATGGCTTGGGGTGAAGCCTCAAGTGAAGACTTTATTATTGATCCTGGTTTATGGGTCTTTGACAACTATGGAACAAAATTAATAGCTTTAATTTATAATGGTAAATGTTTCGAGTGGGATGCAGATGCAGGTAATGCCACTGGAACACGAGCCACGGTTATTTCAGGAGCGCCAACAGCTTCAAGACACATGGTGGTATCTACCCCTGATAGACACTTAGTATTCTTTGGAACTGAAACCACTATTGGAGATACATCTACACAAGATGATATGTTTATCAGGTTCTCGGACCAAGAAGATATTAACACGTACGCACCTAAAGCAACCAATACCGCTGGTACACAAAGACTGACTGGCGGATCACGGATCATGGGAGCTAAACGTGGTAGAGATGCTATGTACATTTGGACGGATACATCTTTGTTTTTAATGAGATTTGTAGGTCAACCGTTTACTTTCTCCTTTACTCAAGTAGGAACTAACTGTGGTTTAATTGGTAAAAATGCTAATACAGAAGTAGATGGGAATGCTTATTGGATGTCAGAAAATGGTTTCTTTAGATATACTGGTAAACTTGAATCTTTATTATGTTTAGTAGAAGATTATGTCTATGAAGATATAAACACCAATGCCAGGGATTTAATTAATGCGGGTCTTAATAACTTGTTTGGAGAAGTATCTTGGTTCTATGGAACTAGTTCTTCTGATTCTATTAATAGAGTCGTGACTTATAATTATTTAGAGTCTTCTCCTCAACGTCCTGTATGGACGGTAGGAACTCTTCCTAGAACTGCGTGGGCTGATTCAGCGGTATTTGATAAACCCCATGCTTGTTATTATGGAGCTTCTGATGATGCTTCTTATGATGTTCAAGGAAACACTGATGGAAGTACTATTTATTATGAACAAGAAACAGGGACGGATCAAGTAGTGTCTGGAGGAACGGTTACTGCCGTCTTAGCTAATGTTCAATCCGGAGATTATGACATTACTCAAGACGCTAAGGAAGGAATTACCTTTAGAGGAGACGGAGAATATCTTATGAAAATAAGAAGATTTATTCCTGATTTTGTTTCTCAAACAGGAAACACTCAAGTTACATTAAATTTAAAAGATTATTCTAATAGCACTCAAGCAAGTTCTCCTTTGGGACCTTTTACAGTAGCCTCAACTACAACTAAAGTTGATACCAGAGCGAGAGCCAGATCAGTAGCTTTAAAAATTGAAAATACAGGTTCGTCTCAGAATTGGAAACTTGGGACGTTTAGATTAGATGTTCAAGCGGATGGAAGAAGATAATGGCAAAAATTGTACAAGCACTTACTCGAGCAAGTAAAGAATATGATGAACAAGTGTTTCAATCTTTAATAAGAGATTTAGATGCTGTAATTGAGAAACTTAATTCTACGTATCAAGCAGATGTTAAAGACGAGGTGAATGCGGAAGCATTCTTTTTAAACTAATGGCTGTTCAAGGAAATACATTTATAAACGCAAAAAAGGATCTGACGGCTACAAGTGCAACTACATTGTATACTTGTCCTTCAGCGACTACCGCTGTTATTAAATCTATTTTAGTTAGCGATGACTCTGGATCAGGGGATACCATTACTGTAACTTTAACTGCTGGAAGCGATGTTTTTAGCCTATTTAAAGTTAAAGCAGTTAGTGCTAACACTACAGTTGAATTACTTACAGGACCTTTAGTAGTTCAAGAAGATGAGATATTGAAGGTCACAGCAGCTACAGCTGATAGGCTTCACGTTGTAGCTTCTATTTTAGAAATTAAGCCTAGACAGGTAGTAGCATAATGCATGAAACAGTGAAAGTTAATGGTAAAGATGTGCCTCTTATTAAGGCCACAGACGTAAAAACAACCATAAAAAACAAGAAAACCGGAGAGATATATAAGAATGAACAAGAGTGGAGGAGCAAGAATATCCCAGAGAATGATATTCAAACAGATGTTATAGTGCATGCTCCAGGACTTGATTTGTTCCCAAAAACAAAGTAATGTAAAAATTCAGGTGAAATTCCTGCCTTTTTTAAATTTAATTAATACAACAATATGGCTATAACACGTTTACAACTACCTAGAGAAATGTATGCTAATGGAGACATAGTAGAAATGACTGAAAGCTTAGAAGCTGGAGCTCCCCCTATTAAATACTCAGGAGATAGAAGACCACAACCAGAGATGACAGAAATGGTTGAAGACATTCAAATGTCTCAAGGACCCACTAATATAAATGAAATAATTAAACAATATATGGATGCAGGGTTATCTTATGAAGAAATTTTAGGAATGCTTAGACAATCTGCAGCGTATGGTGGAATCATGGGTGCTGATGGAAGAAAAAGATATCTTTTAGGAAGTATCAAAAGAGGTGTAAAAAAAATTTTTAAAAAAGGTAAAAAAGTTTTAGACAATCCTCTTGTTCAAACAGGATTAAGTTTATTCCCTGCTACTCGTCCTTATGCAATGGCTTATTCCGCTTTAAGAAACAAAGATCCTATAAGTGCCTATATGGCTTATTCAAATATGGGACCTTTAGGTTTTGATGCAACCAATCCCTGGACTAAAAAAAATGTCCTTACTGGTACAACTCAAGCAATTCAAAAAGTAGCATCTAATAACCAAAACAATAACGCTGATACAAGTGCCTGGCAGAAGGCTTTAAATCTTTTATTAAAATCTAAGAATGAACAAGGTGAATATAAATACAATCCTTTAAAAGTAGCTATAGGAGCTGGCGCCGGTTTATTGGGAATAGCAGGTATACAAGCAAGAGAAAATAGAAAAATGCCAACACTTAATCAGGTTATTGGTGACAGAGGAAGTAAAATTGGTTTAGACGATATTCAAATGAAAGTTCAAGCTGCTATTGATAGTGGTGATAAAGCCTCTTATGAAAACTTACGTGTTACTGAAAATTTAACTTTCTTACCACCATGGGAATCGATTAAAAGAGCTGAAGGCGGAAGAATAGGTTATGCTGGAGGCGGAGCAACGTCTGCAGAGATGTTACAACTTATTCAAAAATTAAGAGCTGAGGGTAAAACAGAATTAGAAATTCAACAAATTTTACAACAAATGTTTAGCGCTCAATTCAAAGCTGCTTCACAACAAGGAATAACTTCCTCTATGGCTGTTCCTGACCGTCAATCTATCCTAGAAGAAATTATTAATTATACTCCTGTAAAAGGAGGCCCAGTACAACAATTTGATATGGCTAAAATACAAGAAACGATTCCTCGTAAAGTAATGCAAACAAGCGAAGACGTTCCGCAGGGAGTAAGCCAGATGATGAAAGGTATGATGAGACCATCCTCAGACGTTCCACAGGAATTACAACAGATGATAAAAGGTACGCAGATGCCAAAAGAAAATGAAATGCCTCTACCTGATATAAACCCTTATGCTGCCGCGCAAGGTGGAAGAATCGGAGCACAAGAAGGAGGCTTAATGAGTCTCGATGGAATGGAAATGGATTTAAGAGGTGGGGGATTTGTACCCATCGGTGCTAAAGAAAAAGCGGACGATGTTCCAGCAAGATTATCTAAAAACGAATTTGTATTTACAGCTGATGCAGTAAAAGCTGCAGGAGACGGAGATGTAGACAGAGGAGCTGATAAAATGTATAACACAATGAAACAATTGGAGAGTAGAGTAGCATAATGGCCATACAACAACAGCAAACATTACCAGCACCTTTTATAGAAGAAGCAGGCAAAGATTATCTAAAACAACTTAAAGGATTAACATCGGTTGAATTAGATGAACAAAGGTATGCACCGCAAGTCGCGGGTCAAGATCCTTTACAAACGCAAGCTGCAACGTTGGCAGCGGACACAGGTGCAACAGGACTAGGTGGTTATCAACAATACTTAACAGCAGCACAAGGTTTAACAGGACCTCAAGCTTACAAACCTTTCATGACGCCGTATCAAACGGATGTTATTGATGCAACTCTAACTGAGTATGATAAACAGACACAGATTCAAGAACAAGCTTTAAGAGATCAACAAGCTAAACTAGGCGTTTTAGGAGCAGGTAGAGCGGGAGTACAATTAGGAGAATACGGATCTCAAAGAGGATTAGATAGAGCTACCCTTCAAGCGAGAATGTTACAAGACGCATTTACACAAGCTCAAGGATTAGCAGGACAAGATTTTTCAAGACAAATGGGTTTAGCTACAACACAACCATCATTAGCAGCGGGAAGAATTAGTACTATGGGTCAAGTGGGCGCAAGACAACAGGCTCAGTCGCAAGCTCTTCTAGATGCTACAAGAGAACAAAACAGAATGGCTGCCATGGAACCTTATGAAAGACTAGGAACTTACGGAGCAGGAGTAGGTTCAA
>Ga0080013_1004538_pt1 | contig 13606 bp, 18 predicted proteins | sample ETNvirenome_6_85_FD_69236 | JGI IMG/M metagenome (GOLD analysis project Ga0080013, IMG submission 69236) | Marine viral communities from the Pacific Ocean - ETNP_6_85 (SPADES assembly) (version 2) | ecosystem: Environmental > Aquatic > Marine > Oceanic | place: Pacific Ocean | collected 2013-06-19 | reverse complement strand
TTTTATCAACAACTGAATCTATAAGTGATGATGTAAAAACAGGTTTCTCTATTGGTGTTGGTGTTTTAACAGCTTTTGCGACTGTCATTCAATCTGTTTCTACTAGTTTTGGATTTCAAACTAGAAGTGATGCATACCAAAAATCAGCAGAAGCATACGATAGAATATTAACTAGAATTGAATTTGAAATATATAATCCAAATTCTGATTTTAATAAATTTTGTAATACATTAGAAAATGATATTATTAAAATTAAAAATGAATGTAAATTTATACCACCATACAAAATGTATAAATTATACAAAGATCAAAAACAACAAAAAGAAAATGAAAAAAGTAAATTATTTTTAAAATCAATTGGTTATAATTGTGAAGAAACTAATAATGTTGATGTTGAAAAAGGTTTAACCAATATTAAAGATATAAATAATGATTCAGATTGTATTTTATTAGATATTAATGCCAGTATAAATGATGTTAAATCAGAAAATTCAAATTAATTATTCAAAAATAGAATCTATATTTTCACACAGAGAATTCGTTTTTATAAGTTTTTCTATCTTTGTAAAATGATAATCTATTTCTTTAATATTATCACTTATTTTTTCTGGATATTTTAATATTGAAGATGTATATAATTTATCAGAATAATATCGATTTAAATGACGATATCTAAATAAATATCTAATAATTTTTTGAGAACATTTATTTGAATGTTCTATTAAATTTTTATCTATATTTTTTTCTCTTTTTAATTGTTTATTTCTTATATCTGAAATTTTTAATAAATTATGAAAACTATTCATATTATTATTTAAAATTTTGTTTACAAATAATATTATATTATATATTGATTATATATGTCTTATTTGTATTCTATCTTAGCTGGTTTTGGATTTTTATTAACTTTTTGTCTTTGTAAATGTTATTACAGCCATTATATCGATAAAAATGAAAATGAAAATGAATGTGAATATTTAATAGAAATTGATAAAAAATAGAATAATATAATTATTTATAACTAAATTTATAAATAATCATTATGGGAATTAAAAACCTACGATCGCTTATTGAAAAATATGCAATAGATAGTATAACTAAAAAACATCTTGAAACGTACAATAATAAAATTATAACGATTGATACAAGTTTATATATGTATCGTATTAAATATAGTAATAATAATAATTTTATTGACGGATTTATTAAACAAATTATGAGATTATTGAGAAATAGAATAACACCTGTGTATATTTTTGATGGTGCGCCACCAGCTGAGAAAGAAACAGTATTACAAATTAGAAGAGATAAAATAATAACACTTCATGAAAGAATTAAAGACGTTGAAACTTTAATAGAAAGTGCAATTATTAATCCAGAAATACTTAATGATATTAATAAATTTAAAGTAAAAGAAGTTAATAAAACAGGAGATTTAATAGAAAGAAAATGTACATTAAAAGATTTAGAAGAAGAATATCAAAAATTAAATAAGAGAAATATTAATGTATCAAAGACTGACTTCAAAGATTTAAAAACATTATTTAAATTAATGGGTATTCCATACATAGAATCTAATGGTGAAGCAGAAACTTTATGTGCTAAATTATGTAGATGTAATATGGTAGAAGGTTGTATGTCAGAAGATATGGATATTCTACCAAATGGTGGTCGAAAATTTTTAAGAAAATTTAATTGTAATAATAATTTTATTGTTGAATATAATTTAGATATTATCCTTGAAAAAATGAATTTTTCATATAAACAATTTATTGATGTTTGTATTTTATGTGGATGTGATTATTGTCCAAAAATAACTGGTATTGGTCCAATTAATGCATACAAATTAATAAAAAAATATTCAAATATTGAAACAATTTTAGAAAATCTTTCTAAAAAAAATAAAGTACCAAAAAATTTTAATTACCAGAAAGCACGAGATTTATTTATCTGTGAATATGATAATATTCAATGTTTAGAAGATCAAATGAAATTATATAATCCAAATATTGAAGAATTGAATAACTATATGGAACATTTTAAAGTTTCTGATAAAACTAAAAAATTAGTAAATGCTAGTTTAATGTATTTTTATAATAGAATAAAAGATATATCTAACAAATAAATATATGGGATATGGTTTTGGAGTATGGTATTTGGTTAGAAACAAATATATAGATAATTTTATTAGAACAAACAATCAAACATCTCATATTGCACATATAACGGTAATGTGTCATATGGACAAAAAAGAAGCTATCAAATTATATGATTATTTAAAATATCAAATTTATAAAGAAGAATTATTTATACCCATTACAAATCTTAAATTATTTAACGGATCATATACTGATAAAGAAAAAGACATTGCTTATGGAATAGAATTTTCAGCTAAAAAATGGTATTTATTAAAAGAAGACATTATTAATAAATTTAAAGGATGTTTTCCAATAACTCCACATTTAAGTTTAATTTATAGAAAAAATAAAAACAAAATAGAATTAGTGGACGAAACATTGTTAGAAAATGTTAATTATTTATTATGTGATTTAGTTGTTGCAGATATAACTAGTGATAATCCGTGGGAATGGAAAATATTATAATTTTTTTACAATTTAATAAAATTATTCTAATTGGTTAATTTCCTCCAATGGAATAGAAAAATTTCCAAACATATTGTACATTTTAACTATAACATTAACTGAAATGTTTTTTCGTTTTAATTTATTCCATTCATTTTTAAAATGTATAACATTGATATTGATATTATCATCCATTAATATAATACAATATATCATACACCAACGTTCTTTAATTTTAGATAATGTTAATTTAGATCTACATATACTGTGAAAAATTGGAAGAATATCTTGTAATGAAAAAGCTTTATCAAAATAATTTGAACATAAATCATTACAATTTATATATTCAATTACGTCAATTAATACTCCTATTTTTTCCTCAAATCCAATTTTAATTTCATCAGTCAAAAATTCATCAAAATTATTCATAAATTTATCTAATTTTTGAAAAGATTTGGATACATACTTAATTGCTGATTTAAATAAATGTTCAGAATCATATTCTTCTAAACAATTAAAATAATTAGCTAATAATGCCATTAAACAAGTTAACCACGTAAATCTGATACAAATTTGACTATCTCTATTAATTTTCAGTGTAAGTCGTAAATCATTCAAAACATTATTATTATCACAATAAAGATCAAATATATAGTTTCGAATTTTTGATGTTGATCGCGATTTCACCCTTTCACCAGATGTTAAATTTGCACCCATTTGAATTCTATTGAAAATATCAATTTTGGTAGATTCATCTATATTACTATACATTGTACATGCAATCTGAGTTGAATCAAATAAGTCACGTTTTTCAATACTTAAATCACTGTAAAATTTATCTTCCCATTTAAATATATTATTTTTATATTCATTGATAGTGGTACATCTCTGTTTACCATCTAATGATTCCCAAATAGTTTTATTTTCTTTATTTTCTTTCGAAAAAATAATTTCTGGAATATGGTAGTTTTTAAATATACTATCAATTAAAAGCACTTTGCGTGATTTTGTCCAAATTGAATTTCTTTGCCAAGTTGTATCTAGTACTATTTTAAGAGTCCTCATAAATCTGAAAACGATAATATTGCTGGATTTAAAGTTAAAAATAAATCAATATATGGTTTATTATTTCATCCTGAGGTATCCCATAGCGAATATGGAAATAACATTATAAATAATTTTGTATCAAGAATATGTCATCTTACTCATTATATAACACCATCTAGTATTATTTCAAATATTGAAAAAAATATAAAATCAATTGTTGGTAATGAACATGTTTTAATGGCAGTTTCAGGTGGTGTAGATTCAACAGTTGCAGCTACATTAATTAATCGTGTTATCGGAAAACGCCTTCACTGTGTATTTATCGACAATGGATTATTAAGAGAAAATGAATTCCAAGAAGTTTTAACATGTTATAAAGAAAATTTACATATGGATGTTGTTGGTATTGATGTTAAAAATATTTTTTACAATGTTTTAAAAAATATAACATCACCAGAAGAAAAAAGAAAAATTATTGGTAAAACATTTATTAATACATTCAAAAATTATGTTAATCAAATTAATAAAACATATTCTATTAAATTTTTAGGACAAGGAACTATCTATTCAGATATTATTGAATCGTCACATAATAATTCAAGTTCAAGAACTATTAAATCTCATCATAATGTCGGCGGACTTCCAAAAGATTTAGGTTTTATACCCTTGAAGATTTAAAATGGGACAAATATATTGACTAACTTAATGTTTTTATCTTTATTTTTTTTAAGTCGGTATCTACTTTACATTTTTTTTCTATTAAAATTTTTTGTATACTTTCAATAGTTTTATAAATTTTATCTAAATCATATCCAATTATTCCAATTTCAAATATTGTATCATTATATTGATATGTATAAGAGGGCGAATATGAAGACCTATCCGTTGGAAGACCTAAATAACTAGAAATATTATATATACTTATACAATGTTCAATCATATTTGTATCCGATATTTTATAAGGAATATATACTCCATATTCATTTTTTAATAAATTATGAGTTATATATGGTAATAGAGTAATTTCATCATTTATATTATCCATTAGTATATATAGGTCATTTAGTTTTATATACATTTTTGTCTCATTTTAAATTTTCATAGGTATAAATTAATTGAACCAATAAAACATTATTTTAAAGATGAAGTAAGAAAAATAGGAAAATCACTAGAAATCCCAGAATTGTTTATTAATCGTCATCCATTTCCGGGACCAGGACTCGCCATAAGAATTATTGGAGACATTACTAAACAGAAAGTTAAAATTTTACAAAAAGCAGATAATATATTTATAACTATGTTAAAAGAACATAATCTATATGATAAAATTTGGCAAGCAGGCGTAATCTTATTGAATACTAAAAGTGTAGGTGTAATGGGTGATAATAGAACATATAATTATGTTCTAGCATTAAGAGCTGTGTGTAGTAGAGATGGAATGACAGCAAATATCTATCCATTTGATATGAATTTTTTAGAAAACGTATCAACAAAAATAATAAATAATGTTCATGGCGTCAATCGAGGTGTATATGATATTAGTAATAAACCACCGGCAACAATAGAATGGGAATAGTTGATTATTAGCGAATCTGGGTTGTTCTATCTGGAACAGCTTTCGCGAAGCTGATAATCAACTATGTTGATTATTAGCGAAGCTGTGTTGCTCTGGCTTAGCCAGAACAGCTTTCGCGAAGCTAAGCTGTTGGGGATAATGATATATATCATTATCCAGAACAGCTTTCACATACTTTGTATTTCTCAGGTTCTATTGTAAACTGCTGTGCCTGAACCTTTGGTCTTGTTCGAATATAATAAGAACCCGTTTTAAGTCCCCCTTTCCATCCAAAGAATAAAGCACCTGTTAATTGTCCATGTGACGGCTCTTCGAAAAATAAATTTAAACTTTGAGTCTGACAAATATACGGACCACGGTCTATCGATTGTTGAATTAATTTTTTCTGCTTAATCTCCCATACAGTTTTATACAAATCTTTGATATCTTGTAGAATTTCTTCTATATTTTGTACGCTACCATTATTGGCAATAATTTTATTTTTAAGTTCATTTGACCAAATACCTAAATTTGTTAAATCTTTTATTAAATATTTATTAATTACTATAAAATCACCTGCTATTGTTCTTCTACTGTAAATATTACTGGTAAATGGTTCAAAACATTCATTGTTACCTAAAATTTGAGAAGTTGATGCAGTCGGCATTAATGCTGTCAATAAACTATTTCTAATACCATTTTTCTTTATTTTTTTTCTTAATTTATTCCAATTATATTTTTTTGATGGTTCAATACCCCACATATCAAATTGTAATTCACCCTGACTTATTGGTGATCCCTCATATGTTGAATATGTTCCATATTTTTTAGCCTGATTACAAGATTCATCTAATGCTGCATAATAGATTGTTTCAAATATTAATTTATTTAATTCCATCGCTTCTGGTGAATCAAATGGATATCTCATTTTCGCATATGTATCTGCTAATCCTTGAACACCTAATCCTAATGGTCTGTGTCTGGTATTTGATAACTTGGTTTCAGGTACTGGATAAAAATTTAAATCAATGATTTTATTTAAATTACGTACTGCTATTTTAACAACTTTTTGCAACATACTAAAATCATATTCTGGTCTTACATAATTAACTAGATCTTGATAACCCCCTATATGTTTTATTTCTCCTTCTTCTTCATAATATACCTGTGGTACAGTTCTGGATTCAATATTATGATCATCATAGAATTTAAACCTTTTTTCATCATTATCAAGGTCTATGTATTGTGTTTTGTAATTTACCAGTAACATTTTGGCTAATTTACAATAACCACAAGTTGATTTACCATATATTTTAAATTCACCATTAAACTCTTTATTTTTGACATAGCTTGATAAAGCTATACTGGAAAGAGTACAACAAGCATACTCTTCTGAACTGGAATACTCAGTTATCTCAGCGCATTGACCTGTAATAATCCCGTTAAATATACCTCTACCTAATTTAGGCTCGGTAAAACAATATGTATCATCTTTTCTATCAATTTTCTCTACATTTTCTACTTTAATAAATGATAATGCATTTCTATTTGGTTTATGATCATTTAATACTAAACGTTTAGGACTAAATCCTAATTTTTGTAAATGATTTAAATAATATGCAGATATACATAATCTATAACAAGTTTTACATTGATAAAATTTATATCCTCCTCTTCCATCAGGTAATTTTTTACTACTTTTAAAACGCATTACATTAATTTTTGAATTAACACCCAATGTTTGTAATAAATATAAAATATTTGTTAAAAAATTTTTATTTATAGATGAAATCTGTATACCATATGTTTTTCCATTTCGAACAACACATCCATCGCCATCTACAAAACCTTCTAACCATCGTAATTTAATATTAATATTATAATTGATAGGTACTATATATTTGTAACGTAACGTTTCATTAATATCAAGAGGTAACGGTATAACTAAGTGATTTGTATTCATATAAGACGACGTTCCTTTTCTTATATTAATATAATCTTGTAGTTTTATTTTTTCATCGTATAAATATAATAATGGTTTTTTTATACCAACCATTGCTAAACAATGTTCAGAATTACAATCATCATCATCCCTTTGCCAATAAAAATGTCTTTTACAATAATTGGACGTTTTTAACGCTCTAAATTTATAAATATTTACATATTTTATTTTATCATTTGATTTTGAATAAGTACCATCAGCACAAAATAATCCATGTACATAAGGATATTTAAATTCATTTTTTCCATCTTTAATAACAGGATATTCACACTTTATTAATCTCATATCTTTTTCTAAATTTTGAGCTTCTACAACAATATGTTTTTTTCCATATATATTTTTAGGATCTACAATATAAAATTTATGATATGGTGTACATATTAGTTCTAATTTATTTGAAAATGTTATTTTTAATAATTCTTGTTTTTCACCTGTTTTTTTAATAATTGTATTACTAAATTCATTTCCATTCCAAACATTAATATTTTTATTCTCTAAATCAGATATCATATGATACCCAGTGTCTGTTAATATTTTTGTTTCCCCTGCTACACAAAGATTTGAGGATTTTATAGTTCCCAAGTTCTTTTGATTTGTTTTTCTATTAATGTTGTCTTTAAATAAAATATACGGTGTACCCGTTTCAATTTGTGAATCTAAAATATTTTTCCAAATAGTTCTTGCTTTCACAGTCTTTCTAGCTCTACCTTCTCTTTCATAGTTCATATATTTTTCTTCAAATTCTTCTCCATATAATTCAGTTAAATGAGGACATTCATCGGGATCAAAAAGAGACCAATCTTCATCTTTCTCAACTCTTTTCATAAATAAATCAGAAATCCATAATGCTAAAAATAAATCACGACATCTTTCTTCTTCATTTCCGTGATTTTTACGCAATTGTAAAAATTCAAAAATATCTGGATGATGTGGTTCTAAATAAATAGCAATTGAACCGTTCCTTTTTCCACTATTATGTACTAAACCAATATCAGTCAAATAGTTATGATTATCTTCAATATTTAAATCATATACATCACCTTTATAATCAATTTCTTTAATATATTCTATATCATTTAATTTTGGTAAATAATATTTTCCTGTATATTTTAATTTTATTGTTTTATCTGTTAACGTAATTTCATCTGCTTTAACTAATAACTCTTTTTTATTACGATTTATAAAAATATAATGTTCTTTTGTTACTTGTACTGGATTACTATTTTTAATTTTAATTTCTAATATTTTTTTTTTAATATTATTTTTAAAAATATTTAATACTTTTTTATATGAACCATCTTTTGTGATAACATAATCATTCTTTTTAATATTACAAATATTTTTAACACCTTTTTGTGTATATATTTTGGTATTAGGTGTAAAACACTGATTTACATGTTTGGCACATTCATTATAAACTTTTAACATAGGTATAATACCACTACTTTTACCATTGGTACTTCTAATTCTGGAATTTTTACTTCGAATATTACTAATATGAACTCCAATACCACCTGCCCATTTACTAATCATTGCACAATCACTAATATTTTTATACATTCCTGATATAGAATCTTCTGTTCCCAAAAGAAAACAAGATAATAATTGTGGTCTTGGTGTTCCACTATGAAATAATGTTGGCGTAGCATGAATAAAATATTTTTGAGACATATAATTATATGATTCAATTGCTGCTTTCAAATCAGTCAAATGTAATCCGATAGATACTCTCATAAATAAGTGCTGTATTCTTTCTACAATTTGCCCACATACCTTCATTAAATATGCCTTTTCCAATGTTTTAAAAGCAAAGTAATCAAAATTATAATCTCTTTCATAATTAATAACATTGTTTAACTTCTTTTTATTTTTCATAACAACTTTATAAACTTCATCTGATATCAAAGAAGCTTTTTCATTATGAACATCAGTATTATTATATAAAATATAAATGACTTCTGAAAAAGATGGTGATGTATTTTTGTGATTGTTCGAAATAATAATTCTAGATGCTAATATACTATATTCTAAATTCTCCGTCGCCATTGATGTACAAATTTGTGCGGTTAATTCATCAATTTCACTAGTTTTAACATTATTATAAATTCTGGCAATAACTTTTTGTGATACTAAAATTGGATCAATATTTAATCCATTACATTTATGTTTAATTCTCTGTTTAATTTTATCAAATGAAACTTCTTCCAGTTCGCCATTCCTTTTTACTACTTGCATCTTAATATTTAATGAATCCATGATTTTAAATAATATTAAATAATATTTAATCCAAATATTGCTACAAAATAAAATAAAATTTGAAAAATTTTAAAAATATTTCAAATTTATGTGAAATTTATATATATCATTTATCAATTATCAACAATATTTAATAGTTCTTGCATACTGTCGTCTTCATTTTTCGGAAAACGCTTTTCATTGAGCAGTAATCGTATTGTAAATATTGTGGTAATTTCACTTATTATAACAGAATAAATAGCAATATCTATTTGGGTGATAGTAACCATAACTTCAAAGATATACCTAAGAGAACTTGTCAAATACATCGTATTGCCGTAAAATTGTAACTCATTCTTAGTAAATTCTGCAATGACCTTTTTATCAGGATTGTATATGCTGAATCCTATTACAGGCATACCGATTTCTTCTACCACAACTTTCGTTATTTTAACTAACGAAATAATTAATAATAGGATTAAATATCTATCATTTGTATTTATATTTACTGAAATTACGATTAAATCATTACTTGGTCCAAATCTAAAATATTTAGACTCGTGTTGATAATGTGTTATTATAATTACTATAACTACTAATAATAGGGTATTCCCTGTTACACAATATTTAAGCTTTGTTTTTGCCTTCATATTTATTATATAATAATTATTATTTAAATATTTATCTTAATAATTATTATATAAATAATGATAATTCATATAAATGGAGTTCAAGGTAGTGGTAAATCCACTAAAACCACATTCTTCTTTTAATAAATATGCATCACCTATTGTTGCATTTTTACTAATTACCACAGGATTATTAATAAATCCATTATTAAACTTTTTAACTTTATTAACTTCATTTACTTATTTTTCAATTGTATTATTATTGTGAATTATTCCGATCCCACCTTGTAATACCATATTAATCGCCATATTATGTTCAGTGACCGTATCCATTGGCGAACTAACTATTGGAGAATTGATCGTTATATTTTTTGTTAATCTTGTAGATAATTTAATAGAATCTACACCATTAGATACATAACCTGGTAAAATTATGATATCGTCATATGTATAACCTATAAATTGATTAAAAATTGATTCAGCTGTAAAACCGTCCATTATTTTATAATAATATTATTTATAATAATTTAACAATTCTACCTACCGTATTATCTTTTAACATTACCTTATGACCACGTGAATGATATTTTTTTTTAGTAAGAACTCTCTTAACAATACCAGTTTTAGTTATATTTTTGTGATAAGGTTTTATAATTATAATAACTTTATCTCCAACTTTTGGTTTTATCTGTTTTTGTTTTTTAAATTTTTTTTTACTAATTCTTTTTACACCACCACCTTTTTGAATTTTATAAAAATAATTTTTATCAGATTCATAATACATACTATATATTATCTAACTAAAATATATATGAAAACAACACTTACATTACTTGCTATCTTGGTTTTAATTTTATTAGTTTCTAATCATAAAAATAATTTATTACCGCGTTTTTTTACAGGTGAAGAAACAACTGTTAAATTGTATAAAAGATGTCCAAATATAAATGGTTCATATGAACAATGTACAAATAATGGTAATTACAAACATTCAATGTTTGATATTAATTTAAATCATAAGTTATTTAGAAATAATTCGCGAGTTAATATATGGAATATAACAGAATGATTTTTATTCAAATGCCAATTGATATTCAAATAATACTTTATAATTATTTAGATAATGAAAGTAAATACAATTATACAAGATTTTTAAAGAATAATATAAGTAAAAATAATTTTAATTATATTAGTAGATTTATAAAATTAAATCCTAATGATTTAAATCATTTGAAAAGAGTAATACATAATAATAACGGTATTGATTTTTATATTAAATATTTAAATAATAAATTTTTAATAGTTAAATATTTACTATGTTTTACAGATGAATTATATACAATTAAAATTATTAATAAGTATAAATTACAATTAAACGTTAATTCTATTCTATATATTAATAATAATTGGGATCCAATAAATATAACACAATTATATTTAACTAATAAAAATTATAATAATCATTTTTATAAATATTTGAATATTTAGAATATAATAAACATAGCGTCATTTGTTTTTCCTGTCCATTTAAATTTAGATCCAACGTTTTTTTTAAAAATTTTAATTAATGTTTTTTTAGTATTGTACGTAATATTATTATGTTGAATATTAATTTCTTCTAATCTATTATTTTCATTAATTTTTAAAACAATAATAATAAATTTGTTATCTAAAAAATCATTACCTAGTTTTTCATCAGCAACATCCCATGGATAATCACTAAAATAAAAACCTTGATCCGTTATATGATTTGGTACAATAACTACTTGTATATCTACTTTTTCAAGTTCTTTTTTAGTAGGACCTAATAATTTTTTTACAATATTTTTTTGTAAAATAGTAAAATCTTTTAACCAAATTTTAAGATTTAATTTTTTACTTTGTTTAGGATTTATTTTTACCCATCTTTTTACACCTATCTTAGTTTTTTTAATAACCCACATATTACCATCTTTCCCTTTTCTCTTCTGACCAATTTTTTCAGCATGACCACAATACCCTAATCCTTTTGGACTAGGTTCTTTTCCTGTATAATTTCTTTTTGAATCGTTTTTACACTTAGGCATTTATATTTATTATATATATATATAAATGCTAACACGTTTATTTTCTTATGCAAAAATGGTTCCAACAGCGTTAAAATTGAATACAATGTATTTATATGGTACAAATCATAAAAAAGAACAAATTATTGAACTTGGAAAGTTTATGCATGGAGAAGTTCCTGTTCGCTTAGCCAGGTGTATTAATTATTTAGATGAATTTCCATTTTCTTTTTTAAATATAAAACAAATTGAAAATGTAAGAAATTTATATCTGTCTTCATTCGATTCGATACTAAATACTAAAATTCCAGAAAATACAGATGATTGTCATAATTTGGCGAATATATTAACAGAAATGAAAGATAATCATTCAACAGTTCAAGAAAACTTAGGGTATGGTATTCAACAATATATTGTTAATTATCCAAAATTTAATTATAATACTTTTTTAGATAAATTTTACATTTCAAGAATTGGAATCAGAACAATTATGGGACAATATATAAATTTAGTAAATAAAAATGAAGGAATCATAAAAATGTGTAATCCCTATCAAATAATATCAGCTATGATAAACGATGTTCAATATATATCAGAAAATATTTATGGTGAATGTCCTAATATTAACATATATGGTGATAAAATATATTCTTTCCCATACATACCGTCACATCTATATTATATTATATTTGAATTATTAAAAAATTCATTAAGGGCAACGATGGAATATAACATTAAAAATAATATTGAAAATAGTATAAATGTTTATATCAGTAAAGGTAAAAATGATGTAATAATTAAAATAAGTGATTTGGGCGGTGGATTTTCTAGAAATGATATTGAAAAAGTTTTTAATTATTCTTTCACTACTGTTAAAACTAACATCGATGATCAAAATATAATGGACCAAAGAGCATTTATGCTTGCAGGGCATGGATATGGTTTACCGTTATCTAGATTATACGCTAATTATTTTCAAGGAAAATTAATTATAATTCCCTACAATGGAATTGGTACTGATGCAATTGTGTATATTAATAAAATGGGTGATAAAACAGAAATTTTTTAAATATTAGTTAATAATATAATAATGAATCAATATTATATTATGTTGCTTATTGCTTATATTTTAGAATCATTTGCTGGTATCCCTTTATTGTACAATGTTTACAAAACACAAGATACTAGTGTAATTCCATATTTAACACTTATTATGACTTTAACCTCTGCTATAATTTTACTATATATCTCATTTATAAGTGATTATTATTTGCATTCCTTTGTATTTTTAATATATTTCGTTATCTATGGACTACTTTTATTATATAAATACTCTAATGAAACTGGAAATTTAAATATTTTTAAACAAGGGTAATTCCTTAAACTGTTTCGTTATCTTTTTATTAACAGTTGTGTTTTCTGTCGTTTTATTCTTTTTAGCAGTTTTAAATGAATTAGAACTGAATAAACACTCATTCTGTTTCTTTTTTAGAAAAGTTTTACTGTGTTTC
>Ga0080013_1004536_pt1 | contig 13609 bp, 8 predicted proteins | sample ETNvirenome_6_85_FD_69236 | JGI IMG/M metagenome (GOLD analysis project Ga0080013, IMG submission 69236) | Marine viral communities from the Pacific Ocean - ETNP_6_85 (SPADES assembly) (version 2) | ecosystem: Environmental > Aquatic > Marine > Oceanic | place: Pacific Ocean | collected 2013-06-19 | reverse complement strand
AAGATCGGTCTTGGAAACAAACAGGACGTCACTCCATCAGCTATGTTGCATATTTCGTCTAGCTACACCCAAACCAACCCGCTTGTTCAAATTGAAGCCGGCGACGATGGCGAGGACGGCGCCCAGTTGCTGATTAAGGGCAATATGCAACCATCGTCGCAGGCAACTGCCACCCTTATTGAGCTTAACTCTAATATTGACTACCGCGCCCGGGGCATACACCTCACCTGCGACGACGGCAATGAGGAGTGGTTTGCTGGTGTTCCATATCCCGGCGGAAGATATCAGATAGGGTTTGATGGCACCAGCGGGTTGCCGTGGCGAATTAATAGTTCATCATTCGATATACTAGAAAGTGGAGATGTCGGCATCGGCACAACCGGCAGCCCCGCCGCAAAATTTCACGTAATAGATACTGGAGAAATAATGAGGCTTGGTTATGATACAAGCAATTACACCATTTTTAATATTAGTTCGAACGGAACATTGGCTCTGACAACGAATGATTCCAGCGCGGACCTCAACCTCTACCCCGCTAGTATATTGAGGCTTGGTACCCAATATACCGATAATGTATATGTCGGACGTACGGACACAACCAGCGATACTATCATATACGGAGGAACTTCTGGGGCAGAAGTAATGAGGATAGACGGGAGTGCGGATAGTGTCGGCATTGGCACGGCGTCGCCTTCGAAGAAGTTACATGTTTCGGGGTCCGCGTCCGACGCCAGTATTCTTATAGCATCAGATGCAGCAGCTATAGAGTTATATCCCGCCAGCGGCCCGGCGCTCAGGTTCGGCACGCCAGCGTCTACATACTCCCACCAGATCTATGGGACCTACTCGGGCAAACACCAAATTCAACTCGTCTCAAACCTCGATTTCCAGATTTCTGGCGCCAAGGGGGGAGTCGGCTATTACTTTGATCAGTCCGAGGGCAATGTCGGCATTGGCACGGCAACACCCAACTCCACCTTTCAAGTTAGTGGCTCGCAGGCCGGAAACTATACTCAAGCTGCCGGAAACTTCACATTTGACGAAACTCATTATATTGTCGACTATACCGGGGATGGCGATGCCACGTTCACCCTTCCAGACGTGAGTGGAATTACGGGAAGGGTATATCATATTATAAGTCATAATCAGTCGGAGGAGGACGTCGACCTTACCGTTACCGGATCTGGCGGACAGTTCCAGTCCCCCAGCTTTGAGTCGGGTGATCAAGACTCAATTCGAATCAACGGCAACACTCCACAGAGCATAACAGTGGTGAGCACTGGTGGTAATTGGTTTGTTCTTAATGATAACAGGGCCCAGGAACACTAGAAATCATAACTATTAGTCATTTCCCCATCTTAGACACTATTTATTTTGATTACATGTCGGATCTGGAGTAATTTTTATGTCTTCACTATTAGAAGAAGCTATTGTTGACGCGAAAGCGCTTAAGGAAGCGGCATTGAAAAATGCCGAAGATGCCGTGTTAGAGAAGTATTCCCAAGAAGTCAAGTCTGCTTTAAGTACCCTTTTAGAACAAGAAGATGAATTGGATCTTGGTGGCGACCTCGGTGGCGGCGACCCTGGCGGCGACCTAGGCGGCGATCTTGGTGGTGGTGCTCCTGCTGAGCCCGCAACCCCAGCAGATGCCTCTTTCCTAGAAGAGACTCCCTTTGCATTTCAGAATGAAGAATTAGATGCCCCCGCGCAAGACGAGATTGTAGAAATTGACTTTGACCAGCTCAAGGCCCGCTTGGAAGAAGAAGAGGCCGAAGGCGACACTGGCTCCCCGGCCGATTTGTTGGGCTCTGAAGAGACCGCGATGGAATTGCAGGAAGACGGCGACCCGGGTGCCTTCGAGGAGGAAGAGACCGAAGGAGAAACGTCAATGGCTGCACCCGACTCCGCCGGCGCGATGGGTACCGCTGCCGAAAAAGAGGATAAGAAGACGATGGCGTCAATTGAGGAGGGTGAAGATGACGAGATAGAGCTTTCGGAAGAAATGATTGACTCTCTTGTTAGTGAACTTCTTAAGGTGGATATGCAACCTGAATTACAAGGGTGGTCATCCCTTGGCTCTGCTTATAATAGTACTGAGCAGGCAAATAATGACGCCATGGCCGCTGCCTCAGCGGCTCACCTCGAAGAAGAGGAAGAATTAGAGGAGGACGCGTCTACTGTAGATATAGTATCTGACGCCGAACTCTACGAGGCGAAAATCAAGAATCTTTATGTTTCTGTTAAAGAGTTAAAATCTTTGTTACAAGAGGCCAAAGTTCAACTTAGAAAGATGAACCTGGCAAATGCCAAGCTTGTTTACCAAAACAAGGCATTAGGCAGCACCTCCTTGAATGAGCGGCAAAAAAACCAAATTGCCGAAGCTGTTAGTCGTGCCAATTCTGTTGAGGAAGCAAAAGTGCTATACGAAACAATTCAAAACGCAGCGGGCGTTTCAAGTTCTAATAGCTTGAGACCACAATCCCTTCGTGAAGCCGTTTCGAGACCCACGTCTTTGTTACTTAGCTCCCAACGAGAAAGCAAGGCAACTGTAGATCCAAAAATGGATCGAATGCTGCGTTTAGCAGGGTTAGACTAGAACTATTAGGAGGTTATAAAATGTCTATCGTACAAAAATTAACCGAAGGTATCATTAACCGTGATCTCGCGAAGGAAGGGGGCGCTCTCATTAATAAATGGGAGAGCACCGGTCTTCTCGAGGGTCTCGGTGACGACACCGTTCGGAACACGATGGCTCGACTGCTTGAGAATCAAGCTAAAGAGCTGTTACGTGAGTCTTCGTCTATGTCAGGCGGAGATGTTGAGGGCTTTGCGGCTGTCGCATTCCCCCTCGTTCGCCGTGTATTCGGCTCTCTGATCGCTAACGATCTTGTTAGTGTTCAGCCGATGAGTCTCCCAAGTGGACTCATCTTCTTCCTCGACTTCACTGTTTCCGGTGAGATCGGGGAGAGGTCTTCGACCACGGGTCGCCTAGGTTACGAGGCTTCCTCGTCACTATATGGTGGCGGCGTTGTTGGTGCGCAGATCACCGGTGGTGTGAACCTGGCTTCGGGATCCAATCCTGAAGCTGGCCCATATGCACTTAACAACGGCTATTCGTCTCCGACTGGTTCGTCGATCCTCGGCGGTTCTACGTGGCGAATTGTTGTTTCCGGTGTTGCTGGTGTTAACAATGCTAACACTGGTACAGCCACCAATGATCAGCACAGCACTCTTGGCTCGCTCACCGACTATGATCCGGATCTTTCCGGTTCCGCTGTTGTCGTTGTAGAGGGTGCTCTGAGTAACTTTACTGCTGATTCTACCGCTTTGAACCTTGATGACCTTGTGGCCATTCAGGTTTCCGGCGGTACCGGGTTGGGTGGCTTTAATATGCTTTCCGTTAGTGGTAACGCGGCTTCGGGTACCGTTCGTCTCGTACGACGTCTTACCCAGTTCAGTTCCGCTTCTAATGGTGCCTTTGCCGGCGATCGCTCGTCGACCAATGTTCTGTTTACGTTCGCGTCTGTAGAAACTGGTATGCTCACCTCGGGTGCAGCTGATGATCAGCCTGCATCGAATCCGTTTGCTGCTGCAATTACGGGTGCCATCGGTGGTGCTGCTGCCGTTAGTAACACTTGGTCGTGGCCTCAGACAGATGACTTTGACAATGCCAACGCGCTTGGCTCTGTTATCGGTGCTTCGGAGTGGGGACTTGAGAATAGTCCGAACATTCCAGAGATCGATATCAAGGTCGACAGTGTGGCCGTTACCGCGGTTACCAAGAAGCTCAAGGCCAAGTGGACCCCGGAGTTAGGACAAGATCTTAACGCCTACCACAACCTTGATGCCGAAGTTGAGCTTACTCAGATTCTGTCTGAGCAGATTGCTCTTGAGATTGATCGAGAGATCATTGAGGATCTTGTTCGTGGCTCGACTGCCGGTACTCGTTACTGGTCGCGCGCTGCTGGCCGCTTCCTTAATCGGGAGACTGGTCTTGAAGTCGGTGGTTCAACAACCCCTGACTTCACTGGTAACGTTAGTGAGTGGTATGAGACTCTCGTTGAGACGATCAACGATGTTTCTGCCCAGATCCACCGCAAGACTCTTCGCGGTGCTGCCAACTTCGTCGTCTGCGGACCTGAAGTTGCCAACATCCTTGAGTTCACTGCTGGCTTCCGAGCCAATGTGACTGCGGATAGTGATCGTGGCGATATCGGCACTGTGAAAGTCGGTGCACTCTCGAAGAAGTTCGACATTTATGTCGATCCATACTTCCCCCGTAGTTTGATCCTTGTTGGTCGACGCGGAGGTAGTTTCCTCGAAAGTGGGTATGTATACGCACCTTATGTGCCGCTGCAGACTACGCCTACGATCTTCGGTGTTGAAGATTTCGTGCCCCGTAAGGGAGTCATGACTCGATACGCCAAGAAGATGGTCCGTCCTGATATGTACGGGCTTGTGATTGTTAGCGATCTAGTCTAGAGCTGACTTCGGTCAACTTTTCTGAAAGCCCCGGCTCGAAAGAGTCGGGGCTTTCTATTTAGTAGTGAACTTAACGAGGTATTCTCAATGGCGATCCCTAATTTAAATCCGTCTTCCACTACTCAAAGCAATATATTACCAATTACTGGCGCAATTGCGAATGTATCTGGTGCGCTTCCATTTGGGATTTATGTGAACTCTAGTCCGTTCCTTTCGGGGGCCGTAGATCAGGTGGCTTATACATATAAGAAACTCGGAGGTGATGTACTTGATATAGAACTTAGTCAAGGAAATGTTTATGCAGCCTATGAAGAGGCTGTACTAGAATATTCTTATATTGTTAATATACATCAGAGCAAGAATACTTTATCTGATCTTTTAGGCGCTCAAACCGCCTCATTTAATCAGGATGGACAAATCACTTCAGGCGACGGCCTTTCGGGCTCCAGTATTGAGTTGCGATATCCGCGTTTTGATTATGGTTATGTTCGTAGGATCTCAGAAGGCTTAGCAACCGAGACTGGTATAGGGGGTCTGGTACCCATATATTCGGCCTCGTTTACCACGGTTAACAACAGACAAGATTATGATCTCCAGACCCTTATTTCATCGTCCTCTTCTGCCGACACGACTCTTCCGTATTATGATCAAGTGAAGGGGAAAAGAGTTATTGTGCGCAAGGTGTTTTTCAAGACCCCTCGTGCTATGTGGAGGTTCTATGGTTACTACGGAGGGTTCTCGGTGGTAGGAAACTTAAGAACTTATGGCCAATATGCTGATGATTCTACCTTTGATATAGTTCCGGTGTGGCAGAACAAGCTTCAGGCCATGGCTTATGAAGATGCTATTTACACAAGAACATCGCACTATTCGTATGAAATTAAAGACAACAATCTTAGGCTTTTCCCAACTCCCGTTACCACAAGCCCTCTAAAGTTTTGGGTACAGTTTACAATTGATAATCAATATGAACCTTGGGACGAAACTGGACGCGGATCACAGGGGATCAAGGGTATCAATAATGTAAACACCCTTCCATTTGAAAATCTTCCCTATGCTAGTATCAATTCAATAGGAAAGCAGTGGATTCGAAGATTTGCACTGGCTCTTACTAAAGAAATCCTGGGACAAGTGCGAGGAAAGTTTGCTCAAGTGCCCATTCCGGGGGAAAGCGTAACATTAAATGCTGCAGAGTTGCTCTCTCAAGCAAAAGAGGAACAAAAAGATCTTCGGGAGGAGTTAAAGACACTTCTGGACGAGATGACTTATGATAAGCTTGCCACTGCCGATTCCACCATGCAGGATGCTGCCGAAAAGGTTCTTTCTAATGTGCCCACGGGCATTTACGTAGGCTAGGATTTTAAATCATGGCCCGGCGCACACGTAGTAAAAGAACCCAAGAGCAGATTCAGAAGAAATCTCGCGAAAAGAGATATGCTCATATTGGGGACAAAGAGGTAGAAAACAAACTAGAAGAAGTAACTCTTCAGCCGTCTGGTCTTGAAACAATTGACCGTGCTATGTGGCATTTCATTAATGTAGAGCTGGATTTAAATTTGTTTTCTAACGATGGGTTTAAAAAAGTTCCTGTTCTATGGACAACCGCCGAGCGGGCCTATCAAGTTAAGGATGACAAGGATCTGAGGGATAAGGATGGTACGTTGGTGCTGCCGCTCATAACCATTGCTAGAACCTCAACTAATAAGGAGCCCGATCGTCGCGGGGTGCCCTATGCTCATCTTTTCCCCGAGCCAGATGCCAAAGGGGGCACCATCACAATCGCTCGCACCATCAATCAGAAAAAAACAGCAGAATATCAAAATTCTTTGGCGAATCGAATTTATGGTCCCCTCCCTGGATCGCGCTCTAAAAGATATAACACCAATAAAAGAGAGATGAAGCCCCCTAAGGTAGTATACAACACCATTACTATTCCGATTCCCACGTGGGTAACGGTTACTTATGAAATCGCATTGCGGACGGAGTATCAGCAACAGATGAATGAGCTTGTAAGGCCCTTTTTTACGGTCGCCGGCAATTCTCGGATGCCCAAACGAATAAGTTCTTTGGGACACTCATATGAGGTTTTTATAGACGGGGCTTTTTCTGATAATTCTAATCAACTCGCCCTAGGCATGGAACAAAGAAATTATGAAACTTTAGTTAGGGTGGAAGTACTGGGATATTTGATCGGCGCAGGGGAAAATCAAGAGCCGCCCGCTATTGTAACACGCGAGAACGCCGTTGAGTTTAAGTTCGGCCGCGAGCGTGCGGTTTTTGGTGATATTCCTAGGACCATCCCTGACGGATGGTATAGAAAATAGCAAAGACATATTTTTACGATTAAGATTTTGTTTTGAAAAAAATAGAATAAGTCTGTTGCTGATATAAGACACTATTTAATAAGACCATTCAGTCTTAGGAGAGCTACACTAATGTCAGTTAAAAACTATAGATTTGTTTCCCCCGGGGTTTTTGTTGACGAGATCGACAACTCTCAAATCCCTGCATCCCCGGCAGGCATAGGACCCGTTATCATCGGCCGCGCCGAAAAGGGGCCTGCATTAAGGCCCGTGACGGTTCAATCTTTTGAAGAATTTGTTAACGTCTTTGGAGCCCCATCGCCGGGCCGCTCCGGTCCAGATGCTTGGCGCACTGGCGTCAACACGACAGCCACTACTTATGGTGGTTATGCTGCGCAAGCGTATTTAAGAAACAGCTCTCCCTTAACTTACGTACGTCTCCTTGGTGCTGAAGGCGAAGGAACGTTGACTGGAGAAGGTGATGCCGGATGGAATGCCGGCAGCGCCGGAGCGGCGTGGGGTCTCGTTGTTTTCGAGCCCCAGTACGCTAGTGGTTCCGCCTGGAAAGTCCCCGGCGCAGCCAGCTCTAGTTATACAGATGGAGGCACTGGCTCTATGCAGGGTGTTCTTGCGGCGATTTTCTATACCACCGATGCGACTACCAATCTCTGGTTATCTGGTAATATTCTTGATACTAATGCTGGGACCGCGCAGGCCGGCCCAGCAGCGCAAGGGTCTTCTGCTATTATTAAGGACACTGGAGTTCCTTACGAGTTCAAGATGGTTATTTCCAATGCTAGTGGATCTGTTGCAGTTACCTCATCTTTTAACTTTAATCGTGCAGATTCTAAGTATATCAGAAAGGTTTTTAACACAAATCCTCAGAAGACTAACTCTACAATTACTGAATTAGCAGATAATTATTGGTTAGGTGAGTCCTTCGATCGTCACCTTAAGGCAAATATTACTGCTAGCACCACCTGGGGCGCAGTTGTTCTGCTGAAAAATAATGCCGGCACGAACGCCGGCAGAGCTCATGAAGATCCCCTGCAGGGCGCCCAGGCCCCCATTATTATTGGTTCTGATACCATTAATCGCGGCACCGCCGCAAGCAATGGTTTTGATATTGAAGCAATGCCTTCTTTGTTTACCGTGCATGCTCTGGAAGAGCCCGGCGCCTGGACCAATAAAAACCTTAAAATCTCTATTCAGGATATTAAGGCATCCACAAATGAATCGAATGCTTATGGTAGTTTTTCCCTTGTCGTTCGTAAGTTAAGCGATAGCGACAACGTGGTTAAGGTGGTGGAACAGTTTGAAAATTGCAATTTAAATCCTGATTCGTTAAATTATGTAGCACGCATGGTGGGCGACAGACGCCGCACTTGGGTTGCTGCTGAGCGACGCTACAAGGTTGAGGGCGATTATGATAGCCGTTCGGACTACATTCGAGTTCAGGTAGCTAGCAATGTCGAAAACGGAGCGGTGAATGCTACCGTGCTTCCCTTCGGCTTCAAGGGTATCGTTAAGTATGCTGATGAGACTGCACTCTCGTCGGGCAGCAGCACCGGAGGGAACTGGGTGACTGGAACGACGATCGCGCGCGGCCGCTTTACTGGTTCTATCGGGAGCAGTAGCACAGGCTTCGACCGTCTGCCAGCTATAATGTCTAAAAACGTCTTTGTCGCTAGTGGATCTCATCTTACCGCTTCTGTCCTGTATCCGGCTCCCGAGCTTCGGGTGTGTGCAGGGTCAGGCGGCCTCGCCAATCCTACGGACGCATACTTTGGAATGCAAGTCTCCCGCACGTCGGGAAGCACTACCTTCGATGACTCGACCATTGATCTTTTGATGGCTCGTGGTGGAATTGTCGGCAACATGTTTGCCGGCGCATCTTCTGGCCAGCGAGAACTGTCCATGTGGTTTACTCTTGATGACCTCAGCGGCTCGTCAAGTGGCTCTAAGGGCATTGTTAAGTGGGTTTCCGGCTCGCACGCCAATGGTACCTCTCTTACCTGTCAGGCCGGCGCTGTTTCAGGCGTCCTTGATGTTGGGTTCGATAGGTTTACTGTGCCTCTGTATGGCGGATTTGATGGTCTCGATATCACAGAGATGGATCCCTTCAACAGTCGACTCCTTAATGGAATCTCCAATATTAGCGAGCAGAATAGTTATCAGTTTAACTCGATTAAGCGCGCCATTGATTCGTTAGCGGATCCTGAGGTGGTGGAAATGAATCTGGCCAGCGTGCCGGGTCTTACCCATGAAGGACTTACTGCTCAGTTGCTCGAGGCTTGCGAAGATCGGGCAGATGCTCTGGCTGTTATCGACCTGAAGGGTGGATTCCAGCCTCGGGAAGATTCCACGTCAATTACACGAAACAACACGGCCACGTCGTTGAGGACCGTTATTAACAACCTGCGCGATCGAGCTATTAACTCGTCGTATGGTTGTGCGTTCTATCCATGGCTCCGAGCACGGGACACGATTTCCGGCAACTTTGTGTGGCTTCCGCCCTCTGTTGCAGCGATTGGTACGTTCTCTAGCTCACAGCGAAAGACCGATGTGTGGTTTGCCCCTGCTGGCTTTAACCGCGGCGGCCTGACTGAGGGTGCAGCCGGAATTCCGATTCTGGATGTTTCACATCAGTTGCGACGAATTGATCGTGATGATTTATATGCCGCGAACATCAATCCAATTGCGAAGTTCCCGGCTGAGGGTATTGTAATCTTCGGACAAAAGACGTTGCAGGTAACTCGGTCTGCTCTGGATCGCATTAACGTGCGTCGCTTGATGATCTTCGTGAAGAAGCGCATCTCGCAGTTTGCTGCCAGGATTTTGTTTGATCCCAACGTCAAGGTAACATGGAACCGCTTTCTGAGTAAGGTTAACCCCTTCTTAGCTAGCATCCAGACCCGATTTGGTTTGACTGAATTTAAGGTGGTGCTTGATGAAACTACAACCACTCCTGATTTGATCGACAGGAACATCATGTATGCACAGATATTCTTGAAGCCTACGCGAGCGATTGAGTTTATTGCAATAGACTTTAATATTACGCGCACCGGGGCATCGTTCGATGATTAAAACGAGAAATGAAAGGATTTTTCCATCAAGGAATCTAGTTAATACAGACTTTACAGGAGACTTATAAAATGGCATTTTGGAATGACGCAGCATCCGAACCAAAGAGACAACATAGATTTTTGGTTTACATGGATTTAGGTAACAACGGGTTTGTTCCCTACCTGGCTAAGTCAGTGACGAAGCCTTCTTTTGAGGTTTCTGAAACTGAACACAAGTTCCTCGGGAATACGTATTATTACCCCGGGTCGCTTACATGGAATGAGGTTACCTGTACAATTATTAACTCAATCGATCCCGACGGACAGGATCTACTTCTGAACGCTCTGGAGAAATCTGGTTACCTTTTCCCCAATGTTCAGCGCGAAGCGATTGAGCGCAGCCCTGGCACGATTAATAAAGAAGATAGCCTTGATGCACTCGGCGAAGTAAAGGTGGCTGAGCTTGATGGCGAAGGCCGTGAGGTTGGCGTCTGGACTCTCAAGAATGCATTCATAAAGTCTGCTACTTTTGGTGATCTGGATTATGCTGGTGACGAATTACTTAATATTGAGATCGGAATGCGGTATGATTGGGCTGCATACGAAAGTCTGAAGGGCGGCAACGGTGCATACGGTGGCGCCTAGATAATACGAAAGAAGGTGGTGAATGTCACAACGAAATAACTTGGAGCGCGCCCTCGGCGGCCCTGCTCCAGTCGTGCCGGATCAAGGAAGCCCGGCAGCTGCACAGCAAGGTGCAGGAGAAATGTTTTCCTTTGTAACTCCTACAGAATTTGTTGATCTGCCCAGCAAGGGCCAGTTTTATAGTTCAGAGCATCCTCTGCACGATGAAGAGGTGGTTGAAATTCGCCACATGACAGCTAAAGAAGAGGATATTTTAACTTCTGAGTCTCTCCTAAGGCGCGGCGTTGCGGTGGATCGAATGTTACAATCTCTTTTGGTAAATAAAGAAGTCAAGATTGGCGATTTGCTTATCGGAGACAAGAACGCTCTTATCGTCGCCGCGCGTATTACGGGCTTTGGCCCACACTATGACACAATGGTGGGATGTCCCGCGTGTGGAGAAACGGTATCTAATCCTTTTGATTTATCTGAATTAGATTTAGTCGATCATGCTGATCTTCCCAGCAACACAACCTTAAACGAAGATGGCACGTTCACTCTTCAGCTGGAATCAGTGGACTTCGCAGTGCAAATGAGGCTTCTAACTGGAGCAGACGAAAAGCGATGGAGCAAGAAAAAAACCAAAAAGAAGAAGCTTAAATTACCTGATAGTACCATTACGGACCAATTAAAGCTTATTGTGGTAGGGGTAGAAGACTCCCGAGACCCGGCCGTAATTAGTAACTTTGTGGACGCAGTGCCTACCAGGGCTTCCCGCGAGATCCGCGCCGCTTATGAGAGTGTGATGCCCAACATTGATCTTCATCAGGAATTTACATGTCCAGAATGTCATCATGAGGGGAGGATTGCTGTACCTTTGACGGCCAACTTTTTTTGGCCTGACACCTGAGTATCAACGCGCCGTTTATGAAGAATTCTTCATATTAAAACACCATGGCGGCTGGTCATTCTTCGAAGCCTACAATTTGCCGGTTCAGTTAAGACGTTGGTTTATCCAGCGCTTGGTTGAAGAGTTCGAGAACGAAGCTAAGGCAATGGACAAGAGTAGCAAGGGAAGCCGCGGCAAATAATGCGCGGCTTTTTTTGTTTAAACTATTTATTAGAAGAGGGATTGCTATGAATGACCTGGTACCTATTGAAATTGATTTAAACGTCGACCCCAGCAAGATAGACGAGAGCTTTCTTGTCACTTTTGCGGGTCTTACCAAGATGTTGCTTAAATATCTGTTTGGGGGAAGTCCAGCCCCCGCAAAGATTCGTGGCACTCCAGCCCAAGTTTCCGCTTTTACAAGCGCACTTGGCAGAGAGAAGAATTACATGGATGCATTCTTAAAGTATGGCCTCAATGATGAACGAACCCTCTCCAATCGAGGCAGATTAAACTCTGCTGTGTCTAAGTTTGAGCGCTCAACCGGATTGCGGTGGCCCTACACTAACTAAGAGTAATTTATCATGGCTGACGATCCCACAGTAAATATAGACCTTGATAAGTTAAGCAACGACGCGCTGAAAGAGCGCATTGAACTCCTTAAGGAAAAAAATAAGCTTGAAAGGGAGGCTATCTCTGGTGCGCAAGCGGAATATGAGGACGCCTCCGAGCGCAACGAAGAGGTAATAAGGCAGATTGAGAAAAATATCGCGGCTCTGGAAAGAAAGAAGCACGCCGGCGACAAACTCACCGCGGCACAAGAAGCAGAACTTGAAAGAGGCAAGCAAGAAGTTAAGATGCTCCAGCAGCAGAATAAGTCGCATGCCTCTTCAGTCGCGGCTATTAAAAAGCACGAAGCAGCTTTAAAAGATCTCAACGATGAGGGTGAAAAGTTCGCCAACATTCTGTTGGGCACCAACAACCAACTGGGCAATTTTATAAAGAAGATGATGGGCACCAAAGGAGGCTTTACGGCGTTTGCTAAGGGGTTAGCTGGCCTCCTCAACCCATTTAAGCTGTTGATGTCTTTCATAACCAAGGTTATTCAACAAACTTTTTTCTTTAATATTGCCGTTGACAAGGCTCGCGCAAGTTTTGTTAAAGCCACGGGTGCTTCGAGTAAATTTGGGAACGACATAGTCGCTCTTTCCCACGCCATGAAGGGCACCGGTGTTCGTGCCGACGAGCTCGCAAAGGCACAGACTTCTTTGTACAGTGGGATGCAGGACTTTAGCAAAATGAACACGACCCAGCGCCGAGGGCTCGTCAAGACAGTTTCTTTGTTTCAAGAACTTGGTGTTTCGACCGATACGCAAGCTGAGATTTTGAACGAAGCCACCAAAAGTTTGGGGTATAACGCAGATGAGTTGCAGGGCGTCCTGCTCATGGTGGGCGGCGTTGCTGACAGCTTGGATGAGCCTATGAATAAGGTGATGGAAAACTTTAAGACTGTTTCTCAAAAATTGGCATTTTATGGAAAGAACATTGAGGGCGTTTTCAAGAATCTCTCCGCCCAGTCCAAGGCCACCGGCCTCTCCATAGATGAGTTACTGGGTGTTGTGGAACAGTTTGACACATTTGAGGGCGCCGGCAAAGCAGTCGGTAAGCTCAATGCCATTATGGGCGGCCCATATCTCAATTCCATTGATATGCTCAATGCCAAGGAAGACGAGAGGGTTGAGATTCTTCAGCGCTCGATGAAGCAATCTGGAATGAACTTCAAACAGATGGGCAAGTACGAGCAAAAGATGATTGCCAGTAGTTTGGGCATCAGTCCCAAAGAGGCTAGAAAGATGTTCGGCGCCGAGACAGAATCTGATAAGATGGAGGCCATGCAAGCCGCCAAACTTGCAGCCCGACAGGCGCGCTCACAAGATATCCAAGAAAACATGGAGAATATGCTGGAGCAATTTGCACTTGACTGGTCAGAGGGGATTGAAAGACTCCGGAAGCTAATATATTGGGTTGGTTGCAACGTCCGAAACCTCTTGGACTGGTTCGAGAAACTCCCGCCCGGGGAGAAAGTTGCTGTGACGCTGGGGAGCCTCCTTGGCACCTACGTATTCGCCAAGCTGACGATGGCCGGCTTCACCCGGCTGTTCCCCGGCGCCGCTGCGCCACCCCCGGGCGCCCCGCCTGCCCCCGGGGCGCCCCCCCCCCCCCCCGGGCGGCCCGCCGCACCCCCG
>Ga0080013_1004535_pt1 | contig 13612 bp, 14 predicted proteins | sample ETNvirenome_6_85_FD_69236 | JGI IMG/M metagenome (GOLD analysis project Ga0080013, IMG submission 69236) | Marine viral communities from the Pacific Ocean - ETNP_6_85 (SPADES assembly) (version 2) | ecosystem: Environmental > Aquatic > Marine > Oceanic | place: Pacific Ocean | collected 2013-06-19 | reverse complement strand
AACGACAGGTGTTGTCGCGTGTCAAAAGAATAGAAACTATATTGGTATTGAATTGAACCCAGAATATGCTAAACTATCAGAAGACAGACTTTCCAAGGAGGCAGCACTTGAAAACTTCTTCGCATGAATTCTATAGTAATGTAGCATTGACTGGTGATAACATTTTGTTTCGTGGTTATGAGAATGGCAAAAGAGTTCAGAAGTCTATTCCATATAGACCAACTCTTTTTCTAGAGACAGAAGAAGAGTCCGAATATCGAACGCTGTTCGGTGAGAAGGTCAAACCGATTCAGCCGGGTGGTATTCGGGATTGTCGTGATTTCGTTAAGAGATATGCGGATGTGGATAACTTCAACGTCTTGGGTTCAACTGAATATGTGTATCAGTTTATAGGGGAGTGGTTTCCAGATGAACATGTTTCGTATGAGTTTGAAGATCTGAAGATTGCTTATATTGACATTGAAACTACATGCGAGAATGGGTTTCCAGATATAGATGATCCAGAAGAACAAATTAATGCGATAACACTGAAGGTGGGGGATAAAGTCTACTGTCTAGGTCTTGGTGATTTCCACATTGATAAACCAAATGTAGAGAATATGCCCTATACTTCCGAAGAAGATCTTATGAAAGATTTCGTAGAACTTTGGCGAAATGTTGATCCTGATATTGTTACTGGTTGGAATGTTAGATTCTTTGATATTCCTTATATCATTAATCGCATAAAGAAATTATTTGGTGGGTCTTATGCTAAGAAGATGTCTCCTTGGAACTTCATCAAGGAGAGAAAAATCACTAAGTATGGTGTCGATAAAACTGCATACGAGATGGTCGGTATTTCTATTCTAGATTACTATGAACTATATCGAACATTCACATACAAGAATCAAGAATCATACAGACTCGATCATATTGCTCATATTGAATTGGGTGAGAGAAAACTAGATTATGGTGAGTTCGATAGTATTGCAGAATTCTATAAGAAAGATTTTGCTAAGTTTATGGAATACAATTATCTTGATGTTATTCTTGTCGAGAGGTTGGAAAGTAAACTTAAACTTATAGAATTGGCGACCGCTCTTTCTTATTCGGCAAAGGTCAATTACAACGATGTGTTTTCTCAGACACGAACTTGGGATGCTATCATCTATCACTACTTAACTTCTAGGAAGATTGTAATTCCACCAAAGAAGTTAGGAAAGAAGAATCAACAATATGCTGGTGCATATGTGAAAGATCCTGTTGTTGGTATGCATGATTGGGTTGTATCTTTTGACTTAAATAGTTTGTACCCTCACCTGATTATGCAATATAACATTTCACCAGAAACCATTGTGCGAGAGGGATATGGTAGTACTAGAGGTTTGGTTAGTGTGGACGATATTTTACATGTTGATAAAATAGAACACATTGAAGAAGCAAAAGAGAAAGATCTCTGTATAGCAGCGAACGGTGTGTGTTTTACAAAAGATTTCCAAGGCTTTCTTCCAGAACTTATGGAGAAGATGTACGCCGAGCGAAAAATGTATAAGAAGAAGATGATCGAGGCGCAAAAACTACAGCAAGATATTCCAAAAATGAATATGCCAAATTTGGGTCGTCATGCATTAAACGAAAAATGTAAAAATGATATTGCGAAATATAACAACTTTCAATTGGTCCGAAAGATTCAACTCAACTCTGCTTATGGTGCGTTGGGTAACCAATACTTTAGATATTATTCCACCGACATGGCAGAAGCGATTACTCTTTCGGGGCAGTTGACTATTCGATGGATTGAAGAAGCGTTGAACGAATTTTTAAACGAAACGGTTGGCACAAAGGATTATGATTATGTGGTTGCTTCTGATACAGATAGTGTATATCTCCGTCTTGGGAATCTGGTTGACAAAGTATGTCCTTCCGATGCAACCAAACAGAAGGTGGTTGAATTCCTCAACAAAGCGTCGGAAGAAATAATTCTCCCGTTCATCACAAAGAAGTATGATAAACTTGCTAAGAAGATGAACGCATATCAAAATAAAATGATTATGGAACGAGAAGTCATAGCAGAAAAGGCAGTATGGACTGCTAAGAAAAGATACATGCTTCTTGTACATGATTCAGAAGGCGTGAGGTATGATATGCCCAAGATGAAAATCATGGGTGTTGAAACTAGTAGAAGTTCTACTCCGCAGGTGGTTCGTGATTCGTTGAAGGAGGCTATTCATTTAATCCTGACAACCGACGAACAAACCATAATGGGGTTTGTCAAGGAGTTTAGAACAAAGTTTAACAACATGGTCCCCGAGGATATTGCGTTTCCCCGTGGAGTGAGCAATGTGGAAAAATATCACGATAGTAATATGATATATCAGAAAGCAACTCCCATCGCCGTTAAGGGCTCTCTTCTATATAACCATTACATTAAGAAGTTGAAACTAAACAGAAGGTATAGGGAAATTATTGATGGCGATAAGATTAAATTTCTTCACCTCAAGAAACCAAATCCAATGGGTGGCGTGAGGGGAACAGATCAGGTTATAGCGTTTCCCAATTCACTACCAAAAGAATTTAATCTTGGTGAATATATTGATTATGATACACAATTCTCAAAGTCATTTTTGGAACCTCTTAAGACAATTTTAGAAAAGATAGGTTGGAAGCACGAAGAGAGGGCTTCATTAGAAGGAATGTTTGTATGAATAAAGAATTAGAAAATATTGTGGTAGAAGAATTTCTTCTTACCAGATCAGTTCTGAAATCTCACATAGATGAATGTTTAAATAGTAAGGATTCTTCGACAAGAGATCTTGACGGGCTGTTCGAAAGATGCGATAATATAGACAAGGTATTAAAGGAGATGAATAGCCATGAGCGAATTCTTGGGTAAAATTTTAAAAAAAACTGGTAACGAATATGCTTCTGTTGTATCCGAAGGCGTAGATGGAAGTGATGTTACGGGTTATATTGACACCGGATGCTATATGTTTAATGCGTTGTTGTCTGGTACTGTTCACGGCGGAGTTCCCGATAATAAGATTCTCGCTCTTGCGGGTGAAAGTGCTACAGGAAAAACTTATTTTGCATTGGGAATTTGTCAGCAATTTCTCCTAAATAATAGTGAAGGAGTGGTTATCTACTTCGATTCTGAACAAGCCGTAACTAGCGAGATGATTAATGGACGAAGCATGGATTCAACTAGGATTGCTATTATGCCTGTGGCTACTGTTGAGGAGTTCAGAAGACAAGCAATAACAATTGTTGATGAATATTTAGAAACACCTGAAGCCGACCGTAAGCCCATGCTTATGGTTCTGGATTCCCTTGGTATGCTTTCGACAGAAAAGGAAATGGTAGATACTGCCGAAGGTAAGTCTACAAGGGACATGACACGGGCACAGATTGTGAAATCAACTTTCCGTGTTCTTACTTTGAAGTTGGGCAAAGCACATATCCCACTTATTATGACCAATCACACATATGCTGTTGTGGGTTCATACTTTCCCATGAAGGAAATGGGCGGGGGTTCTGGTTTGAAGTACGCCGCTTCAACCATTATATACCTTTCAAAGAAGAAAGAAAAAGAAGGCACAGACATCATTGGAAATATAATTCATTGTAAGACTCACAAGAGCAGACTTACAAAGGAAAACCAAGAGGTCGATGTCCGTCTTCGTTATGATGAAGGTCTTAGTAAACATTATGGTCTTTTGCAGATGGCAGAGAAGTGTGGTGCTGTAAAGCGCGTTGCGAACCGCTTCGAATTTCCTGATGGTAAAAAGGTTTATGAGAAGGTAGTTTTGAGTGATCCCGAAAATTATTTCGACGAAGAAATGCTTGCAAAAATTGATGAATCATGTAAAAAGGAGTTTAGATATGGAAGTGCTTGAAGATATTATTGAGTTTGTTGAGAATGACGAGGGAGACATCAAGATAAAAATTATGAAGGGAAATTATAAGGATCTTGTTATTCGTTATGGGGATGTTATGATGTTTCCGGTGGGTGAGGAGAGTACTAAAGGGAACATGCAGTTCACATATGAGATTTTAGAAAACCCGAACAACATCAAAGAAGATGATGACTTCTATGATTTCTTTGGTGCGATTGCGTTGGATGTTGTTGAGAATTATTTGTCTCCCCTAGTAAAAAATGTTGATCTTGAAGAATACAATTTACAGGGAACAGACGAAGAATTAAAAAATAAAATTTTAGAACTCAAGGAAAAAATGGTAACAGAACGAATCGATAATGGATAATATTGAATCTATAATTCTTGGTTGTCTTGTAACAAATGATAATTATTCAAGACATGTCATCCCGTTTATGAAGAGTGAGTATTTTCGAACACGCGAATCTAAGTCGATGTTCGAAAATATCCAGTCCTTTATAATCAAGTACAACGCACTTCCTTCCAAAGAGGCGATGAGTGTTATGTACGAGGAGCAGTCTAATCTGACTGAGGAAGAATATGCAAATTCAATAGCATTGATCGATCAGTTATATGTCGAGAGAGAAGTAAACGACGATTGGTTGGTTGAAGCAACAGAAGATTTCTGTAAAGATCGTGCCATTCATAACGCAATTCTTGAATCTATTCATATTATTGAGGGAAAGGAAAAGGATAAGACTGTAAATGTTTTACCGGAAATTTTGTCCGAAGCCCTTTCAGTTTGTTTTGATGTAAATATTGGTCACGATTATCTTGGGGATGCGGAAGATAGGTATGATTTTTATCACCGCAAGGAAAAGAAGGTAGCGTTTGATATAGATTTCTTCAACACCATAACTTCTGGTGGTACACCACCCAAAACATTGAACATTGTTATGGCGGGAACTGGTGTCGGTAAGTCCCTCTTCCTCTGCCATCACGCAGCAAATTGTCTTAGTCAGAACTTAAATGTTTTGTATATAACATGCGAGATGGCAGAAGAGAGAATTGCAGAAAGAATAGATGCAAACTTACTTAATATTACAATGGACGATCTTCATGATTTGCCTAAAGTCATATATGGACAGAAGATGTCGAATCTACAGCAGAAGATTAAAGGCCAGTTGATTGTTAAGGAATATCCAACGGCAACTGCAAACGCAAACCATTTCAAGGCTCTATTAAAAGAATTGAAATTGAAAAAGAAATTTATTCCTGATGTGATATTCGTTGACTATTTAAACATTTGTTCGTCCACTCGATTGAAGGGTGCAGCAAATCAGAATAGTTATCTTTATATTAAGGCTATTGCAGAAGAACTTCGGGGCCTTGCTGTGGAGCATAATGTCCCGTTGTTTTCTGCCACCCAGACAAATCGTTCCGGTTATTCAAACACTGATGTAAGTTTGGAGGACACTTCGGAATCTTTTGGTTTGCCTGCTACAGCAGACTTTATGTTTGCTTTAATTTCTACAGAAGAATTGGAAGAGTTGGGACAAATACTTGTAAAGCAGTTGAAGAACAGGTATAATGATTCTTTCAGTAATAAGAAGTTTATTATTGGTATGAATAGAGCGAAGATGAAGTTATTCAATGTCGAGAGAGGCGAGCAATCTGGCTTGAGTCAATCAAATCAGGTAGAAAAGGAAGATCACGGAAACGGTTTTGGACCCAAGACTTTTGATGAAAAGTTTAAGGACGATAAGCAGAAATTTAATGAGTGGTCGTTTACATGAGTTCCTTTATTGATAAAAAATATATAAATATTGTCTCTGCTAGGTTAGATAGGTTTGCCTGGAAGAAGCAAAATCTAGCAAATTGTAGGTGTCCGATTTGCGGCGATTCGCAAAAGAACAGAGCCAAATCGCGTGGTTATTTTTATGAGAAAAAAGGTGGATATTATTATAAATGTCATAATTGTGGATATGGTAGTACCCTATATAATTTCTTAAAGGAAGTCGATCCAACTCTTATGAAAGAGTATTCGATGGAACGATATAAATCTGGTGATGGTGGATATGCTAATTACAAGAAACCAAAGGATGACGAATTGTTTAGATTTAAAGATTCAAAACCAAAGTTCAAACCAAAGGATTCTTTGTTAGATTCTTTGACATGTTTAACTAAACTTCATGAATCACATCCCGCTGTCAAATTCGCTAACCTCAGAATAATTCCTAAGCAATACTGGAAATATTTGTATCACACAGATGACTTTGGTTCCTTTATGCAAAGTCTTGACTCAGACTGCCTGCCAGTCGGAAAAGAAGATAGGTTAGTTATACCTTTCTTCAATAGTCATGGTGTTGTTGTTGGTGCGCAGGGCAGAGCATTGAATATGGCAGACGAAAATAATGCTCGCTACACCCTGAAATATCTCACGGTCAAGGGCGATAAAAGTATTGACCGACTTTGGTATGGTATGTGGAGAACAAATACAAAAGAGCGGGTATATGTTGTTGAGGGCCCAATTGATTCTTATTTTCTACAGAACTGCGTGGCGATTGTTGGTGCTGGTGCGCTGAAGCATATACCAGCAAGACTTGCTAACAGTGAAATGACATGGATTATGGATAACGAACCCCGCAACAAACAGGTGTGTGACTATGTTGAACGCCTTATAGAATTGGGTAGAGATGTTTGTATTTGGCCGAGTGATTTGAAAGAGAAAGATTTGAACGACATGGCATACAGCATGTCAACCAGAAACATAAAAAAAATGATTGATGACAATACGTTTAGTGGTCTTGAGGCCACTCTTCGTTTTCGTGATTGGAGAAAAGTATGACAACATTGGTGACTGGTGGTAGTGGATTAGTGGGATCTGCAATTGAAGCAGACTTAAAACCTTCCAGTAAAGAATTTAATTTGATGATGCATCCTGAAACACTCGCTACCTATATCAGAGAGCATGGCGTTACAAAAATTATTCATTGTGCTGCTAGGGTTGGAGGAATTAAGGCAAACTCTGAACGCTTGGGCGACTTTTATTATGAAAACATTATAATGAATTCGCATTTACTGGAAGCCGCTAGAAGGTCCAAGGTAGAAAAGGTTGTGTCGTTTTTATCGACATGTATTTTCCCAGACGATGCGACATATCCCTTAACTACAGATCAGATACACTTAGGGGAACCTCATAGATCTAACTATGCATATGCTTATGTAAAAAGAATGTTAGAAGTTCAGAGCAGAGCCTACAGGGACCAGAATGGCTGCAATTTTGTCACCGTAGTTCCTTGTAATATTTATGGACCACATGATAATTTTAATCTTGAAAGTGGACATGTGATTCCCTCCCTAATTCATAAATGTTATTTAGCAAAACAAAATAATACAGATTTTGAAATTTGGGGAACTGGTAAACCTTATAGGGAGTTTGTTTATTCTAAGGACGTTGCACACATTATAAAATGGGTTCTAGAAAATTATAATGACCCAGAACCATTTATTATATCACCAGACGAAGAGATAAATATTGCTGTTCTTGCACAAGAGATTGCATGGAGAATGGGTTTTGATGGCAACATCATATTTAATCAGGAATTAGATGGCCAACACAAAAAACCGTCTGACAATAGTAAACTTAAATCTTTATTGCCCGATTATAAATTTGTCCCCATTGAAGTTGGATTAACTAAATCAATCGAGTGGTTTATTGAAAATTATGAGGACGCAAGAAAATGAGTAAAATTTGGGAATATAGTGATAATAAAGTTGGTGGTGAGTTGTGGAAGAAGGAACGAGGTCTTATTAAAAAGGCTTTTATCACAGGTATTAATGGTCAGGATGGTTCATATCTCGCAGAGTTTCTTTTGGAAAAGGGATACGAGGTACATGGTATACTAAAAAGAAATTCTGTTGCCGAAAACCAAACTGCACGGCTAGACGCTGTTTTTGATAAAATCCATTTGTATTATGGGGATTTGACCGATTTGTCGTCTCTAATTAAAGTGATGCAGGAAGTTCAACCAGACGAGATCTACAACTTAGCAGCACAGTCTCACGTTAGAATTAGTTTTGACGAACCAATTTATACTGCTTCTACGACTGGACTTGGTGCGTTGAATGTTTTGGAAGCGGCGAAATTAGTTTGTCCTGATGCAAGAATTTACCAAGCGTCATCGTCTGAGATGTTTGGGAATAGTGTAGACGAAGATGGTTTCCAGAGAGAAACAACACCACTCAATCCTACAAGCCCTTATGGGTGTGCAAAGGTATTTGCTTATAATATTGCAAGAAATTATAGACAGTCGTTTGATATGTTTATATCAAACGGTATTTTGTTCAATCATGAATCGCCTCGTCGTGGTTCAAACTTTGTAACGAGTAAGATTGTAAAGGGTGCGTGTGCAATTAAGGCAGGAAAGCAAACTAACCTTTCTTTAGGGAATCTAGATGCTACCAGAGATTGGGGGCACGCAAAGGATTATGTGGAGGCTATGTGGATGATGCTTCAAGCAGACTATCCGGGTGATTATTGCTGTGCAACTGGAATTTCCCATAGTGTTCGTGACGTTTGTGCTTATGTTTTTGGTAAACTTGGTATGAATTATAAAGATTACGTCACAATTGATGCAAGGTATTTTAGACCAGAAGAACTTCATGATTTGAAGGGCGATGCGACAAAAATTAGATCTGAATTGGGTTGGGAACCAAATTGTAGTTTTGAAACTTTATTAGACGAAATGCTTAACGAGGAAGCACGGTGGGATGTGGAATTCGAACCCGTTCCTTATGATCCTGTGAGGTAATAAATATGCCAAAAAATATAGACGAAAACAAATTAAAAAATGCGTTGGGTGCAGTATTACAGTATGGATGGTTGTGGGGACATCCAAAACATATCAGTAGAGAAGACTGGGGAATTATTACTGAGTCGTATCGTGATTTGAATGGTGGTGAGGACTTCAAACCAGATACGAATAAGAGAGCGACATGAAAGTATTAGATCATGGACATGTTGATTTGGTTGATTGCATGGGAAGTGACTTGACGGTATGCAATGCTGCCAGAGTTTCGTTTGCTAGTGAGACTGAATGGGGAGTCGATGATGATGCTAAAAAAAGATTAGAGGAATCTGGTTCTCACTTTAGCAACGAGTGCATAAAACAACTCAAAGAAAAAGATGTCAAACTCATCAAGTATCTTGCCAAGCACAATCACTGGACACCGTTCGCACATCCGCAGATTACGTTGAGAGTCAAAGCACCCGTTAGCATTAGGACTCAACTTTATAAGTCTAAACAAGGACTTGTGGAGAATGAAGTGAGTCGCAGATATGTCTCAACAGAACCAGAGTTCTATGAACCACGCTGGCGATCCAAATCAACCAATGGAGCCAAGCAGGGATCAGATGACTTTATGGTAACAGAGGATGCTGCTGTGTCTTCTTGCTCATACAATAGAGCAATCAATCAATGTATGAAGTCCTACAACTACCTTCTACAGCGTGGAGTTGCACCAGAGCAAGCACGATTCGTCTTGCCGCAAGGGATGTATACAGAATTCTACTGGACGGGTTCTCTCGCAGCATTCGCAAGAGTTTACAAGTTGCGGATTGATTCCCATGCTCAATGGGAAGTGCAAGAGTATGCTAAGGCTATATCGGATATTATACAACCCCTCTTTCCTGTAAGTTGGAAAGAGTTAATTAGATAAATAGACATATGAACATAAAAAAGTTTAAAGATTATACTGAAGACGAACCTCAAAATAACATTTGGGAAGATGAGCCAATTGATATTCGGGAAGAAGTCATTCCCGTTGTCATAGAAAAAGAAATAATAATAGAGAAAGTTGCGGATGGTTTGCCGGGCAGACGCGGTGTGGATGGTTTTCCGGGCAGACCTGGCGATGTGGGACCAAGGGGTTCGATTGGTCCTGTTGGTCCTGCTGGTGAAAATGGTAAGATTGGCCCGCAAGGGGAACGGGGCGATCCCGGCCCGCAAGGCGACCAAGGACTACAAGGCGAACAAGGCGACGAAGGAGTACAGGGCGAACAAGGACTAAAGGGTGATCCGGGCGAGATAGGAAAAGATGGAAAAGATGGTCTTGATGGAAAAGATGGTCTTGATGGAAAAGATGGTCTTGATGGAAAAGATGGAAAAGATGGTCTTGATGGAAAAGATGGGGAACAGGGACCGGATGGGCAACGCGGTGAGCAAGGAGTTGCTGGATCTGTGGGCCCAAAAGGCAATGACGGGCTTGTAGGCGAAGCAGGAGTAGACGGAAAAGTTGGTCCCCGTGGTCCGAAGGGTAACAAAGGCGACAAAGGTGATGCGGGCGAGAGGGGAGAGCAGGGCCCGCCCGGTGAAAAACTTTTAGAGAGTGTTAAATATCCCTTAGTTCTGGACAAAAAAACAAACACAGTTACCTTCGATACAAAATCACTTGAAAAGGTTTTACAATCACTTACCAACATATCTAAGAAAAATGATTTGGATTTTGATTACGCGGGAATCACAGATTGGTTAGCAGCAGCAGGCGGCGCAGTTGGAATTCGTGATGACGGCACATTAACCCATAAATCAATTGACGATATTAATTTTAAGGGGGATGGTGTTACTGTTACTAAGCAGGGAAAAAGTGTTGATATTGAAATCACCGGGGGTGGTTTTGAACCGCGATCTGCGGGTGAGAGCGTTGGTACTGGTAAAACCATATTGGATTTTTTGGGAACTGATTTTACTGTGTTGTCGGTGTCTCAGAATGAAGCATCGGTGAAAATTGCTACAGTAGATGGTGGCACTTTTTAGTTGATATATTTCTGTCGCTACATATAATACCGACAATAAAGAAACAATAGGAAGATTTATATTATGACATACACCAGTGATTTATTGCCCGAAGAATTTCTATCTAATTATAAAGACAAGAAACCAAATTGGGGCTATAATGGACTTGGTGAAATTGTATATAAAAGAACCTATTCCAGAATAAAAGAAAATGGTGCAAATGAAGAGTGGTGGGAAACCATCGCTCGTTGTATTAATGGTGCGCAGAAGATTGGCGCAAATTACACCAAGTCCGAAGCACAAAAACTATATGATCTTGTCTTCAATCTAAAATGTAATTTCGCAGGCAGATGTCTTTGGCAACTAGGCACTTCTACTGTTGATAGGTTTGGGGGAAACTCTCTTCTTAATTGCTGGGGTGTTTGTATTCGTGATATCGATGACTTTTGTTTCATATTCGAAAACTTGATGCTTGGCGGTGGTGTTGGATTCTCTATTCGTAAGGAAGATGTTCATGATCTTCCGCGCGTGAAAGAGGGAGTTGATGTCATACATGAAAAGACTAATGACGCAGGGTTTATTGTTCCCGATTCACGGGAAGGTTGGGTAAAACTTCTTAAAAAGGTTCTTAAGTCCTACTTCTACACAGGCGAATCCTTTAATTATTCTACCATTCTCATTAGATCCCGTGGGGAAAAAATTGATGGGTTTGGTGGCAAGGCAAGTGGTCCCAGTATTCTCATCGAAGGAATTGAGAATATTTGTAAAGTAATTAATGAAAGAGTGGGTAAAAAGTTAAGATCCATTGACGTTTTGGACATTTGTAATATTATTGGTTCTGTCGTTGTGGCAGGAAATGTTCGACGTTCTGCCGAAATTGCAGTCGGTGATCCTGATGATTATCTTTATCTTCGTGCGAAGAGATGGGATCTTGGCAATGTTCCCAACTGGCGAGCAATGTCCAACAATACAATCTATGCAGATTCATACGACCACATCAGTGATGCGGTATGGAAAGGGTATGATGGCGGAGGAGAGCCGTATGGTTTCTTCAACCTTCCCCTTGCCCAAAAGACGGGTAGATTGGGCGAAAAGAAGAAGGATAGATGTGAGATCATCAATCCCTGTGCAGAGATTCTTTTAGAGTCGCATGAGTGTTGTAACCTCTCTGAGATTTATTTGAACAATGTAGATTCAAAGAAGGAACTTAAAGAGTGTGCAAAACTTCTCTACAAGACACAAAAAGCAATCTGTGCATTGCCCTTTATTCATAAAAAGACAGAGGATGTTGTGCATAAGAATATGCGCATTGGTGTTGGTATTACGGGCATATGTCAATCGATGGATAAGTTGCATTGGTTAGAAGATTGCTACGAATCCCTCCGTGACTTTGATGTGCAATGGTCAGAGAAGATGGGTTACCCCGAATCTGTAAGATTAACTACTGTAAAGCCGTCAGGGACGCTCTCCTTGCTTTCTGGAAGCACTCCCGGTGTTCATCCGGCGTATGCAAAATATTATATTCGCAGAGTAAGGATGTCGAGTGATGATGCGCTTGTAGATGTTTGTAGAAGCGCAAATTATCCAGTAGACTATGTGAAGAGGTTTGATGGTACAGATGACCGTAGCACTATGGTTGTAGAGTTTCCCTGTCATATTAATGGAAGTACACTTCTTGCAGAGGAAATGACAGCGATTAAACAACTGGAATTGGTGAAGGAACTTCAGACAAAATGGTCCGACAATTCTGTATCTGTTACGGTTTATTATCGTTTAGAGGAGTTGGACGAGATCAAAGAGTGGATGAAAGATAATTATGAGAAATCGTTAAAGACTGTAAGTTTCTTACTTCATAACGATCATGGTTTTGACCAAGCACCATATGAGCAGATAACGCAGGAGCAGTATGAAAAGAGAACTTCTCGTCTGAAAGAGATTGAATCTATGCAATCTGGTGATATTTTGGAGGGTGTGGAGTGCGATGCCGGTGCTTGCCCTGTTAGGTAAAAAATATAAATTTTTATTTGACACCCCCTATTCTTTTGGTAGAATAGGGTCTTTATATTTAAACGGAGTAAACCCGTTTTCTATATAAAGACACATTAAGTTTTTATTATGTGCATGTCGCACAAAAGCCCTTTAGTCAGGGTTAATTCTATTAAAAGGAGAAATAAATATGGCTAATTCGAAAGAGTGTTGTGTTGGTGGAGATGACTGCGTTACCCGCACGTTGGGTAAGGTCGGCATCAATCGTAGTATGCTAATCACATTGGCACTTGTTCCATTCTCATGGAAGGGTGTTGTTTGGTTTGGTACTGCAATTCATGATCTTTGGAATGCTGCTACTAATGCAGTTGGACAGTGAACCTCTTTTGAGGAGATAATCTCATGAAAGTACATTCACTAAAATGTAACAAATGGCTCATTGCCGCATTAGCAATTGCTGGTGCAGCAGTTCTTACTACCGCAGTGGTAGCAGACGAGTCGTACGACGAATTGCAAACTAGACTGGACGTAGCAGAAGCCAAGATTGCTTCGCTCACAGCACCCAGCAAAATGGACATTCAACGAGCAGAAGCCATGAAGGTACTGGTCAAAGATGTTCTCGCTGATGCTGATTATAGAACAATGATGCAAGGACAGGCGGAAAAGAATCCTGTTACGGTCAATGTTCATGGTTTTGCACAATTCCGTTGGTCTTACAATGACACCAAGATGACTGGTGTTGATGAGACTCACGGCTTTAGTGTTCCTCGCGCCCGTCTTATCCTTGAAGGTGACATCTATGATTGGTCATATAGGGTAAGTGGTCAGTGGAACGATGGTGGTGCATTTGATCTCAAAGATGCATACGCCGATTGGAATGGATTCCGATTTGGTCAGTTCAAGTCCCCGTTCATGCGGGAAGTTCTGACTGCACAGGTTGACACTCTCGCAGCAGAGCGTTCAATCGTTGCACATGAG
>Ga0080013_1004534_pt1 | contig 13612 bp, 17 predicted proteins | sample ETNvirenome_6_85_FD_69236 | JGI IMG/M metagenome (GOLD analysis project Ga0080013, IMG submission 69236) | Marine viral communities from the Pacific Ocean - ETNP_6_85 (SPADES assembly) (version 2) | ecosystem: Environmental > Aquatic > Marine > Oceanic | place: Pacific Ocean | collected 2013-06-19 | reverse complement strand
TCGGTCTCCTGCCTCTCTACCCCCAACCCAAGCTGCTCCCCCGCTTTGATAGCCGCGGTGTTGGCTTCGGCATCGGTCTTCGCCAGCATCTCGCTGAACTCGGTCTCGCCCTCGGGACTCAGAACCCCCACGGTGACCTCCTGCTCGTCGTCCGCCAGGACCGCGGCGGTGTCCTCGGTCTCCTCCGGCTCGGGAGGTTTGGGAGTGGTGTTGAAGAGGTCGTTGAAGAATTGCTCGTCCTCGCCCGTGGTCATGTCGTCGCCCTCGCTGTTTCCGAATCGGTGAGTAGGTGGTGTGACCGAACCGATGCCGGCGAACCGGTTCGCTCGTTGGTGTTCCTGCTTCTCCAGATACCATTCGCAGTGTCCTTGGTGGGGACAGCCGCTGAACTTCTCGCACGCCTTGTAGGTGGGATCGCCATCCGGCTTCGTAGTCGACTCCCGAACCTCCAACGCCCGGCGTACCTGAGTCTGGACCTCTCGCATCACGGACTGCATGTCCGCCCGAGTCAGGGTCGCCTTGGTCACGAACGCCCGACGCCCGTGGGCATCGGTCTTCCTCCGCTTCAGGTAATTGATGTGCTCGACGGCGACTGAGCCTCCTCCTCCCGGCCACCCGGGAAGGAGCCCCATATCAGCGTAGGTGGCGTAAAGGCCCATCTGAACGTCCGCGCGAAGGTCCTTCTCCCGAAGTACCCACCGCGCGCTGGCTCGGGTCTTGTGGTCCCGCACCCGCCCCACACCTCCGGTGTAGTCCAGGAGATCGATGAACCCGACGTAGCCGCCCACGTCGAACACAGGATCGTAGGGCAACCCCACGTGGTCGAACATGAGCGAGAGCCCGGTCCGGCACTCGACCTCGACGAAGTAGTGCTCGTCGTGGGTGTAGAGCGTGGGATCGGGGATCAAGTCCATGCCGATCTGCACCAGTTCCATGCAATCGGTCTTCGATCGCCGGCCTTCGAGGTATTCCTCCACCTGCGTCGAGTGCTCCTTGCCCAACACGAGCGCGGGAGACTCGTCGATCGGTCGCAACTTCTCGACCTTTTCGTAAAACCACTTACGAATACATAACTTGGCGGTCTTGGTCTGACTCGCAGACCACCACCAAGACGGTTCCGTGCTCATGTTGAACTTGCCTCTTGCACGCTTGGAAAACGTGGTGCTATTTTACGCCTCCTTACGAAAACGTCAACTTCCATTTTACAGGGCGACTGGAAGGCGAGGATGGTGGAACATGGGCATGTCTTTCACGGTTTCAAAATCATCGGGTGGAGTTCGATCCGGAAGTGTCGAGAAGACCTTGTAGCTGCTCAGGGGAAAACCGGGCAGGAAGGGAAGAAAGCCCTCTGGCGAATCAAGCGGTCCCTCGGAACCCGCGTCCCCTTCGACGACCTGTTCGCGGTCCGCTACGACTTCGACGCGTTGATCTCCCCCTACTACGTGGAGGGCTTCGACGCGTCCACGATGCCCCGGCTCACCGGCACCGCGCAGAACCAGGACGCCTTGAAGATGGGCTCGGTGTGGGTCGATATCGACAACGCCGGCCACCAAGCCTGGGAGAACCCAAATGCAGCCTCTGCGTTTGTCAAGGACCTTCTCACCAAGCTCCCAGAAAACCTCTCGACAAACTGCTACTGGTATGCCACGCGCGCAGGTGTGCGTCTGGTATGGAGACTGGCCGAACCGGTGAAGGCCAAGCACTGGCGCTCCTGGTCGACGCAGTTCCTCTCGATGCTCGCGATGGACTGCGACATCGACGCCGACCCCTGCTCCGTCGAGTGGTCACGGCACTACCGCCTGCCGCGGGTGCGTCGAGATGGGGTGGACCTGGATTTGCCGTGTTGTGAGGTGGGACACCAGTCTCCGATTTCCTGGAATCCTCCTGAGAACCCCGAATCCCAACTCGTCCCCGAAGGCGCCGACCCCGACCAGTGGGAGACCACGGCTCCTGAGTTCGACATCCAGTGCGACGTCTACGCGAAGAAGGAGTACGCCGGTCTCAAGGACACCGAGTGGTACGACAAGCTCACCGAAGGCAGGCCCTTAGGGCTCCCGGGCGAGCGGCACAAAGCCGTCGTCTCTTGCATCTCCACCGTCTCCGCGTTGATGCGGTGCGAGGACCCCAAGCGCCTCTACCGCCTCGTGGCCCCCGCCGTCCTGAGCGACAAGACCTCCGACGCTCCAGGACTCCAGGCGCTGTGGGACGTCTGTCGCTGGGTCGGAGCCCGCCAGAAAGCCGAGCGCCTGGAGAACGATGGGATCAAGCAAGCCCTCCTGAACAGGGTCAAGCAGAAGACCCGCGAGCACGTGCAGAATCAGGCCGCCCCCGACCCGGAATCCGACTCCGACGACGAGGACGGCCTCGCTGGTTCTGGAGCCACCCCGGCACTGGTCTACAACCCGGCCAACGACGACGTCACTCTCCGACTCGTACTGCTCAAGGAATCAGCCCACTACATCCTCGTCGAGGAAAGCGGGGAATACTTCGGTCCCGTGCCTCGGGACCAAGTCTACATCGCTCTACGACAGGTCAGCCCCAACCTCTTCGACTACGCGTTCACGTCCAAGGGGAAGCGAATCCCCATCACCTCTTTCCTGGAATCCCACGCCCGCATCGTAGACAGCGTCATCGCGCGTATCGGGGAATTGGGGATCTGGTACAACCCCGTCACCGACCAGATCGTCGAAGGTATCTGCGCCATCCGCAAAGACCTCGTGCCTCAGTTCGATGCCGACGTCCACGAGTGGTTGGAGAAGCTCGGTGGAGACGACGCCGGCAAGCTCCTCGACTGGCTGGCCACCCTCACTGATCTCACGTGGCCGACCTGTGCCCTCTACATCGAGGGTCCGAAGTCCATCGGCAAGGGGATGCTGGCCAACGGGGTGGCCTCGTTATGGGGCTCCAAACCCGCGACCTGGAGCGACTTCACCGCCAGCTTCAATGACCAACTCGCGCGAGTCCCTCTGGTGTGGGCCGACGAGAAGATCCCCCACGAGAAGTTCGCCGCCCAGGACCCCTCCATCATCCTGCGCCAGATGGTAGGCAACAGCAGCTTCACCCTGCGCCGGAAGTACCTCCCGAGCCAAGCCGTCAATGGCGCCCTGCGCTTCCTCATCACCGCCAACGACGGGGAGGCTCTGCGCCTGTACGAGGAACTCAACCGGGATAGCTACGACGCCGTGGTCGAACGCATCGGGCACATCTGCTCCGACCACACGGCCGCAGAATGGATCACCCAGCAAGGGGGCCGTGCCTTCACCGAGGATTGGGTCAACGGAGACCGCATCGCCCAGCACCTCCTGTGGCTCCGGGACGACCGGAACGTCATCCGAGGGGGGCGCTTCCTCGTCCCCGGGTGGGAGAGCGACCACCACGTCCACCTTCGAGGAGGCTCCCGAACCGGTGGGGCGATCCTCGACGCGCTCGTGAGTATGCTCTCTGGAACAAACACGTCAACCCTTGAGGGCATTTGGTGCGGAAACGGTCAAATCCTCGTTACGCACAAAGGGGTCGAATCGCTCCTAAAGAGCAATTTCACTTTCAGCTTGCCAAGCAAAAAACTCCTCGCCACCACCCTAAAAGCTCTCGCCGACAGCGAGGGAAGGGTGTGGGACGCCGAAAACTCGAAGAGATATCGCGCAAAATCCCTCGATCCCCGCCTGATTATCTACCACGCCAAGCGAATCGATGAGGATACAGACACGCTCAAAGCACGTTTAGCACAGCCGCTGCCCAAAAAAGTCACCTGGACCGAAAGCAAGTGAGGGGGAATTCAGACAAGAATGCACAGAAGAGTCAAAGAGGGTTCTCGGTTTACAAGGAATCGGGGGGCTTTCTTGGTTTCCACACCCCTCTCCAACCCCCCGAAAACACTTCTGTTTACAAGAAACATTCAGATGCGTGTCGGAATGAAGCGCAATTCACAGGAGCTAAGTGGTTGAAATCCCTCGTGTCAAGGGGGGTTCTCACAACGAAATCCATCGAAATGAGGCCAAAAACGGCCGTTTTTTGGACAGAACAAGTACCTGAAATCCTTAGAGTTTTGCTCTCCTGTGGACACATGGACAGCCGTGGACAGGGCATTGTCCACAGCTAACCCCCTGAAAACACAAAAGAAACTACTCCTTATGGACATAACTCTTCCTATACGTGCGCGGGAGGAGAGATTTTCTAGCAGCCCTATCGGTTTATTTTTTGAAATGGGAGAAGTGAAAAAAATAAAAACCAAAGAGAGGTGAAGAGAAAATTTGTAGAAAGGAAAGGCGCACGCGAGGAACTGTCCATGAGCGCCATAACCCCTCGGGATTACACAAGAACTTTATGGACAAGGCATTGTCTGTGGTTGTCCACAGTGTCCATGGACGAGCAAAACTCCAACGATTACCGGGAATTGCGCGTGCCCACCAACCCTCAAAAAACCCCCTCATTTCGATGGAGTTCGTTGTGAGAACCCCCCTTGACACGAGGGATTTCAATCACTTAGTCCCTGTGAATCACGGTTCATTCCAACACGTATCTGGGCGTTCTCTGTAAACAGGAGTGTTTTCAGGAGGTTGGAGGACCTCTCTCTTCTGAAATTCCTGAAAAACGCTGATTCAGTCAGAAATCAGCCCTACCCCTGCTTGCAATCCTCCCAGCCCCGAGGCACCCTCATGGCTCAGGCTCCTTTCCAGCAGCCCCAGCCTCTCACCCCGAGACAGTACGCCACCCTTCGAGCCATCGAGTGGTTCGTCAGGCACCACAACCAACCGCCGACCCAGGCCGAGTTGTCGAAGATGATTCGAGTCAGGTCCAGCCAAGGATGCCGCGTTCTGATCGACTCTCTCGTCGAGAAGGGGTTCATCAGCCGGCAGAAGAACAAGTGGCGGTCGATTGAGGTCCTGGTCCCCTCTTCGGAGGCCAAAGTGCTGAAGCCGATCCGGTAATGCTGCCGGGCGGAGGTCGATGAGCAACGACTACATCACAGGTCCCGAGCCGGGGTACCCGTTCATCAGCTACACGCCGAACGGGTACCAGAGGGCGATGAGTTGGTACCCCAGGTCGGTCTGGGAGGCTCACGGGTTCCCGTTGCTCGACCCCCCTTTGCGAGGCACCTCCGCTATGAGAGGCTCCATCTTCTTGAACGCCCGGCCGGTGGTCCCTCACCAGAGCGACTTCACGTCGGGGATCGTGAACTCCCCGACGCCCTATGCCCGAGCTATCTCGGCGGGGGCGGCTCGGCCGATTCCGGTGCCGGCGTACACCGGCCCATACCCTCGGACGAACTCGGTCCCCTTCCCTGGGATGTTCATGCGGGGAGCGGCTCCCACGGACTCCGCAGCCGCACAGGCGGAGGAGTCCGCCGCACAGGCGGCTGCGGCTTTCGTGACCCTCTTCGACGCGATTCTCTCGGGTCAGGAGAACATCGGGTCTCTGTCGGTGTTGGTGGCCTATGTCGACGGGGCCGGTGCCGGCATCCGGGACGTCCCCCTGTGGCTCGTGGGCCAAGGCTACGACGAGGCTGCGGCCCGGGGCGCGGCGGAGTTCTACGCTAGAGTCGAGCAGGTGGCGACCTTCGAGCAGGTGGCGACCATCCTCTCGGTGGCCAAGGCCGACCCTAGGTTGCTTACCGAGAAGCAGTGGACGAAACTTCTCGGAATCCTGGAAATCACCTCCGCTCAGTTCGGGACCTCTTCCCTCGACCAACTTGGGGCGGGACCCGCCCAACCCCAGCAGCAAGACAAGGCCAAGACATGGCCCCTGCTTTTGGCTGCTGCTCTCACAGCCTACGCAATGAGCAGGTGACATGACCGAGATCAACAGCAGCCTTCTGCCCACCGACGAGCGCCCGGAGCTTCCTCCGTTTCGGAGTCCGCGGGGGAACTACGACACCAGCGTGATCAACGCGTTCCTCGTCTCAGCGGCGGGGGCGGTAGTGGCCGTCGCCCCTGGGTCACTCTACTCGGTGGTCTTCTTCACTCAGGACTACCTGAACTCCCTGCTGGCGATCTACGAGTTCGAGGCCGACACCGGGGACATCTTCTACGGCGCAGTGCAGATCGCCGAGGGAGCCCTGACCATCAGCGAGACCGTCCTGGCTCAAGCAACCGTCGCTGCGGGAGCCGTGTCGATCGTCGGTACGACCCTCCCCGGGTCGGCCGGAGAAGAGGGCATCTTCACCATCAACGGTGTCGCAGGCGTCAACGGGTACCTTCACGGAAGCGAGATCCCGGAGCCGGGGTGGGATGACGCGAACGCGGGAGGAGTCGTTCTCTGCAACCCGACTTTCGTGGGAAGCACCGAGAGCGGGGTTCCTCACGGAGAAGCGACCTTCATGGACGATGTGGGGGCGTTGGTAGCCGAACTCCCCATCATCCTTCAGGCCAGCGACTACACGCAGGCCATCCGCGATGCCGGGAACGTGATCGCGCTCCCTGTGGCGGCAGAATTCCCCAACGGAGCCACGGCTCGGGTGGTCGGCGTCTTCGAGCGGGTCTAGGACTCGTCGTCCGAAGCTACTGCGACATTTGAGGAGCCGTAGGCCCCCCTCGGAGGCTCTTCGGGGCTCTCCGGATGGGTCGCTTGGTAGCCGGGTCGCCCCTCGGCAGCCTTGTCGACGAGAGCCTGGAGTTCCGGGCTCAAGGCCGGCGGGCCTTCCTGCTTGATCTGGAATGCGCTCACCGGGTTGAACATCCGGCGCACGTGGGTCGGGTTGATGAACTCGGGCTGGAATTCCTGGGCTTGGTCCTCGTCCTTCACGTGTTCGCCTTCGATGACCTTCCAGGGCTCGATGAGGGCGATCCACAGGCTCCCGAGGAGGGTTACCGAGGCCACCAGTCCGGTGAACTCAGAGCCGTCGTCTAGCTCGATGTGCCAGACGCCGTCGAAGGTCCAGGTGATGCCGCTGTTCATAATTTGCGTCTCCTGAGGGAGTCGTGATAAGGGATCTCCACGCTGACATAGACTTGACGTCCTTGTCAATTCCCACTTCGGCCCCACGAGATATGACTCGTACCCGACTGCTTGGTGCCTTCTTCGTCTTCGTTCTGCTCGTGCTGTCGAACGAAGCCTTCGCTACCTGTGAGCACGACGACCGTGAGTGCCAGGGCTGGTTCGAGGCTCACCCCCCAGGGCCGTTGGAACTGGAACCTGCGTGGTCTCCCCATATGGGCTGGGCCGCGCCCGTCACCGACGCCCTGTGCTTGAGCGCGGTCGCGACCTACCGCCACCGGATTGCAGAGCGACCGGCGCCGCGTTTCACCCGAGTCGTTGCCTACGCCACGTGCGAGGCCGTCATCGAAGCCGCCCTGGAGATGGAGGTGCCCCCGGAGGTGGCCGTCGCCCTGGCGGTCCAAGAGTCCAATCTCGACCCCTTCGCTCTAGGCACTTCAGGGGAGGTCGGCCCGGTCCAGGTCAAGCCGTCGCTGCACTGCGGACGCATCGGCGGATGTGTCGAGCCCGAGGACTACATCCGTGCGGGCATGGCCTACCTCGCGGTGCTCTTGGATCGGAGCCGAGGCTTTGAGTATGAGGCTTTCGCCGGCTACAAATGCGGCTGGGCTGGGAGCCAGGACTCGAACAATTGGCCGGAGTGTCGCGGATACGCGGGCGAGGTCACAACCCGGGTATATCTCCTGCGGCGGGTGTAGTATCCTGCGGCGCATGGATTCTCTGGTTGCAGTAGCAGTGGGCTTGGGCGCGGCGTTCTTGCTCACGAGAGGCACTCGCGGCCAGTCCGTGAGCCCTGCTGAGGCAGTGGGTCCCGCAGAGAGCTTGCCCTACCCTCTGGAGAACGCTCGGCGCGCGCCGTGGGGCAGCATTCTCATGGGGATGCCCACTGTCGAGCACTCGAATGATCCAGACCAGAACAGGCCGGTGGGGCTGGCGAGAGCACTCCGAAACCAGGGAATCAGCGTTGTGTTTTCCTTCGCTGAACCCCAACCCACGTTCGCTCAGGCGATTCGGGCTGAGGGGATTGCGTTTGCGCAGGACTTCTTCCCCGAGGTTGATCCGGATTTGTGGAACTTCCACGGATTCCTCAGATCGGAGATTCCGTGGTACGACGGGCTCCTCACTATCGTTGAGAACTTCGGGCCTGAGCACGTAGCCATCCACTGCACTCACGGGGTAGACCGCACCGGCAATGCAGCCGCGTTCCTGATGAGTGTGCTCTATGGAGTGCCTATCGAGGACGCATGGTACGCGATGGCGTCGGACTCCCAGAGAACACTCGATGGAGTGGCTCAAGTGCTCGGGGAGTACGGGATCGACGACCGCAGATTCGCTGCTGACCCCTCGGTCCATATCTGGCCCGAGAATTCGATGAAGGGGCACTCTTCGGGGTTCAGGCGGTACATGCGATGCACGATCGACGCAGCGTTGGTGAGGGGAGCACACTTCCGGTCGCCCGTGTGGCACTACCGCTCCCGGTCCGATGAAGGCAGCGATGACTGCGGAGGTGATTACTCTGACGGGCGTTGGGGATTCGAGGGGTGAGAGATTTTCTTGCCCAACCCCGGATTGACAGGAATCAGGCGCCCTCGTAGGCTGCTCTTTGCGTACCCCAGGTACCTCCTCTTCCACTCACTCGTGAGCGAGAAATGGCCAGCGACACTCCTCCGCAGATCGATCAGTCCCTCGTCGGGTACAACGACCGCAAGTTCCTCCCCGTCAACCTGAGCCCCAATGGGAACTACGCGGACTCGGTCATCGACGCGCCACTGGTCGACAGGGCGGGCAACCCGAGAATCTCCGCAATCGACACCACCGATGGCAACGACGACGCCATCTCGGTGCTCCTGTTCACGTCGGACGTCCCGGCTTCGGTGACGGTCCACGCGTTCAAGGACAACGTCTCCATCGTCGGTGACCACGCGGTGGCCGTCGCCGATCCGATGTACCAGCAAGCGAGTTCCGCAGGTCTGTTCGGGACCACGGCCCCCATCGGCCCCATCACCGACGCGAATGCGACAGCCTTCGCCCTGACGGCTCCGACCCTGGAGGCACCCGGCTCGGCCGGCGAGCAGGACATCTACACCATCAACGGGACCATCCTGGACGTGCGAGGCTACGGCTTCACGTTCATCCCGATGATGGTGATCGGTGGCTCGACGCTCTCGGCGCGCGTCCAGGCGCTCTGCCAGTGCGGCGTGATCAACGGATGGGCCGAGAACGCACGCGCCGACGCGCACGTCTCCTCGTCCATCCAGTCGGTCATCCTGGACGCCACGGAGTACACCGAGGCCATCCGGGATGCGGGCAACCTCATCACCATCACGGCGGCCGGCCCCCCGGCCGACACCAGCGTCTTCCGGGTCGTGGGCCTCTGGCAGGGATACGCCGCCGCGTAGCCGCCTGAGCCCGACAAGCACGCGCCCCGTCCGCCTCCTTGGCTGGCGGGGCGCGCGTCGTTTGGAGACCTGAGTGACCGAAGAGCACGAGAGGACAGGCAACTGCTTCGAGAGCGCTGCGAACTTCGTCGTGGACCAGTGCATGTTCGACCGGCAGGACTGCATCTACATCCTGGTTCATGGAGAGGTGCAGGGGCAGGGCCACCTCAAGGGGGTTACGTTCGGACACGCGTGGGTGGAGTTTCAGGGGCCGGGAGGCTCCCGAGTACATGACCCCGAGCAGGGGATGTGGGATATGCCTCGGGACCTCTACTACGCCCTGGCCGGAATCGATCACCGACCGGCGCACCAGAACGTCTATCGGTACACCGCGATGGAGACATTCGCGCAGATGAGGGACAACGAGCACTACGGCCCCTGGGACCTTGTCACGGCCACGGGACTCTGATGCTGACTCTCGCCCCGCTGCCCTACAGCTACGACGCCCTGGAGCCGGTCATCTCGGCGAGGAGCGTGCAGCTTCACCACGACGTGTTGGAGGCCCGGTACGTCACCGGGTTCAACAGCCTGCTCCGCAAGCACCCGATGCTGGAGAAATACGGGTCGTTGGCGAGGTTGTTTCTGAACCTGGACGAGGTGCGCCAGAAGCTCGGGGACCGGGTTGCGCGCGACGTGGAGTTCTACGGCGGAGGCGCTGCCAACCACGAGTTCTACTGGAGCGTGACCGACCCCTCGGAATCGGTTCCCTCGGCGGGGTTGACCCAGGCTCTCCAGCAGGGCTTCGGCGGGCTTGGGGAAATGCTCGGCCAACTGCGGCAGATTTCTCAAGCAATCCGGGGTTCCGGCTGGGGCTGGCTCGTGTATGATTTGGACACGCGCGACCTTCGGGTGAGCGTGACTGGAAACCAGAGTAGTCCGCTTGTCTATCGCCAATATCCCGTAATCGGAGTCGATGTCTGGGAGCACGCCTACTACCTCGATTACCCGGCCGGACGAGCCGAGTACCTGGAGAGATGGTCCCACCTGATCAACTGGCAGTTCGCTTCCGAGTCCTACCGCAACGCCGCTGAGTTCACATGAGTCATGGCTGAACGAACCCCCGCACAACTCGAAGCGACCGCCAAGATGCTGGAGGCCAAGGCGGCGAAGAAGGGCTCCAGCGCGAAGTGCAAGGCTGCGGCTCGGAAGGCACGCAAGGCAGCCTCTGCGGCGTTCTGGTCTGCGAAGGAGGGCACGCTCGGGAAGGCGCGCTTCGGGAAGAAGTCGGCTGCCTCCAAGAAGACGACGCGGAAGAAGGCCGCTCCCAAGAAGAAGCGGACGACCCGACGCAAGCGGGCTCCGGCCAAGAAGAAGCGCGCGACACCTCGGAAGAACCTCACACCAGAGGATCGCGTCAGAGACCGCCTGCTGGCTCTCGATGTGCTGGAGTACAAGCCGGGTCAGTTGAAGGAAGCGCCGCGTGCAGGGGGCCTCTCCGTGCGTCTCGTGGGCAACGCGTACCCGGTGAAGGAGGAGATCAAGGAGTTCGGCTTCCAGTTCGCGGGTGTCTACTGGTTCATGGGGTACCGCGAGATCGGTGGGGAGAGGCAGTCGAGGGGAAGCACGTCGAAGGTGAGGACCCTCGACGACGCGTACGATTTCCTGGAATTGGCCGAGGAGTTCGTCCGGCAGTACAACAACCGGATGCTCTCGCGCCTGAAGAACCCGACCGCCCCGGCGAAGAAGCCCCCCGGAGAGTGGGTACAGACCCGTAGGCCCAAAGTCGGTGACACGCTGCGGGTGGTGTCCTGGCCCCCTGGCAGTCGCAAGTCCAAGACCTCGAACCGTAAGGCCAAGAGGGTCACCAGGACGTTCGTCGAGCTTCACGACGGGACGAAGTTCCGACTGAAGGCCACGCAGGAGCACGACGCGTTTACCGAGATCGATCATTCTTCAACGTGGCAGGCGTCCCCTGACCGCATCACAGCCGTCAACGGCAAGAGCGTGGACTGATGCCTACTCTGTACGCCAACCCCTATGACACGAGCCGCCCCGGCTTCTACTTCGATGACCTCGATGAGTACGAGGCCAAGGCGAAGCAGGTCTGGGGCGCCCGCGAGGCCGAGCACTCGATCGAGTTCATCGACGGCGACGACGCAGAGGTCGACCTCTGGGAGGAGGGGGGCAACTCCTCGCCGGCCGAGATCGAGGCGTTCTTCGATTGGGTCGACGAGCCGGAGTACGCCCAGGCGGAAGCCTACGCGGCGATGGAACTCGGGTATGCGTCGGGACTGTCCGACGCCTGGGAGAAGGCCAAGAGCCAGAGCGGCCTGGACATGTCGGTTCGGTGGGGGAGTCTCCAGGCTCTCGCGGGAGAGTTCGTGGAGGAGGGCCTCGTCGATGCCTCGAACTACTTCGACTACGAGCGTTTCGGACGCGATCTCGAAATGTCGGGGGACATGACCAACCACCTCGATCCGGACGACCCGGTAGAGGCAGAAGAGATTTTGTTCTACGAGAACATGTCTCGTCGCGAGTTGGGCGAGTACGTGATCGATGAAATCTTCGGAGGCGACGTGACGCAGGTGAACAACCCGCAGTTCTACGTGGACGAGGAGAAGCTCGCGCGGGACCTCGCCTTCGATTACACGGAATTCCAGTTCGGAGGTCTCATCTACACCGCCCGAGGGGACTGACCGTGCGACGCAACTACAACCCGGCGTTCGCCACCCACGGTCCGGTGCTGGTCCCTCGACAGGCGTTGCCGATGGGCTCGACCATGCGCGGGTCGACCGGAGGTGGGGACGTCGAGAAGGTCGTCACCCTGGTCCTCGTCGTGGGCATCGTCGCGCTGTTGGTTCACGCCAGCAGCAAGCGGTGGGACAGCTACACTCCCGAGGAGCGTTCCGACGCTCGCAAGCACCACCGGCAGATGGCTGCCATCAACGCTGCCCGAGACGTGTTCGACTGAGGAGAGAGATGGCAGGTAAAATCGACGAGCCCGCGTTCGCTGCTGTAGGCGCCCTGGTCTCGCCGGGCATCTGGGGCACGTACAGGCGCCTTGCTATGGGGCACGCGTACTGATGACTCCCGCCTTCGCCACAACGCTCGGGATGGCCGCAGGGGTCGGCTACTTCCTCGAAGGAGAGAAGGGCATCCCGAAGGAGTCGAATTGCTCCTACCTGTCGCCCTGGACCACCGACGCTCTGGCGTGGATTGGAGGGGCCGTCCTGGTGACCCGCGGGTTCGCGAACGACGACCCGATGACGGCGTTCATCGGAGCGACCGTGGCGTCCATCCATATCGCGCAGTTTGCCGCGCACAAGGTCGGAGACCGGCCGGTGCTGACTCCATGAAGTGCAACCACTACACAGCCGCGGCCGGGTCTCTCGCGGACCCCACCACCTCGCTGCGGGAAGCCTGCAAGCAACTCACGCTCCTGGAGCTACATCTGGCGGTGCCGGCGAACATCTGCCCGGATTGCATCCTCAAGCACCTGCTCTGCGCCGAGGCGTTCGCTGAGGAGGCGGCTCAGATGTCGCCTCGTCACCAGGGGCGAGGTCTCGCTGCTATCGGAGTAGCCGAGGCGATGAGGTGGGTCCAGGCGCACTGGAGACGTGACCCCGCCTTCGCGGCGGAGCAGGTGCGGCTCGTGCGCAAGGTCGTGCAACCGTTGTGTGAAGGAGGTCCCCGTGGCTGATTCCCCCGTCGTACCGATCATCCTTGGGGGCGGACTGCTCCTGGCCCTGTTGCTGGGGCGTCGCGCCGCCGCCGCCGAAGAAGGGCCGGCGTGCCCTCCGGAAGGGTGCGACCTCGGGGATCTGCGTGGGTTCCCCATCGGACCTGCGTTGAATCAGTGGCGGGAGGCCCTCATCGCCGAGCACCGAAGCTCTGGCATCCCCATCCTGGATCCGTTCTGGGATTCGAGGCGCTCGCCGAAGCCCCTGGCCAACGTGAACTTCACCCGCGAGGAGGTGCCGGACGGCTCTCGGGAGTACCAGAGGGTCGTCAACGCGTGGCTCAACGCGGTGAGCTTCTTCGCCCGGCAGGAGGTAGACCTGTCGAAGAACCCCATCGAGATTCTCCGAAGCTATGGCCCCGAGGGCACGCGGCAGGGAGTTATGCTCCTGAACGAGGCCCTGAGGACAAGCTGGAGTGATACCTTCGAGTTCTACGATTCCGGGGAATGGGGATGAGCGGCTGGAAAACCATCGAAGCCAGAGTCCGCGGACTCCGAGCCGGCAGCAGCATCGAGATCGAGACCCCGCGAGGAGTCCTTCTCGTCGACAAGACCTACGATT
>Ga0080013_1004533_pt1 | contig 13614 bp, 18 predicted proteins | sample ETNvirenome_6_85_FD_69236 | JGI IMG/M metagenome (GOLD analysis project Ga0080013, IMG submission 69236) | Marine viral communities from the Pacific Ocean - ETNP_6_85 (SPADES assembly) (version 2) | ecosystem: Environmental > Aquatic > Marine > Oceanic | place: Pacific Ocean | collected 2013-06-19 | reverse complement strand
TTCTTCATCACCTTTCATAAAGAAAGGTAGTGCTGTTGCTGCAGCAGCTGCACCAGTAAATAATTTTTGACCAGGTGTTAAACCACCCCACAAGTTTTTAGCGCCACCTAACATATTACCAAGAAAACCAGTTTTTTTAAATCCCATTGAAGGAGGTAGGGTTCTACCAGCCATTATACCTTTAAGAAAACCTCCGCCAAGTTTACCACCTGCAAAAGGACCTGCTCCCATACCCCACATACCTAGGCCACCGATTAAAGCAGCTTTACCTATAGGGCTTTTAACAATTTTCTTAACACCACGAACTGCTTTCTTAACTAAGCTTCCTAATCCGTATTGTTGTCTGGGTTGTTGCATTCTAGAAATTGCCATAATTTTACCTTAATCTCCTACTTTACTTCGTTTTACTGAATAAATCAAGAGGCGGCATAATAACCTTTACGTCTTGTGCCATGTCCTCATTCTTATAACCCTTAGCTTCCCAGTCTTTTCTATCCTTAAAAATCTCGCCAGTTTTCTTGTGTCTGTAAGTTTCCTCTACTTTTGCTTGTTTTATTTCCATTAATCTACCTTCTCCTTTTTAATGTTTAGATAACTGATGGTAATAACTACTCCATCACTTACCGTTCCTGCTGTAGTAGCAGCTAATACTTTACCCCCTTCTACTACCATTGGATTTGTTAGTATTTCCACACTAGCAGACGTTGATAATGTTTGAGTATGTATTACTTCAAAAGCATTATTAGTAATAGTTATTGTAGGGGTATTAGATCCTGATTTATTAGTAACATGTAGAGATTTAACAATGATAGTTTCGTTATCTCCAGGCTCTAAAAGATTATTACTTTCAGCCGCTGTTACAGTTTTACCATAAAATTTATATTCGTTTACTACTGCCATTATGAATCTAAAAAGAAACTTTTAGCTTCTATTTCTTGTTTAACCTCATCTTGAAATGAAGAATTTAATTTTGTAATTACACCATCAAGGTCCCTGATCAATGATTGTAGATTTTTTCTACTGTATTCTTCTTCAGCTCTAGTTAATGATTGTACGATCTTTGCCATTATAATATACTTGCTAGTCCTCCATTTTTAAATGTAGTACCTATGTTAAACAGAGTATTTCCGTCAGCATAATTAATTCCATAATTAATCCCATCCCGTGAAGTATTATAACCAATCTTTTGAATATTTTTATTTGGATCAATTGTAAGTGAAGCATTACCTAAGTTGAAAGTAGTGTTACCAACACCATCGTCTGATGTAAGCTCTGTGTTTGTAGTAACAGGTCCTAGATTAAGAGCAAGATCTCCTTTTGCATATAAGTCATCATTCTCTAGAATATTTTCAAACCCGACGGCTCCTTTTATTTTTGCAATTTGTAAAGGCGTCATTGCACTAAAATTAATATACGGGTCTTCCCGTAATAACTCAGGTTCGATCTCTATATAATTTGTTTTTGGAATCACTGTGGTATTGCTTTGATTATTTCCACCACCATATCGTTCTTCAAAAGTACGGCCTGCGTACTCTTGTTCTGGATTTACATTGCCCCCATAGTTTCCACCAGCAGATGCTCCGCCAGCCGGTCCCCCTGGTGCTAAACCTTCTCGGCCTAAAATACTTGCTAGTCCTCCATAATTTAAATAGATTCTTCCACCGTCTGCATAATGATGACTTCCTTTAGATTGTTGATAACCACTTTTTTCAGGTGCGCTATAGGTACCTCCCGGACTCCATGATCCTGTTGTTCCTGCTTTAGCTCCTGAATCTCCTGCAAATTTACTGCCACCACCATCACCACTACCACCAGTCTGGTTTTGATTTGTAGTTGTAACATTTCCAGGCTGATTGTCTTCCGTGTCTACGGCTGTACTAATAAAATCGTCTTGTTTTTTTTTACCTTTAAAAAAAGTTTTAGCTTTACCTATAATTTCAGACCATTTTTCTTTTTCCTCGTCCCATCCTTCTTTAATATTTTCTACTCCTGAATCCCAACCCTCAGTAAAAGTTCCTTTAATGTCTCCTACTTGAGGTCCTTTACCAAAATTTTTGTCAAGCAAAGCGCCGGCAATAGTTGGAACTTCTATACCTAAGTGATTAATATTTTTACCTTCAAAAGTTTGATAATGTCCGCTTGTTGGATTTAGATATCCTGTAACTTCTTGTGTTTTCCATCCTCCTTTACCAGGACCCCATTCACTCCAAACATCTTTAGTAAAAGTTTTTTGTTTGCTTAAATCTAAATTTCCAAATAATCCTCCACCTTTATAGTCATCTCCTCCACCTCCACTGTATGGATATATTGTTGGAATTCCATAACTAGTTGATGTGGGTATTATTTCTGGTGTAACTGGAGTTGGTGTATAGTTTTTATTTAACCTAAATTGTGCCATAGGCACATAGTGATCACCGCCTTCGTATATCTCTTCGTCAATTCCTTCGTAAAAAGCCATTACCTTCTTCCTCCTGGATGTATATCCAACCTAAAAGTTCCTAGTTTCCAATCTTGATTACTTCCGGTGTTTGCAACTTTCATGGCAATAGATCTTGCTCTTAATCTTGTATCTTTTTTTGTAGTTGTATTATCAATGGTAAAATTTGTAGTAGTACCCGTACTATTAGGGTAGTCTCTAGTTGTAAAACTAATTTGAGTGTTGCCGGTTTGTGAAATAAAATCTGGTATAAATCTGCTTATTCTCATTATAAATTCTCCGTCTCCTCTAAGGTCAGGCATTCCTACACTACTTCCTGTGGTACTTTTTTTCTGAGTAATATCAAAATCACCCGAAGTAATGGTACCAATTACAGCAGTTACTGCTCCGCCTGCATTGACTTGATCGGTCCCTGTTTCCTGTTCATAGTATATCGTAGTTCCATCCGTATTACCAGTAACATCGTAAGAGGCGTTATCAGAGGGATTATAATACGTAGCATGAGGTTTTTCAAAAACAGCTGAGTCCTGCCACGCTGCTCTAGGTAAAGTACCCGTTGTCCATATAGGTCTTTTAACCGTTGAATCTAGATAATTATAAGTAACTACCCTGTTTATTTGATCAGACTGTTGTGTACTATAAAACCAACTTACTTCTCCGAAAAGATTATTTAATCCACAATTAATAAGATCTCTAGAAGTAGAGTTTAAATCATCATAAACCGCATCTTCTACTAAGCATGGTAAGGATCTTAGTTGACCATCATATGCAAAGAAACCATTTTCAGACATCCAATAAGCTGTACCATTAACCTCAATATTAGCATTTTTTCCCAACAATCCACAGTTAGTACCTACTTGCTCAAACGAGAAAGTAAAAGGTTGACCAACGAATTTCATCAGGAACAAAGCTGTATCTGTCCATACATAAATTGCATCCCTACCTTTGATAGCCCCCATAATTTTAGAACCATCGGCCAGTCTTTGTGTACCGGCGGTATTGTTTGCTCTTACAGTGTAAGCGTTTGTTCCATTAATATTTTCTTGATCAGAAAATCTAATAAACATGTCATCTTGAGTTGTAGTCGAGCCAATAGATGTTTCAGTTCCAAAGAATACTAAGTGTCTATCTGGTGTAGATACTAATACATGACGCGATGCTGTGGGTGCATTTGCTAAGACTGTGGCTCTTGTTGATGTTGCAGCTGTGCCAGCTGCGTCCCATTCAAAGCACTTACCATTATAAATAAGAGCAATTAATTTTGTGCCATAGTTATCTAGTACCCATAAACCTGGATCAATAGTAAAGTCAGAAGAAGAAGCCTCTCCCCAAGCAACATAGCTTGAAATATTTGTAACAGTTGCGCCGGCACTGTGTCCAGCTTTAGTTGTACCGTTAACTTCTCTGGCTCCCCCACTTAAAGTGTTTGTTGTGGTATTGTTTGCGGTAAAACTTATGTCCTCTGACCCAATTCTAATCTCACCTGTGGATGGAAACGCTGCAGAGCTAGTTAAAGGAATATCAGTTACAGTATCATTAATCGTAGAAGCTAGTGTTGTAGTTGCTGGTCCTAAAGCAATACCTCCCCATAGAGCAGTACCCCAACCATAGCCACCTAGCTGTTGTGCTGGTCCTACTGTATAATAACATAAAACAGAGGCATCTCCACTTAACGATAAAGGTGTCCCTGACTCCTGAGTATCCATTGTAATTGTAAAAGTAGTTGGTGTAGGAACTGAAGTTACCATAAATTTTTCATCTTCAAAAGTAGCATCAGTATAAGTTGATCCTACTGCAGTAACTCCGCTAACAGAATCAAACATGACAATGTCGTCTTCACTGATACCATGACCACCAGTACATGTTACTGTAACTGTTGTTGATGAAGAAGTACTTGAAAATTTTGCGCCTGTTTCTGTTTGTCTAATTGGATGGATGTCATAAAAAATACCACCCGAATATACATATAAAATTCTATTGGTTCCTATAGCTGCGTATTTAATACCAGAATTATCATCCCAGTGATGAAGAGCTCGGGCCGCACCAGTTAACTTATCGTCACCTAATTGAGACCAACCACCTATTTTTTCTGGAGTACCATACCTAAATCTAACATTGTCACCATCAAACCATTGGCCTTCAGCCCCGGTCTCTGTAACCTGTTTGTTAAATCCTGGTAAAAATCCTAGTTTCTGTAGCATAAGAATTCATTATATAATATTTAGATTATTTTGGCTACTGGTTTATTTTGATTATCTATGTTGCCGGCTATGACAACTCTAGGTTTATTGGTTGTTTGTTTAGGTACATAATGTTCATACTCTCCCCTCCAAATTAAAAGAGTTCCTGTTTTAGGTTTAATCTTAAGATAACCGGGATCAGAAAAAATAATAGGTGCAGAATCTTTTGATGTTCTCACATAATAAGTAAAAGAAAACATATTTAAATGACTATGTTTTTTTGTTTCTTGTCCTTTTTTATAGACTACTCCCCACATATCATTACAACAAAAATTAATATTACCTCCCTGTATCGGATTAAACTCATCGTATTTAGGTAATTTTTCTGAACAAATTATTTTTAATAACCTTGCATAAGAATCAAACTTGTCAGCCATCTGCCAATGGGTCATATAAGCTTTAACATTAGTCGTGTGATTTTGAATATCTCCTGTGCTTAAAGTATCTTTTTCTAATTGTTTATTTAAATCTTTAAAATCATCGAGATAACTTAAGTTATCTTCAAGAATATTCATAGTCGTAGACACTTTTATTTTATGAATTTGCATATTTTGAATTTTCTTCATATGAACCATCAATATTAAAATTAATAATACACCTCATATTTTTTTTAGGTTGATAGGCTGTATGTAAATATCTTCCATCAAACATAACAGCAGTTCCTTGTTTAGGAGTTACTCTTTTAATAATCTTTTTATTTTTATCAAAGAAGACCGTGTCTCCATCAGAATCTAAAACATAGTATAAAAAAACTGTATACTTATCTTTTCTTGTAGGTAAATCATAATGTGGGGTATCGTAAGTTTTAAAGGAAGGATTGGGAAATTGTAAAAAAGAATTAACTCTTAATACTTTTAGCTCATGTTTTTTAAAAAAGTGAACTATAGGCACTATATTATCAAAATATTTTGAATTTATTCCTTTTTTAATAGAACAAAATTCATGTTGCATCCCAGGGCGAGATTGTTTACTAGCACTAACATCTTTTATAAAATACCAAGGAAATATTCTATCCTTTAAAAGAAGATTTTTTATTTCTTCTTGTTTCTGTTTACTAATAACATCTTTAAATATTTTTAAATTCTGCATTTAAACCTAACTTGGGTCTTGTGTCATTTAATAATTTTTTATTAGTTGAATAATGTAAAAACACCTGTACACAAACCTCTCCATTAAAGGGTTCTCTCCAATGTTCTAGATCACAACCTTTATAAATTAACATATCCCCTGCATTTAAATTTATCTTAATATCTTTTTTTCCATTATTTAAATATATAGGCCATTTATTTCCGCCTAAAAATAATGTTGTTGATATTTCACAACTAGATCTGTCTTTATGTTTTTTTAAAATATCACCTGGTTTATAAGTTCTTGCATATGAATATGTTTCATATAATTTTAATTTTGTTCCTTTAATCATTTTAGGTTTTACGTATAATAACAATGTTTCCATTAAAGAATCACCATAAATAGAAAAAGTATTTGGAACTTGATCATCATTCCAGGTTCCAAAATTATTATCAAAAGGGGCTAAGTAATTATTTTCTCGCATGTGAGCAATAGCATTTCTTTTTATCAATAAATAATTATATGCAATTTTAGCTAATTCTTTTGAGATAGCTTTTTTAACTACAACGTATCCTTTCCTTGAAAAGCTCATTTTAAATAGTTTAAATTTAATACCGCCCTACAATCTATATCTGTTTGACTAACAGCTCTATGTTTTAATTTTACAGGAAATTCTACATACATGTTTGATATACTTTTTATTTTTTCACCAGATTCAAATTCAGTATATCCATTGTTATCATTTAAATAAAACAGACCAGTTGTAATAGTATCATTATTAAAGTCTCTATGCATAATAGATCTTCTAGGTTTATCTGATCTAGTTAATAAATTAATTTGTGCCCTAATTAAACTTGTATACTGTATTCTCATTTTCAAAGGATTCATGATTCTATTAAAGTGATTAGAATTACTATGATCATTATCATAGATTTTATGAGAAAAGAAAAAACCATCTTTAGAATTTGGATTTTGTTCTTGTTGATAGAACCAAGAAAAATCTGAACCTGAGATTAGTCCAAAAATATTATCAAATTCATGTTTTGATAAAAAATCTTTAGTAACTTTTATATCTTTATTTTTATGTTCCACTATTTACAGCCCCCTTATTAATCGCTTGAATGTTCCAATGTATAAATCTAAAAGGTTCTTTTCCATTATCTACGACATAAGAATGTGGTAAATATGAAGGAAAAAATATAATAGTTCCAGGTTTAGGGATATAGTTAATAGAAGATTGAGCATCATTAACTGCGTCTTTCTTTAACATGGGAAGATCATTCATTAGTTTACCGGGTCTTGGATCATGAAAAATAGGTCTTGAAGTTTTTTCACTTCCCTTTAAAAAATAAAAACCAGAAATATGCCCATTCCAATGAGTATGAATTTCATGCCAACCCCCTCCATTTTTAGAAAATTCTTGCACCCAAAGTTCTGTTATAAATAATTGATAATCTTTTAAATCATAACCTTGTTCATTTGTTAATATTCCATGAGCAGTATCAAAAATCATTTTTTGAAAACCCCTTATTTTTTCTTCTGGAATTAATGAAGTAGAATGATGCGTTAATGAAAAATCGTTTGTTTTTTTTATAATTTCTTTATTTCTTTTTCTAGCTTCTTTTATATAGGGATCTGTAATTTTATTTAAATCTTTTACAAAAGAGTCATCAAAACCATAATAAACCGGGCTAATAAAATAATTATCTCTTTTTAATTCAATCATAATAATTTATGTTTAAAACAATCCTTTCATTTTTATCTGTACAAGTAGATCCTGTATGTCTAACAGATGCTGGAAAAATTACAAGTCTATTTGCTTTGCTTTTTATTTTTTTTCCATCTTCAAATTTAGTATATCCATTATTTGTATTTACATAATATACTACTGTTTTCCAATTAGCTTCATGATTTTTTATATGTTGTGCTGTATCTGTATGAAAGCCATGTTCTATAATTTTATCTGTTTTCCATAAATAATTAGCTTTAACTTTTATTAAAGATTTTACTTTTAATTTTTCAAAAATAGGAATTAAATTATCAAAATAATATGAATTAGGTTTATATTCATTATAGAACATATGGGTAAATTGTTTATAGTTCTTACTATCTACAATTCCATTAACAAACCATGGAAATTTATTATCTCTAAAAAACATATCTTCTATTTTTTTAAAGTATTCTTTGTCTACAAAATCATCTATAATCTTTATCATACTAAATTAAACCAACCAGTCGCTATATATTTTTCTTCTTTGGGGGCTACAATACCTCTATGTTCATGAGTAAAATCTGTGGGCCAAATTAAAGTTAAACCTTTCCTAGGTTTAATTTTTATTTTTTGGTGAAGAAATTCTGTCTCTCCTCCTTTATTTACAGTATTTAAATAAGTCATATACACCAGACCTCTAAAAGATATAATATTATCTGACACACCCCATTCTGCTCTTTCATTGTGCCATGTTTTAAAACCACCCCCTGGAGGATAATATTGAATTAAATTTGTAAAATTTGTTCTATACCTTCCTATTAATTTATATTTTTTTACATACTCTTTCACACCAAAACTTAATGTTTCAAAATATTTAATAATAGTAGAATTATTACTAGGATTAAAATACATAACATCTATAGAATCTTTAACTTCTTTATTTATTTCATCATTACCAAAACAACCTTGCATTTTGTATTCATCATTTGTTTTATGATAATGTATTAATTCATCACACAAAGTTTCGTCTATATTATACTTATGTATAAATGTTTCCATTATTTAAACGGCTTTCCTAAACTCCAACATACTAAACTATATCTTTTTCCTTTTTTAACTTTAGATACTTTATGCCTTATATGAGAGGGAAATACAATAGCAGTCCCTACACTTTTTTCTTTTATTTTTTGTGCTAAATTTGGATCTTCTCCATTTCTAAAATTAAATAAAAAATCACCTTCTTCATAATTATTATTTAATAAAATTGAGGCAGATATTTTTCGTATTAATCCTTTAAATTTACCTTTTTGATAAACTTCATCATTAGCATCAACGTGCCAATCATAATGTTGATCGCCCCCATAAATGGTAAATTGTATATCCTCACAATTTCCTATATCAAAATTCCAACCTGCATTTTTGTTTGCATCCATAATATAACGCATAACTATATTTTTAAGCCAGAGCTCATCATTCCAAACAACAAAAGAATTTCTAATTTTAGAAACAGAATTATCTCTTACTGTTCCTATTCGAATATTTTGTTTATTTAAGCAGTATTTAATAATATTAGAACAAATATGTTCTGGTAGGGAATTAGGATATATCCAACTTTCATTCTTTAGAAACATGTAAAGTTGATTATATAGGATTTATAAAAAAAGTCTAGTTACCTGTTGCAGACCAAGAAGAAGAATCAGGATCCCATGCAAATTCATTATTTTCAACGTCATAACCTAACCATCTTAAATTATCTTCATCCCAAATTATAAGGTAAGGAGAGTCGTCCCCATAATTTAATACGCTTGGATAAGCTATTGGAGCTTTATAATTCCATTCACTAGTATCTAGTACCCATGAATCAAAAGGCTTTCTACCTACAAAAACATCTTCTGTAGGTCTGTATTCACCACCTATTTGAGCATAACTCCATCTTTTACATCTAGGATCATTTTCTAATTCTTGAAAAGATCTTGCTTTAGGTTTTCCATCTTCATAAGTTTCAGTAATTGTTTCAACCATATATTTTCCATTACATGAATTATAAGAAGTTTGTTTAAACGTACCTTTAAAAACAGTGTTTACCCATTCTTCAGCCTGAGTAGACCAATCTCCACCGTTGGCATCGATATCTGCATTACCAACTTTAATAACTTCAGTTACTATACTGTTTTCATTTAATTTTGCAAAGTGTGCCATTATATTGTCAAAGTCCCTGATGCTATAAATCTTGCTACTTTAGCGGCACCATCATCAGATACTTGATTTCCTGATCCGGTGACTGCTGTATCCGCAGGTCCACATGGAATTCTAATTACTATAACTCCACCACCTCCATTAGCGGCACTTCCCATTGAACGTCCGCCTCCGCCTCCAGCTCCTTTTTCAGCGCAACCTTCACTACCGCAAGGACCTCCACCGCCTGATCCTCCGAATGCGTAAGTTACAGATGATCCTGTGATTGAGTTAGCTGTTCCACTTCCCGGTGCTCCATCATTTCCATTACTTGCACTTCCTCCAGGTCCGCCGTGGCCTCCGCCACCGCCGCCCCGGTTATTTGGTGCACTTGGTGTTTGTTGACCACTTCCTCCAGGATTACCCTGAGATGGTGATGTTGGGGGTGTATTTCCTGCGCCTCCGGGTTGTGAATAAACAGAAGATCCGCCACCTCCCGATCCTCCAGTATCTTCAGATGATGGTCTTCCACCACCGCCACCTGTTGAAGTAACAGAAAACGGTGTACATGCAAAAGCTATAGAGTTACCTCCTCTAGAAGAAGGTGTGTTGTTTGAAGGTGCTTTAGCCCCTCCACCTCCAACTGTAATTGTGTATTCAGTTGCAGGATCAATTTCTACTTGGGAAACAGAGCCACAGCAAAATGAGAAACGCATTCCTCCTGCGCCACCTCCGCCGCCTCCATTATTATTATCATAAATTCCGCCACCGCCGCCTCCAGCGACAACTAAATAATCTACAAGTGCAGGTGATGCTCCACCACCTCCAGAACCAAAGCCTAAGACATTGTAGCCAAACATAGTCTTGCCTCTAGTGGATTGTTTATTTTTTTGTCCTTTACCTGCGACAGTTAAAGGATTGTCGATTTTTCTCATGCTCTACTCCCTTTATGCGTCGTTAGCTGCGTCAGTAGTAAAGAATATTTTAATACCTAGAACTCTTGCTTCTCCAGTAAAAGTATCACTACCGTCCGCTGCATCTCTATATAATTGAAAATAAGTTTGCTCGCCCGCTGCAGGAGAACCCGCAACTGTCATTGCACTACTTTCAGAAGAAATTTGTTGATCTTCTACTGTACCAATTCCAGCGTCTGTAACCTCTATTGCTGTACCGTAAGCAACATCAATAGTATCACTATCAGCACACGCAACTCCTTGTAAACCAAAAATACAGTCTCCTGTATTTGTTGTGCTAGGAGACCAGTAAACTTGATAAGTTACTGTTCCTTCATTCCATGATTTTGGCATAGCCACTGTAAATTGTGTGTATTGTTTTGTACTAGCATCAAAATCAAAAACTTTTAAATCCGGTCTTGTTGCTGTTGTTTCTACTTGTGCTGCATCCGCAGGATTAGTTGTTGGTCCGTACATAGCTGCAGCTGGGACCCACATAGTTTCTTTTCCTGCAATTTTAACTGCAGATGATCCAGATTTAAGTACTCCAGATCCTGCTGGATTAAGATTCATGTCAATATTAGTATCACTACTTCCTGTAGATGAAAGAGTTGGGCCAGCTCCACTTGCTCCCGCTGCCATAGTAAATTCATTTTCTGCTGAGCCAGTGACTGTGATCTTCATTAACTCATTTCCACCAGTATCTAAAATTGAAGTACCAATTTTAGGAGATGTTAAAGTTTTGTTTGTTAAAGTTTCTGTTCCAGTAAGAGTTACATCACCCATTCCAATATCATAAACTCCAGTGTTTGTAGCAACACCATCTACATAAATAATTTTCCAAGTTTTTTCTGATGCTGCCCAAGTAACCGTTGCACCTGAACCAGATGCTGCTTTTAATTGTACTGTTGGAGTACCCGCACCATCTGTAGTAGCATTTTGCATCAAATAAAATGTCTCAGTAAGAAGAGGGACTGTTACAATTTGGTTTCCAGTTATAGATCCTGTTAATTTAATTACTCTGTTTTGAGCTTTACCTGTAAGGGCTCCATTATCGATATCTAATTCTGTAGTTTGAGCACCACCTGCAATAGATACTTCTAAATATCCACCAGTTAATTGTTCAATAAGTTGTAAATTTGTATTTGTTTTATCGCCCCATGTACCGGCATTTTCTCCGGTTGCCATTAATTCTAGGCCGAGATCTGAATATGATGATGCCATAATTTTTTTTCTCCTATGCTACTTTAAGCTACATCTGTATAAGATGTATTTCCTGTTATGTCAATATCATTATAACTTGTATTTCCAGTAATATCAATATCAAAATAACCTAATGGAGATACACTTCCTACTGCTGTTGTGGCTTCTAGACCAGTTAATCCCATAACATCTGCAGGTGTTATTGTACCTACTCCAGACGTTAAAGTTGCTGGTGCTGTTAAAGGAACACCTATACCAACTATAATTGAACCAACACTAGTTGTAGCTCCAACACCATCAACGTCAATTAGTTCGACGGATGCAACGGTTATTTCTCCTACACCAGTCGTTCCTACTCCTGCACTGCTTATACCAACAACGTCTGCTGGAGTTATTGCTCCTACCGCTGTTGTTGCAACTAAAGAAGCTAAACCTTGAACATGATCTGAACCATTGTTAATATTTAATTGACCAATAGCAGAAGTTAAACCAAGACCTTGAATTTGTTCTGGTATATCGAATTGAACAATTGTAGATACAGTTGCTGATAAACCAGTTAAACCTACTGCATCAGCAGGGTTAAGAGTAAACATACCCCAACCATTATTGCCGTAGCTTATTTCTCCCCAACCGCCATTACTTACATTGGTAGTTAAAACTCCACTTGATTCTACATCTACAATAACTGTAGTTGCAGATTCACCCCAGTTTTCAAAACCCCATGTATCTTTGCCCCATCCTTGTTCAGGAAAAGCTGTGACTGCACCAACAGCAGAAGTTACTGCAAGTCCTGTTAAATTTACTACTGGGTTATTACTTTCTCCCCAAGGCTCTTCACCGTATTCAGCTCTACCCCAACCTTGATTTGCTGCACCTACAGCCTCTCCGACAGATGCTGTTAATGATAAACCTGTTAATGTTGCAGTGTTATCATTAAGTTCTCCCCATTCATTATATCCCCATGTTTGATAACCCCAACCTTTATTAGCTTGGGCTAAAATTTCACCTACTGAAGAAGTTAAAGATAAACCTGTTGGTATTATATCAACAGCATTCTCTCCCCAGTTTTCCATTCCCCAAGTATCAGAACCCCAACCCAATTCAGGGAAGGCTGAAAGTTGACCTAGTGAAGAAGTTAAAGATTGTCCTGTTAAAGATATTGTAACAGTATCAGATTGCCAAGAGTTATAACCCCAGGTTGTACCGGATTTATTCCAAGTGTTAGCCATAAGGAGTTACTCCTTATGCTATTCGAACTATAGCTGTTGTTGCTGCTGCCGCTGGAAATTGAACTGTGAATGTTCCAGAAGAAACTGTTTTGTCTCCTCCAAAAGCTACTGCACAAACTGCAGGATCTCCTGTTGCAGTATCATTAAAAATTAAACAACCGTTAGCTGTAAAAGATGCAGACGTCCATGAGATGTCAGCAAAATCACAAACTGCAGTTGTTGAATCTAAAGTCGGTGTTACACTTGTTAAAGCTTTTCCTTTTGCAGAATAAGCAGATCCAGATGAATTTGTTATTTCGTTTCCTGAACTGTAAGCAGTAGTACCGGCCCCTAAAGTTGCAGAACTTGTATATAATGCGATGTTAAAAGTGTTTCCAGTGCTAGCTGTAAAATTGTGAACAGCTTTTAAAATTTCTGTTTTAAAACTGTTACATATTGCCGATGTTATTGCCATAATTTTTTCTCCTCAATTTACGGAGACGGTGAGTTAACTTTTATTCTAACTGTTCCGTCAGTATAATCGTCTCGTCTTCGTCTTCCCAATTGCATTCCTGCAAACTGTTGTATAGCATTTTTATACTTTTGTTCGTACAATGTC
>Ga0080013_1004532_pt1 | contig 13617 bp, 9 predicted proteins | sample ETNvirenome_6_85_FD_69236 | JGI IMG/M metagenome (GOLD analysis project Ga0080013, IMG submission 69236) | Marine viral communities from the Pacific Ocean - ETNP_6_85 (SPADES assembly) (version 2) | ecosystem: Environmental > Aquatic > Marine > Oceanic | place: Pacific Ocean | collected 2013-06-19 | reverse complement strand
TTAATTAGCATTCCTTTTGAGCCGTCGACTTTAGAAACTATAGATAGAGCAGTTTTTAACTTTGTCAATGAAACTTTAGATATTAGTTGTAGATCAAATACTGGCTTCGAAAAAGTCCCCGTTGTTTGGCAAGGATCGGAAAGAGCGTGGTACACAAAGAAAGATCCGAGAAAGAAGGATGTATTGAACTTTCCTATAATAACCGTGGCAAGAACTGGCTTATCGAAAGATCCAACTAAGAAGGGAATATTTCAAGGGAATATGCCACCTGGAGAAAACGGTGCCTCGATAACGATCGCAAAAAGAATAATGCAGCAAAAAACGAAAGAATTTAGTAATGCATTATCGAAAAGACAAACAGGACAGTATAATAGAAAAGGAAAAAGTCCAAAAGTTGTATATCAATTTTTTAGAATACCTCAAGTCGTTCATATAAATCCCGTGTATACTACCACCCTCACCTCTCTATATACCCAGCAGATGAATGAGATGCTGCAGCCTTTCATAACTCAAACTGGAAATATTAATTATCAAGTTATAGAATTTGATAATTATCGTTATGAGCTTTTTATAGACCAAAATTATGATATATCAGATAATTCTGCCAATTTGGGTGAAGAGCAGCGAAGGTTGGAAACAAAGATTACATTTAACGTTATTGGTTATCTTTTTGGTAAGTATGTAAATGATGAATTACCCAAGATTATTGTGGGGGAGAGTATCGTCGAATATAAATTCCCAAAAGAAACTGTTATTTTCAATCTCTAATACCTTTTAAGAATAATCTAACTATTTATTATTGAATTCTATTTTTTATCAAGGAGACAACTAGATGTCAGTAGATAAGTTTCGTTTTGTATCACCCGGCGTACAAGTAGCCGAGGTCGATCGTTCTGGCCTCCCCGCCGAGGCCCCTCAGATTGGGCCGGCCATTATCGGTCGCGCTCTTTATGGCCCGGGCATGAGGCCGGTTAGGCTAAATTCAACTGCAGAATTATATGGAGCCTTTGGCGCCCCTACCCCCGGTGGAGAAAGTGGCGATGTATGGAGAGACGGAAGTTCCGCTGCACCTACTTACGGACTTTATGCTGCTGAGGCGTATCTGCGCAATAATGGACCGGTAACATTCGTGCGCCTGATGGGAGAGGCTTCTCCTAACGCAACCGACGCCGGCGGCGCCGGCTGGACAGCTTCGTCTGCTTACGGCCTGTGGGTTGCTAACGCCGTCTCTGGCGCCGCAGACGGCCTTTCTTCTATTACAGCTTCATTGGGCGCTGTTATCTATACAACAACAGGAAGCACGGTTGTTAACTTGGGGAGCATCTCCCGCGCCCAAACATTTACTTCTACAGATGGTATTTTAGTAGTCAATGATGATCCCACCGATATTGGCGGTCTTACTTTTAGTCTGGGCATCACAAACTATAAAGATGTTTCACACTTTACTGCGACATTTAATTTTGATCCGGATTCTGATTTGTATATTCGGAAGGTTCTCAATACCAACCCACAGTATACTAACAGTTCTCTTTATGCCTCCGCGGATAAGTTAAATTACTGGCTTGGAGAAACGTTTGAGTCTTCTTTATCTAATACAGTATGTGCTAGCAGATCTGGCGCCCCCACAGAATTGGCGGACGCAAATAATTATGCTTTTGCTTTCAAAAATACGATGCTTGGCCTCTCGATAGATCAAGCTGACCGTGCGTGGGACGCCAGCACCGCGAAAAGCGGGTATGTAATTGCACAAGATCTTACTTCTAATACCGGCTCGTTCAACCCTGGCAACCAGCAGCAGCTGTTTCGGTTCGCCGCTACCGACACCCGCGGCGATTATGATAATACTAATATTAAAATTTCTATAGCTAATATCAAAGCACCAGTGAATCCGACTGTATATGGATATGGTACTTTTGACGTCTTTGTACGCAACGCCGGCGACACGGATAACGCTATGGAGATAATTGAATCGTTCGCTTCTGTCAACTTGGATCCAGCTTCTCTTAACTATATTGCGAGAAGAATTGGTGATAAGTACTTATCCTGGAATTCGAATGAAAAATATTATGATAGTTTCGGCTCTTATAGAAATGTTTCGAATTATATTCGAGTGGACATGAACGATCAAGTCGATCAGGGATCCACAAACGCCTCCCTCCTCCCCGCCGGATTCATTGGCCCCCCGAGATACGCCGGCCAGACTGTTTCAGCCGGCGCCGGGGCCGAGGCCGCGGCCTTTGCTGCATGTACAATTGTTACAGGGTCTGACGCGACACCATATGGTGAAACTGTTCCCGCTAGTTTCTCAACTCTAGTTGAATTCCCCTCCTTGGTATTGCGCCTATCTGGCTCTGAAGGCGTCTCCAATGTAAAGAAAGCTTTCTACGGAGTACAATCGCAAGGCACATTCTCCCGACGAGACCCGGGTTACGGCGATTACAACATTCGACTTTCGTATGATTTAGCAGATGCATATGAGGCGGATGACCCCAATACGGTAAATTCATTTATTTTCACACTAGATGATATCGATGGCTCCACTACTGCGCCATATTACCTAAGCGGCTCGCGCGCCGCCGGAACTTCCGTTCGGGGATCAGCGGCGTATTCCACCTTATTAAATGCTGGTATCAACAACTTTACAATGCCTCTAGTGGCCGGCACCACAGGATTCGATATTGTTGAGCCTGAGCCTTTTGCTAACAGGCTTACAAGCGGTAAAACTGATGACACTAGTTATGAATACTACTCTCTACGTAAAGCCGTGGATATTATTCGAGATCCGGATGTAGTCGAACACAATGTCTGTACTATGCCGGGTATATCAACAACCGGTATTACCGATTATTTAATCGAGATGGCCGAAGAACGACGCGACACTATGGCAGTCATTGACATCCAAGATGATTATAAGCCTCGTTACGAGCTTGATTCTACCGAGATTGGTACCAACAGGACAGAGCTACCCAACGTTGCAAATGCTGTGGCATCCATGAAGAGCCGCGGCTTCAACACATCTTACGGCGCAGCCTACTATCCCGCAATTCAGATTCGGGATAGGGCTAAGGGCGTGAGGTTGTTTGTTCCTGCTACCGTTGCCGCTATGGCAGCTTACGGGCACACTGATAAGGTTGCAGCGCCATGGTTCGCCCCGGCCGGCTTCAATCGAGGCGGGCTTTCAGATGCTTCATCCGGAATCACGGCCACCGGAGTCTCAAAACAACTTCGCTCACAAGATCGCGATGACCTTTACGAAGTAAATGTCAACCCGATTGCTCAGTTTCCGCAAGAAGGTGTTGTCATCTTCGGTCAGAAGACTTTGCAGGCTACCCCATCGGCGCTCGACCGCGTAAATGTGCGCCGACTTCTTATCTTTATCAAGAAAGAGATATCCAGAGTGGCGAATTCAACTCTATTCCAACCCAATGTACAGGATACTTGGAACCGGTTCTTGGCGCAGGCTGAACCAATTCTCAACGACGTTCGCGCGCGCTTTGGTTTGGAGAGCTACAGATTGATTTTAGATCGTGACACAACTACCCCCGAATTGGTTGATAGAAACATTCTATACGCCAGGGTTTTATTGAAGCCCGCCCGGGCGATCGAATTCATCGCAATTGATTTCGAAATCTTCCGCTCTGGCGCAAGTTTCGACGACTAGTACTAATTATTATAAAGGAGAATTATTAAATGGCATTTTGGAGTGACGGAGTTACAGAACCTAGGAGAAACTTTAAGTTTCTTCTGACGGTAGGTACACTACCTTTATGGATTGTCAAGCAAGTCAATCTACCTGCAATAACTGTTGCGGAAGGAACCCACAAGTTCCTTAACCATACATTCTATTTCCCGGGAACTGTGGAATATAATGAGGTGAGTTTTACTGTTGTTGATTCAATTAATGAAGAAGTAACAAAAAGAATTCTTGAATCTTTCATCAATTCGGGGTATAATACTCCCGAACAGGAAACAGCTTCACTTGATTCTCTTATCACCAAAGGGCAAGCAACTCGCACGCTCGGCGCCGTCCGCATAGAGCAATTAGGTTCTGGCCATGATGGACAAACTAATAAAATCGCATTTGTTTTAAGAAATGCTTGGATTAATAACTTAGAGTTCGCTACAGGACTTAATTATGATAGTAGCGACCCGTCCGAAATCAGTGTTAAACTCCGTTATGACTTCTTCAACTTTGCCGATACAGCTGGTACCCTTCCAGGGTTTGGCGGATAAGAATAAAACTCAAGGAGAAAAATGAGAAATAACCAAGACCGCTTGGGAGTAGCACAAGATACTAATGAATCTATATCACCATCCGTCATACAAAGTGCCGGTGGTGATTTTTCATTTGTTGCAACAAACGATATTGTAGAACTCCCCTCCAAGGGTCTTCACTACCCAGAAGGACATTCTCTTCACGAAAATCCTGTCATTGAACTTAAGCAGATGACAGCAAAAGAAGAAGATATTCTTACCAATCAATCTTACATCAAACAAGGTGTAGTGGTTGAGCGTTTGTTACATTCACTGCTTGTCGATAAGTCTTTGAATCTAGACGATCTGCTAATTGGTGACAAGAATGCTTTATTGGTGCAAATACGCATTTCAGCGTATGGAGCCGAATACCCAGTTCAAACTTTATGTCGTTCATGTTTGAATACACAAGATGTTACTTTTGATTTGGATGAATGTGTATCCTATCGTGAAGCTTCCTTTGGCGAAGAGGCTCAACAGAACGATGATGGTACATTTACTATTGCAATGCCAAAATCAAAAGCCACAGTTCAGCTTCGCTTTATAACTTCAAATGATGAAAAAGAACTCATCAAGAAAGAAGAAAAATATAAGAAGCATGATGTTGAATTTTCGAGTGTGATAGAAGCTTATCGTCAAATGATGATCTCGGTGAATGGAGATCCCGATTTGGTAGGAAAGTATCTCGATAACATGCCTTTGCAAGATTCCAGGTATTTGAAGAAAATAATCAAAACAGTTCCACCGGCCGTTGATATGAATGGCGCCTTTGAATGTGAAAAGTGTGGAGCAGACAACGAGCAGGAGGTACCGATAACGTACCGATTTTTTTGGCCTGACCTCTGATTATCAAAAAACCGTGTATGAGGAGCTTTTTGTTCTAAAATATCACGGTGGGTATTCTCTTTTTGAGAGCTATAATATACCCGTTGGATTGAGGAGGTGGATAATCGAAAGATTGATTAGCCAGATGGAGAAAGAAAAAGAGTCTCTAAAAAGTAACAGACCCGGTTAGAGTGCCGGGTTTTGTTTTGAAAACTATTTACTGTGTTAGGAGAAAATCTATGAGCGAAGATAGAAATAAAGAAGAAGTTATTTTGGACTTTAGTACACTTGAAGAGGGACCGTCCCCAGAAGGTGCCAAATTGAAAAATGCTCTCATGTCTCTGTTGGGGTTTGATGACTATTTCAGAATGTTTCCTATCCCGACTAAAATAAGAGGAACCACAGCTCAAGTTTCCTCCTTTACTAATGCAGTTCGCGGAGAAAGAAAGTATATGGACGCAGTTCGTCGCCATGGCCTTCACGATCGCGCTACGTTTTCATCAAAAGCTCGATTGGATCGAGCAGTTCGAAACTTTGAGAGAGAAACGGGGATGAAGTGGCCACTTCAGTAAGGTAAGCTTAGATGGCGACAAAAAAAGAAGAAGATCAGGCTGCGCGCATTGCGCAGCTCGAAAGAGAAGCGGAGGAGAATGACGAGGCGAAGACAGCAGCTAAGCTCAAAACGCAGCGCGCCATACTTGAGCTTAAGAAAGAATCTAATCTGACGTCAGAAAGAGCATTAGAGATAGAGGAAATTCGTCTCGCGCTTGACGAAAAGAAGTTGGCACTCAAAGAAGCCGCTCTGATACCGGACCAGCAGAGCTTCCAACAACTTCTGCAGGAGATCGATGCATTAGAAAAGCGGGCAGACCGCCTTGCCGAGATCGAAACCGCGCTGAAGGGCGCCGCGACCCATGGCGAAAACCTAGCGGGAGAACTATTTGGAATAAGGAACGGTCTGCTTAAAGCAGCCAGTGAAGCCGGCAGTTTCTCCGCAGCAATAAGTGAAAGCGTTAAGCACCAAGTAGAACTAGTAAGGGAGACCGGATTTCTGGCCTTGAGTATCGACCGGGTGTATGGAAACACCAAGGATCTTATCTCGGCACTCGACTCCCAGGCGGCCACTTTCGTGCAAAACACCGGTGCTAGCCGTGATTTTGCTTATGAGGCATTCCAACTGCGCGACTCCCTAGCTACGGTTGGCGTCAGTGGCCTCGATGCTGTGAAGTCGATGGGTACTCTTTTCACTCAATTCAAGGACTTTACCCAGCTTACCCCCGGCCTAAGAGGTGAGTTTACAAAATTAGCATCTCAGCTAGACAAACTGTCGTTTGATACAGCGGGTGTAGCAGAAACGCTAACAAATGTGGCTGGTATGTCTGCCTCGGAAGCATTACCGGCAATAAGAAATTTAGCGGGAGCAGCAGAAGCCTCCGGTTTAACATTCCAAGAGTTTTCTTCTCAGTTGGCTAGCAGCGGCCCCTTATTGGCCAAATTTGGAGAACAAGGTATAGAAGTTTTTAAAGGATTAGCTGCAGCCGCAAAAGAAACCGGCATGCAAGTCTCGGAGTTATACAATATTGCATCTCAGTATGATACATTTGAGGGAGCAGCAGAAGCCGCCGGCCGCCTCAACATGGTATTGGGGGGCAATCTCATTGATACATACACTCTGTTGTCGGCTACCGAAGAAGAAAGAATACAATTACTCCAGCAATCCTTAGAAGCTTCCGGACAGACGTGGGAGTCTATGGACAGATTCCAGCACATTGAATTATCTAGAGCTTTAGGAATCGGCTTAGAAGAAGCAGCCAGACTCTTTAACTCAACAAGTCAAGAAGTTCAAAAAACAGCAGCTGAAATAATGCATGCTGATATGACCACTGAGGAATTAGCTCAGCGAACAAGAGATGCAGCCTCTGCGATGGCCATGCTCAAAACATTTTTTGAAAATGCTGCAATTGCCGTAGTTCCCCTTGTCGAGACTATGAATAAGGTAGTTAGCGGCTTGATGAGATTTTCTGAATGGATCAGCCGCGGCAATGGCGTTGTGGCATCGATAGCTCTTCTTGTTACAGGTTTTGGTGCTCTTAAACTAGCGACGCTAGCAGTCACCGGTCCTTGGACCCTGCTCGCGGCCAAGGGTTCTCAAATAGCTACTAGAATACTACCCGCTCTCGGAAAAGCAGCAGCGGGTTCTGGCATAGGAGCTGGGATTGGCGCTAGCGGAATGCTCGCCTTCGGCTTGGCAGTCGCCCTTGTAGGCATCGGCGCCGCGGCCGCAGCCTTTGGCATCGCAGAAATAGTTAGAGCAATTGGTGAGGTTGCAGTTATCGAAGGCGCCGCCCAAGCCTTTAAAGACATCGGCGCCGCGATGTTTACCATTGGTGCAGCTAGTACCATGGCCACCTTCGGCCTCGCGGGCCTAGGCGCTTTGGTATTTAGTGTGGGATCGATAGTTAGAAAAATCAATAAACTAGATCCTGATAAAGCCTCTTCTTTTGCGACTATAATGTCTTCACTGGGGGATATTGGATCATCAGAGAGTCTATCTGCAAATCTTTCCGCCGTCGAAGGGTTTGTTGGGAACATGAGCGCTCTTTTGGATCAACTTCCGGAAAGTAAGGCAATTGCGTTTGAAGGAATGACTAGCGGCCTCGCAGAAACCCTAACACAGATTAATGCTTTGTCTCCGGAGAATATCCAACAAACAATTGAACTAGTTAAAGTAGCTAGCGAAACACAACAAGAGGCCACACAAACATCCGGCAACGCGGTGATGGCTGCCATGTCCTCTCTGCTCCCGGCGCTTAGCCCCCTCACCGCTTTGAGCGCCGGCACCGACGACAGAAAGGTTGTTATTGAATTGGACGGCCGAGTTTTGGGACAATGGATTGACAGAAGAAATAACAGACGCGCCAATATCGTCACTGAATTTAGTCTACCTTAAGAGAAAAAAGAAATGTCAACAAATGGAGCAACACATCAGCATTACGCAGAAACAAAGAAGTATTATTTAGAATTCTATTCTGTTATTTATGGTACTTTTGTGAAATTTCCCGCTATGATGACTGATTTGAAAAATAACTTTTCACCCAAGTGGAATGAAGAGAACGTATTTGGTCGTCAAGACCCTATTATCACATTCGCAAACACTTCGCGGGTGATCAATGCGTCTTTTAGTGTTCCTGCGGCTAACAAACAAGAAGCTCGGCTCAACTTCCAGCAACTGAATAGCCTTATCAAGTTTCTTTATCCAGCATTTAAGAGGCGAGGGAGATCTAACGCAATTGCCGCATCTCCTCTTATCAAGATTAAGTTTGCTAATCTTATCTGTTCTTCCAATAGCGCAGCAGATTCCAACGCTGAGGATGGCGGCCTGGTGTGCGGGATCACAACATTTGATCATACTTTTAACTTTGGTGGTGAATCCAGCTGGATCGATCGAGAGAATGTTGCTATCCCTATGAGTTTTGATATAAGTTTCACTGCGACCGTCCTCCACACTCATGAACTCGGAGCGATTGGTGGTGAGTTTAGCGGCGACCCGGTAGAATTTCCTTATAAATTAGGAGAGCCTTTGTCTCAAAATGTAGATGGGGCGGCCCCACCGCGTAGAAACGCCTCTTCGGGCGCCGACGGCGGCGCCAACGTACCTCCCGTTGGTACGGGTCATGGTTCATCTGGAGATGTGAGTCAGATTGATGGAGCGTAGTAATGCCAAGTAGATATTTAAATAAGACAATAATCAAAACAACTAATCTAGGAACTCAGCAACTGTTGAGATCTCGGGATTTAAGAAACATTGACATTGTTGAAACGATTTATTTTAAACCCCTTTCGGATGAACTTCGAAAATCAGTCGACGTTCGCACAGTCATTTGGCAAACTAGAACACGTATGTTTAAGCTAGCACACGAATTTTATGGCGATTCTCGTTTATGGTGGATAATCGGTTGGTTCAATCAAAGACCAACAGATGCCCATTATGCTCCTGGCGATTTGGTTTATATTCCTATTCCGCCAGAAGAGATCATTAGAAGGATAGAATAATGGCCAATCTTTTTACGGCCGGCAGTGCTGAGAGGCAAGAAGCAGATGTCCGCGGCGCGCTAGCGGTATTGAATTATCGCCCCGTCACATCACAATTCCGGCTCGATCCCGAAGAGGAGGTTCGTGATCGTGCCCGGGCACTGCACCGGCACCTACGACGACTTGGGGGCTTCGAGGGTCCGGCACTTGATGATCTGGTGCGGTTTAGGCGCGCCGGCGCCGATCCCGCGGAATTTGATGCGTTTATGGAGACATACGACCAGACGTATCGGGCTGATGTCGAATCGCGCGCCAACGAGATCGCGTTAGCGCTAGGAAACGAATTGATGTCGACAGCACAAGCAGTCGATGGGCAGATGGTGTCGCGCGAACAAGCCGAAATAGAACAAATTGCTAGAGATGAAGATCGAGTACTGGCAGGCCAGGATGCGCTTAATTTTATCCTCAACAAAGAACAATGTGTTCTTTCTCACCTCACAACCACTATTATTGAAGATTATTTTACAGACGCTGTTCGCAATCAAGAACACATCACTCAAGTTAATTCAGACCGAGTGGGGGAACTGGTAGGTTTATTGAATGGGCGCCCCAATCTGCAAAACTTTTTTAGGATTGAGAATGCCTATCTTTCACTTATGGTACCCAAACTTCGTTTATATAAACAGATTTTTGATATGCAGGACAACAAACTGGTGGAAGATCAAAAGATTGAGTTTAAATTTGATTCCTTTACCAGACCGAGTACCATCCAGAACATCACCAATTCCGGAGAAGGGAGAGGGGGTGGAGTTGGTATCAAAAAGGCTAGCTGGTCATACGAGGGCACAAACCCCGAAGAAATTACAACTTTTGTTAATTTTGATTTAAGTCTTTATTTTCAAAGCATACAAGATCTTTTGCCACCAGGACTAGATTACAGCCTAGGAGATGCCCAGCTGGGGAGAGAGATCTTTTATGATAATCAAGATGCCAATTTGATTCAACTTATTGCGGCCGGATCTGGTGGGAACACCAGCTTGAATAATCAACGAAATCCGATGTATTTCACTGTTAAGGCACAGGTTGGATGGGAATTATCTGATGACATTTCCATGAATCTCACATCGGAACAAATTTCTTATATTCGCTCTGTAGTTAATAGTACTGATGTCTGGCTAGAACTATCTATGCTCGAACACTCCGTTAACATTAATGATGACGGTAGCATAACACTGGACATTAGGTATGTTGCCGGGTTAGACGAGCAGCTTTCTGATGACTCTATGAATATCCTGAGAGTGGGACTGCCCGATGAGGGACAAACTGCTATTGACAATATCTTGGATGCGCAAGGCATCGATCAGGAGACGGCACAGGCTGAACTCCATGGCTCCGATGGCCCTGACACGGATGATACTCCCGCCAATCGCGATACATCTGGCTGTCGCCGCCAACGAACGCGCCGCGCCACAATAACCCATTCCGATGGAACAACAGAAGAAACAACTCTCAGTGAGAGACAACAGGCTGTGGCCGCAGCCGTAACAGCAGGAGCAGATAGCCCTCAAAATATCTACAACAACTATGAGACATTCTTTAATAATCTTTTAGATCAGGGAAAGGTTTATGAGGTGACGATAGATAAGAGTGTGATCGGGAGTGTGTTGGAGGGGACAGGTTTCGCACCCCCGGGAGAGAATGAAGAAGAAGAAGCCACCGAATCACGAGTAGAAGAGTTTGAACTTTTAATAGAATATTTGGCTGTGGGGCAGTTAGAAAACATGCAGCTCACAAGTGTCCAACAAATTAGTGGAGAAAGGGTGGATGACTTAGGTCTTAGCGGTATACCAGAGGAGGTGAGGGAGAACCTCCCCGATGCCGAAGCAGCCCCCAGTGATATATTAGAAGCGACCGCCGGCGCAGTAGAGGAGGCCACAGATGCCATAAATGTTGAACTTCTTTCAATAATGAGCAATGATGATCCCTACTACAGAATACAATTTATTAGATTGGGAGATCTCCTAGATACAGTAATCGGAGGTTTGAAAGATCAGGAAGGTAATCCATTGAGTGTGAGAGATGAAGGAAGCTTTAATTTCATTTCCGGAATATTTACTTATTTTGATGTCCATGGAAACAGAATGGGTATTAACTATTGTGATATACTTATTTCTCTAAGTAAGTTTAGAGAGTTTTTTGTTGAAGAAATTATTAAGCCTTTAAGAGTTATATATAATTTAAGAAACTTTATCATCAGTGTTGTAAGTAAGTTTTCTTATGTGGCCAGTATAACTACCTGCACGCAAGGAACTTTTGTAAGACAAGATTCACGTCCATCATTCAGTGTTTTTCAATCACCGCGAAGTGTAGACTTTCAAGATGTGGCCCGCCTTGCCGCAACCCGAGAGGAAGCAGCACAACAATCAGAGGGAATCGCGCGCGCATCTTGGGCGTCCGCTTTGGCTCCTGTCGATCAGGGCCTGCGCACCATCGCTCGCGAGAACATTGTTAATGATTTAGAGGCTCTAAGCACCGCAGTTCAAGGCGCCACCGGTGACGCCTCAGAGAGATCGGCATATGCATCCGGCGCTAACATTGCAAACTATTTTGTTATCCAATCGACTAACTTTGCTGTTTCTTCCCCTTTGGTCAATCAGGATGATTTGGCCGCTCGTGAGCGCGCCGACGCCGCTCGCGGAATCTATCACATTCGACTGGGATCAGATCGAGGACTGTTAAAAAATATTTCGTTCATCAAAGATGAGTTAGCAGGCCGTCGCGAAGGGAGAATCGTAAGAGGGGGAGGCTTTAATGCTTCTGTGTTGCGAGAAAAGTATAATGCAGACTTAACTCTTTACGGCTGTCCTTTCATCCATCCCGGGATGTATATTTACATCGATCCATCAATGATCGGGATGGGCTTTACAGATCGAGCAGGATCAGCAGCGCAGCTATTGGGTCTCGGAGGTTATTATTTTGTCAACAAAGTCACAAACAGTATTTCCTCTGAGGGTACCTATGAAACACAGCTAGAAACTATCTGGAATTCCTTCGGTGGAGGTCGCTGTTCCCCTCAAATAATTGTCAGCAATGTGACCCGCGGCCAGGGTCAGCTGAACACCAATGTGCCGGGTGCTCACGCGCCTGCCGCACCTAGTGTGGAGGAGACGGCCGCAGAAGCCGCCGGGGGGCGTCACATTCCGGCCACCCCCGCCGGCGGTCCCGTCTTCATCCCGGGCGGCGGCCGGCAGTTTTAAGTCATGACTACTATTTTTGCCACAAATAAGATTACTCGACCAAAACGTTTGTTCACCAGACGAGCGCTCTTTAATAATTTTAATAACCTTACGACAAATATAAGCTTTGAAAGGGATTCTTATTTATTTCAGACACCAGATCGTTTACCTTTGGTTCCCAAGCAGGAAAAGTTAGTTCCTTTCACTTCTAATGCCAACGTTCTAGAGACGACGGCAATTAGCTATAATAAGTTTATTGAGTATGTTTCTCGAAAGCAGTATGCCCGAAAACTTAAGTTGGATTTTGTCAACATCAATAAAAGACCAAAGTTTGACACTCTTAACATGACTGAGTTTTATCAAAATAAGATAATAGATTATTATAATGTCTTTATAAAGTTTTTAAATAAAAATCCCAGTGTTGTCATCAATAGCTTTGATGATTTTTATAAAATGTTTACTCTCTTTGTATATGAGGGGATAGTGGCTTCCCCTTTTACATTTTATTCATCAATTTATCAATCAAAAACTTTCTATGAGAATACGGGTCTTGTTATTTATTTGCAATCTGCAAATCTCGATAATGATAATGATATTTTTGATACTTTTATTTTAAACCCCCGCGAAAGTCGAGCTTATATAAGAACAGCGAACCAATTTGGTTTTGAGGTAGACAGAAACATTCCCTATAGGCTCGTATTCAACCCGAAGAGGGCCATTGATACGGTAAATCTAAGCAACTTTTATGCTGAAAACTTCGAAGACTATTATCAAATAGAATCATCGATTCTCATCGGGCTATTTGAGGACTTATACAACATGTTCCTAAAGGGCAAGCAAAATAATTTCCGACCTGTTGATCGGTGTGATGATTTTGTGCCAACACGTAAAACAAAAATACTTGAAGATTTTAGAGTTACGCAAAGAGAAAAACTTTCATTTTATCTCAATAGTTTATTCCTCGAAAGAAAAGTAACTTATGTTGATGAAAGGGAGCAGATACTAGATAATGCCCTCGTGACGGCAGAAATGGTTGACATCCAGGCTGGAATGCGGTATATTATGGGACAAGTCAACCGGCTCGCCAACACCCGAGTAACAATTGTTCCAAACACTGGATTCTAAAAACCAATGCCACGCTATCTATCAAGATGGCGTTTTTCATTTCGAAGATCTTGATAATGTTCAGCTTTCCAACGAAACCTGGGCCTATCACCCACTCCTGCGCGGAGACGATATAAATATCGCGTCCGTATACGCACAAGGGGCA